>Ga0181559_10006851_pt1 | contig 10679 bp, 8 predicted proteins | sample 011ome_21_FD_133752 | JGI IMG/M metagenome (GOLD analysis project Ga0181559, IMG submission 133752) | Coastal salt marsh microbial communities from the Groves Creek Marsh, Skidaway Island, Georgia - 011508AT metaG (megahit assembly) | ecosystem: Environmental > Aquatic > Marine > Intertidal zone... | reverse complement strand
GGCGCAGAATTTATACCTTTGGATGTCAGCGATCCCACCGCATGGCAACAACTTATCGACCACTGGGGCGAACGCGCGGTACCCGATCGAGTGCATCTAAACGCCGGCATTCAGATTGCTCCGCCCAACGCTCCGTTATCAGATTATCAGTTTGAGGCGATGATTTTGGAGCGCTATCAACGCATGATGGGCGTTAACGTTGATGGTGTGGTGTTCGGTCTCAAGGCGTTGCTGCCGATACTGCAAGCCGACAGTGCCATCGTGGTAACCGCCTCCCTGGCAGGCATCACCCCGTACGCCGTCGACCCGCTGTATGCCATGAGCAAACACGCCGTGGTGGGGTTGGTGCGGAGCTTGGGCCCTACTTTGGCGAAACGAAACATTCTGATCAATGCCTTATGCCCCGGGGGTATAGACACCAACATCATTCCTCAGGATCAACGTACCCAAGATGCCGTCTTCATGACTCCACAGTGCATTGCACAAGAGGTCAATCGGCTCATGACCGCTGAGGAGAATGGCAGGACCTGGGCCAAAGTGAGCGAAGAAAAACCCGCCTTTATTGTGCGCGCGCCCGGCGATCGTCGCTGACTCACACCAGCGACTTTAGCAGCGCACGGGTCTGTTCTCGTTCGTGCGCGGTCAGACAAAACTCCGATGGCGCAAAATCGGTCACACCGGCCTGCGCCAAGCGGGCAATGCCCTCCCCCACAGCCTGTGCCGAACCAACAATCGCAACATCCGCCGGACCCTCAACGCCTTCTCGGTCAAACATGGCTCGATAAGAGGGCAACTGGCCGTACATCCGCAGGCCTTGACCAATAGCAGTACGCACCGTGTCCTCTTGCTCGGTCACACAGACGGGTAAAGTCGCAATGATCCGTGGCTGTGGTCGATCCGCCTTGGCGGCAGCTTCATGTATCCGCGGCACGATGTGTTCTTTAATGGTCCTTGGTCCAACCCAGGCCAGCGAGGTCCCGTCCGCCAGTCTACCGGCTACCCCCAGAGCCTGAGGCCCGAGGGCGGCAACTACGACCGGCACCTGCTTGGCGGGTGAACGAAAGAACTCGCCGTGTGCGCTCACTGTTTCACCCCGACTGTCTACTTTGCCGCTGCGCAACAGCGGCATTAATACCTGTAAATATTCGCGCAAATGGCGAATGGGCTTTTCGAACCCGATACCCAGCTGCGCCAGCATCGGCTCATGCGACAAGCCAATCCCCAGCGTGAGCCCATTGTCCATACTGTTTGCCACGGTTTGCGCTTGTCCTGCCAGCACCATGGGATGCCTGGGAAACGTAGGGACAATAGCTGTGCCTAGCTCTAGGTCCGGCACGTGTTGTCCTAACAATGCCAAGACCGTCAGGGCGTCAAAGCCCCCGGTGGGATGCTCCGCTAGCCAATAACTACTGAAGCCGTCCTCGCGCGCTGTCCTTGCGTGCGCGATCACTTTAGACACATCCGCCGCCTGAACCAGACCGGTCCCATTTAAGCCAATTTTCATATTACCTCAGCCTCTTTGCTTCTATTTCTTCACTAACCCCAACAGCAAGCCCGGCTTGCGGACAAAACCAATCGCCGCGGCTACTCGCAGCGCGGACTCTAACGGGTACGGCAGGGTGTGAATGCCACCATGGACTCGAACTTTACCCGGCATGGGTGCCCCTGGCTGCAACCAATCCGCTAATGCCAATACACCATTAAGGTAGCGAGATTGGGTGGGTGTTAACGTTTCAATACCAAATGCAGCGGCACCGCCAAATGCCGCCGTAAAAATGGGATGCTCCAGGGATCGCGTACGTGTGATTGCCGCGGTATTGGCAGAAACTCGAAACGCTTTTCGCGCCGCCCAGACTTCCGCGGTGAGAATTTTGCCAAGATATTGCGCGGCCTGGTAACTGGCCCCTTGAATCGAGACAACCGTACGCGTCGCTGCGCCGCTGGCTATCTCTGCAGGCCCCACTGTTCGCCCCAGGACACCCACCGCAGCCAGCCACCGCTCCCAGCCCGGCCGCCTATCCAGGCGCGCTTGCATCGCACTGACCTCATGTGCAGAGAGCGCTGTCGGCGTAGTCGGCGAAACTAACAAGGTGACACTCGCCAGCAGTTCGACCGGCAACGCATCCACCAGGGCATTCATCGCGCCGGTCAGACGCACCTCACGAGCGCGCCCCGGCGCGTAGGCATATAAACCGACATCTAGCGGGTCGCCGTCTGCAAACGCAATCATCGTGGCCAACACTTCTTGTGGTCGTTGCAGTAAATCAACTCCCTGGGCAGGCCAAAACAGGGAGCCCGCGAGTCGCTCATCGCGTTGCCAGGACTCCGGCGGAGGCAGAGTGTCCAGCCATAGCACCTGCGCACCAGCTTCTAGCCATAACCGAGTGGGCGCCATCTCTGCACCGGCGCCCAGCACCACAATTTTGCGGGCGCGCAAATCAAGCGATCCGGAGTGGAGGAGTTCACGGCTGACCCAGGCCAGCGACTCCGCCGCCGCGGTACTTATGACCTGCTGCTCGAGCATTTTTTCGCCCAGCGCCGCCCATTCATCGCCCGTCCATTGACGTCCGCTGTAAACCAAGCTGGGTTGACAGGCCAATGTTGATTTAAAGTGGTACACCTCCAAGGGCAGTGCTGCGGCACTGCGGGGTGCGTCCAATCCAATACGGGGCTTCGACGACCGCAACGCATGAGCGAGCGGTAGGCTACTGGCGCCGTGCTGCCAATGCACCTTCTGATTCAGCCCCTGAACCATAAGTTGCGCGAGCGCGCTGCGCTGTGGACTTGCCAGGCGCGCTGCTTCATAGAGCGGTAACCTGAGCGCGTAGTCTCGTCGAAAAGCCGCCTGATCCGACAAATTCCAAGACCCTCTCGGGAGCCTCAGCTCGTCTACCGCATCAGACAAAGTTGAATACAGCAGCTCCGAGGCTGCCTGGCCATCTGCAAGAACAACCTCTCCCGATGATTGCAAAACCGTCATCCATCTCCCCTAGCTCACAACCCAGCACAGTATCACTGATTGCAACTAGGGTCTGCCTTGACAGCAACGCGGCACAGGGATTGGCAGGACGCCGCGAGAGGCGAGAGTGGTCTCAGGCCACGCGTCGTTTTCTCGATCTGCGACGGCGACGACCAGGGCGATTACCGCCCATTTCCTGGCTGTCTTGTCCACCCACCTGCTTGCGGTCGGAGTTGGCCGTGTTTGAGGTGCGCGGCCGGTTCTCACTCATTGCGACCTGATCCACGGCCGATTGGTCAGTGAATGCTTGTAAATCCAATGTCTTCTCTAGCGTCGGAATTTTGAGTTTGGTCAATTTTTCTACCGCACGCAGCCGCTTAACCTCGCTTGAATCCACCAAAGACCAGGCCACACCGCTGGCACCGGCTCGCGCGGTCCGTCCAATACGATGCACATAACTTTCTGGTTCGTGGGGCAATTCAAAATTAATCACATGGCTCACGCCGTCCACATCGATCCCTCGAGCTGCAATATCAGTGGCCACCAAAACCCAAATCTTGCCGGATTTAAACCCATCCAATGCTCGCGTTCGAGCGGCCTGAGATTTATTGCCGTGGATCGCTTCCGCCAAAATGCCAGCACGATCGAGCTTTTTAGCCACCCGATTTGCACCGTGTTTAGTACGAGTAAAAACAATGGCCCGAGACACATCAGGGTCGAGCAGCAGCTGCTGCAGCGCAGCAGGCTTGTCCGCATTGTCGATGTGTACCACCCGTTGCTCGATTTTCGCAACGGCGACAACCTTAGGAGACACATCAATCCGTACCGGTCGACGCAATATTTCAGAGGCTAAATCGGCCACTTCCTTGGGCATGGTCGCTGAAAATAAGAGCGATTGACGTTGTCGCGGAAGCCGCCCGATGATTTTTTTCACATCGCGGATAAAGCCCATGTCTAACAGCCGGTCTGCTTCATCCAGGACCAAATGAGAGACCTCATCCAGATGTACAAATCCGTTTTGGACTAAATCTAACAGTCGTCCGGGTGTCGCGACCAAAATCTCAACCCCTTTCGCCAAAGTTTTGACCTGTGGGTTTTGACCAACGCCGCCAAAGATGCAGGCATGTCGTAGTTCGGTGTAACGTCCGTAACCGGCAATCTCATCCCGTATCTGGGCGGCCAATTCTCGTGTCGGTGACAGGATGAGTACCTTAGGACGTTTTGTATCTGCTCGGACGCCGTCTCTCAACAGCATTTCAAGTATGGGTAGAGTGAAGGCTGCGGTTTTGCCAGTACCGGTTTGGGCGATGCCTAATAGGTCAGAACCGGCGATGAGTTCAGGTATGGCTTGTTGTTGAATAGGAGTTGGTTGAGTGTAGTCGAGCTCAGTTAAAGCCCGGCACAGGACACTGCTCAATCCTAGAGCAGTAAATTCAGTATTAATCAATGATGTTCCTTGCGTGCACGTGTGTCTCAAAGAGACCGGTGCACAGTTGCCGTGATTGCTAACGCGCAAATGCGGATACGGCGTAAATGAATAAGTCGTGGGGGTCGTTCGACTGAACAGACCGCGCGTTCGACAGCGCGCACGGTGCGCTCATCACACCGCGAAGTCAAGACAAATAACCAAGCGATCTATTGAGGGAGACTATGGACGGCGGCCCAGCACACTCGCACCCGCCGCACCCCGCGTAGGTTCAGACCGCCTAACGCACCCGCGGTCCTCCTAAACTGCATGCGAGTTCACCAATAGGCAAAAACCCCGATGGGTGTCCAGATCCTCGCCCTGATTGCGCGCTTGTCTTTGCGTGCGGCCCTACAACAAGGCTGCTAACTGCTGGCGCTGCCAAACACCATCACCAAACAGTTGTTGACTGTGCATTTGGCGTTTGTGATAAATCTGCACATCAACTTCCCACGTAAACCCAATCCCCCCATGCAATTGCGTTGCACGGTTCGCGCAAAACTCCGCCGTGTCAGAGGCGCTGGACTTGGCCAAATGCGCGCAGCGCCGAGCATCGTCACGGTCGGTGTCGTAGGCACTGGCTGCGCTGTAGACCAAAGAGCGTGTTTCATCTGCGGAGATCATCATATTTACAATAGGATGCTTAACTGCCTGAAAGAAGCCGATGGGACGATCGAACTGGGTTCGGACCTTGGCATAGTCTGCGGTAGTTTGGAGCAACCATTCACACCCTCCTGCAATGTCTGCGGCGACCAGAGTCAGCAGTGCCGGCAAGCTGTCAGCGAGGACTTGTGCCCCACGTTCGGGTGCCACCACGCATTCTGCCCCAGCGGAATCAAACTGCACCCGACCCTGATCACGAGTCAAGTCAACAATGCGATCCGGATGCACGCTGACGCCATCGGCCTGGAGGTCGATACAGTACAGCCCAACACCCTCGTTCTCTTTTGCCGCAACCACCAAAAAGTCCACTTTTTGCAGGTCTTGGACAAAATAGCTGGTGCCGGTCAGCTGGCCGGACGCCGCTGATACGTCCGTTGAGTGACTGTCTAATTCACCCTGTTGACCATACATCGCCAGCGCTGCGCTACGGCCTTCCGCAATCTTACCTAACCAGGCGAGCGCCTCAGGCGTGTCGGCTTCGCGCAATACGAACGTCGCGAGCAGGGTGCTGGTCAACGGCGTCGGCATTGCCGCTCGCCCAACTTCTTCCATCACACCGACAGCAGTGACCAATCCCATGCCAGCGCCGCCAGCGGCCTCCGGCACAGCCAAGGCCGTCCACCCCAACTGGACCATTTCCTGCCACGCATCCGCGTCATATACCGCTTCACGCTCCGCTCCGAGGTACGGGTCTTCTGTGCCTCGAATATGCTTACGCAGATGCGTCAGAGGCGCCTTGTCTTGCATAAACCGCAATGACGCCTCTTTGAGCATTTGTTGCTCTTCGCCAAAACCAAAATCTCGAGCCTGTGCCATCGTCTGCTCCTTATTGGCCTATTTCGTTTTCGGCAAGCCGAGTACGCGCTCGCCAAGAATGTTACGTTGAATCTCACTACTACCACCCGAAATGGTACCCGTGTAGGTATTCATATATCCCAGCGGCCACTTGCCATCTTCCACCGCGTTGTCATCTCCGACGTACAGGCTAGCCGACATACCCAGAATCCCCATGGCCGTCTGGTGAACGGCTTGACCGATCTCCGAGCCCACCAGCTTGCTCTGTAAGGGAATTCGCAGCCCACCACCGTTCAGCGGGCCTACACCCAAGCGTCTGAAGTTTTGCGTCATCGCTTCCGTGCGCTCATAGAGTTTCATAATCCGGTCTCTCCAAACGGGGTCATCCCACACGGGTTGGCCATTACGGCGCGTGTTCTTGGCCAGCTCGATCAGCTGCATAATCGTGCTCATTGGAGACTCGCTACTGGCAACCGCACCCACTCCTTGAGCGGCGCCGCGCTCACTGGTCAGTGTAGACATCGCGACTTTCCAACCTGCCCCGACTTCATCGATACGCATGTGATCGGGGATTACAACGTCCTCTAACACAACCTCGTTGAAACCCGACTCGCCGGTCATTTTATGGATCGGATTGACCGTTACCCCCGGCTGATCCATTGGGCATATGAAGTAGGTAATACCATTATATTTGTCATCTTTGTCGTTACGTGCCAACAACAACATCCATTTAGCTAACGCGCCCAAACTCGTCCACACCTTGCTGCCATTGATCAACCAGCTGTCGCCCTGCTTGACCGCACTGGTTTGTAGCGACACCAGGTCAGATCCTGCCCCGGGTTCAGAGAATCCCTGACACCATAGTGCATCAGCAGAAAAGATCGGTGGCAGGTAGGTGCGCTTCTGTTCTTCCGTACCATGCACCAGCAGCGTGGGCGCGGTCATGCCTAAGCCAATCCAATTGATGAAGTAAGGCACCTCGGCTCGACGCACTTCAGCCGAGGCGATCTGTTGAAAGCCGTTGTGACCATGTCCGCCATAAGCCTTGTCTACATCGGTGGCGATCAAACCCGCCTCGTAACACTTCGCTTGCCAATCCACCAAGTAGGTTCGATGCTCTTCGGCCGTGACCTCATAGGCCGCTTGGGGCAGCGGCAGTCGCGTCGGTGGTGGCCGATGCTCCGCTAGCCAGGCCCTGCAATAGGCCCGAAACTCGGCCTGCTCTTTACTCTCGTTGACGCTGCTTGCAGTGTCCTGTGAATTACTCATGATAGTGCCTCAAACCTGTTCAACCGACTATATTCCCACAAACTAGAGCCATCACAAAAGACTCATTAGCGGGGAAGCGTAGTCGAACATCAATGATGTGAACCCAATGTCAATGGGCAACGTGCCTCAATCGACAGCGCCCGCTCCACTAGCTTTCGCAACCTGTTGTGTCAATAATCAGGCGTACAAACGACAACGCTCCATGCCCGGGGTCGGCTTGGCCCACTTGACTATTTTCGGAGCCGACGAAGGTGCTGCTATGTTGAAACTGATCATGCCCATGAAACGCCGTCCAGGAATGTCTGTAACAGAATTTCGGACCTATTACGAAACTCACCATAGAGTGATTGGAGAAAAATATCTCGCGGGTTATGCAGCCCGATACATGCGTAGATTCACGAACCCCACCACTGACCGTGATGGTCAAATACGTGAGCCCGAATACGACGTCTTTTTAGAAATTTGGTATCCCGACGAAGCCACGATGCAAGCCTGTAGTGCGGTGCTTGGTGCGCCAGCGGTGCAAAAGGAGATCAAAGAGGACGAGGCGAGACTCTTTGATACGCGTTACATGCGCGCTTATCTGGTGGACGAGTCCGTTTCAGACCTGCCTGACCTATGAGATTCAGGTTGGGTCGCCCCCATGACGCCAACCGAAACGCCGACCATCATAGCATCAGTGTTTAAGCAAAACGCAGAACTGATTGCTCCAGACCACGCAAACGAGCATCGAGTCGCTCAGGCGCTTGTGAACCCATGTGCAACACCATGCGATCAACGCCCAACTCGGCGAATGCGTTAAGCTCTTCGTCTGACTCCCGCAGGGGCGTGACGATGATTTCAAATCCTTCGCGACTGCGCCCGGCCTCGGCCAGCGCCGCATCTAACTGCTCCAGCAGTGCGGCTGTTTGCCCAGCGTTAATCGCAAACCCGTACCACCCACTGCCGTATTGCGCTGCACGCCTGAATGCCGCCCGACTGTGACCGCCCACCAAAACCGGCATTTGGGCCTGCACCGGCTTGGGGTCGAGTCGGCACGGCTGTGGTATATGAAAGAAACGCCCTTCATGAGTGACCCGAGACTCGCTCCACAGACGCTGCGTGACGGCCAAAAATTCATCCGCCCGGGCACCCCGGTCCTCCCAGGTATAGCCCGAAGCGATCACTTCTTCTTTACACCAACCGACACCGACGCCAAAGTCCATACGCCCCTGGGATAACCAGTCCAGCGTGGCAAATTCCTTCGCCGTGTACAGCGGGTGACGTTGAGAGATTAACGTAATTCCGGTACCCAGTCGTAAAGTGGAAGTCGCATTGGCTAGGAACCCAAAGGTGGCCACCGGGTCTAGCATGCCGCCTCCCTCAGGGACCGGTAAACGCCCATCTTTTGAGGCCGGATAAGGGAATTCCATTTCATCAAACAAAACCACATGTTCGCCCATCCACAGCGAATCCAGGCCCGCGGCCTCAACGCGTTGCCCGACCTGACCAATCACCTCTGGCGTGGCTCGAGGCGACATAAAAGTCCCAAATACACCAATCTTCATATTTGTCCTCGCTCTCGTCCCGTGTTGTGCGACGCGGGGGGTTGCCCATTTTCCATCAGCGCTGACCCCTACGTATTTATGGCTTTCTGAAAAGCAGGACGGGCATCGATGCGGGCAACATAGGCCTTCAGATTGGACATGTCATCAGGCACACAACCGAGTCGATTACTCATAAAACAGGCATGACCGAGCATAATGTCCGCAGCCGAAAAGTCCCCGATTAAATACTCTTTGCCTTCAAGCGCTTCGTTCACCGGCTCCAGAGCCTTTGTCAGCAGGCGTTGCGCCTGCTTCAGCGCGGTTTCATCGCGCCTCTCCGGGGGCAACAAAACCGTCTGCACCACGATGGTATTGACCGGCGGCATCACCATACCTTCGCAGTAATGAAACCACTGCAGGTAAGCGGGGTACTCCGCAGCATCAACGGCGGGTTTGAGGCCGCCGTTTTTATGACGCTCGAGCACATACTCTACAATTGCACCTGATTCATACAGGCTGACATCGCCATCATCGAGCACCGGCACCCGTCCCAAAGGATGACGGGCACGATGGGCATCCGACTTCAAATCCTTGGGGTGAAAGTCCATGTGATTAAGTTCGTAGGGTAATTCCAACTCCTCAAGCAGCCATAAGATCCTTCCGGCACGGGAATTGGGCGCAAAATGTAGGGTTAACATGGACAACCTCCTTTTTCGTGTGTCTGCTTCGGCTTTGCTTATCTAGCGCACTGAGTGTCGCACAAAGCGCGCACACGGTCTCGGTTTTGTCAGCCGTTTTCATCGTTTACAGGCCATCTCAGGACCCGCCAAAACCTGCGCAACACATCAACTTCCGCCACCGCGCACGCAGCCGCGTTGCCAGTAGGCACAAGCCTTCTGCCCCAAAACATGCCAACTCCAAAAGGGGTGCAGTAAACATGGACTTCGCCCCTGTGCGCGGGTCTAATACCTCCCCGGTTTCACAGGAGCCCCATGTGCACATTCGTTGCCTCACTTTAAGTCTGATGATGATGACGGGTGGGTGTGCCGAGCAAGACGCAAGCCCGTCCCGTGGGGGGTTTAAACGCGCCCCAACTCTGGTCATCACCACCCCTGTACAGTCGCGTGAGATTCGCCAGGAAATTGAGGCGATCGGCACAGCCATGGCTAACGAATCTCTGACGCTAACGGCTAAAGTCACTGACACTGTCAGCCGTGTGCGATTTGAAGATGGGGCTCTGGTCGCAAAAGACGACGTTCTGGTGGAGCTGACGGACACGGAAGAAGCCGCATTGCTGCGCGAATCCGAGGCTAACGTAACCGATGCCCGGCTACAGTACGAACGACTCAACGACCTGTTTGAACAAGGCAGCGTACCGCAATCCCAGGTCGACGAAGCGCGTGCCCGCTTCGACGCCGCACAAGCTCGACAAGAAAGCTTACTCGCCCGTCTGAATGATCGATTAGTCCGCGCCCCTTTTAGCGGTTTATTGGGCTTCCGCCAGATTAGTGAGGGCACTCTGCTGACCCCAAACACACCGATTACTACCCTTGATGACGTCTCTGTGATCAAGCTCGACTTCGCGATACCCGCAGTCAGGCTCGGTTTAATTCAGATCGGGCAGAATCTGCTGGCGACCAGCGCCGCCTATCCTGATGATCTATTCGCGGCAACCGTGCGCACCATCGGCTCACGGGTCAATCCGGTGACCCGTGCAGCAACAATCAGGGCGCATATCGACAACACTGATCTGCGCTTACGCCCCGGCATGCTGATGACGGTAAAACTGACCGTCACCAGCCGTAGCGCTCTGATGGTGCCTGAACGCGCTATCTTACAACGCGCCAGCGAAACCTTCGTATACACCGTTGATGAGCAGCGCGCCGTTCTCACAAAAATACAACCAGGCGACTATCACAACGGCTGGATAGAAGTCCTCAGCGGGCTCACCGAAGGGGAACCCGTGGTGACCCAGGGCGTGGTCAAATTACGCGATCAGGCT
>Ga0181559_10006849_pt1 | contig 10679 bp, 9 predicted proteins | sample 011ome_21_FD_133752 | JGI IMG/M metagenome (GOLD analysis project Ga0181559, IMG submission 133752) | Coastal salt marsh microbial communities from the Groves Creek Marsh, Skidaway Island, Georgia - 011508AT metaG (megahit assembly) | ecosystem: Environmental > Aquatic > Marine > Intertidal zone... | reverse complement strand
TCCACGGTGTCCTCAGGGTCGTTCCATACAAAGCGATGTCGGGGTGGAGTTCAAAGGCGTCAGTTGGCGTTGAAAGGCGCCGAGGACGGGGATTGAACGCGAGGGGTGGGCGGAGAGATGTGCCGGGAAAAGTCCTTAAGGATCGGCGTTCACCACGCGAACGCGGTCGTATGGGGACCAGTGTATAGAACGCACCTCGCACGGCTTCCCCTTCGCGACGCCGTATCCGGGATACTCCGGGACGATGACGTGGCAGTGTAAGTGATGCGACATCGCCTTCGCTTCCTCCGCGACCGCGCCGATATCCACGGCGTTCCCGTGCGCGTACACGATGACGCCGCGGCCTTTGCACGGCCCCTCCGGACGCGTCGCGTCGAGTCGTAGGACGACGAGGCACGGCGCGGTCGCGTGGACCGGGGGCGAACACAACCCGCCGGGGACGAGGCACGGGAGCGAGAGCAGGAGCGTCTTGTACACGACGTCCCCGATGACGAGCTCGCCCGCGAACGGTGTGCCTGCGGCGCGGGGGCGGGCGGGGGGGGAAAGGGATGGGGGGGGTGTGTGATGAGAGGCGTCGGACGAGATCGTAACCTTTCGCGACCTTTGTAACAGATCGTAACCTACGGACGAGGGGGCGGGTCGGGGTTCCGCGCGAGCGCGCACCGTCTTCGTCGTACGTGCTCTTCATCCGCGCGCCCGGGAAGATGATCGAGTCGACCGGGTCGATGCTTTTCCAGAGGCTCGACATCGCCACGACGCCGGCGACGTCGAGCGCCCGGGCGATGTGTCCGGACCCCGAGACGGTCGACGGGGTGACTATGACTCTTCGAGGTTCGTCTTCTCTCGCTCGTGGAAATCAGATTCTCGGTCGAGTGCTCCCGTCCCCTTTCATCGACACTTTGAAACCACGTGAACAGCGTGCGTGTACGCTGTAGTTGTACGTTTCAAAACCAGTTTCATCGATCAAAATCCCTTTCAACGCATCGCGTTGTTAACAGAGAAGTTTCGGTTCCCTCCGCGCGCGCTTCGCTGGTTCATCACGCCCCGCGCGGTCGCGTCACACATTCATCCGCGCGCGCACCACCCGCGCACACGTCACCCACCCGCAGCCACACCGCGAACGCTCGCTACTGATGACGAAAACGACCGGCAAGGTGCGTCCGGGGATCATCGCATCGCGCGACGCGCTCGCGACGCGACGTCCGACCGCCCCGTCGCGCGTGATTTATCATCGCACGCATTAACTTATTTTTCCCCGCTCCGCCGGTGACTCAACGCACCGATCCCCGTCGTCCCCGATCCTCGCGCGCAGGTGAAGTGGTTCAACACCCAGAAAGGGTTCGGGTTCATCACCCCTGACGACGGCAGCGAGGAAATATTCGTGCATCAGTCCGCGATTCACGCGGAGGGTTTCCGCTCCCTGCGCGAGGTGCGTCGCGCGTTCCGGACCGATCCCCGACGCGTCGAAATCGATCGATCGGTGTCGCTTCCTTTTCCTTCCTTTGGATATTTGTTCAAGGATCTCGGCTCCCCGCCGTCCATCGTCCGTCCGACCCCCCTCGCGCGATCGATCGATCGTCCCGTCCCGTCCCTGACCCTGACCCTGACGACGCCCCACCCGCTCGCCCACCGCCGCGCCAACAGGAAGAGCCGGTCGAGTACACGGTCGAGAAGAGCGACGACGGCCGCGCGAAAGCCGTCGAGGTCACCGGCCCGGACGGCGCGCACGTTCAGGGCGCGCCGAGACGCGCGGCGCACGGCGGGCGCGGCGGTCGCGGCCGCGGACGCGGCGGCGGGCGCGGACGCGGCGGGAAGAAGGCGGCGGAAGGCGAAGAAGGCGGCGGCGACGCGCCCGCGGCGGAGGCGGAGTAGACGGCCGGGCGGGGCCGAACGCGGCGGACGTCGAGCTCCTCGAAGAGAATGAATGGATGAATTGCGCCCCCGCGCCGATCGGATCGGACGTGTCCGATCCTCTTCTCCGCGGAGCGCGCGCGACGCGCGGACCGCGTGATCCGATCGTAGAGTAGCGCGTTCATTCACGACTTCTCTTCCCCTCCCCGCGCGCGCCCCCTCCTCGTCGGCTCGAGAGGTCGCCGATTCTCTCCGCGTTCGCGCCAATTCATTCATCGATGTTCTTTTGCCACCTGGACTGCCCCGTGTCGAAGATACGCGCCTCTCTCAAGTGCACCCTGCCGCGCAAATTTAGTCGGAATGGCGCGCGACGACGACGACGACGACGACCTCCTCGAGCGGTTCGACCGCGACGGGTACGTCGTCGTCCCGCGCGTCCTCACGAGCGAGGAGCTCGAGATCGTCAGGAGGGAGTGCGGCGGCGTGACGCGCGCGTACGCGACGCGCGGTGGGCATCGCGTCGTCGCGACGGACGACGACGAAGATCTCGACGACGACGACGACGACGAGACGCGACGGAAGCGCGCGCGACGCGGACGCGGACGCGGACGCGTCGACGACGGCGACGGCGACGGCGACGGCGACGGCGACGGCGACGGCGACGGCGACGGCGACGACGCGAGCCACCTCCAGTGGCTGTCCACGTCGCACGGGTGCGTCCTCGAGGTCCCGGGATGCTGCGACTGCTGCGACGTCCCGGACAAAATCCGCGGCGGGTATCGCGTCCGCGGCTGCGTCGCGCGATGCGATCCCGCCGTCGACGCGCTCCTCTCGCGCGACGGCGCGCTCGGGTCGCTCGCGGTCGCGCTCCTGCGCGCGCGACCGGGCGACGCCGCCGCGGATTCGGTGTGCCTGTTCAACGACCAGTACATCGTCAAGCCGCCGAGTCGCGCGAGCGCGAGCGCGAGCGCGTCGTCGTCGTTCGCGTGGCACGTCGACTCGCAGTGGCTGGGCGACGAGGACGCGGGCGACGACGACGACGGATCCGGGTACGCGCCGTACGTCTCGCTGTGGACCGCGCTGGACGACGTCGACGACGTGAACGGCGCGGTCATGGTGTTGCCGTACCCGCCGGCGACGCGCGGGAAAAGCGGCGGGGACGGCGGGGACGGCGGGGACGGCGGGGACGGCGGGGACGGCGGGGACGGCGCGTCGCCGACGAAAACCGAAACCAAAAAAACCAAAACCGCGTCGGCGGCGCGTCATCACCTCGAGCGTTCGCGAGCGTACGGGGTGACGCCGTCGCGGCTCGACGCGCTGTCGCGCGGGGAGTGCGCTCGCGGTGATGGTGACGGTTCAGAAGACGAAACGTCGCGAATCTTCGCGCGCGTCCGCGTGTGCGCGATGCGCGCGGGGAGCGTCCTCGCGTTGTCGGACCGCGTGTTGCACTGCTCGGGTCCGAACGCGAGCGGGGCGTCGAGGCGCGCGTGGATGCCGCAGTTTTCGCTGGGGGCGGTGCGTCGATCGGGGCCGGCGGAGGGCGGCGTCGTCGCGTTGGCGGTGCCGATAGACGGCATAGGTAGGAGGAAGGAGTAGAGACGTAGAGTAGCAGTCCGCGTCGCGTTGTCACACGACGACCGACGACGAAAATAGTGAACGTCTTCTGATGAGTCAAATGACGATGAGACGACGGGAGAGACGCGCGCGCCGATCGCCACTTCGAGGCGCGCGCGCGGACGCGGCGGCGTCGGCGTCGGCGAGGGCGGATCCTCCAACTCGCCTCCCGACATGGCGTCGTCCGCCGCCGCCGACGCGACGCTCGCGCGCACGCTGCGTCAGTGCGCCTCCTCGCTCGCGGACGGGAGCGTCTCCTCGAGCGAGCTCCTCGCGCGCGCGTCGGCGCGACTCGCGCGTCTGCGCAGCCTCAACGCGTTCGTCGGCGGGATCTTGCCGTCCGCGGCGGGCGCCGCGGCCGCGAGCGACGCGCGCCGCGCCGCCGCCGCGGACGGCGGCGGCGGCGACCGCGCGCCTCCGCCGTCGTCCCCCGTCGACGGCGCCGTCGTCGCCGTCAAGGACAACCTCGTCGTCCCCGGCGCGCCGACGACCGCGTCGTCGCGCGCGCTCCGCGGGTACGAGCCGCCGATGATCGCGACCGTCGCGGACCGCCTCGCGCGCGTCGGCGCCGTCCTCCTCGCGAAGACGAACATGGACGAGTTCGGGATGGGCTCTCACGGCGTCCACGGCGTCCACGGCGCGTGCGTCTCGCCGTGGATGGCGCGCGGTCGCACGGGCGCGAAACCTCTCGCGTCGTGGAGGGATCTCCTCCGCTCGGAGACGTCCTCCGCGAGCGCGACGACAGAAGAGGAGGAGACGCTCCGCGGGCCGCGGTGCGCGGGCGGCAGCAGCGCGGGCGCCGCCGTCGCCGTCGCCGCGGGCGTCGTCCACGCGTCCGTGGGCTCGGACACGGGCGGGAGCGTCAGGTGCGTTCTATACACTGGTCCCCATACGACCCCGTCGGCGTGGTGAACGCCGTTCCTTAAGGACTTTTGCCGTCGTCTCTCTCCGCCCAGGGTCCCTCGCTTTCAATCCCCGCCCTCGGCGCCTTTCAACTCTAACTGACGCCTTTCAACTCCTCCCCGACATCGCTTTGAATGATGGAACGACCCTCAGACTCCCCGCGGCGTACAACGGGCTCGTGGGATACAAACCCTCCTACGGCGTCGTCTCTCGGTGGGGTCTCGTACCGTACTGCGCGTCGCTGGACACGGTGGGGTTCATCACGCGAGACGTCGCGGACGCGGCGACGCTGTTGGATATTACTCAGGGAATCGATCCGCTCGACGCGACGTCCGTCGACGCGGACCCGCGGACGACGCGGCTGCTTCGATCGCTCGGCGTCGGCGTCGGCGTCGGGGGAGGATTCGCGGCGAGGTCGAGGTCGAGCGCGACCGCGGCGTCGCGCGACACGCGCGCGTACGAGGGCGCCGGGAACGACTACGTCAAGTCGAGGCCGTCGTTTCACATGCGCGGGTGGCGCGTCGGCGTCCCGGCGGAGTACGACGTGTGTGAGGTGTCGGACGAGGTGCGGAGAGCGTGGAGCGCGACGCTGCGCGCGTGCGAAGACTTGGGCGCCATCGTCTGCGCGGTGTCGCTGCCGCACACGCGCGCGGCGCTCGCGGCGTATTACACGATCGCCCCCGCGGAGGCGAGCAGCAACCTCGCGCGGTACGACGGCGTCCGGTTCGGGTTCGGTGGTTCGAGGGGTGGATTGTCGGACGATGGGGGGATACTGTCGGACGATGGGATAACGTCAGCCGACGCGGCATCGGACGCGCGGGGGAAAGGGTTCGGCGCGGAGGTGAAGCGCCGCGTGATGGTGGGGACGTACGCGTTGGGGACGGAGATCACGAGCGCGTACTTCGAGCGCGCGATGCGCGTCCGGGCGCTCGTCGCGGACGACTTCGCGGAGGCGTTCGGGACGAAGCCGCGACGCGGCGGCGGCGGCGGCGGCGGCGGCGGGGTCGATCGACGGAACTTGCTCCTCGGCGCCGTCGCGCCGGGCGGCGTCGGCGCGGCGCCGGCGCCGGTGGACGTGATCCTGACGCCGACGACGCCGACGACCGCGCCGCTGCTTCGTGACGTCCTCGCGACGAGCGTGCCGCGTTCGCGCGCGTCCACGGCCGCGTTCGCCGCGGACGTCATGACCGTCCCCGCGTCGTTGGCCGGTTTACCCGCGATCAGGCGCGTTCTATGTCACACTGGTCCCCATACGACCGCGTCGGCGTGGTGAACGCCGATCCTTAAGGACTTCATCTCCCGGCGTCTCTCTCCGCGCACCCTCCGCTCGCTTTCAATCCCCGCCCTCGACGCCTTTCAACTCCGCTTCTGACGCCTTTCAATTTCACCCCGACAATCGCTCGTATGGAACGACCCTCAGCGTCCCGGTCGGGCTCGGCGCGGACACCGGGCTGCCGATCGGGATGCAGCTCATCGGCGCCGCGCGAGGGGACGTCGGGCTGCTCACGTTCGCGGCCGCGCTCGAGGCGCGCGTCGCGAGCTTAGGGTCGGAAGGCGGCGGCGGCGGCGGCGCGGGAGGGGTGATCGGGTGGGGGGCGGAGCACGCGGCGCTCGGCGTAGACGACGCGGATCGATTCGCCGCCGCGGAGTGACGAGCGCTCGCGGAGGATGATAATGAATGGTACTGTACTGTATGATGATGTGCACGCGTCGCACATAGACGAAGCTGTGAGAATACGAGTACAGACAGTGACGTACTTTTCGCACGCTCAGGGTGCGCCCTCGCGATTCCAAACTCGGGGCCCCCCGTTTACTTACCCGCGCCGCGCGTGATCGGGATAGGATCGCGCCGCGTGCGTCTTCTTTCACGACGTCCCGCCGCCGCTCTCCGCGATGAGCCGCGCGCGCTCCTGCGCGCGCTCGCGCTTGCCTTTTCGCTTCGGCTTCGTCTTCGCGCCCACGCCCGCGCCCGCTGCCGGGGCGTCGAGCTCGCGCGCGACCCCGTTCGATGAGGAAGGCGGATGCGGATGCGGACGCGGCGGCGGCGGCGACGACGACGGCGGCGAAAACGAAAACGGACCGGGTCCGCGCGTCGAGTACTGCCCCTGCTGCGCCATCCGCTGCCGCTGCAAATTCGCGAGCATCTCCTGTTGCTGCATCTGTTGCTCGTGCTGCTGTCGCATCCGAGCCGCCATCTCGTGATGATGCGCGAGGTACGCCACCTGCTGCGGCGAGTGCTGTTGCATCTGCGGTTGCCGCATCTGCGGGTGGTGCGTCTGTTGGTGATGCGTCCGGTGGTGGTGTTCATACTGCGTCTGCATCCGCTGCTGCATCTGTTGCTGGTCGTGAAACCCGTGCTGTTGTTGCTGCGTGAGGAGGTGATGGTGGTCGTGGCGCGCGTCGTGCGACGGCGGCGCGGGCGACGCGACAGGGATCGCCGCCGCCGCCGCGCGCTCGCGCTCTTGCGCTCGCTCGCGCTTCCCCTTCCGCTTCGCCTTCTCCGCGCCGCCGCCCGACGTGCGCGCGCCGTCGCCTATTCCGCCGCCGGTCAGCTCCAACCCCGCGAGCGCGTCGTCCAACCCCGGAGCTCGCGCGCGGTTCGGCGGCGGCGCCGTCGCCGGCGCCGCCGCCGCCGGTCGATCCCTCTCGCCAACCTCTCCCGCGCCGCCGCCGCTCTTCATCCTCGTCTCCACGTCCTTGCCGCGCTGTTTCTTCGGCGGCGGGCTCTTCATCGGCGACGCGGTCAGCGACGGGACGCTCGACCCCTCCCCCGGATCGACGTGTTGGCGTCGGTCCGTCCTTCTTCCCTTCCCCGTCTTCTCGGGTTTGTTCTTCTCTTTTTTCTCGGCGGCGCCGCCTCCGCCGCCGCCCTTCTCCTTCCCGCGTTGCTTCTTCTTCGGCGGCGGCGGCGCGACGACGGGCGCGGCCGCCGCCGCCGCCGCCGCCTCCGCCGCCGCCGCGTGCCCGCCCCCAACTTCCTCCCACCCTCCCCCGCCGTCCCTCGCCGACTCTCTCTCGTGCTCGTACCGCTCCAGCTCCGCCACCGTCGCCGCTCTCGCCGCCGCTCTCGCCGCCTCCTCCGTCTCCGCGGCGACGCGCGCCTCGCGCGCCGCCGCGATCGCGTTCGCCTCCGCGCGCTCCGCCGCCATCCGCGCCGCGCGCCGCGTCGACGGTGGCGGCGACGGATCGTACTTTTTCTTCCCGAACGGCCATCGAACGTCCAACTCCGTCCGCCACGGCGGCTTGGCTTGGAACGGGTCGCGGTGCGACGCGTCGGCGAGAAAATCGCACACCACGACGGTGATGTCGTCTCTGTTGTCCTTCTGCTTCTGCGCGAGCTTACACAACGCCGCGGCCGCGGCCTGCGTCCCGAGCTTCGCGCCGCAACTCGACGCCTGCTTCACGGTGACCGCATCCCACAGCCCGTCGCTCGCGAGGACGATGCGAAACCCCGGCTGATGGTCGGGCACGACGACGCGAGACACCTCCGGCTCGGAGATCACGCCTGTCGGGGTGGAGTTGAAAGGCGTCAGATGGAGTTGAAAGGCGTCGAGGTGTATCGGGATTGAAAGCGAGGGACCCTGGGCGGACAGACACGCCGGGAAAAGTCCTTAAGGATAGGCGTTCACCACGCGAACGCGGTCGTATGGGGACCGGTGTGAGATAGAACGCGCCTCCCTTCTTCCCGTCGCGGTCGCCCATCGATCGCGACACCGCGAGCCCCCCCGGCCACACCCGCAGCGGCCCGACCGGCTTCCCTTCCTCGAACGCGGTCGCGCGGACCTCCCCGCCCGCGGCCTCGATGCGGTTTCGCTCGCTCGCGGACGTGTCGAGTCTGTGTTCGGGCGTCAGCCTCGACGCCGACGACGCGCCGCCCGATGACTTGGTGCTGTTACGATGATGATGCGATCCCGTGTCGATCGTCGCGAGCGAGTCCCCGACCGCCGCGGACGTGACGCACCGCCCGTTCACGCACACGATCGTCGCCGTCGCGCCGCTGTGGATGTCTTTGAGCAAGAATTGGGCGTCCGACGCCGCGAACGCGTCCACGAGCGCGGCGGGGAGGCGTTCCTCGAGCGCGTCCTCGGCGTCGTCGTCGCGCGCGATCGGTCCGCGCGCGTCCAGCGCGTCGAGGATGCACGGCACGAGCGTCTCCGCGCAGTGCTCCGCGGCAGCCTTGCCGCCGTGGCCGTCGAACAAGCCGAACACGCTGAAGTGGCACGACGACGGCGGCGGCGACGCCGAACACCCCTCGGCGCCGTCGCCGTCGACGCGCGCCGGCGTCCACACCACGTCGGGCGACGCGAACGACTTGTCCTCGCCCTTCATCACCTTCCGGCTGTGCGCGACGCGAACGAACGGGTATCCGATCGCGTCGATCGCGCGCAGGGGGTGGGACACGACGTCTTTGGCGTTCACCATCGCGCCCGCCGCCGCCGCGCGAGCCGCGCTCTGAACGGAGGATCCGCGATCGTCCTGTCGTCGACGATGACAACGATCGATCAGTTGACGTTCGTTGACGTTCGCGCGGTTTCTGGTTTCAGGCGGTCGGTTTCAGGCGGTCGGTTCACCGCGGCGGTTTTTGGCGCTTCATCGATCTTCCCGAACCCGAGATGGCGGTCAAGAATCAGAAAACCCACGGCGCCGAGATCTCGGAAGCTGCCACGGCGTCCTTTCGCGGGCTCGTCCGACGCGTCGTGGCGTCGACCGAGCGCGCGCGCGCGCGCGGCGGCACAACGCCGCGCGGAGAGAGATGGTGACCGCGGCGAGCGCGCTGCCGACGCCCTCCGCGTCGCTCGCGCTCGGTCGCGCGCGGACGTCGCGCGCGGCGTCCGCGTCGCCGCGCTGCGCGGCGCGCCAGACGCCGCCGCCGCCGCCGACGACGACGCCATCGTGGAGGGTCGCGTCATCGTCGCGCGCGGTGACGACGCGCACCGGCGCGCGCGGGGGCGAGGCGTCGTGCAGGGCGTCCTATAGGACGCTGCCGTCGCGCCGCGAGCGAGGAGGACGAGGACGGGGACGCCACCGCGGCGGCGGCGGCGGCGGCGCGACGCGCGTCGCGTCCGCGGCGTCCGCGACGAAGCGCGCGTCCGCGACGCCGCAGACGATCGCGCGTTCCGACGGCAGTCCGTCGTCGTCGTCGTCGTCGCGACTCGAGCGACCGGTAGGGAACTCGTCCACCGCGCAGGCGATGGCGAACAGCGTGAACATCCTCCTCGGCGTCGGGCTCCTGTCCGTGCCGTACGCGCTGCAGCAGGGCGGCTGGGCGGGCCTCGGCGTGCTCTCCCTCCTCGGCGCGATGACAAACTACACCGGCAAGGCGCGTTCTGATTCACACCGGTCCCCATACGACCGCGTTGGCGTGGTGAACGCCGATCCTTAAGGACTTTGCCCGGCGCATCTCTCCGCCCAGCCCTTGCGTTCAATCCCCGCCCTCGACGCCTTTCAACTCCGCTTCTGACGCCTTTCAACTCCACCCCGACATCCGTCGCTTTGTATGGACCCTCGACCCTAAGGCGCTCATCAAGTGCCAAGCCGCGGGCTCGCTCCCAGTCGTCGACGTCGCCGGGTTCGAGAGCGACCTCAGCGCCGGCGGCGCGGTCGCGTCCGCGCGAGGGATAGGCGCCAGCGGCGACGAGTACGACCTGATGGAGATGGACGCCGGCGACGCGACGAGCGGCGGGCCCGGCTACTGCGAGTACCCGCGCCGGAGGCCGCTGCTCTCGTACGAAGACATCGGCGAAGCCGCGTTCGGGCCGCGCGGGCGAGACTTCATCACGTTCGTGCTGTACACCGAGCTCATCGGCACGGGCGCGCTGTTCTTCATCCTCGAGGGCGACCACCTCGCGATACTGTTCGACCACGCGCACGACGAGACGTGGTACATGGCCGCGGCGGCGGCGGTGATGATCCCGACGTTGGTGCGATGATTGGTCCCGACGAGACCAGAACAGACGTTCGCTCATTCGGTTTCTTCTCGCTCGACGCTACCCCCCCCGCCGTCTCGACTGACCTCGCCTCGCCTCGCCCGTGCCTGAACGTGTGTCTACCGTGCCTCTAATCCCCGCAGTGGCTCTTCGACCTGTCGTCGCTGAGCGCCATCGGCGCGCTCGGCGCCGCCGCGTCCATGTCTCTCGTGGGCGTGGTGCTCTACGAGCTCGTCGCCGTCGGCGGGTACGTTCTATACACTGGTCCCCATACGACCGCGTTCGCGTGGTGAACGCCGATCCTTAAGGACGTTTGCCGGCGTTTCTCTCCGCCCAGGGTCCCTCGCTTTCAATACCCGCCCTCGGCGCCTTTCAACTTCAACT
>Ga0181559_10006847_pt1 | contig 10680 bp, 8 predicted proteins | sample 011ome_21_FD_133752 | JGI IMG/M metagenome (GOLD analysis project Ga0181559, IMG submission 133752) | Coastal salt marsh microbial communities from the Groves Creek Marsh, Skidaway Island, Georgia - 011508AT metaG (megahit assembly) | ecosystem: Environmental > Aquatic > Marine > Intertidal zone... | reverse complement strand
TCGGCGTCGGCGTCGGCGTCGGCGTCGGCGTCGGCGTCGGCAACGCGCGATGCGTTTGCGTCGTTCGAGCGCGCGCTCGCGGACGCATCGCGCGTGAGCGGGTCGTCGAGCGAGCGCGGATGGGAAAAGGTGGATGACGCGTACGTGCTGCGGCCGCGAAACGGGACCAAGGCGACGAAGCTCGTGCATTTCACGGGCGGTGCGTTCGTTGGGGCGTCGCCGCAGTTGACGTATGGGTATTTTCTCGAGCAGCTCGTCGAACGCGGGGATGTGTTGGTGATTGCGACGCCGGTGATGATTGGTTTGGACCACTTGCGGGTGACGGATGAAGCGTGGCACAAGTATGAGCGGTGTAAACGGGCGTTGCGTGAGACGGTGGAGGGATTAGATGACCTACCGGTGTATGGGGTGGGGCATTCATTGGGGTCGTTGGTGCAAGTGCTCATGGCATCTCGGTATGAGATGAAGCGCGATGGGAATGTGTTGATTTCTTTCAATAACAAGCCGGCGACGGATGCGATTCCGCTCTTCGCCGAAGTCATGGTCCCGGGTCTTCGCGGTTTGTCCCCGGTGATTGCAGCGGCGAATAATTCGCCGCTGCGTAACATTACGCGTGCTGCCGATGCGCAGTTGCGGGATTTCGCCCCGCCGATTGTTCGGGAGCTTTTACCCATTCTCGACAACTTGGAGCCCGTCATCATGGAGGTGGCCGACGGACGCGCCGAGTTCACGCCGACGCCCGCAGAGTCTGCCAAACTCGCATCCAAATATTATGCGGTAAAGAGAAACTTATTGGTGAAGTTTACTGACGACACGATTGATGAAACGGGTGCTGTGGCCGCTACGCTGGCGTCAGTTGCGGCTTCTGAAGACATTGAGCTCACCGTGCGAAATCGTAAGGGCGACCACGTGTTCCCGCTCTGGCGCGAAACCGGCGTCGAGCTTCCCGACGAGGTCTTACAGGCTGCCGAGCAAGGGGCAGATATGTTTGCAGCCTTCGGTGACGCCCTCGGGGTCACCGCGGACAATTCGCCGCTGGGATTGTTACGAGGAGGTTTCGACAGTTTGCGAGAACAAGCCAAGGAGGCGCGCCGAGCGCCAGGCGCCGATGAGAACATGGCTCTCATGCACGCGCTCGTGGACGACATCTTAGCTTGGATGAAGTAGGTTTGGATGACTCAAGAAGTAGTATTGTAAAATTAACGCGACGATTCTTTTTAACGCATCCAGCGACGGGCGGCACTTCATTCGCGCGCTCTCGCGATGCCCGCCACGGGACGCGTCTCGCACGTGACGACATGCGCAGTCACGAACGCGCGTCGTGTGGACCGATGTGAAACGCGTCGGTCAACGCGATGCGCAGCGAACGCGGCGGATGTCTCGCTCACACTCGCCACGACGACGTCATACGCTCTTGCCGGCGGGTTGGGGTGCTTCATTTCCCATGGTTTATCCGTCCCACTGGACGTGATTAAGACGCGATTGCAAGTGCAATCGTTCGAAGACGAGAGTGTCATCGCTGTCGGTCGTGAAATCGTGCGTCGCGACGGCGTCGGTGCGCTTCTCGACGGGTGGGAGAGCACGTTTGCGGGGTACTTTATCCAAGGCGCGTGCAAGTATGGGTTCTTTGAGGTTTTCAAGGCGCTCTCGGGCGTCAATAGCGGCGGCAGTGCGGATGATCATAGATTATTAACGTTATTATTGTGTGCGGCGTCGGCGGAGGTGATTGGAAGCGCGTTTTTGACGCCATTGGAGCAAATTAGGATCAAGACGGTGAGCGACGCGTCGTACGCGAGTGACGGCTTCTTCGAAGCTGCAAAAAAGTTCGCTCGAGAAGAAGGCATGGATGGAATAATCCAATCGCTACCGGTGACGTATGCTAAGATGGTGCCCTATACAGCTGTGCAGCTCGCGTCATTTGAAGTCTTGAAGGCGGCTTTAGCTGACGTCGGAGACGCGAGCGTCATTAAGACGTCAAGCGCGGTATTGGCGGGAATCGCCGCCTCACTCGCATCTCAACCGGGAGATACGTTGCTTAGCGTGCGAAATAGCGGCAGCATGGACGTTGCAGTCACCACGGCCGATAGCTTGGGCGCTGACGCTGCGGTTATGGCGCCTGAAAGCGTGTTTGATACCATCATCCGACTCGGGCCGGCGGGACTGATGACGGGCTGGCGCGCTCGACTCGTCCACGTCACCACCATCGTCGTCGTACAGCTTTTAGTGTATGATTCGATTAAATCTGCATTGCTCTCGCGTGTGGGCTAGATTTTGTAAAACATGTGTGTATTGTAATTTGGTAAAACATGTGTGTATACTCAACCTCCAACCTCACAACGCGATGCGCGTGCTCGTCCTCCTCTTAGCCTTGTGCTCCACCGTAAACGCGGTAGAGATCGTCACCGCGAACGAGCGAGCGCCGAGAAATACAGTGTTCGACAACGGCATCGATGTTTACGGTCGCGACGTGCGTTGTAGAGCGTGCCACGCCATCTTAAATGCGTTGAATGCGCAGTTGGTCCCAAAGATTTCAAAAGCTTTAACAGGCGCGCGCGAGTACGGCGCGTTCGACGCCATGATTGAAGACGCACTGCAGTCTACGTGTCGACTTTCAGGCACGTGGCATGATGCGTCGACGAGAAAGGCGTGCGAGCAGTTGATGGAGTTGCACGAAGACGCCGTCGGCGCCGCGTATCACAAATGGATTAAACGCGGAGGCGGCGTCGAGAGTCAACCCAGAAAGACTTTTGGACGTATGGCGGGTGAGCCAAATTACGATCCCGTGGGTTGGAATTGGAATTGGGAGGTGTGTGGTAAGGCGATGGAAGGGGCGTGTAAGCAGCAACTCGCGATGCACCAGCTCTCAGAGTTTGACGACGACGACGCCGACGCAAGCGAGGCAGAACAGCGCAAGTATAGATCCGAACCAAAGCCTGCGGAAGGGGAATTAATAGATGGCATGCTTAAAGTTACCGCGGGGACGTTTCACGAGGTCGCAGTGAGACAAAACGACGTCGATGTCTTGGTGTACACGGGATATCCACGCAAGGACAAGTGGCTGCATTTTTATTTAGCATCAGCCTTAGGTGGTGTGCGTGAGATGTTCCAAGGCAACGCCACGGCGAAAGGAGCGTTTGAGATTGCATACGTCGATGCGACGCATAACGATGTTCCTCCACCGTATGGAAACGACATAGAAAAGCCGACGGTTGCGTTATTCGCCAAAGGCAGCAAAAATTGGCCGCGGTACATGACGGATTTGAACGAAGGCAAATTGACGCCATACGAGATACTCAACTTTATTATATCCACTTCAGGAAACGTACAGACTGTGCGTCATGCAAATTGGTTGATTCTCAACACGCCCGATGGCGTGCTGTATAGAAAAGTCTTCGACGATAACGAAGAACTGTAGCGCCGCGACGCACGTTCGAGAGTGAGTGTGTAAAAATTATGTACATTGTGCTAAACGACCACGTCCAGTCCCGTGTTGCTATCATGCTTCAACGCGGCGGCATTTTCACTATCGGCAGTTGAATTACGTTCCCAACTTTCGTGTACTTCCTCAAAGTACTGCAACCAGTCCTTCCCGGTGAGCACCGTTTCCGGGTGCGCCTCGCTTCGTCCCATCAATGCCTGCGTCACTGGGCGCAATTTCACGTTCCCATCATTCACCAAATCCGTCATCAGTCCAAGCTGGATCAAAGCCGACATGGCGTCGGTGTTGATCCACGTTCGTACGATTTCCTTTTCTTCAAACTCCATCACGCACGTCCCCGTCCATCGCGCTTCTCGTTCATTCAAACTCGCCTTGAACGACAACTGCGCCACGACCTTTGACCCTTCTTCGATCAGATCATCAATAGTAATGACATAATCCGGTAAAGCTTCTCGATTACCCCGAACAGACTCCATGTACGCCTCTGTACCCGGCACCGGATTCGGGTTGCTCGGGTCAATCAACACGTGATCCTCCGACACGTACTTCTCCGCCGATTTTTCCGCCGACGACAGGTCGACATTGTTCCACACCTCGCGATAGAGCTTACGAACGATCGATTTACGCGACTTTGTCTTCGGTGACGCCGTCACCGGCGTCGGCGAGACCGTCGTTTGCGTGCGCGCGAACGGTTTCGCCAGCAGACCTACGGCCGCGGTGAGCGCGCTGGAGACGACGGCGACGACGATCACGCCAGCGTTTGACGTCTTTTTAGGTTGCGACGCTGACATCTTTCGAGCGCGCGCGTGCTGAGGCACACGACGAGGCACGCGATGACGCTCAGAGGCGCCAGGGTGTGAGGTCGCGCTACGCTGGCGCCGCGAAGAGGCGCGACTCAAGCGAAAGTCGCGCAAACGACGTGCGTTTATGCGATGTCGCGAATGGTTGAACAACATCATATGAAATTAACAATAGTAACTTGGCTAAATTATCGTTGCGCCAGGTCAACCGAGCGCGAATAAAGAAAATATAGTAATCCTTGAGCGCGTCTGCGCTCGATGGTGCGTCGGCGGCGGCTCGGGCGAGCGATGACGCGCGCGCGTAACGTCGCGATTATCCGACAGTTTGCAAAGACGGCACGTAAGCACGTTGACCAACGTTACGTAAATGGCGGAAGTGCGCGCCAAGCGCGGATAGGAAGCTCGGGTAGACGCAGTAGTCGAGACCGTGCTTATCCGCCGCAGCCTTGATGATGGGCGCCAACGCCGGATAGTGCACGTGGCACACGCCCGGGAACAAGTGGTGCACGACTTGGTAGTTCAAGCCGCCGGAAAAGTGCAACCAGAACTTCGAGCCGTGAGCGAAATCCGCGCTCGACATCAACTGCGCCTCGCCCCAGCCCTTGCTAAGCTTGTTGTCCTTGTTCAATTGAAAGAAGTGCACTTCGCCGACGACGTGCGCGACTTGAAACATAAACGCGAGCAACCAGCCGGTGATGAACTCAGTGACGGTCCAGAGCGCCAAGAGCTGACCTAAAGATCGGTGAGAATACTTGAAAGGCAGCCACAAGTAGTAGAACGCCCACAGCGCCTTGGACCCCCAGAACGCGACGGCTTCGCCCGGGGTAAACTTTTGCACCTTGACCCAGCCAATGCGTCCCGAAAAAAAGGCGTTGAAATCATCCACAAAGCACGATTTGAAGGACAACAACCCATACATCACCGCTAAGTACATGTGCTGTAACGCGTGGTACGGCTCGTGCGGCTGGTATTCGTTCACCCGGCGCACATCCTTTTCTGAGCAACGGATATCCGGATCGATGCCTTCGACATTCGTATACGCGTGGTGGCCGACAACGTGTTGCTGCTTCCACATAAAGCTCGACGCACCGACGACATCCAACGTCAATTGCATCGCGTGTAACCACGTGCGCGAATTACCGTACGCCCCATGATTGGCGTCGTGTTGAATCGAAACGCCGACTTCGGCTTTGCACGTCCCGTGCAACACCGCGAGCGCGAGCGCCGCACCAAACGACACTCCAGGCGCAAAGAAACTGCCATAATGCCCAATCACAATCCCAGCCAAAATCACAAACGTTTTCACGTACATCTCCCAGTGCACGCGCGGATCAATCTTGTTATCCTTAAAATACTTTGCCGCGCCAGCCTTGACGTCGGCGAAAAACTTGCCCTCGGCCAAGTCATCCTCGTACTCCACAATATCCTCATCCATCGCTTCACCACGCACACGCTTCAAATCCCCAATTCTATACTTCTCCAACACCGCACGCGCCTTCTCCGGATGATACGAATCAAACAACTGCGTGCACTCCCCGCCCGCCTTGACGTAAATCATATTCCCACCCGGATGCTTGGGCACAAAGGACGTCACGTCGTACACCCCACCGCGCACAATCACCCATAAATCCCCAGGCGTGTCGTGCGCGCGCACGTCCTCCGCGGTGTACACCGCGCGCGGCGAGGCCTCTGTCGCCACCGGCGCACCACCGTCGCCGTCGCGCGCCGTCGTCATCTTGCGCCCACCTCGTCTCGTCCGCATCGTCATCGTCATCCTATCACGTCGTCGTCCAATCACGTCGTTCGTCGTCGTCGGGTGTGTGTGTGTGTGTGTGTCACGCGAACGCGGACGAACACCACCACCACGCGAAACGCTCGACCCGATCGCGTCGCGCGCACCGTCTGGCGACGACCGACGTCAACGATCGGCGTCGGCGGTGACGTCGGTCTGGCACACTCGGACATACGGCGAGTCCGCGCTCGGACATTCGGCAAGTCCGCGCACGCATGCACGCGCTCGACGCGTACATTCGTCCCCTCGAACGGGGCTCGTGGGCATTTATGTGGAGGTATGCGTGCATTTAGGGTTTAGCACACATCGAGGGTTGTCGTGTCCAGTACGTAAGAAGGCATCAGGGTAGGTTTTAGGGGTTGACGCGCCATGGGTGCAGGGCGCGCGCGTGGACGCGAGAGCGACGCGACGATGGGCTCGCGGCGCGCGCTCGGCGCGTTCGCGCGCGCGTTCGCGTTCGGCGGGGAATGTGGTGCGGCGTCGGCACGCGCGGTGGCGCACGGCGCGAATGGTGCGCGGGCGACCGTGATGGGCGTGGATGGGGTGCCGATGATGGCGCATGGCGCACCATCGAGAAGGTCGTTCGCGGCGCGCGCGTTCGCGTCGACGGCGTCGGTGAAGGCGGTGAATCGCGGGGATGATGCGGTCGTGGAGTCTGCGAATGCGCCTGATGTGCCTGAGCGCATCGACGTGGGGTTTCGAGACGTGCTGGATGTGAAACGCGCGGTGGCGTGGGTCAAGGCGAACGCGCGCGCGACATTCGCGGAGAGCGTGGATATGTCCGTGCATCTCGGCGTGGACCCGAAACGGAGTGATATGATTGTTCGCGGTGCGGTGAGTTTACCGCATGGGACCGGGAAGACCGTGCGCGTGGGGGTGTTCGCGGAAGGAGAGGAGGCTGAGGAGGCGAGACGGGCGGGGGCGATCGTCGTCGGCGGGGATGAGCTCATTAAAACAATCAAGGATGGCGGATCTAATGCGATTAATTTCGATGCGTGCGTGGGTACTCCCGGGATGATGCCGAAGATGAAAGAAATTGCGAGAATTTTAGGTCCTCGTGGGCTCATGCCGAACCCGAAACTTGGTACGGTGACTGCGGATGTCGGCGCGGCGGTGAAGGAGTTGTTGGGCGGCCGCGTCGAGTTTCGCGCCGAGAAGAACGCCATCGTGCACGCGATGGTGGGCAAGGTGACGTTCGAGGACAAGCAATTAGAAGAGAATATCGCAGCGGTTTTTAAAAAGATCTTGGAGCTGAGACCTAAAGGTAAGGGGGCGCCGAATGCGAGCAAGTATTTGAAAAAGGCGTACTTGTCGAGCACGATGGGACGCGGAAGCGCAAAGATGGATTTAGCAAGTCTCACCGAAACCGCCGCCGCGTACCAAGGTTAGCGCGGACGGATTGTAATACATTATAGTAGTACCTTGTTAATCGTGCCCTGCTGCGTTGTTATCACAAAACAAAACACGTGCGTGTGTATCGCCCTATTGGCGCTGAGGCGGCTCGGCAAGGAGCGCCCTATCTAGTGAAGCACAACTCGCGCTCGCGGAAGCTCGTCGTCCCTCGTGATCGATGTGTGGTGTTAGAGATGTGTAATTATTCCCCGCGCTGCGCACGGCGGGGTCCGTCCCGTCTTCGTCATCATCGCCGACGCCTTACGCCCGGTTGGAGATGTTCGAGCTCAACCAGTCTAAACCCTCATACAACCCTTCGCCAGACGTCGCGCACGTGGATTGAATGAACCAGTGACGTTGACGAAGCGAGTGAAGACCGAGCTTATCCGTGATCTCCGCCGCACTCATGGCGTTGGGCAAATCTTGCTTGTTCGCAAACACCAAGAGTACCGCATCGCGCAACTCGTCTTCGTTCAACATGCGGTGAAGCTCATCGCGCGCCTCGGACACGCGGTCGCGATCGTTGCTATCCACGACAAAGATCAAACCTTGAGTGTTTTGGAAGTAGTGACGCCAGAGCGGTCGAATCTGTGCACGACACGAATAAAAAACACACGCACACATGTTCCTCGTCAGTCAACAGCACGCACGAATCGCAAATATCGACAACCAACCGATGAAAATCGACGCGCGGTTCCGAATACGCGACCTCCGTCGACATCCTCGACGGCTCCGTCTCGAACAGAGGCGCGTCGTTCGCAAGTCTTCACCCGTACCTTGTCTTGTCCACCAACATCCCACACGGTGAAAGAAATATTCTTATACTCCACCGTTTCAACGTTAAAACCTACGCATATACACGTCCGTCAGTCCATCAATCGCGCGCAAAGACATGATGGAGATCCACCAGCAAACACTAAAAAACGCGTGCGCGCATCAACGAATCGAATCGAATTCGCGCATCTCGCACGCACCGATGGTGGGAATCGTCGTGACGATTTCACCCAACTTTAACTTGTAAAGAATAGTCGTCTTACCCGCGGCATCGAGACCAACCTGATACGATGGAGACGTCGTAAACGGACGCGTTGTCAGTCGCACACGTCGTCGACCGCGCGATCCAGCCGCGCGAACGGATCTTGTGACGATCTTGAGCGCATCACGCGCGCACGCGACCTCGGGTTCGCACTCGCGCGCGTGCGTCACGTCACGCGCATTTTATTGCATTCGATTCGCGCGTGCGCGTGCGCGGGGCGATCGCGCGCGCGCGTCACGGGGCGTCGGTGTGGGTGTAATCCACGCCATTCGCGCTGGCTCGAGTGCCGCGCGCGCGAGCGCGACCGCGTCTCGCGCGCGACCGCGACGCGCGCGACGGCGCGAGCGCGCGAGGGGCGGGACGCACCATTAAGATGCGCATCTCCTTCTTGGAGAATAAGCGCTGGAAGAGCTTGGCGAACGTGATCCCCATCGTGCGTGCGTGCGTGCGTGAGTGACGCCAGAGCGCAGAGAGAGACGTCGCGCGCGCGGTGGATGTCCTGTGCAGAAGTGCTAGTCAGTGAAACGAATGAGATTATTAAAAACAATGGAATTATTACGAACGCTTGCGCGTTTGGTCTCGACGCTGTTCGTCGAGCATGGATGCGATGTACTTGCCGTGCTCCTCGATGGCGGATTGTAACCGACGCTGAGCCAAGAGTTGGGCGTGGAGTTGCTTTTGCATTTCGAGTTGCTTCAACAACGCGTGGCCGACGAGGGGCATCTCTTCGATGAGCTTGGCGCTGACGACTTCTGAGGCGGCGGGTATGACGCCTGACGTGGTAGCGGTGCCAGAGTTTAATAGGCTCTCGGCGAGCGCTGACGCTGGAGTCAGGGCGTGCGCTAAAATTTCGTCCAACGAGTGCTCAGAGGCGAGGGCGGCTTGGCTGGCGGCGCCGTCGACAGACGTAGAGTGAATCAATGCCGAAAGTTGCGCCGCCGTCACGGGAGTTTCCAAAGGAGGATTCGCATCTAAGCTTGCCATTGGCGACAATCCCGCCTCTGCGGCAGCGGCACGGCTTTCGACGCTCACCAAGTTGGTCGAGCTCGCCTTCTTCAACTCCTCCGCCTGGTGCGCGCGCATCGTCTTGATCATTTCTTTACGCATTTTATCATCTCCTTCGCCCCCCGTGCGCCTCGATGCTACTTCTTGCAATCTATATTTCTGCAAGTGACTCTTAATGTGCTGAATCGTCATCCCTGACGTGTCCATGAGCTGCATGATGCCCTTGGGCGTGGCGAGCTCCAATCCTCCTAATTTTTCCACCGCGCCAATGAATGACCGGTGCAACTCTGGCGTCCAACGAAGACGCGCCTTCTCCGAACTCGCACCTGCCGACGTCTTCGAACTCCCCGAACGTTTCCCTCCCCTACCTTCACTCACCGGCGCCGACGTCGTCGCCCGCTCGCTTCGTCCCGCCGACGCCGACGTCGACGCCGACGCGCGCTTCCTCCGACCCCGCCCACCCGTCCGCCCCGAGCGCTCCGCCCCACCACCATCCTCACCCTCCACAGCTAAACTACCAATATCAAACCCACCTAAATCAACCCCACCCTCATCGCTCCCAACCGCTGCAAACCCATCATCACGTCGGAGCAATACGTCATCCAACCAATCCTACAAAACGTACGACGCGCGTCCGAACCCGAGCGTCAGTCGTCAGTCGCGTCGCGAACCCAAAGCCCATCCCTCCATCGTCGCGCATCTTCGCGCATGCCTCTACCCTCCCACGCCGCGACGCGCGCGCAAAGAAACACACAACACCAATACGCTACACGTCACACACCACGCGACGCCCACGCACGCGCGACGCCACCACCCTTACGCGCCTCGATGCACCCACAGAATATTCTCACGCGCATCGCATCGCCCTCTCACGCACCAGCGCATCGGGCCCGTCGAGCGCGCCGACGCCGTTGAAATCACCACCGCCCGCGTTGGTCGTGCCGCCATCATCGTCGTCGTCGTCTCGAGCGTCTAAGAACGGCCAGAACGTGTCCGCGGCGGCGGACATCGACGCGAGCCGCGGTGTGCCGCGCGAGGTCATCAGAGCGATGGATGGATGGATGGATGGATGGATGGATGGATGGATGGATGGGTAGATGGGTGGATGGATTCTCGATGCGTGGGCGATCGATGCGGGCGAATGATGGAATGATGGCGATCGATGGGCGTTGGATGGTCGATGCGTCGACGGCGCGGTCGATCGTCGGCGGTCGTC
>Ga0181559_10006842_pt1 | contig 10686 bp, 7 predicted proteins | sample 011ome_21_FD_133752 | JGI IMG/M metagenome (GOLD analysis project Ga0181559, IMG submission 133752) | Coastal salt marsh microbial communities from the Groves Creek Marsh, Skidaway Island, Georgia - 011508AT metaG (megahit assembly) | ecosystem: Environmental > Aquatic > Marine > Intertidal zone... | reverse complement strand
TTTCTTTTTTTGTTTCTCTCGTCGCGGTCAACGCATAGCGCTCGTTCTTTTTATACATACAGTCGAATAAAAGCTTCGCGTTGACCTTGAAATGCGAGCGTTTTTTCTGCTTTTTTTCAAAAAAAAAATACGAGAAAATTCTTCTTCTTTTTTCCCCTCTCGAACATCTTCTTCAGATTTTTAAGAACCGGACACGACGCTTTGAGATAGAGAGAGATATACACATACAAGCGCAAAGAAGGAGGAGATGCGTCGTCGTCGTTGAGAGCACCAGTACTGTTACCGTTACTGTTACCATGAGTGATGACAATACTCATCAAAAAGAAGTCATCTCGGCGGCGCTTTCCAAACACATCGAAAAACTCTCCTGTCCAATTTGCAAAGAACTGTTCGCGCTGCCGATGACTTTGGAGCGATGCAAACACACGTTTTGCGCGTCGTGTTTGAACGCGCACGTGAAAACGTTCGAGGACGACAAGAAGAGGAACTGTCCGAGATGCAAAGGGCCGGTGACGAGAGAATCGGATTGGGACGGGACCGGGGAAGTCGCGAAGAGCGCGAATAGGGAGATTGAAGAGATTGTGGAGACTTGGAAGAAATACGCGAAGGCGATGGCGGAGGCGACGACGACGTCTGCGGAAGAAGAAGACGCGATGATGATGAGAACAACAACAACAACAACAACAACAACAGACTCCGCAGAGCGACGAGAAGACGAAGAAGAAATAGAAAAAACAGAACCTATTCCACCGCCGACGAAGTACCACCTGCTGCCGAAAGCGAAGCAAGCGGAAAAGACGAGAAAGACGGCGGAGTTACGCGACGACTTGGAGAACAAATACGGATTCAACGGGAAGATTTTAAAGACGCAAACGTACGAGGAGTTGAAAGCAAAGTACGTGGCATTCAGAGACAGATACAACACGGAGTTGAGAGACTTTATGAGAGTGCCGGATATGAAGAGCATAGTGGAAAACATGGAATCGATCGAAACGGCTATTCGCGAGGAGAACGAAAAAGCGGCAAAGAGAGTGAACAAAGCGGCAGCCTTCTTCGACCGAAAGGCGAAGAAGACGAAACCGTCGTCGGATGAAGGAGAGATTGACCAAGAGTTGATGAAGAAGTTACTCGAGCAAGCCGACGCGAGCATGCAAGGGAAAGGCTTGCAAAAGAAACGAGAATTTGAGAGGAAGAAAAACGTCGTCGCGAGGACGACGACGACGACGGTCGAAGAAACGATTGAAATCTCGAGCGACGAGGAGGAGGAAATAGAACCACTTCCTCTGTCGCAACCGAATTTAAAATACGTCGAATCTTCAGATGAAGAAGAGGAGGACATTGTAAGAACACAAGAAGAGGTGCAATAACCGCGAATAGATTGATTTAGAGATAGTTGATTTTTACTAGTTGATAAGAAGTAGCATCAAAATATATACAAACGCACGAAAACCAAAATCAAGTCAACTCTCTCGCCGGCAAATTGTCCAACCACAACTGATGCGTGAACTGGTATAAATCGCCAGATACGCTCACTTTGTACGGCGTCGGGTTCGTGTACCTCAAATGATCCGCTCGCATCAGTTTCACTTGCTCTTTTACTCTCGACCTACTTTTTTCTAAACCTACGCTGTCCTCGTAAAATTTTCGAGGACATCCGCCTTTCGCGCCGTCCCAACACACCAACAATAACTTCTCCACTTTTGCCGGGGTGACGAACGCTCTCTTACCTTCTAAGAACGGGTGTCTGCACAGCACGCGTTCGCCTACTTTCGGTTCTTTTTCGTTCTCTCGAAGCATGACGTCTACGATCGGTTCGCCAATCTTCCCGTACAGCCTGTAACATTGCTTCTTTCCGGGAATGGTGACTTTCTCGACGTCTTCGGATAATTTAATCCGAGGCGTTTTGTCGATTTCTACGAGCTTATAAACGCATCCCAACGCCGGTTGCGCCATGCACGTCACCAAGTGCGTCCCAATGCCAAACGCATCGATCGAGTGACCGCTTTGTTTCAATTCTCTCAACACCGTTTCGCAGATATCGTTCGAGGCGGTAATTTTCGTCTTCTCCGCCAATCCCTTCGCCAACGCAGAGTACTGTTTTCCCCGACGCTCTAAGCATTTTTCCGCCTCAACCATAAATTTTCTAATCGTTAAACTCAAATAACTCAAATCCCCGGAATCTATTCTCACACCGATCGGTTGAAACCCACACTTTTTCAGCGTCAACGCCACGGCGACGTAATTCGGCGTCCCCGATTTCAACGTGTCGTACGTATCTATCAAAGCTAAAAACGAATTCGGAAACGCGATCGCGTACGCGCAGAACGAAATCAACTCGCTCTCGTTCGTCTCGCCAAAGTGATACAGCGCGCTATCGTTGCTATCGCTAAAACTCACCATCGCCTCTCTCAACTCTTTCAACATTTCTCTCGCCTCCGCGCAAAAATCCTCGCAATCGCCAACTTTCTTCCCGTCGATATCCTCCCACTTCGAGTGCGCCTGCACGAAACTGTGCGCGTGCGTTCCTCTCACGGGAATCCCAAACTGCCTCCCAGCCTCGCAATTCGACGTCGCGTCAAACCCCCCGACGTACGCGTACCTACTCGCGCTCACGCCCCCATCCACGCCTTGCGCTCTTCGCAAACCAAACTCCAACAACTGCGCGTCGTCCCCGGCCATTAACCGGTGCCGCGCCGCGTTCGTCGCGACTAAACTCGCGTAATTTATCAGCGTCAACAACGTCGTCTCCAACAGTTGCGCCACCCCTAACGGTCCCGTCACGTGCACCAGAGGTACCCGCGGGAAAACCATCGTCCCTTCCTTCACCGCTTCGATCGTAATCTTCGAACAATCCACCTCCTGCGATAAATACTCGTCGAAGAATCTCGCGTCCATCCCTTTCGCGAAATCGCACTTCCTCAGATACTCCACGTCTTCTCTCGTGAACTTAAAATTCGAGACAAACTTCAGCGCCTCCTCTAACCCGGCGAAAATGGTAAACTCCCCGCCGAACGGGTTTTTCCGAAAGAGTAAATCGAACGACGCTGAGCGTTCGTGTTTGTCGTTTTTCCAATACGCGTACGCCATGGTGATTTGGTACGCGTCCGTGAGCAACGCCGTGGCGAGATTGTTGGAGCACGAGGGAAGTTTCAGGTACTCCGCGTCGTCGGTGGCATCGTCCATCGTCGCGTTTTCTCTCTCTCTGTTCGTGTGCGTGTGATTGTGTATTCGTGCGCAACCGCAGAGTGCGCGCGCGGAACGAATGAAGAGATAATTGGAAAAAAAAACTCTTCAGTCTTCATTTTTTTTCCCGAAACACAGCCCACAGAGCGCTTTTGATGGATCCAAGAGTCCCATCCTTCTCTTCTTCCGGGAAAGAGGAGGCACCGAAAACCGGAACGACCATCGTCGCGTGCGAATACGACGGCGGGATCGTCATCGGCGCCGATACCAGAGTCTCCACGGGTACGCGCGAGTTTAATGATTGATCTCTCTCTCTTCTTTTCGATCTCGCACGCTTAACGGACTTTTCTCTCTCTCTCTCTCTCTTCTCTTTAACGATGAACGATGAACGCAGGAATATACGTTTCAAACAGAGCTTCGGATAAAATGTGCAACTTGACCGAAAACATCGTCATGGCTCGGTCTGGATCCGCGGCGGACACGGAAGCCGTCGCCGGGTTTGTGCGACATCACTGCGAAGTACTCTCGATAGAATTAGATAAAGACAACACTTTGGAGGTGAAAACGGTCGCGCGGATCTTGAACAAAATCAACTACGAGAATAAAAACGCGAACAACGGGACCGGGTTAGGGTGCTACGCGATTTGCGCCGGGTGGGACGAGCGGGAAGGCGCGCAGGTGTACTCGTGCACGGCGGGCGGGAACATGATCAAGACGCCGTGGACGACGGACGGAAGCGGGTCGACGTATATTTGGGGGTTTTTAGATTCAGAGTTTAAAGAAGGGATGACGAGAGAGGAGTGCGAAAAGTACGTCTTGAAAGCGTTGACGCTGGCGATGGCGGTAGATTCCAGCTCCGGTGGGTGCGCGAGGTTGTGCACGGTGAACAAAGACGGGTGTTTTCGCCAGTTTATTAAAGGCGACGAGTTAGAGAGACAACTCGGCGAGATTCACTTCAAGAGCGGGGGCGGGTTAGGAAGAGGCGCGGTCTACGGAGAGAAGAGCGGTGGTTTAGCCATTTGAAAGATTTATTACTATTAAGAAGGAATGTAATAATAGCAAAGAGTTGTACAATTATCGTCGTCATCATCGTTACATTCGCATCTACTACATACGATTTATTTACCCCGCGCGCGCGCATAAAAAGAAAAGTTCTCAGTAAAACACGGCACAACTTTTTTCCCCAACAACACAAAACGCAAAAAGATGTCTTCTTCCACGCCGAAGAAGAAGCAGCGGATAGACATCGAAAACGAAGACGAGTTTAAGAAAGAAACGACGATTTTGATGAATCCATACACCAATCAACCGTACTCGCAAAACTACCTCAAAATCCTCGAAACGCGGAAAAAACTCCCCGTGCATAAACAAAAATCGGAATTCTTAACCGCGTTAGCCGCCAGTCAAACGCTCGTTCTCGTCGGGGAAACCGGGTCTGGGAAGACGACGCAGATCCCGCAATTCCTCGTCGACGACGGGTACTGCTCTAAAGATAATAAAATGGTCGTGTGCACGCAACCGAGGCGAGTGGCGGCGATGTCGGTCGCGAAGAGAGTCGCGGAGGAGATGGATGTGAAAATCGGAGAGGAGGTTGGCTATTCGATTCGTTTCGAGGAGTGCACGGGAGCGAAGACGATCATGAAGTACGCGACGGATGGCATGTTGCTGAGAGAAGCGATGACGGATCCTTTGCTGAGTAGATATTCGGTAATTGTTATCGACGAAGCGCACGAGCGGACGTTAGCGACGGACGTTTTGTTTGGATTATTGAAGGAGGTGTTGAAGAAGCGGCCGATGGATTTGAAGTGCGTGGTGATGTCGGCGACGCTCGAGGCGAAGAAGTTTCAGGGATATTTTGAAGGCGCGCCGTTGGTGATGGTTCCTGGAAGAACGCATCCAGTGGAGATTTTTTACACGCAAGAACCGGAGAGAGATTATTTAGAAGCGGCGATTCGGACGGTGGTGCAGATACACCGGTGCGAACCGCCAGGCGACGTGCTTTTGTTTTTAACCGGCGAGGAGGAAATCGAAGACGCGTGCGGGAAGATTAGAAACGAGATTAAAAATATCGGTGACAGCGTCGGGCCCGTGAATGTGGTGCCGTTGTATTCAACGTTACCACCGAGTCAGCAGCAGAGGATTTTTGAGAAAGCGCCGGACGCTTTAACCGTTGGCGGCATCGCCGGGAGAAAAGTGGTCGTGTCCACGAACATCGCCGAGACGTCTCTGACCATCGACGGGATCGTCTACGTCGTCGACCCTGGATTTTCGAAACAAAAGGTTTACAATCCTCGAAGTCGAGTTGAAAGTTTGTTAGTCTCGCCGATTTCTCGAGCGTCGGCGCAACAAAGAGCCGGGAGAGCCGGGAGAACCCAACCCGGGAAGTGCTTTCGATTATACACGGAACTTTCCTTTAAGAAAGATTTAATCGAACAGACGTACCCGGAGATTTTGCGATCGAATTTAGGCTCGGTCGTTATTCAGTTGAAGAAATTAGGCATCGATGATTTGGTTCATTTCGATTTCATGGATCCTCCGGCTCCGGAAACGTTAATGCGCGCGTTAGAATTGCTCAACTATTTAGGCGCTCTAGACGACGAAGGCGAGTTGACCCAAGCCGGTAAAATCATGTCCGATTTCCCGTTAGATCCTCAGTTGGCGAAGATGTTAGTCGGGAGCACAAAGTTCAAGTGTTCGAACGAGATAGTGACCATAGTCGCCATGCTTTCTGTTCCGCAGTGTTTCATTCGCCCGAGAGACGATCAACAGAGAGCGGACGCCGCGAAGGCGCACTTTGCGCATTTGGACGGCGACCATTTGACCATGTTGAACGCCTTCCACGCGTTCAAACAAAACGGCGAGAGCCAAAACTGGTGCTGGGAAAACTATTTAAATCACCGATCGTTGAAGTCCGCGGATAACGTCCGCAACCAGTTAGTCCGCTTGTGTCAACGCCACGGCGTCAATCTCGAATCCACCGACTTCCACTCCAAAGAGTATTACGTCAACATCCGCAAAGCCATCTTAAACGGCTTCTTCATGCAAGTCGCGCACAAAGAACGAAACGGCTCGTACTTGACCGTCAAAGACAACGAATCGGTTTTACTGCACCCGTCTACGAACTTAAGCGGTAAACCCGAGTGGGTAGTCTACAACGAGTTCGTCTTGACGTCCAAAAAATACGTCCGAACGGTCACGGAAATCAAAGGCGAGTGGTTGATCGATCTCGCCGAACACTATTACGATTTGAGCAACTTCCCGAGTTGCGCCGCCAAGAACGCGTTGCAGCAGCTGTACATGCAACGCGAGCGGATGAATAAAAGTAAGAGGTAGTAGCTTTTTCTCTCCCCTTTGTTTTAATATATAAAATACGAGTAATTGAAAACGTAGCAGTCGCACGCAACAACAATATCAACAGATGATTGTCGGATGTACGCGTTCGTCTCCATTCGAAAGTCTCCATTTCCTTTGCACACCAACACACAAAAAACATGCGCCGTTCAATAAAAGAAAGATAAAAAGACGAGGGACGCACAAAATGTATTCGTCGGCGAGTGCTAAGAGCACGGAAAACAACGAAGACGACGAAGACGAGAAGACGAATGATGAAAAGAAGAAGAAGGAGAAGAGCGCGTTTACTCTCGCCGAGAAAAGGTAATTACATTTCATTTCTTTCCCCGCGATTTATTTTGTAAATAACTACTTTTCTCTCTCTCAGATACCAACTGAAAGTCGTGGAGAAGATTCGACTGGACGCGAAAACCGGACGACGGAGAAAGAGCGGGAAAATCGTGGAGGAGATTGATATTTCCGACGCGATTGATTTTAGCGGTAGCGGCAAAGAAAGCGCTTCTTCTTCGAAGTGTTTGTCGAGAGTGGAAGAGGTGGCGGCTTTCCCTTGTTCGTCTTCGTCGGCGACGGAAGTAAAAGTGTGGAAATTATTGGAGCATCCGGGCGCGTTTTACGTCCAGAACGCGATAGATTATCGAGAGCAGAGAGATCTGATCGCGCGTTGCGTGATAAATTTGCCGAATAAACCGAATAAGACGAATCATTGGCAGAGATTGGGGAAGCCGTTGCCGGATGATTTGTTCGGCGCGGCGAAAAGAGATTTGTACTTGAGCGAAGAGGAAAACGGGTGGGTGGCGTTGGAAAAGCCTCCGAAACGAGGCGACGGGATGGAATCGAAAGCGGCTAGGCATTTGTTGAGGAAATTACGATGGGCTACGGTCGGGGCACCGTTCGATTGGACGAAGCGAGTGTACGAGGAAGAGCGAGCGCCGGAGGTGGACGAGAGCATCAAGCGAGCGTGCGTGAAGACGCTGGAAATTGTGTTCGGTAAAGAAGCCTTAGAAGGTGGGGCAGAGAATATTTTCGACGGTCAAGTCGGTTTGGCGAATTTCTACGCGCCCGGCGACACGTTGAATGGTCACGTGGACGACGCGGAGATGAACTTGAACAAACCGATCGCCTCGCTCTCGCTCGGCTTGCCGGCTATTTTTCTCCTCGGGCAACAATCGAAAGCCTTGGAGCCGGTGACTGCTTTAATCGTCCGCAGCGGAGATGCGATCGTGCTCAGCGGCGAATCACGAACGATGTTCCACGGCGTTCCGAGAGTCTTTAGCGACGGCGAAGCGGTGGGTTCTACATCCTTCCAATTTCCAGACGCGCTCGCGCGAGCCTTTTCGGAAGTTGACGACGACGCGTTCCTTTTAGACTTTGCCAAACAAACTCGAATCAATCTCTCGTTGCGCGACGTCAGATGATACCAAATGTTGTAACGATATATATAGCGCGCGCGAAAAGATTTAGTATCATTAGTGGCACGGTTTATTTATCATGTTTATAGAGAGAGAGAGATTTGTAGTAAAAAGGTATATATACGCGTATGATATTAAAACACGCGAGAAGGTTCCACAAAGGATAAACCTTCTTCTTCGTCTCTCTCTCTCTCTCCGATGCAAACAAAAAAGAGTTTACTCCTCGTTCTCTCGTTCCTTCTCTCGTCTCTTCTTCTCCCTCCTGGTAATTTTCTCCCCGTTCTCGTCTTCCTCCTCGTCTTCTCCCGGCTCTCCCGGGTTCTCCTTCCTCTCTTGTTCCTCTTCCTCTTCGTCCGGCATCTCCGGATCTCCCGGCAAAGGGTTCGGCATCGGCTGCTTGATTTCCTTCAAATCGGGAAAGATATCCGGCCGTCTCGACGGCACCGCGCGGACGTACTCCTCCGGTAAATCGAGAACCGAACCTTCCTCGTCGACGTCGATCTTATCTGGACTCGGCGATCGTATCGTTTGTCTTTGTCTTCTGATTGGTTCGTATTGATGGTTGTTAGTATTGGAAAAGGCGTTCAGCGCCGTCGTCGACGAAAATGTCTTCTTCTTCCCGGGGAAGAAGAAAAATTGTCGACTACTACTACTACTACTACTGTTACAGCTGCTGCTCTTCCGCGAAGAGGACGTCGCTCGCGGCGCGGTGAAAACCAGCGAGGAGGAGGAAGTTATCATCGTCGCGGCGCTTTGCATTGGTTTTTTTTTCGCGCGTTTTGAAAGTGTCGCGTCGTCGCGTGCGTCCAATTCTATCTTCTCGCTGCTGCTGCTTTTCTCGTATTTAGGGTTTAGGGTTTAGGGTTGCACTCCATCGAAAGGCTTCGAAAGTGGTTTCTTCGTTAAAAACGAAACGACAGATAAACGTCCATCTGCACGCGCGAGAGAGAAGTCGATAACGCGCGCAAAAAAACTTGAAATGGCTAAAATAGGAGAGGGCGATTCGCGATGGATCGTCGAGGAGCGCGCCGACGGCGCAAACGTCCACGGGTGGCACTGGGTCGAGAAGGATTGCAAAGAATGGTCGACGGCGTTTTTCCAAAACGCGTTCGGCGCCGTGGAATTAGAAGGAAAAGAAATCCGATTCGCAAAGACGCCGGTACGGATCACGGGCGAGGCGTACTTGAACCAACGGAAAGGAAAAATCATCTGCGGGTACGAGCTGGAAATTTGCGCCGAGTTTGAGTTTGAAGGAGAAGTCTCGGGGACGATGGTGTTGCCGTACGTGAGCGAAGAAAACCGAGGCGAAGATTGCGAAATCAAATTCGCACAAAAAGACGAGAGCGAACGGGCGAGACGGGCGAAGCGAGCGGCGGAGAGCGACGCGGGGTTGAAAGAGAAAGTGAGAGAGGTGGTGAGGAAATGGGAGGAGGAAATGGCGAAAGGCACGCCGGCGATGAAAGGAGAAGATGGCGCGATTAGCAACGGCGATAAAAAAGCGGAGGGAGAAGAGACGGCGAAGACGAAGAAGAAGAAAGAGGAGGCGGCTGGACAACAACCGACGAGAGGAAAGACAGAACACGAATATAAAAGCGCACCGTTGTCGACGAAGTATCACACGATTAAGTTGAGAGAAACGTTCTTGTGTCGAGCAACGGACGTGTGTGAGGCGCTGTTAGATCCGAGACGCGTCATGCATTTCACGCGAACGAAATGTACGGGCCAGAAAGGGAAAGGAAAATTTGACATGTTCGATGGAAGCGTAGAAGGCGAAACGATTGATTTCGTCGACGGCGAACGCATAGTACAAAAGTGGCGGTTTAACTCGTGGGAGCCTGACCATTATTCGACTGTGACCATGGTTTTAAAAGAACCAGAGCCTGGCAACTGCATTTTAGATTTGGTTCAGACGGGCGTGCCAGAAGCCGACGCCCACGGAAACGAAAACGTCATGGAAGTCACCGAGAACGGTTGGAAGAATTTGATTTTCGCTCGCATCAGAAACGCGTTCGGGTACGGCGCTAACCTTTAGCTTTTAATTCAATATAAACAGATTTAATAAGTTGTGTTTTACAATCAAGTCTATTGTTTTCACTTAATGAATATTCATCTCTTTTTCTCTTGCGTAAAATCATCCTGCACCACTGTGATTTTTTATCTTTTTCGCTTTTTCTCTTTTCTTTCTTTCGCGTGCGCGCTAGTTTTTCTCTCTTTTCTAATTCAAAAATTCCATTTCTCCCTCGGCTATAGCTTTCTATCGACGTTGACCATTTGCTGGGTCGTACGCTGGCTTGTCGTAATCCGTGCCCTTCTCAGGAGATTTGGATTGCTCACCTGGACCAGCGATGCCTAACCAATCCCAGTTCTCAAAGTGAATCTGGTCCAATCCGACTTGCGACTGCTTGTAGCACGTCGACTCGCACGGATCAGTCTCGTAAGAACTCGCCAACGCACACCCACACACTTCTTCAGAACTTGGAAACCCGTTCACTTTAATCTTCCAACACACACCGGATCTCTCTGGAAACCACGACACTTTGTTGTCGCGATTGAACTGCGCATTGTCTTCAGTTGCGAAGAACATCTCGTCGCCAACCTGCTCCCACGTGGCGTCGTCGCACGGATTGGTTGAAGAAACGTCACCATCGGCAGTGCCCACGTACAAGATCGCACTCTTAGACTTCGCTTGTGTTTCGTTCGAGCCAAAGGCATCAACTTTGTTCACCCATAACGCCGACGCGAA
>Ga0181559_10006836_pt1 | contig 10690 bp, 6 predicted proteins | sample 011ome_21_FD_133752 | JGI IMG/M metagenome (GOLD analysis project Ga0181559, IMG submission 133752) | Coastal salt marsh microbial communities from the Groves Creek Marsh, Skidaway Island, Georgia - 011508AT metaG (megahit assembly) | ecosystem: Environmental > Aquatic > Marine > Intertidal zone... | reverse complement strand
GAGCGGCGCCCGTGACCAAGTCCTTCCCCCTGCACGACCGCGCGGGCGCGAACGTCGGGAACGCGCGCCTCGCCGTCGAGTGGGACTACCACGACGAGGCGCGGGAAGACGCGAACGCGAAGGAAAACGAAGCCGTCTCGGCGGCGGCGAGGCTCCTCGCCGCGGTGAAGGAGTGAAGGACGTGACGGACGATGTGTGACGTATTATGTACGTAGTGCGAGTTGTAAAAAACACCGAAGACGGGTACGGTACCGTACCGGTACGCGTAACTTTAAAAAAAAAATCATACGTTTCCCGCCGTAGCTTCTCCCTCACCGCGCCGACGCCGTCGGGCGGGCCCCGGACCCGCGCGACGCGCTCTCGGCGGCGTACCGCCTCGTCTCCGCCCCGGCGACGGAGGTGCGCAGCCGCACGCGCAGCGACGCGACGCGCGCGCGCATCGCGCCGTCGAACGAGCGCGCGCGCATCGCGTCCGCCCAGGCGAGCTCGGGAGGCGCGTCGCTTGGGAAGAGCGTCGGGAGGCGCGCGCGTTCGTTCCCGGGAACGACGACGGAACCTCCACCTCCGTTCGCATCCGCGTCTTTAGTCGGGAATTCCTGTCGCGCCCCGGGGTACGCGCCGCGCCCGCCGAGGAACGCCCACCAGTCATCGCGCCCCGTCGCGCCGACGACTGAGGAGGCCAGCGCGGCCTCCTCTCGCCTCGCGTCGCCGCGGGCGAGCGCCCGCGCCTCCGCGGCGGCCGCCCCGGGGGAGAAGTGAGGCGACGGCCCACCCGCGAGCGGCGACTCGCGAGACAGAGGCGGCGTCGCCGCGTACTCGAACGCGCGACGCGCGTCGCGCGCCGCCTCGCGCGAAGCAAGCCCACCGTCCCCGGGGTCGTCCCTGGGGACGTCCCCGGGGACGTCCCCGGGGATGGCGCGCGGCGCCGCGCCTCGCGCGTTCTCCCCCGACTGCGCCGGCGCGGGGGCGGAAACGAGCCCAGCGAGCATCGCGGATGCGCGCGTGTCAAGCGGCGCGCCTTCCCGCCGCGCCGCGCGGATCGCCTCCAGGAGGAACGACTCGTCCTCGGAAAGCCCGGCGGCGCGCGGGGAGGGGGGCGCGGTCGACTCGCGCGGCGCCTCGCGGGCCGGAGACGCGGCGCGCGCGGATATCGGTGACTGGCTCGTGACTGGTTCCGCCAGGCGCTCCCGGCTGAGCGCCGTCCGCGCCTCCGCCCTCGGCGTCGTTCTCGGTGTGGGCTCACCCTCCGTCGCCACCTCGTCCGCGGAGGAGGACTCGTAGCCGGCGTCGAGCGCGCGCGTCGATATCTGTTCCGGCGCGAACGGGCGCCGCGCGCCCCCGCGCGGGGACACCGGGGGCAGCGCCGCCGGCGGCGGCGGCGGCGGCGACATCCGTTTATGCCGCGCGATCTCATCCTTCAGCGCCGAAGTCGGGTCGTTCCCCGAGAGCGTGCGGTGCAGCGCGCGGGTGTCCGCCTCCGCCTCCCGCGCCGCGGGCGAGACGGAGGAGACGGGGACCCGGGGCGACCGCGGCGAGGCGCTCGCGCGCTTGGGCGACGCCGGCGGCGACGCGACCGCGACGGCGACGGCGACGGCGACGGGAGGCGGCGCGAGCGACGCTAATCTTCCGTGAAGCGCCTCGGTGTCCGCCTCGGCGTCGAGCTGCGCGGGCGATTTCGGGGACCCACCCTGCGCGCCGCGCGGATGTGTTTCTGGGGACAAAGACACCGCGTCGTTCTCGTGACTCTCGTCTTCGTGACTCTCGTCCCCGTCCCCGACGATCTCCGCGTCGCGCGCGTCGTCGTCGTCGGACGCCGCCTCGATCGCGCCGGCGCCCGTCTCCTCCAGCGCGCCGTTTCCCGTCGTCTCGAAGGTGTCGAACGTCTCGAAGTCCTCGTCTTCGTCGTACAGCATCGACACGGACGCGTCCGTCTCGGCGTATGCGCGAACAGTCTCCAGCGCCGAGCCGTCCAGCGCGCCCGCCCAAGGCGCGGCGCCCGCGCCTCCGTTTCCTCCCTCCGCGTCTCCGCCGCCGAGGCCCCCGAGCGAGCCTCCCCGCCGGATCGTTGACCCCAGCGCGCTCCGCGCGCCGCCGAGCGCGGAGGATGGCCTCGACGCGCCGACCGCCGCGCGCGGCCGCGCGGACGCGACGTCCCCCCACGACCGCGGGGGCGCGGCGCCGCGCGGGGCGGCGGCGCGGGCGCTCGGCGAGGCCAATCCTTCGTCCTCGAAAGAAACCTCGCCGTCGCCGCCGTGGTCGTCGTCGTCGTCGTCGTCGTCGTCGCGCGGCTCGAGCGCGCCCGAATGCGCGCCCGCGAAGGATATCGACGCGTCGTCCACGTTCTCGTCCAGGTCCACGCTGAACGACGCGGTGGCGGTCGGGTCGTCGTCGAAGGAAGTCTCGAGGGTCTCTCCGTCGTCCGCGAACGAATTCGTGAAATCGGGCGCCGAGTCGAGCACCAGCACCTCGGGCTGCGCGTGCCTCTCGGAGGGGGGGCTGACGGCGCCGGTCGCCGCGCCACGGCGCGCCGTGCTGGGTCGCGCCGTGCCGGGTCGCGCCGTGCCGGGTCGAGCCGTGCCGGGTCGAGCCGTGCCGGGTCGCGCCGTGCCGGGTCGCGCCGTGCGACCGCCGTCGCCGGCGTACCGTCCGAGCAGGCTCTCGGCTCTGGCGAGCGAATCCGCGAGCGGGTCCCTCGCGTCGCCAATGTCGCTCGAGCGGCCGCCGCCGTCCAGGCCGAACGGGTTCAGGGGCGTCGCGGTGGGCCGAACCCCGCCGCGCGCGCCGGACGCGGTTCCGGGGCGGCCGGACATCTTCGCGCCGCTAGACCCGTCGGCGCGCCGCGGAATGGACGCGTCGTTGTTTTGAAAAAACAACGGACGCACCGACTGCTGCGCGAGTCCACAGTGCTCACAGCTGCGTCTCGGCGATTTGCAGTTCCGCACACAGTGTTGGAAATTCGTGTCGGCGCCGGCGCGCTTTTCACGAACGACACAACCCTCGTCGCGCGCCCCACCACGCCGCGTTTGGGTTCCACGATGGTGGCCCCCGACCTCGCCACCGCGGACGCGGCCACGTACGGCAGCGCGATGCTCGACTCGTTCAAGATCGACATCTCCCACCAGGAGATGGAGCGCATCATCATCGAGCTCGAGCTCATCTACAAAACGCAGCCCGGACAATGGTTGCCCATCACGGTGCGTGCGGCGGTGCCATCGCGTTCTGCCCGCCGACGGAAGGCAGAGAAGGGGGTCCACGCGTCGACGGGCGGAGTGGAGGCGCGCGCGCGACTCTCGTCACGCGCGCGCCTCCGTCGTCACGACCACAGGGAGGGAGGGAGTCCCCGCGAATCCCCGCGGTCGCGACCCACGAGACCCACGCGTGTCACGCGGCGTCGTCTCTCGGAACGCGAAAAGTTTCGTTTCTTTGCGCAAAAAGTTTCTTCTCGCGTTCGCTCACGAAACACGAAACGTCTCGTCTCGAACCACACACGCAGGGCATCGCCAACATGCTTGCGGAGGAGCTCGGGTACGAGGACCAGGAGGAGTTCGAGGATGCGCTGAAGAGTTCGTTCGCGGAGTTCATCGGGGCTTTGCCGCACATAGAGACGCGAAAGATGGAGAGCGAGCTGCAACCCGGGTTGATCCGCGACGTGTTCCGCGTGATACCCGATCCCCCGCCCGAGCAGTGCACGCCGCAGCGGCTGGTTCTCGAAATCAAGTCGCGCGCGGACCTGTGGCGCATCCTCATGCTCCACCCCGGCGCGTACGTCGAGATCCCGGAGCTCGAGTTCGAGATCGGGGCGGACCACAAGCGGCGGGTGGACTCGGTGTACAATCACGTGTCGGCGTCCGTGTTCAACCTGGAGAGGCACGTCGAGATGGTCGGCGACGCGGCGGAGCGGCAGGGCATCCAAGACGCATGCGACGCGTTGCGGCGCGTGCTTGACCTGGAGGAGAAGGCGACGTTCGTCGTGATCGACCCCGGGGGGCTCTCGGCGTTCAAACCAGACGCGGGCGTCGAGGTTTCGGCGCTGGAGGACGCCGCGGGGCAGTACGACCGCGCCGCGCGCGCGATCGCCGTTCCGGAGCACGAAAAGGAGATGGACAAGGTGGACGATTGACGCCATTTTGTGACGTCAGTGAAAGTCAGTGAAGTTCGCGATTTCACCGCGGTCACCGCGGTCACGTCGCGGAGGACACAGAAGGCGTCCTTAAGGCGGTATCGGTCGAGAATGCGGCGTCGCGGGCGTGCGCGCCCTGCGCTGCGCTACGACGTCCTCCCGCGCAAATCATATCAAAACGTCTTCACGCTTCCTCCATCACGTAGACGGTACGCGTGGCAGTCCTACATTTCTGTAAAATATACCATGTCGTATGACCATTCAGTCTTTAAAAGACGTCGTCCGGAAATTATTAACGCTTTTCCGCCAGCTCGGCGACGCGCGTCGCCCCGGAGCTTGACACGTTGCGAGCTGAGGAAAAAGCAACTTGCTCCCGCCGCGGACGCACTCGCGCCGCGCCCCGAGGCCCGACGCGCACGCACGCAAAACGTGGTTCTCCGTTCACTCACGCCACGCTCGCGCACACCACTGCACACGTCCAACGCTCTCGGCATGTCGTCGCTCTCCTCCGTCGCGCCGGTCGTGACCCGCGCGTCCGCGCGGGCCCAGAACTCCGCCGATCGCATCGCCGAACGTCCGAAACCTGGCGCGGTCGCCGCGCGTCCCGGCCGCGCGTCCGGTCCCCAGGTCGCGCCTCGCCTCACGCCTCGTCGCGGCGCCGACGTGGTGCCCCGCGCGCGCAAGGGCATGCTCGCGGACACGCTGGACGGCGACGGCAAGAAGAAGAAGAAGGATAAGAAAGCCAAGAAAGCCGCGAAGACCGCCGGCGGTCCCGGGACGGGCGGAAGCGATTCCATCGCCGGCTCACTCGAACCCGCGTTCGCGGGCTCGAAGGCCTCGACGCGGCCGTCTGGGAAGAACTGGATCGAGGTGGGCAACGTCACCGCGGACTTCAAGGAGAAGCCCATCAAGCCGCTCGTCTTGGCGAACGGAAACTTCATCCTCGTCAAGTGGGAGGATCTCGTGTTTTGCGCGGATTGCAACTCGACGGCGTACCAGTACCCTCTGATCGACGGCGAGCTCTTCTTCGGCGCGGGCGGGCCCGCGATCCGCTCGCCGCTGGACGGCACGGAGTATGACCTGACCACCGGTGCCGTGATCACGTGGTGCCCCAAGAACAACCCGATCCGCAAAGCGCTCGGCACCCTGAAGGCGTCGTCGGAGCCCGTGCCGCTTCCCGTGTACCCGACGCGGACGGAGGCGGACGGCTCCGTCCTGACCAACTTCGTGGACAAAATCGAGGTCAAGACGGGGTTCAGCAACGATGCCGCGGGGTCCATGCAAGGGGGGAAAGGCGTGGAGATAGCCGTTAAGGCGGAGGACGGGAGCGGCGCGGACGACGCGGCGCCTGCGACGTCGCCGGCGTCGCCGGCGCCGCCGGCGGAGGAAAACGCAGTCTCCCCCGCGATCCTCGTCGGGATCGGGCTCGTGGCGCTCGCGACGGTGTACCTGCAGGTGAGCTCGGGCGGGGACGTGCCCGCGCCCCCGCAGTGAGGCTAGGGGGTAGAACTAGGCGTGTGACACCGATCGAGCGCGAAACACGCGGATGGAAGGATCTTCCGTCGTCGGTTTTTCTCTAACACAACTTTTTGCGAAATTTCTCGCACCTTCGCCCGCGGGACTGTCTCGGTCTCGGCTCGCCCGAGTCTGCTGAGAGAAAGGCGCGGGATCGACGGCGGGTCCGATCATCATTCCTCCCGATCGCCGCCGGTGGCTCTTCCGAGACCCGGAGCGAAGATGGCGAACGAGGATCTCATCAAGGACGTGTTCGGCGGGTCGGACTCGGACTCGGACTCGGAGGGTGGGGACGCGGGGACGAAGGCGGACGCGCCCGAGCGCGGCGCCGCGCTCGAGGATTCGGGCGACGACGCGCCCGCGGATGCGAAGGGCGAGGATGGCGCGCCCGACGCGCGACAGCCCAAGTTCCGCAGCTCGCTGGAGGACCCCGAGCAGGCGGACGGGGACTCCGATGATGACGAGGACGAGCGCGCGAACGCCCCGGCGGTCGCGCCTCCCATGACCATCGAGAAGGCTCTGCACGATCCGCTGGGAAGAAGCGTGGTCCCGAAACTGGTGAAACTCACCAACATCGCCGGCGTCGAGGCTCGGCCGTTCGACGCGGCGACGTTCGAGCCCACGGAGGACCACCACGCGAAGAACCACAACGTGATCCGGTGGCGCAAAAACAAAGACACCGGGAAGGTGGAGTCCAACGCGCGGTTCGTGAAGTGGTCCGACGGCACGACGCGGCTGATCATCGGCGACGAAACCCTCGCCGTCGCCGAAGCGACGGTTGAGAAAGATCACGCCTACGTCTTCGCGAGGCACGCGGGCGCGATGCAGGCGCGCGCGCACGTCCACAGCAAGCTCGTGTTCCGGCCCGCGACGCTGGACTCGGAGACGCACCGAAGGCTGACGCGCGCGGTGGACAAGAAGCACGTCAAGAGCGCGCAGACGCGCATGCACATCGAGGTTCAGGACCCGGAAGCCGCCAAGGATGCCGCCGACCGCGAGGCGCTTCGCTTGGAAAAGGACGCCGAGCTCCTGAAGAAGAAACGCGCCGCGGCGCTCAGAGGCGGGGGCTACGGCAAAGACGGCAGGAACGCGGGCGCGAACGCACGCGTCGAGGCGGGCTACGCCGAGTACTTCGACCGCGGTGCCGGGCTTGACGGCGACTTCCTCGAAGCCGACGACGACGACGACGACGGCGACGACGCGGCGATGGACGAGGAGACGGAGAAGGCGGCGGCGCAGCTTAAGCGAAGCGCGCCCGGGGGATACGACGACGAGGCGGCGTTCGAGGAGGACGAGGCGGCGCCCGCGGCGAAGAAGAGGAGGGGGAGGGCGCTCGAGAGCGATTCGGAGGAGTGATCGAACGACCGCGCTTTTACGTACGAGCGAGTCGACGCGGTCTCAAAGAAAAAACCACAAAAACAAAAAGCGCTGCTCTTTTCGCTTCTCCATCGCGCGGCAGCGCCCGCCATTGTCAAGGTCCGCGATGGTCGCGATGTCCTCGGCAGGGCACGTCGCGGTCGCGCGGCTCGCGCGCGCGTCCGCGCCGAGGACGCGCGCGGCTCCGCGCCGCGCGGCGCGCGTCGTCGCGACCGCGTCGCGATCGTCCGATGCGGCGCCCCTCGGCGATGTCACGCGAGCCGTGCTCGCGTTCCACGAGGGCGATCGCGCGGGCATCGGCGCGGACGACGCGGTCGTGCCGCTGGCGTCCTGGGCGAAGCGGTTCGGGTGGGACGTCGAGACCGCCGAGCGCGTGCTCTGGGAGTGCGACGTGCCCGCGAAGGGCGCGCTGAGCGTCGCGGACGTGCCAGCCGCGCTGCCGTCGAGCCACTTCTCGGCGGACGCCACGCGCGTCGTGGACGCCGCCGACGCCCGCGTCGGGCTGTGGGTCACGCACGTCTTCCCCGACTTCGTCGTCCGCGCGTTGCTCGTTGCGGCGTCGGCGTCGCGCGGCGCGTCGGGGGAGAGCGGCGCGCTCTCCAAGCGCGAAGCCCTGGACGCGGCGCGCGCGACGCTGGAGAAGGAGCACCCGAAGGCGGCGCTCTCGGCGGCGGCGGCGGCGAGACTCGGCGCCAACGCGAGAAACACAAACGGCGCCTTCGCCGACGTGTTGCGGTCGCTTCGCCGGCGGTACGACTCGGACGAGAAGGCGCCGTTCTGCGTGCTCACGAAGAAAGCGAAGAAACAGAGACTGTACACGTGCGTGCTGCGGGGGTCGAGCGGGAACGACGACGAGGGAGGCGTCGAGGCGACGGACGGGTGGGACGCGGTGTTTGGGCGAATCGTCGCGAAGGAAAAAAACGATACGGCGTCTGCGGGCGCCGAATCGGACGCGGCGGCGGCGATGCGCGCGCGGCGCGAGGCGCGTCGAGGCACGATGCGTCTGGCTTCTGTGAAGCGGGACGGCGCGGACGTCTCGGCCGACGCGAAGGATGCCGCGAGGCGCGCCCGCGCGGAGGGATGGTGAGTTTTTGAGCTCGTCGAAGCGTCGGTCCTTAGCTACGGTAATCACCAATAAAAAGTACGCGCGGGTACGCACGGCGCATCCTCCGTTAGGCCACCGCCCCCGCAGCAAACTCCGCCAAATTCGTTTTCCTGCCCTCCGTCTCCTCCTGGTGCGCCTCGGCGGCGGCGCCCATGCCCGGCGGGTACAGTGTGCGTATGGCTACCCGGTCGGCGGCGCTCAGCTGCGGGTGCCACAGGTCCACGATGAGCACGACGCGGTCCCGCGCGAGCGCGCCGGGTTCGTACCCGGCGGCGTCCTCCTCTTCCGCCGACGCGCCGCGGCGGAACTCGGCGCTGTGCACGAACGAGTCGTCGAACAAAACGCACGAGCATTCGCTCCACTCCGTCGTCGCGTTCGCGACTCTCAACTCGCACGCGGGCGCGAGAGCGCCCGCGTCCGCGCCCAAGACGACGCGCGGAAGGCCCTCGCCGCGGAGCGCCGCGTTCGCGACGCGAACGAAAGGGCGCGCGACCGCTCCCGCCGCGCGCGCGACGAAGGCGAGGACACGAAACGCCACACACAAGGGGAACGTCCCGAGTCGAAACGCCAGCGTACACAGAGACGCGATCGAATCGAAAACCTGACGTGACCGCGAGCGTCTGCCGATGACCGCCTTCGCGGGCGCGTCGAGATTCTCGAGATTCTCGTCGCCGTCTCCGCGCCGCGAAACCGTTGAAACCGTTTCGCCCGGCGAGAAGAGCCACTGTATGAGCCCGTCAAAACGCTTTCGCGGTTTAGGGTTTCGCCGCGGCACGTCCAGGCCCAGCGAGCACCGCAGACGCGCGTTGCAGGGCCCGCAGTGCGGGGTGATGAGCGTGTCGGGCGCGAGCTTCGAGATGTACGCGCTCCCGAACGCGCAACCGGAAGGCGCGCCGGGGGTATCGCCGACGCCGCCGCCGAAACACCCGTCGCGTAGGCTCTCGATCGCCGCCGTCGCCGCCGGGAACGCCTCGCAGTTGCGGCGGTCCTTGACCCCGTTTCTGTACAGGTACACCGCGGACCAGTCCCCGCCCTTGCGCACGGCGGGGTCGAACGGCGCGAACGCGGACGTACCGACGTCGTCGTCGTTCGCGGCGTCGTTTTCTTTTCCGGAAGAATCCTTCGTTTTCCTCCTCCGCGATCTCGGCGCGAACGCCGCCTCGAGCACTTCGCGGCGAATCGCCGGCGCCGCGCGCTCCAGGATGGCGACGTCCGACTCCTCCGACGCGGGTTCGCCCCAGATGGACGCGCACGCGCACGTCTCCTCCGAGTCGGTTCCTAAGCGCGGGATCCAACGCGTTACGCCGCGAAAATCTCCGCCGCGCCGAGCGTTCGACGTTCGACGGTCGACGCACCCGCGCCCGTGTCTGTTGTGAATGGGCACCGCGCAGAGCTCCGGGAGCGAAAACACCGTCGGCGCCTGGAGCGACGACTCGCCGGTGTCCGCGCGGCGGCGGCCGCGACGCGCGATTGTGTTTCGCCGATTGTGTTTCGCCGCGACGCCGCCGCGCGACGCCAGAGCCATGACGCCGGCGCTCACGCCCTGTGCCAGTTTCGGGTCGTCCTTCACGCGCTCGCGCAGGCGGAGCGCGTTGCGCGCCAGCGCGGTCTCGTGCGCGGAGGGGCGGCACCGCAGACACCGCGGGTCGGAGCACGGGTTCACGGCGTCGCCGGGGACGAGCGGCGGCGCCGGACGCGACGGCGCCGTTTCGTTTTCGTTTTCGCCGACGTTTTCACGCTCCGCCGCGCGGCGCGCGGAATCCGCCGCCTCCCTCTCGCCCACGCGCTTGACGTCCGCGTTCGCCAGCCTGGCGCGGCTCAGCGCGCCCGCGCGCGCGGCGCGCCTGGCGTCCAGGATCTTCTTGACGCGGTACACCCGCCTGAACCAGTTCCACGCCATCCACGCGCCGACGCCGAAGCTGAGCCAACCGACGCCCGTGGTCGGCAGGCGCGTCTGGACCCACGCGGTGGGGTGGCTCTGGTAGTGCAGCAGCCGCTTCTCCGCGTCCGTCAGCTCCGGCGCGTCCGCGGTGATGTCACGCCGGTTCGCGAGCCACAGCGCGTACCCGACGAGGCAGTACACCACGGTGGCCAGCGCGTGGTGCGCTAAAGGCGCGAGAGACCCGCGATGCGCCTCGTCGTCGCTCGCCGCGTCGTCCTCATTCGTCGCTTTCGAACGCCGGCCGGGGACAGGCCGGGTGGCGCGGTCCGCGGGTGCCGACGGGGGATCGGAGCCACGCGCGCGCGGCGAGGACATGGCCGCGAGTCCGAACCTGGCCTCCGCACGGGGCACGCTCGCCACGCGCGCTGCCCGAGTGCGCGCGAGGTCGAAGAGACGTTGCTCAAATGTGCAAAAACGCGGCGGAATGTCTACGTGCGCGCGCGACGATTCGGACGCCCGAGGCCGCGCGGAAAACGAACGAAAACGCCTTTAGGGACCGAGCGTGTCGCGCACTCGACACCGCGCGCATGTCCCCCGCTTCGGAGCCGCGCCACGGAGCCGCGCGGGCGCCCGCGTCCGCGCCCGAGTCGCGCGGGCCCCGCGCCGGGCGCGAGGTGGCTGCAGCGGCGGG
>Ga0181559_10006835_pt1 | contig 10690 bp, 4 predicted proteins | sample 011ome_21_FD_133752 | JGI IMG/M metagenome (GOLD analysis project Ga0181559, IMG submission 133752) | Coastal salt marsh microbial communities from the Groves Creek Marsh, Skidaway Island, Georgia - 011508AT metaG (megahit assembly) | ecosystem: Environmental > Aquatic > Marine > Intertidal zone... | reverse complement strand
TGTTTCGGTGAAGTCGATCGCCTCGTCCCATCCGGTGGGCGTGGGGTCACCCGCTTGACTAAGATGTGATCCTGCGGTGGAGAACAAAAACGAACATGAAAACAAGAGGGATAAAATCGGTAAAGATACCGGGGTGTAGCGTGGTTGAAATCGCATCACGAGAATTACGAACTGTGGTGGGGGACTTGAGAATAATTTGAAGCAGGTACTGGTTTCGAGATCGAATCGCCGCGAGCCATTCTATCTACCGCTAGTGTGAAGGCAGAGAATGCAATCCGTAATCTAACGCATTGATCGAATCGTAATTTGTTCGACGATCCCCCCAATATAAAGCTCTCGTGAGAGACTGATAGGCGGAGCCCCGATCGTAAAAAGTATCGCTGGTGTATCGAGCGAGCGTCATGCGAAAGATGTTCACATCGTTCTGCGTGGGTGGACAATTATCATGCACCTTAACCTCAGCCCTTGCCGTCATTTGCTGGTCTAAATCTTGAATCGTTTCGAGCGAGACTTCATCTCTTGGCATTTGCTGCATGATTTTTCGGCAAAATTTACGGGTTTTTGTTGGTCTTTCAGAGAGGCCACCCAAAAACGATAATTTTCTGATCACTACAACCGCTTGATGACGGTGTTACATGGAGGGCATCTGTCCAATGATTATGGGCGATGCGGTTATCGATTGACGATGTCACCATTCATCACGTTGAGATCCTATGAAGTTCTTGTTTCTCGGGGATATAGTCGGAAAGCCCGGCTTTCTGGCTGTTAGAGAAAATCTCAGCGAGATTCGCCGTCATCACGAACTTGATTTTGTTGTGGCCAACGCCGAAAACCTTGATAATGGTTCCGGTCTTACCCCAGCACAGTTTAGAGAGTTACTCGACTGCGGAGTGAATGTTGTGACGTTGGGGGACCATTTGCCTCGACATCCAGAAATCCGAAGGACGATGCGTGAAAGCAAGCAGATCGTGCGTCCTGCAAATTTTCCACCCAAGTCGGTTGGCCATCAATGGACTCTGTTTTCGACTGAAAAAGGCTCGGTAGCGGTTGTTTCATTATTGGGAAGGGTTTACATGCGACCAGTTGATTGCCCTTTTCACGCCGCAGATCGAGTTCTGAATGAAATTGCTGATCAAGCCGACTGGATTGTGGTCGATTTTCACGCAGAGGCGACAGGTGATAAACAGCTGATGGGGCGGTATCTCGACGGCAGAGTTACCGCGGTGCTCGGGACACACACACATGTACCAACCGCTGACACGATGATTCTTCCCCGCGGCACCGCTTTCCAGTGCGATGTTGGGATGTGTGGTCCACATGAAAGTATTTTAGGGCGAAAAATTGAACAGGTTCTTAAGCACACGATGACGGCCGCTCCGGTTAGGTTTCATGTCGCCTCAGGGGATGTTCGAATTCGAGGTGTGATCGTAGATGCAGGACCGGGAATGATTGCAAATTCGATTGAACGGTTTGAATTGAAACTAAGCGATTGAGGTGATTTCATGAAGGGTCATGGGCTGTTCATTGATCCCAAGCAAAGGTAATTGAAGCTATGTAGTGAAAATGATTCGACCTTCGTTTCGCTTGGAATCATTCAGTCAAAAGCGAAGTATCTCTGTGATTTCATGCATAACAATCATTTAATTGTGTTTTGGGGACGAGTTCCGTGTTGGATCAGCTAGTGTTTATCGACCAACGCTGCGATGAATTCGAGCAAGAATGGAAGGTTGGAGACGGCCAAAGGCCTGATCTTGCAACCTACCTTCGTGATTGCCCTGCCGGAATCGAGGAGAAGCTTTTTGAGTCGCTTCTGTCCGTTGACCTTTGGTGGAGAATGAAGCAGGGCGAGAGCCCAAGCCGATTGGAATATGAAGGCTTGATTGTTGGGCAGGATGAGTGGCTCGATAAGATATTTAACGAGCAGGATGAATCGTTTGCACGAAAGATAAGCCAACTGGGATCTATGCAATCGCTCGGCTTGCAAATCGATCGACCTAGTAATGATTTCGCCAGTCCTTGGCCGGAAGTACACTTGCGAGTTCGCGATACATCCAATAGCGAACAGTTTCGATACCAAATGCTTAGTGTCATTGGCCGTGGTCAATTCGGAGTTCTGTTCTTAGCATTTGACAAAGTGCTTCACCGAAACGTTGCCATCAAACTATTGTCCGCAGAGGTTGTTTTGCATATTGGCAGTGTTGAGCGTTGTCTTCACGAAGCACGTGCTCTAGCTAATTTGCGTCATCCCCATATCGTCCCTGTGTATGATGCAGGTTCGACTGAAGATGGGATTGTATTTATTGTCTTTCATTATCTTGCCGGAGAAGATCTTTCTAGCGTCGTTTCTAAACGAAGGTACACGGTTGAAGGTTCCGTCGAATTGGTTTGCACGCTTGCCGACGCACTGTCTGAAGCTCACCGGTGCGGAATCATCCATCGTGATGTTAAACCTGCAAATGTGATGATTGACAAAGCTACGGGTCAAGCTTTTCTCATTGATTTTGGCTTGGCTCGTGTTACCGATCAAGCAGGTCACGATTCTGGAATATTTGGCACGCCCGCGTATATGAGTCCCGAGCAGGTTTCTAAAGGGCATGCTTCTACTCTTTCTGATCAATATTCTCTCGCTGCAATTCTTTACGAATTAGTAACGGGCCGAGTTCCATTTTATGGGCCATCGGTGCGGGCAACGATGGATGCGATTGTTCGGCAAGAGTTGGTTTCGATGCGTTCGCTCAACTCGGCGGTGCCAGCAAATCTTGATGCTGCATGTTTGCGCGCATTATCACAAAATCCAGAGGATCGGTTCGACAACATAGCCGATTTCGCTCAGGCTCTTCGCACTTGCCTAGGTGAAGACGTGAGCAGAAACAGCCAGGTTGCCAATCGGCGTTTGGTCTTGGGAGCAACCTTTGCCGGACTTACGGGATTAGTTGTCTCTTCGGTCTACAACCGATTTCGCTCCTCTTCAATGGATGACAAGAGCGTTGTTGGCAAGGGTTCCAGCACGGCTGGTCGTGTCAACGAGATAGGGCATTGCACGCTACTGGTCAATCGTCAGGGCGGCGCATTTTACCCCGTTGAAACCATGTGGCCACTGCGTTCGGGCGATAGCGTGCGGTTTGATGTGGTGCTGAACGAGCCAGCCTATGTGAAGATTATTTGGGTCAGTGGTTCCGGTGAATCGGTGCAAATTTATCCGACCCAGGAGATGCTATTGGCAGGAGAGTCGTTGCCAGTCCAATTAGTTGAAAGCCCAAGTCAGGTCGATGCAGGTTGGCCGCTTCGGGGCGCCGCTGGTCTAGAATCCGCGTGGGTGCTGGTGAGCAAGGTGGCGGCAATTGCCACGGATGACAACGATCTTGCAATTCCACCTCGGCAGTTCGGTGAAGAGTCGTTTTTCCGAAAGCTAACTTTCTCCGTTAATGAGGGCGTCTCAATTGATTTTGCTGAGCCAGGGTCTGGGACTCGCTCACTCGGTCAGCAATCAGTTGAATCAACTGATCTCTTGCGACGATATCTTGAAAAGCTGAAAGATGATTTTGATACGGTCTGGGTTTACGATTTGCCGTACCGAGGCGAGTGAGTTCAGTATTTTGCCAGTTCAAGGATCACCGCTTTATTTGGTTTCCGTTTTTTCTGACCGCCATAGCCGATCAATATCTTGGAAGTCGTTGATCATTTGAAACGTTAGTCCTCCCTGTTTGACGGGGTCTGTGATTTCGGGATGTCTGAGACTTGTTCATCGATGATTCTTTGCCACATCTGTCGAACCAAGTGTAGTTTTCTAGCGACGGTGCTGGTTGAAACATTTAATATCTCAGCAATCTCTTGATGTTCATATCCTTGTAGCCGAAGTCCTATGACGGGTTTTAGGTTTTCATTGAGATGCGAGAGCGAATCCTCTATGACTTCATTCAGGATCGCGCACGCCTCGGGTTGCATCTCTTGATCACAAACTTCTATCACTTCGGCGATGCTGAGTTCATCGATCGTTTCAAGTCTGGCCGAATCTCCACCTCTTTTTTTCCGAGTTAAATAGCGAACGCGATCAACAATTTTTCGTTTCGCCATCGCCTGAAGGAGTCGCAGGCATTCTTCGTAGTCACTGACGTTTGCGAATCGCCCTTCGCGACAACCCCTAATCAGGCTGGCAAATACACTGGCGGCGATGTCTTGATGGTCGATTTGCCCGATTGGATAGTTGCTAATTCGCCGAGCGGCGTAGCCGGAGATGTGTTGAAAAAGATTCTGCCATGTCTCACTAATATCGGAGTTGGTGCTTGCAGCGATTCGATCGAGCACGGTGTCGTCGTTGGTAATGCTCGTCGTTCTTGACATAAATTCAATGCACTTTAGGTGGGGGATCAAAGCAGATCGCGCTGAAGCGTAAATGATTAACCGAAAATAAAGCAAGATTCAGCAAAGGAATTGGTATTTTCAGAAAGTGATACGGCTTCACTTAATCGAGTAACGAACGCAAATCAATATTCTTATTCGGCTATCGAAAACGTCGCGTTTAAACGCAATCACGGATTAACGCCAATCTCCGGAGAGTTGAAAAGCTGCCCAGTAACGTGGAGATAATCGCTGCTTCGGGTTGCTTGTGTCGGGTGTTCCCGAATCGGTCTTATCTGGATCACGTCGAATGGGTGTGCTTCCCAAGCCGCGTAATTGACCGTTTTGAGGGTCATACCGATCCAGCATCGTCAATTGAGCTTCACGGATCGCATCGAGCCGACTTGTTCCGCGTTGAAGAAGGTTTGTGTAAAAAAGTTTCATGAGTTCAACGGTTGCTTGATCGTCAACTTTCCAAAGGCTGGCCACCACAGAGCTCGCGCCGGCAATCTGAAATGCTCGTTGCAGTCCTGCGACCCCTTCGCCTTCAGAAAATTGCCCCAATCCCGTTTCACATGCTGAAAGGACGACTAGTTCGACGCCTGCAAGGGAGGCCACCTCAATTTCTGATGATCTCAGAATCCCATCGTCCATCAAGTTGTCGACGTCGTTGATTCGATTCGCGCCCGCGAAGGCCAGACCAGTCAAAAGGCCAGGTTCAAATGTCATTACTCGTCGTTCTTTTGACAGTGTCTCCATTGGATTCTGCGATTGGATATGCACCCTTTTGGCTGTAGGGAAATCCGCGTCTTCTGATTCAACCATGGGCGAGGCAAAGTAGCCGTGCGTAATGATGTGGAGAAGTTTTGAATTCGCGGACTCTGCGAGAAACGCAGACTTGGTTGCATTGCCACCGCTCAGAGAGACGATCGTTTGATTCTTCTCGAGGTAGAGTTGCTCGATCAGATTTAGCTCTTTTTGGAAACCTGCTAACTGGGGAAAACTAGAGTCAAAGTTAGCTCGCAATTTCTGCCAATCACTTTTTAAAGCGAATGAATCAATCCTTGGACTGCTTTTTATTTGCGGCGCTGATTCAAGCGGAGTGGAGAGGTTTGGGGAGATGTCCATCTGTGGAATTTGCTTGTCGTAATCCACATCTCCAACAACCAATAATTGACCACTCTGAAAATTGCTCGCTTCCTTTGTCACAATTTGAGCAATTTGATGTGCCATAGGAATCGATGCGATTCGGTAATCTTCGATTAAGAACGTACGACGTGACTTGCCTGGTAACGCCTGGAAAGGCAAGGTACTAATCGAAGTATCGCCGGAAATAAGAATGGTATCGATACCTTCTAGGTGTTTTTCAATCGGCTGCCAGAGTTGTTCTTTGATTTTTATTGCAGCTTGATCCGCACGCGCCTCTTCTGCTCGGTTGAGAGTTTTCGCGGTGAAACGATTTCGGAATTGATCAATCGCATCACTCAACTGTTTGGCGTCTCCTAGTGACACCATGATCGCTTTTTCGGTGGGTCGGATAACGAACGCAACAAAGCGGGCTTGGTCGCCATCATTTTGCAGTGGATCAATATTGGTAGCGGTGTGATTGTATTGGAGGATGTCAATCAACGCCGTGTTTTTCGGCAGAGCTGATTGGACTTTGCTCACCGTTAAGGCATCACCAATGCGGCGGTATTCCTCGCTGGTTGCAGCAATGTCGCGTTCCAGCGATTCGCGTTGTTGATTCAGGCGATCAAAGGTCTCTTGCCATTGTGTTCGTTTTTGCTGCAATTCGGTCTGTTTTTCATCTCCCTCTTTCGCTTGCGGGATTGGAGGGACATTACTTGCAAGGGAGGAAAGTCGCTGAGTGACCGTCTGTAGTTGGTCATACAGTGGCGAGAGTTCAGGCGTTTGGGCGATACGACGGTAAGCTTGCTGCCGACGAGTTACCGATCCCTTCCACTGCCACATTTCCTGGGCAGCAAGGTCGGTAGACGTCTTTCCAGAAACCGCGTTGGTAAGTCGGAAATCGAGGTAGGAACGTAATTTATTTTGATTCGCAATCTGTTGTCTAGCGGATTGCGCGATTGCATTTTTATCAAGTTGACTTCTCTGGATTTGAAGGGCGATTTGGGAAATTCGATCCGCCTCATCATCGTTGCCGTTTTTGAGATATAGCGTTGCAAGACGTTGTAAGGATGCTGCGTAGTCCGGATGCTGATCGCCAAAGGTTATTTTTCGGATTTCTGACGCTGCAAGAAATGCTTTCTCCGCCCCTACCGCATCACCTTCGAGATCATAAAGATTTCCGAGACTGATCAGGCTATCTGCGTAGCGAGGGTGCTGTGTTCCGAGATTATTGCGGATGATATCATTTGCTTGATTGAATAGCGTTCGAGCCTCTTCGAGTTTGTTCTGTTGTTGATACAGGAGTGCCAGATTATTGATGCTGGTTGCGAAAGAGGTGTGGTTTTCACCAAAAGCAATTCGGTGTGTTGCTAACGATTCTTCAAGAAGAGGAGCAGCCTTGGCATACTCTTTTTGATCTCGGTACAGCGTTCCAAGGTTGTTAAGGATGCTGGCGTAAGCGGGATGGTCTTTTCCGAGTGTCTCGAGGCGAATGTCTCTGCATTGCCGGTAGAGCGGTTCGGCGCGAGCTAGGTCACCCATTTGCTCATAAAGAATCCCAAGGTTATTCAGGCTCGTTGCATATTCAGCGTGTTGTTCACCGTAGCTCGCTCGAACGATTTCAATTGATTCTTGGTAGAGGGTTTCAGCGATTGAATACTCACCAATGGTGGAATGCACTCTAGCAAGATTATGCAGGCTGGTCGCATACTCGTAGTGCTGAGGGCCGAGTGATTCTCTCCAGATTTCCGATGCTCTCCTGAACAGCGGTAACGCTCCTCGGTAATCGCCCAGCATGTTCTTGAGCGCCGCGGAGTTGTTGAGGCTTTGTGCGTATTCCGGGTGGAGATCCCCTAGTGTCAGTTTTCTAACTTCAGCGGATTCTAGGAAAAGAGGGGCGGTTTTCTCATGGTCGCCCATGTTGTAATAAAGCGCAGCTAAATTATTGAGACTGGCCGCATAATCTCGATGTCTTTGGCCGAGAACTTCTCGACGTATCGCTAGAACCTGTTCACCGCACTTTGCTGCGTCGAGGAATTGTCCGGCTCGATAGTGTGTCATCAATTCTTTGTTCTGAAGATCGGCTTCACTCAGCTTGGCTTTTTGAACCTCCGTCAGTTCCGGTGATTGTGTCGCGTTGATGAATACACTCAGACGCTCCATTTCCACTGTCCCATCTGCGACCGAGACCCGAAGCGAATCCACCGCATTACTGGGATGCTTGTAATATCCAATCAATACTCGTTGTTCGTCGAAATAGATGGTGAGTAAGCCAAACGAGTAGTCAACTCGCAGGCGTTTCGGTAACCGGTTTTTGATCTTCTCGGTGCGCAGTGTTTCCTGTTCCACTTTTTCAGCACTATCGCCTTCGGTAATTCGTTGCAACTGGATTTGACAGGTGTCCGTTTTCGCATCACCCGCAAACTGCACTGCGAATCGTCTTGAGTCTGCGGTGAGTAGTGTGATCTCAAAATCGATGAAATCGCTATTTTTCTCATCCAGCTCGACGTCAAATTTGGCCTGCGAGAGCTCTTGGAACGCGAAGTTGGCGACACCACCTGTTTGCAGTACGAGTTTTTGATTTTGAATACTGGCGAATTCGTTGATGAAGGAATGATCTCCCTGTTCCTCCGTGAATTCTTGGACAAGAACGGGTGTGAATTCAGTGTCGGCTGGGACAATGGTGTCGCGGGTATTTTCGTCCGCAGCAATCGCGATGTCGGTCAGCGAAAGGAAAAAGATACAAATCGCTGCCATCGCAGTAGCAAGAGCAATTGATTTCAAAAAAATCCACACGGCCTCATGCCTCCAGCAAGCTAAGTACAGTTGGAAATACCCAAGAGTATGGTTGAGGCAATTTCTGGTTGCTTAAGCGCAGATTGCCTGAATCTAAACGTCTTAACCTGAAACACTGCAAAAGTGCTTCAGGTTATCGTTGCCACCTCTTCGGGGATTCATTTCTTATGTCACTGCGCTCATGCGGATTGTAGCCGATCACCCTCGTTGGCTGGAACGCTCGGGTATATTTTTTCAAATTATGATTGATCGAGCGTATGGTAATGCGTTTGAAAAATGTCGTTGCTAACGAGATGATCGCCAAAGAGTTTTGTGTTTACCAGTAAACGTTTGTTACAGTATTGCTGACCGAGTGTTTCAGTCGGGACGGATCGTTCGGAAAGTCCCGCGTTCGAGAGGTTTCCAACGCTTTTGAGAGATGTGGGCCGTAAAGAATTTGCGAAATCTTGGTTCTGCATCCTTCAATGATATCGAGTGGCACGCAATGTTTTCAAAGATCACGTTTTCAATGAACTCGTCGCATCAACCCTTTGCTGGTTTCGATGGCATCATAGGTAGGTGCATCCAATGGATTCGAGTGTTGCTGCTTTGGGTGTGGGTTTGCTCGCCACTGCAAGTTGCCGCGACAGAGTTTGGCTCAGCAAGCAGCAATTCTTCGCAGGTGGATTTTGAAGAGCAAATACAACCCTTATTAGCAAAGCATTGTCTCGCGTGTCATGGCGTTGATGAGGCGGAAGGTGGTCTGCAGTTTCATTCTCGAGAAACGAGTCTTGCTGTTGCCGATTCTGGGCAACGAGCAATCGTGCCGGGTCACGCTAGCCAAAGTGAAATGATCAACCGCGTGATGAGTGATGTGGATGATTTAAAAATGCCACCTGATGGAGACCGTCTTACTCCGCAAGAAGTTCAAACGCTGGTTGATTGGATTTCCCAGGGTGCTAATTGGAAGTCTCACTGGGCCTACGATTCTCTTCGAGTTGAATCTCCTCCCACCGTCAATGATACGGACTGGCCATTGGAAGAAATGGATCGGTTTGTTCTCAAGCGACTCGAAGAACAAAATGTCTTGCCATCCTCGCGAGCGGACAAGTCAACCCTTATAAAGAGGTTGTATTACGACCTAATCGGTTTGCCGCCGACCCCACAAGAGGTGGCCTCCTTTGTGGATGACTCATCCGCGAATTCATACCGGAGTTTGGTGGAACGCTTACTCGATTCCGAGCATTTTGGAGAGCGATGGGGTAGGCACTGGTTGGATATGGCGAGGTATGCTGATTCCGATGGTTACGAAAAAGACAATCATCGCCCGGATGCGTGGCGATATCGGGATTGGGTCATCCAGGCCATCAACAGTGATATGCCGTTCGATCAATTCACGATTGAACAGATCGCCGGAGATCTTCTGTCTGAGGCGAATGCGCAGCAGCGACTCGCAACTGCGTTTCATCGGCAAACTCTCACGAACACAGAGGGGGGAACTGATCGCGAGCAGTGGCGAGTTGCAGCGGTTATGGATCGGATAGAAACGATTGGTTCGGTTTGGCTTGGACTGAGTGTCGGGTGTGCGCGCTGCCATTCCCATAAATATGACCAAATTACCCATCAGGAATACTATCAGCTCTACGCTTATCTCAATAACGCAGATGAAGTGAATGCAGAGATACCCAAGTCAGAGGATGCGTATCAACAGATCCAGGAGAAGATCGATTCTTTGGAGCACATACTGATGACTCGGCGAGGGGAGTTAAAGGAAGCGATTGATGATTGGCTACCTGTGAGAAAACGAGAGGCGTTGGCCGAGGAAGCGTTAAAGACGGAGTATCACGATCTGCTTGATGTTGATGTCCGTGGACCAGAGGGCGTCACGTTCGTTCGACAAGAGGATGGATCGTATCTTGTGGGTGGCAGCAATCCCGAGGTCGCTGTATACACGATCGAAGCCAAGGTAGACGTAGCGAAGATCACAGGATTGCATCTTGAGGTGTTTCCCCATCAATCGCTGAGTTCGAGTGGACCAGGGCGTACATCGCATGGCAACTTTGTTCTTAATGAGATCCGACTTTTCGCTTCACCGGTTCGCGAGTGGAAACCGGAACACTTGCTTCCCTTCGGCAGGGCGATTGCCGACTTTTCACAGGACGGATGGGCGGTTGAGGGGGCAATTGACGGGGTAGAGGGTGCAGGGAAAGAAGGAACGGGTTGGGCGATCTCACCTAAGTTTGATTCACCCCACCATGCATCATTTATGCTCAAGGAGCATCTCGCTGATGACCTCGTTCATTTGAAGATTGAGCTAAATCATACCTACGGCAGTCAACACACTATCGGATGTTTTCGCCTCAAAGCGATCACCGGAACAATTGCTGAGTTGGGGATGCCAGGTGAGATTCGGGAAATTTTAGTGAATGATCAGCGAGATGATCGATCA
>Ga0181559_10006834_pt1 | contig 10690 bp, 10 predicted proteins | sample 011ome_21_FD_133752 | JGI IMG/M metagenome (GOLD analysis project Ga0181559, IMG submission 133752) | Coastal salt marsh microbial communities from the Groves Creek Marsh, Skidaway Island, Georgia - 011508AT metaG (megahit assembly) | ecosystem: Environmental > Aquatic > Marine > Intertidal... | reverse complement strand
TTCGGGTGGCAGGAATAGCGAGGAGATCGCGTGACTGCGCTCTGGCGGGGCCGCGCTCATGCCCTTGCGATGCCATTGCCGAACCTCTTCCCGCGCTACGCCCATCCGGTGCAGCAGGAGCTTCAAGTGATACTGCGGGTGCGTAGCCGCTTCACGCGCTGAGAATGGCAATTCGTCCGGCTCGGGCGAACGCCCTGCCCGACCCAGTTCATCCCAGCCAATATCTGGCATCGAGAGATCAAGATCGGGCAGAATAACGGCGCCGTTCGGCAAGTCCGCGATCCGGCGCAGCATCCGCGCCAGAGCTGGCGCAGCGCTTGTCACTCCGGCGGCCACAATGGGCGTTTCTGGTGGAGCATCTTTCCATCGCCGTGAAGCTTTATCGAACAGCATGTTGCGCCGTGTCGCCAGATCGACTTCGCCGCGTTCGTCCAATTCCGCCTGCCAAAGCGTTTGCACCAGCTTGAACAGTTTGGTGTTGCGCTGCCAATGTTCGGATAGCTCTGTATGCGCGCCCAGAACACGCTCACTAAGAAAGTCATTAAAGCTGATTTCCTCTGCGATCAGCCTATCCATGGTGCCTGCCAATTCGCGCGACATGCGGAGCAACGCCGCATCACCCGAAATGTGTTGCCCTTCGCGTTCCATGGCGGTGCGCAAATGGCTTGCCAGAACCAGCCATCGCCGCGTCGGATCAGCAGCCGCCGGGATGTCTGACGCACCCAAAGGATCGAGCAAGGCGCCCAGCGCTTCATTGAGGTCGAGATCGCCGATCATGACCATGCGCGGCATCAAGAGGCCGTTCGCATCGCCTTGCATTCCATAGTGACGGATGAAGGCTTCACTCACGCTGCGGGCGGCCCTGCTGGACGGCAAAAGCAAGGTCAGACGGGCAAGGCCCACGCCCTCCTCGCTATAGCGCGGGACAAGACCCGCCACGAGCGCATCCGCGAAACCGCGATGAGCGGCAATTGAATAGATACTTGGCTGTTTCGCTTCAGCCACGCTGCAGCGCTGCTTCTGTCGGCGCTATCGCTTCTGGCGTGCCGACTTCAAACCATTGTCCTGTGAAAGATGCCCCAAACAGGCGTCCTTCCTCGATCGCGCGGTTCCAGAGGAGGTTGGTTGAGAAAGCGCCCTCTGGCGCTTCACGCATCAAGCGATGCGAGACCAGCTGGATTCCCGTATAGATAAAGGGTGCAATGCGACCGCTGATGCGGCGGCGAAGGCGACCGAGCGGATCCATTTGGAAGTCACCCGCGCCATTGAAATTGACCGCGCGCGCATGCGGCACCACAAGCAGCAAAGCGTCCATCTCGTCCGGATTCCAGCGATTGGACAGGTCATGGAATGCGCTGCTCGGCCCATCCAGCCAGATATTGTCCGAATTGAGCGAAAAGAACGGATCGGGCAGCCGCGGCAATGCCTTCAACATGCCGCCACCCGTTTCGAGCAGCTCCTCACGTTCATCGGAGATAGTCACCGCAGGAGCAGCGCGCCCGACGATATGCGCTTCCAGCGCATCCGCGAGATAATGCACATTGACCACAGCTTTCGCGACCCCTGCATCTTCGAGCCGGTCCAGCGCATGATCGATCAGCGGTTTTCCAGCCACGCGCACCAGTGGCTTGGGCTGACTAGCGGTAAGCGGACGCATCCGCTTGCCCATCCCGGCCGCCAAAATCATCGCAGTATCCGACGCCAGTTCGCTCATGCGATTGTCCCTCCGCCGCTGCGGCGAATTTCATCGGGAATGTTCGCATCAAACCAATCGGCAACGGGTGAAAGAGCCGGATGCAGAAGGTCGCGCTCCATCAACGCCCAAACACGCGGGATGTAATCGAGATATTTCGGCTTGCCATCCCGCTTGCATAACCGTGCGAAGATACCGACGATCTTGGTGTTCCGCTGCGCGCCGAGCACAGCATAGTCCGCCTCGAAATCTTCTCCCGCATGCGCAGCAGAAACGTATCGGTCCAGCATCGCGCGCTCTAACGCCGGCGCAACATCGCGGCGCGCATCCTGCAATAAAGAAACCAGATCGTAGGCGGGGTGGCCCACCAAAGCGTCCTGGAAATCGATGAGACCTTGCTCGCCCTCTGCACCGCCAGCCCCGTTCAGGATCATGATGTTCTCGGCGTGGTAATCCCGCAGAACAGTGACCCCCGGTTGCTGCCGCGCCAACACCGGTGAAAGAACCGCGTCCCAGGCTTTGATGAAGCCGGCTTCATCCACGTTCAAACCAGCCGCCGGGCAATACCATTCGGTCAACAGCCCAACTTCGCGTTGGTACACCGACATATCGTATGGCTCGAACGGGCCGGCTTTGTGCTGATGCAGCTTCACCAAAGTGTCTATCGCCTGCGCATAGATTGCGGTCTCTGTCTCTGGTCTCGCCTCGATCCATTCACGCATTCGATCGTTGCCAAAGTCCTCGATCAGCAACCACCCGGCATCCAGATCTTGCGCCAACAATTCGGGCGCGCGCATATCGTTATCGAGCAACCATTCGGCCACAAATACGAACGGTCTCGGGTCCTCGTGAGGCGGAGGTGCGTGCATCAACATTGCGGTATTTGCACCATTGCGCAGCCGGAAATAGCGCCTGAAAGACGCATCCCCCGGGATCGCCTCAATCGACGCTTCACCCCAACCCGCACCAGTGATGAAACCTTGCAAACCTTCAGGCAGAACAGTCATGGCAAACGGCTTAGCCACTCCCTGCCGCCTTGAACATTCGCACGGCGTGATTGGCCCACAATTTCCAGCTCGATCGCGAGGCAGGCTAGTTCATTCGAAAAACCGCCAGCCTTTTCAGGCCATTCAGCGATCAACGCAGCACCTTCGCGATAGTCATCCAACCCAAGCTCGAGGACTTCGGCCGGGTTTTCCAAGCGATAGAAATCCGCATGGACGATTGGCGGTGATAGCGCATCATAAACCTCGATGATTGTGAAGGTTGGTGACGGAACCTCCCCCGTATGCCCCAGACCTGCGATGATGGCCCGTGCCAGTGTCGTCTTCCCGGCGCCCAAATTGCCCGTGAGCGCAACGACATCACCGGCTTTCAGCTTGCGCGCAATCGCCTGGCCAAACTCGGTCATGGCCGGCAGATCAGGTAATTCACGAATCACGGCAGCATGATCAAGGCGGTGGTGCCAACGCCCTTCCGGCTTTCGAGTGTCAATTTGCCGCCGTGCGCTTCAACAAACTGGCGGGCCAGGGGAACGCCAAGCCCGTCGCGCCGCTCGACCTTGCCGTCTTCGGTCACGCGCAATCCATCGAGTAAACGTGCCAACTCCTGTTTGCCCATTCCGGATCCATTGTCCGAAATCACAATCCGCGCGCCATCCTTCGTACGGGCAACGTCAACCAGGATTTTGCCGCCGCGATCTGTAGCTGCGATGGCATTGTCGAGCAGGTGACCAATCGCACGGCTCAATTGCCTGGGGTCAGCATCAATCGCACCGCCCGCGTTTCCGCGCAGGTCCAGGCTAAGTCCCTTGTCGCTGATCGCCTGCTCTCGCTCACGCACAACGCCGGTCACAAAGGGTAGCAGTTCGAGCCGCTTCTTCGAAAGCGGCAACATGCCCGCTTCACCTTGCGAGAGATCAAGCACGTTCTCGACCTGATCGGTCAGGCGGTTGACCGAATCCAGAATGGCTTGAACGTATTCTTCCAACTGCGGACTGACGGGGCCAGCTGCACCGCTTTGAATCAACTCCGCAAAGCCGCCGATCGACGTGAGCGGAGTACGAAATTCATATGACATATTGGCCAGGAAGCTCGCTTTCACACGATCCGCCTCTTCCAGCGCTTGATTGCGCTCACGCAGCGCGGTCTCTGCCATTTGTGAATCCGTGATGTCGAGAACCGTCAACAGTCCATTGCCATCGGGCAAAGGCACACCCGCAAATTCAAGCGTTCGACCGCCCGCCAGCTCAACCCGCCCGCCTTTTTCCTTGCGGTCCAGTGTGGCAGACCGGATGATCTTGCCAATCGCATCCGCATGGGCAGACTTCTGCAGATTTGGCGCGATTGCTTCGATCAACTTGTCGGCAGAAGGGTGACCGTCAAGCGCTTCGGGTTCAATGCCCCAGATTCCCGCAAAGCTGCGGTTCCAAAGCTGAAGTGACCCATCTGGAGCGAACACAGCGATCGCCTCGAACAGGCTGTCGAGCATGGCCGTTCGCGTTCGCAGCAAGGTGTCGCGCGTGGCGGATTCGGCCAATTGCTCTGTGCGATCTTCGGCGAAAAGAACCAAGCCGCCATCCGGCATAGGTTGACCGACAATCCGAAGATGTTGCCCCGCACCGAGCGGCCAAGCCTCCTCCACCGCCTCGTTTAAGCTGAACCATTCGACCCGCTCGCGGCGCCAGGCGGGGAAATCTCGAACCTCTGGCGTGCGCCGTTTCTCTCGAGCATCGCTCAAGAAACGATCAAAGGGAATGTGATCGGATACGATTCCAAATGGCAGATCGAACAGCCGAATGAAGGGTTTGTTCGCAAACGCCAATTTCTGATCGGCGTCAAACTGAGCAACCCCAACCGACAATTGATCCAGCATGGCACGTTGCGCTTGGCGGAATGCGCGGAAGTTGCGGGCAATCTGCTCTGTTTCTTCGATATCAATCGCGTAGCCAGCAATGCCTTCGTCGCCGACTGCAAGGTCGCTAACCCGCAAAAGCCTGCGCTGCCAATCAATTGTCGCAGGAGATTCCCGCTCAATCGTTTCACCGCTTGCAGCGGCTTCCTTCGCGTAATCTCGTGCTGACTTGCCTTGATGGGATTCCAACAATTCGATCTGTTTGCTGACCACTTCGTCGGCGCTTTGTGCTGCCACAGCGTCGACATAGGCCCGATTCACCAGCTTGATATTGGCATCTTTTCCCCGGAACCACATGGGAATTGGGGCCGCCTCAATCAAACCAACCAGAGCTGTGAAATCACTTTGCGCGCGCGAAGCCTGTTCGCGCAATAGAGCCAATTCGCCCTCGCTCTCGGTAAAATCGAAAATCCACACCAGCGCCGCCCCGCCTGGCGCGACTTTGGGATCTGCCGCACACCCACGGAATGCCAGGCTGCGCCCCGCGCCATCCAATTTGATCGACATGCGAAAAGGCGCGGCAGTTCTCTGTGTGACCTTGATAGCCTGGGTCAAATCTTCAAGCTGCGCAGTTGTGAGGCCAGCGCTCGCGCCGCCGTCGAGCTCGCTCAAGAACGATGGAGGTGAATCTAGGCCAAGCCACCCGGTAAGGCGTTCATGCACCTCTAACCTGCCATCGGCACGGACCAGCATCGGGATGGCCGGGGCTTCTTCGAGCATGCCCGAGAGCCGCGCGCTCGAACGTTTCAGAACCTCAAATTTCTGGGACCTTTGCGCTGCTCTGATCATAAGCAACGCTGCGCCCACCGTCCAAGCGGCTAGGAGCAGCCCGATCATGGCCAAAGCGGTCGGCGAAAATTCCATCAATCCCAGCTATGCGCGGGCTGCGGCGGATGCAACCGATCACTAAAGAAAAGCCCCCGCAAACACATCAGTTTGCGAGGGCTATCGTAGATTTTCGGACGAACCGAGCGCTTAGTAGCGATAGTGATCCGGCTTGAACGGTCCTGCCTGTGGCACGCCAATGTAATCGGCCTGCTTCTGGCTCAGCTGAGTCAGCTGAACACCAAGCTTCTCTAAGTGTAGCGCTGCCACCTTCTCGTCCAAGTGTTTGGGCAGAACGTAGACTTCATTGTCGTACTCATCCGCCTTCGTGAACAATTCGATCTGCGCCAGCGTCTGGTTAGTGAAGCTGCTGCTCATGACGAAACTCGGGTGACCGGTCGCGCAGCCGAGGTTGACCAAGCGCCCCTTGGCAAGAACGAGGATCGAAGACCCGTCCGGGAAAGTCACAAGGTCGGTTCCTTCCTTGATTTCTTTCCATTTGTAATTGTCGAGCGCAGAAATCTGAATCTCGCTGTCGAAGTGGCCGATGTTGCACACGATTGCCATGTTTTTCATGGCTTCCATATGCTCGCCAGTGATCACGTCTTCGTTGCCGGTCGCCGTCACGAAGATATCAGCGCGTTTCACCGCTTCATCCATCGTCACAACTTCATAGCCATCCATCGCTGCCTGCAATGCACAGATCGGATCGATTTCTGTGACCATAACGCGCGCACCGCCATCGCGAAGTGACGCCGCTGAGCCCTTGCCAACGTCGCCATAGCCAGCAACGCAAGCGACCTTGCCAGCCAACATCACGTCAGTCGCACGGCGGATCGCGTCTACCAGCGATTCCTTGCAGCCATAAAGGTTGTCGAATTTGGATTTGGTCACGCTGTCATTCACATTGATCGCAGGGAACGGCAGTTTGCCCTGTTTCGCGATCTGATAGAGACGCATCACGCCGGTAGTGGTTTCTTCCGAAACGCCTCTGACGTTTTCAACCGACTTAGTCAGATAACCTGGTCGTGCAGCAACGAAAGCCTTGAGCGCGCGCTGGAATTCGATCTCCTCCGCATTGCCAGGAGCTGGCAACTCTTCGCCAGCCTCGATGCGGGCGCCCCAAAGCGCGAACATGGTCGCATCACCACCATCATCGAGGATCATGTTCGCCGTCAAGTCAGCATCTGATTCGGTCGACCAATCAAAGATACGACCAACATAGTCCCAATAGTCGGCCAGACTTTCACCCTTGATCGCAAACACGGGTATGCCCTGCGCCGCAATGGCCGCCGCTGCGTGATCCTGAGTCGAGAAGATGTTGCAAGTTGCCCAGCGGACTTCCGCACCGAGTGCAATGAGAGTTTCGATCAGAACGGCCGTCTGGATGGTCATGTGCAGCGAACCGGTGATGCGTGCGCCTTTCAACGGCTGGCTCTCTCCGTATTCCTCCCGCAATGCCATCAGGCCGGGCATTTCCGTTTCGGCGATCGTGATTTCATCACGACCATACTCGGCCAGCGCGATGTCTTTAATGATGTAATCTTTTGCAGCTTTTGCCACGGCCAAACTCCTGAAAATTAATCCAGCATCGCAGCCGATGCCAGTACCAAAATATGTGGGACGCTCTAACGCCCCGACTGCCCTGAGGCAAATATAAAAGATTCTTTATATCCTTCATTATTGCGGACACGCAGCAAGTGCCTATATCGAGTGCAGATAAACGGAATTTCGAAAGGATATTACGCGATGGCAATTTCGGTTGGTGACAAGCTTCCTGAAGTAACTCTGGTCAAAGCGACCGAAAACGGGCCGGAGCAAGTCTCCTCGGCCGATTATTTCGCTGGCAAGAAAGTAGCTCTCTTCTCCGTTCCGGGCGCCTTCACACCCACCTGTTCAGCACGCCACCTTCCCGGTTATGTCGAGAAGGCCGCAGAGCTGAAGGCAAAGGGCATTGATGAAATCGCCGCGACCGCAGTGAACGATGCCTTTGTCATGGGCGCATGGAACAAGGCAGCTGGCAGCGATGACATCACGATGCTGGCAGACGGCAATGCCCAATTCGCGGAAGCGGTAGGCCTGACCATGGATGGTTCGGGCTTTGGTATGGGCAAGCGCGGTCAACGCTTTTCGATGATTGTCGAGGACGGCATTGTCAAAGAACTGAATGTCGAAGCGCCAGGCGACTTCTCGATTTCTAGCGCGGAACACATGCTCGGCCAGCTCTGAGCTTTCCAACATACGTAAGGTTGAAGGGCGCCCATTGCGGCGCCCTTTTTCGTTGCATCGAGGCGGATTCAACCGGATCGGACGCGCGATCCAGGCCGATACACTCAGTTCGCCGCAACTTGTGCTCGAATCACCCCCAATAGCTATCGGGCAAGCTGGGATTGTGTGAATGGCGGGCTTCTGGCTTCCCGTCACATTTTAAACGGGGGTTTGGCTCTCGCAAGGGGGTCAATTTCATATTGGTCGGCCGGTTTGACCATAGATACAACATTGCAACCGGCTTCGAATGAAGGAGTACACTGATGAAAGTCCACTCAAAGGGAACCAAAGCGATGCTCGCAATGGCGATTGTCGCAGTGCCCGCTTGGAGCGGAGCGGTTGCCCAAGACCAAACCGCGCCATCGGAAGAAGTCTTGACTACGGTTGTTGGCGTTGAAGGCCCGAAGATCGAAGGGATCATTACCGCTCGCAATGAAGATCGTTTGCAGATCACCACTGCTAGCGGAACCACAACATCGGTTGCGGTAAACGACGAAACCCGCGTACGCGGAACTGGTGGCTTCCTTGGTCTTGGGCGCAAAAGCCTCGGCATCGATGCGCTGCTAAATGGCCTGCCTGTGACAGTTGAAACCTGGCAATCCGGCGCAACGCTTGTCGCCAGCGACATTCGTTTCAAGAACGATGATCTTGAAACCGCTGCGATGATCCGCAACGGAACCGCTCAGCGCTTCGCAGCAAACGAGCAGGCGATCGGAGAGAATAAGATCGGCGTTGAAGAGAATGCACGCGCAGCAAAGGCTCTTCGCGGCCGACTGGGCGACATTGATCAGTATAACATCAAGGGCGTGACTAATGTCTACTTCGCCTCTGGCCGCTACCAGCTGTCTGGCGAAGCTCGCCAAAAGCTGTGCGCCGCAGCCGCTGAAGCCGATGCGATCGAAAACTCACTGCTACTGGTGGTTGGATACACTGACTCAACTGGCAGCTATGAAGTAAACCAACGCCTGAGTGAGCAACGCGCAGGCCGCGTAGTTAACTACCTCCAACAGGAATGCTCTTGGAAGCCATTTCGTATGTTGACGCCAACTGGCATGGCCGCCTCTGATCCGACGGCCGACAACAGCACCGTCGTAGGTCGTTCAGAAAACCGCCGCGTTTCAGTCAACATTCTGGTGAGCAAAGCGCTCGACGGATTTGGAGACAGATAAGTAAATTTGACTTTTAGTTTTGGAAGGGCGCCCGCCGAAATTCTCGGTGCGGCGCCGTTTATTTTGCCAATCAATATCTAGGCCAGTCTCGCAGCGATGCGCTCAAAACCAGGCTCGCAGCCCTATCAAAATTTTGAGACCAGCCACATCTTCACCTTAGGCGCGGGCAAGATCGGCGGTCTGACCCAACTTTGCCTCGTACTCTACGCCGACATAGGGGGCGAATTCGATATTCCGTGCGCTATGACTGCAGGCAAGAGCAGGACCGCACAGCCGCCTCAGAGACCCGTGGAACGCAGCTTCAGCTTGAGGCACGCCTACAGTGGAACGATTAGATGATGGAAAAAGCAGAGCTGCGCTGAGATCTAGTAGCCCATCAGGCTCATCACTTCCTTGCGGCTGCGATGATCTTCGAGAAAGCAGCCCATCATGCGGCTGGTGAGCATTTCCACTTCGTGCACTTTAACACCGCGGCCCGTCATGCAAGCGTGCTCGGCCTCGATAACAACGGCTACACCGCGCGGTCCAAGGTTCTGCCAAATGCAATCGGCAACTTCAGCAGTCAGGCGCTCTTGCACCTGCAGGCGGTTGGCGAAACCATGAAGGACGCGCGCGAGTTTAGAGATGCCGACAACTTTCTTGTCGGGAATGTAGGCAATATGCGCCTTTCCCGTGATCGGCGCCATGTGATGTTCGCAATGCGACTGGAACGGAATGTCTTTCAGCAGAACAATCTCGTCATAACCGCCAACTTCTTCGAAGATGCGGCTGAGATGGACTGCAGGATCGCTCTGATAGCCTTGGCAGTATTCCAACCAGGCCCTGCCCACCCGTTTGGGCGTGTCGACTAGGCCTTCTCTCTCTGGATTATCTCCGGCCCAGCGAATCAGTGTACGAATGGCTTCTTGCACATCTTCAGGAACGTCAGGCTTGTTCAAGGGATCCTCCGGATCAAAATCAGCGTTATCATGCACGCTCATATCGTTCATGGCTATGTCTTTCGCGTATGCCGTTCTTTCCTGACGCGCCATCTAAAACGGCCGGCGCGTCTTGACGGGTCTTTCAAACACGCACTTCGATTCACGAGTTACGCCCGGAGAAAGAACAGCATCTGCCCCTGAATGTTCCAAAAACTCTGCAGATTCTACAAAAAAACCCACCCCGAGGGGATGGGTTTTCTTGGCGCGCCAGGAAGGATTCGAACCTCCGGCCGCCTGATTCGTAGTCAGGTACTCTATCCAGCTGAGCTACTGGCGCGCGAGAGCGCCGGCTCATAAGGGGGCTTTACCGCCTTTGCAATCCCTTATCGGCCAATTCTTCAAACAGTTTTTCCGCTAGCACCACGTCAAGCAGTGGCTTGTCGAGCTTGTTAATCTCATCAGGCGAAAACCAACCGATTGACCCGCCTTCCAATGCCTGCGGCTCCCCCTCCCAATACCGGCAAGTGTATAGCGCGATGACAATCTTTTCACCGCCGGTCGGCGAAGCATCTCTCGCTTCAGCAATCGAGCTATGCGAGTCGAGGACGGCTTTGATCCCGAGCTCTTCGTGAAGCTCGCGAATCAGGGCTTCGTTCTGATTTTCATATACTTCCGCTTTGCCACCAGGAAATTCCCACAGTCCACCATGATGTTTGTGAAGGGGCCTCTTGTGCATCAGCCAGAGGCCATCTTCGCGCTGCAGAGCGCCAGCCACCACACGCATGAATGTCGGATTTTTTTCCAAACTTCGGTTCCCACTCAACACATTTTTAACACCCTGAGGCGCAGAAGGCTCTCATCAGGACGTAAAAACAGGTTTTGTCTATGAAATTGCCGACTTC
>Ga0181559_10006828_pt1 | contig 10693 bp, 7 predicted proteins | sample 011ome_21_FD_133752 | JGI IMG/M metagenome (GOLD analysis project Ga0181559, IMG submission 133752) | Coastal salt marsh microbial communities from the Groves Creek Marsh, Skidaway Island, Georgia - 011508AT metaG (megahit assembly) | ecosystem: Environmental > Aquatic > Marine > Intertidal zone... | reverse complement strand
AGCCGCCTTTCCAGCGACTGTCGGCCATGACGATAACCCATTGAATTGGATGAGACCCTTGATGATGTTTCGTAAAAGCCGGGAGGTGAGGTTAGAGAGGGTGAACTACTGTTGCTACCAAAAGTATTCATCGTGACCCCCAGGTTGGTGGCGAAGAAATAGTTTGTTAAAGCCAGTTTTTTTTCCATCTCCACTATTCTTGGATCATTGAAACCATAATTTTTCAGTAAGATCTGAATAATGGCTCTATACATAACCTGGGCATTAGCCAGTCTTGCCATTCTGAAATCTTCCTCGCCAATTGAATTGCTGACTTTATAATTGCTGAAAGTGCTGGAATCTGCGCCATAGGAAAGTCCGGGGTTCATAACCAGTCTTGAGTCAAAAGCAAAAATATTCCATTCGGCATAATCAATGAGTGCGGGCAGAATGTTGACACTGGTATCACCAAAATTGCGTCTTTTCAGACTAAAAAGGTATTCCTGTTGCTGGTCTGCTTCATGTAAATCTCCAAGGGCAACAAGACTGCGAATTTTCTCTTCAACTATTTTCTGCTGATCCAGATTATAAAGGCCAAGATTAACCCTGTTCACATGGAGTGCCTTATCCAGGTACTCCAGCGCTTTTTCATGTTCATTCCGGTTTTGGTAGAGTTTGCTGATAGCTATCAGCTCCTGGCTCAGTGCGGGCTCGTAAGCGCCTCCTTCCAGTTCCAATGCCTGGATGGATTCTTCATAAGCGATAATGGAACTTTCATCAAGGTTGATTTGATTATCATTTTCTTTGGCAAGAAGGTTAAGCAAATATGCTGAAGCAGTAACTGCATTATTACCTTCGGGTAAAGACGTTAATTCTCTAAAGGTAATTTCGCTGACGATTTCAGAATCAACTTCAGTTTGACTATCCGATTCCAGGGTATCGATTAATACGGGTTCGAAAATCAGAAAATCCAGATTGTCACTGTCCTGGGCAATAGCAAAATGAGAGGCGAAAATTCCAGCGCATGTTAATAAAAGTGCGGAATAGAAATTGGAAAAAAAAGGAATGGGTAAGGCTGTTCTAAAACCTGTTAGCCAAAGAATACCGGGAATATTTATAGATCGATTAAATTGCATTATTGAATATTAGGTGTATTTAATTAATCCTGCCAATTAATAAGTATAGTAATAGCGCACATGAATATCAGATTGCGATTGTGCTTCACCTGCAACAATTGTTGGCCTTACTTTGACTGTATTTAGTAAATCCATTAGTCGGTTTCTTACCTGGTTACCGGTATCTTTGGAATAATTTTCAATTTTTATATTACGCAAGTTACCACTTCTTTGTTTATTAAAACTTACGTCAATATAACCTATGTAAGGGATATCAATATTTTCAGGGATATTCTGAAAGCTTCTTGTATCTGCGTAGGTGACAAATTTCGGTATAAAGAGAGCCGGTTCCGGTGAAATAAACGCAGTAACCTGCTCTTCAGAATATCCATTTACCAGCAGGATACCGCGAGCTTTACTGTAGTACTCATTAGCTTTTTGGTTGTTTTCGAAAGCAATGTTCCAGTCGCCGAGTTCAATATACGCTTTGGCCTGAGCTTCCGGATTTGATTTTTTTTCCGGGTCATCAGAAGTTTCAAGATCAACGGCATAGGCAAGCAGGCTGTTATCAATGTCTGAATTGCTGCGTCGAAAGTGCCGTGAGGATCGAAGCAGGCGGCTGGATGATGGCCTCATATTGCTTCCCGGCATATTGTTTCCTATAAACTTCTCCAGCTGCATTTTATACAGGTGGGTAATATTGGCTTTTTTTTGCAGAACATCTACATTAAAAGGGTCACTTTCCAAAATCGTATCATAAAGATCTTCTGCTCTTTTTAACCTGGGATCGATAAGTTGTTCGGCAGTAAATGACTGTAATCTGGCGCTTGCTGCACTATCAAAAAAAGCTGCCCGGGGTATAAACATTATCTCGCTGAACTGATCATCTTCTATGGCTACGAGCTCTCCCCTGCGCAGCAGCGTTGCACCTATATTGGAAACACTGCCAGAGCTGGCAAGTTCTTCTTCCTGGTAAAAATTAAGCCTTCGATAGGCCTCGATATTCCATTCTGCCCACTCCATAGCAGCCTGCGTTAAGGCGTCACTCCCAGGTTCAAGGTTTCGGGACATCAGGTAATACAGGTACTCGTGATATTGATCTGCCTCTGAAAAATTCCGAACCGTCTTGTTGGCCTGAATTAGCTGTTTGACCGCTTCAGTCTGGGCCAGGGTATATAGCCCCTGATTGACCCTTTCTATATGCATGGTATTTTCCAGCGCATTGACAGCGTTTTCGAAATCACCTGTCTGCTGGTACAGCGTGCTAATGGAAAGGTATTCCTGTGCCAGACGTGGCTCAAAAGCGCCACCATTTTCAATCAGTGTACTAATGCTGTCTTCGTAGTCCTTGATATCTTCAAATAACTCGGTAGATGAAAGCGGCCCGAAAGAGGCGTCAGGGACAGCAATGGTACTTGCCGCATTACCAGTGGCACCGGAACTAAGCAGGATTTCATCGGGGTTATCCTGATAAACGCCCTCAAAAAAAAGTGTTTTTAATTCAACCCTGTTCTGGGCATATAAATGTGCAGGTATGAATGTAGAGAGACAGATAATTATTGAGGTCAGAAGCGGGAATGGCACAGGGCGAAGTGCAGCCGGAATCTGTCCTGATGGCTGATACTGCAAATTCATTAATCTGGCATAAAGCTTTTTTAGCATAAATCAGTAATATTGTATTTCAAAACAGCTGTTCCCGGTTTTACCTGGCTCAACACTTGCTAAAATGATAGGCAAGGATGAGCAAGGATGAGCAAGGATGAGCAGGGGTTTCAATGGCATACCCATTCCTTACTTTCTTTGGTCATAACATATAAATTAGACCGATATTCATTCCCAATATTACACCGGGAGATTAGAAAAACCAGCGCTGCATTCACTGGTAGCGCTTGAATTAAAGTGGAGCAAGTAAAATGAAAACAGTAGTAATTTCTGGCGCAAACCGGGGTATCGGCCTTGAATTTGTTAAACAATATCTTGCCGCCGGGTACCATGTCTCGGCCTGCTGCAGAGACCCGGAAAATTCAGAGAGCCTGCAGGCGCTGGCCTGTGGCGAGCTTCAGGTTCTTCCCCTCGATGTAGCGGACACCCGCTCCATTGAGCAGTTGCCTGATTTACTGGCAGGCAGGGCAATAAGTCTGTTTATCAATAATGCCGGTATTTATGGCGAGAGACAGTCGCTGGAGCAGATTGACGAACAGGAGTGGCTGAAAGTATTTCGGGTTAATACCATTGCCCCTTTATTGCTAACTCGCGCGCTGCTGCCTTTGATGGATCGCCAGGCGCCGGGAAAGCTTGTCTACCTAAGTTCGAAAATGGGGTCCATTGAGGATAATTCAGGGGGTGGCATCTATATATACCGCTCATCAAAAACTGCTCTGAATCAGGTCATTAAAAGTCTTTCCATTGATTTGGCCAGTGAGGGCTTGCTGTTTGCTGCCCTGCACCCGGGCTGGGTGCAAACAGATATGGGCGGTCCCGGTGCCGATATCAACACCTTCACCAGTGTGACCGGTATGCAGGCCGTTATTGAAAGCCTTGACGCTTCCAGGAGTGGAGGCTTTTATAATTATGATGGCTCATTAATCCCCTGGTAGAAAAAGACGCCAAAATCTCCCATAAAACGCAAAATACGGATAAAAGTCGCCTAACATGCTAAAACATGCTTTCTTGAAGAGGGCATGTTTTAGTTATGATTGAAACAGGCCCCTCGGAAATTGGGTTGGTAAGCAACAGCTCCGAGCCAGTATTACCAATGCCTATCAGCATCAATTCCTCAACAGTAATCACTGTAAAAGCCGGCACTCCAATAGTGGATTGCAGTCTGGTATCAGTAAAAATAATTACCTTCTCAGCGTTTTACTCCAGCCCGTGATACAGATCCAAATGTTTGGGGATCACCTAAAGACCAAAATGAAAACGCGGGATTTGTTAGAGATCAAATGGATTTAAGTAAATTTGGTTTATAAAGTGCTACTGGAGGTTTAGATATGTTTATTTCCAAAAAATCATTGCCCAGAAGAACCTTTCTGAAAGGCGTTGGTGCAACCCTTGCTCTGCCAATGCTGGAGTCCATGTTGCCGGCATTTGCGTCACTGGCAATGGCCCAATCCCTGCAGCCACAGCGATTTACCGGCATTTTTATTCCCCATGGTGCTGCGCCGGGGTATTGGGAGCCGGAAAGTACGACTGCAGGTTTTGACTATCCTTATATCTGGAAGCCCTTGGAACACCTGCGCAAACAGGTCGTGCTGACTTCCGGCATGTGGTCAAAATCCGCAGAAAACCCCCCTGGTGTAACAGGGGCAGATCACTTCGTCGCCTCTGCTTTTCTGGCGGGTGTTAAACCGAAAAAAACATCCGGTGCTGATGTGCAGGTAGGTACTACTATTGACCAGATTCTGGCCCAGCAAATTGGCCAGACCAATTTGCTGCCGTCATTGCAGCTTGCCGTCGAAGACCCGGGCTCTAATTCCACCAACTGTGGCGAAGGTTACAGCTGTGTTTATACCAATACTATCTCCTGGTCGTCGCCAACCCGGCCGCTGCCCATGGAAATTAATCCCCAGGTGGTGTTTGAAAGAATGTTTGGCTCCGGTGGTAGTGCACAAGAGCGCGCTCTGCGCCGCTCACAGCAACGCAGCATTCTCGATTCAGTCACTGAAGACCTGGCCAAATTGAAAACCCAGGTAGCGGCACCTGACCGAATGCGCCTGGACCAGTACTTTACTGATGTGCGTGAAATTGAACGACGTCTGCAAATCGCCATGCAGAAATCCGATGCAGTCCCCTCCATGGCAGTACCCTATGGAGTCCCGGAGTCATTTGATGAACATGTGAAGCTGCAGTTTGATTTACTGGCACTGGCTTTTCAGGCAGATATTACCCGGGTCGGCACCTTGTTGATGGCACGGGACCTGACCGGTCGGGTTTATCCTGATTCAGGGACTGATGTCAGCTTCCACGGTGGTTCCCATCATGCTGAAGATCCCGGTCGTGTCGCCCAGTACGCCATACTTAATCGATACCATGCCAGCATGCTGGCCTATTTCGCCGACAAGCTGAATTCCATCGAGGAAGGGGAAGGTACCCTGCTTGATAATTCTGTCACTCTCTATGGTTCAAACATGGGTAACTCCAACCAGCATTTGCATTATGACGTGCCAATGGTTCTTGTTGGCGGGGCAGCCGGTAAGCTGAAAGGTGACAAACATCTGGGGTTTAAAAGTAAAACTGTCCCCACCAGTAATATGTTGCTGAGCGTGCTCGATATGTTTGGCCTTGAATATGACAGTTTTGGTGATTCAACCGGACGACTTCCCGGCCTGGTATAAAGTGGAAAAATAATGAGAACCGATAAATTAGTTTTTTCGTTACTCCTGTCATTCTTTATGAGTTTATCTGTGCTGGCACAAAGTGAATTAACCCAGGCAGTGATGGACGGCAGCCTGGATAGCGTCAAGCGTTTGGTTCGCCAGGATGTTGATGTGAACGCCATTGAGCGTGATGGCACCAATGCCCTGCAATGGGCCATTTATTACGAAAATACGGCTATCGTGCGCAGTTTGTTGGATGCAGGTGCTGATCCTGAGGCTGCCAATCGGGAAGGCATGACTCCTCTGGTTCTCGCGGCCATGAGTGGCAACGTCAAGGTGGTGGAAATGCTGCTTGATGCCGGTGCTGGCGTTAACCAGACTTTGGCAAATGGCGAGTCACCGCTGATGATGGCCGCTCGTACGGGTAATCTGGAAACCATGCAGTTGATTCTTGATCGGGGTGCCGATATCAATGCGACTGAAAATTTGCGTGGTACCTCTGCGCTGATGTGGGCGGCGGCCAACAGAAATGCACCTGCAGTAAAGCTGCTACTGGACAATGGCGCCAATATAGCCATGAATTCAGCTGATGCTCCGCCAGGGAGAAATCCCTATCTCGCGCCGACGGCACGTAACCGTATCCGCGGTTTTTATCAGGGTGTTGGACAGGGGGGCGACTTTGGTGCCCAGGGTGAGCTTGAAAATCAGGACCTGCAGTTGAACATTACCCGCGAGGAATTGCTCGCCAGATTACCGCAGGAACTGGTTCAGGAATTTCAGCAAGAAGATGTTCAGGTCGGCGATTTTGGCGAGAGCATTAGTGCGGCGCCGGCCAAACAGTGGGGCGGTCTCACGGCATTGCATTTTGCTGTACGAGAAGGTGATCTGGAAACCGTCAAGGTGCTGGTGGATGCAGGTGCTGATGTAAATCAGGTCAGTGAATTTGGCTGGACACCTTTGTTAACGGCAACGCAAAACCGCTATTACCAGATAGGAAAATTTCTGCTGGAGCATGGTGCGAACCCGAATATTGCCAATGAGGGCGGCTGGAACCCACTCTATATTGCCACCGATAACCGTAATATCGAAGGGGGTGATTATCCTGCCCGCAAGCCTGATATGCCTCATCTGGATTTCATCCGCTTGCTGCTTGAAAATGGCGCCAATCCGAATTTGCGGATGGCATCCAGCACAGAAACCCGAACCATTTTTACCCATCAATGGTTGCGTGAAGAGGGTGCCACACCTTTCCTGCGCGCAGCGCAGTCCAGTGATTTGGAATTGATGAAACTGTTACTGGCACATGGGGCTGACCCCAATATCAATTCCAGCGTCGGTGTGACGCCGCTCATGGTGGCGGCCGGCATTGCCTGGGTAGAAGGGATAACCTTCGAGTGGTCCGAGCAGGCGAACCGGGACACTATCGAAATGTTGATTGATGTGGGTAATGATGTAAACGCGCAGGATCAGGAAGATGGCCGTAGCGCGTTGATGGGTGCAGCCCACAAAGGCCGTAATTATGCAGTCCAGATGCTGGTTGATGCCGGCGCGGACCTGTCATTAAGGGATATCGGCAGTCGTGATTCTGTTTATCAGCTGGCAGGAACCACCTGGCAGGCAATAGATTATGCCGAGGGACTGGTTCGTGTTGGTGTTCAGTCTGCTGAATCACACCCGCAAACCTCAGCGCTACTGCGCAGGCTAATGACAGAACGAGGTCTGGAAGTGCCGCCGGAGGGCAGAACACTGGATTCAATTTGTGTGGTGGCTATTTGTAAGTAAGAACAGTTACAAGTCACATGTCGCAAGTTACAAGTGGAAAGGGCAGGTCTGCGGATCTGCCCTTTTTTTGGTTATAAACTTTGTTTTCTGCAATCAGCTAAAACATTGATTATTTTTAGCTATATAATAAATAGATAATATTTATAAATATCTATCAACACTGCTTTATTCGTTGATCATCTTGCGGATCGTGGGGTAGAACTGGGTGAAGGTGCCATTAAACTGCGCTTCTGCCATATGGCATTGAACACATTCGCTGTTATCAGGCAGTTTTGCGGATGCGTTCTGCGCAGTGTCCTCCGCGGAGTACAGGAAAAACCCGCGTCCTTCAGCAAAACGCTGGCTGTCGATGATATGAATTTCTTTTGCCTGGAGTTCCCCCTGCACGAAGCCCGGTAACTGGGGGCTGGACTCTGCTGAAGCACCATAAAAAGACAGCAGAAACATACTGCCATCAGCATATTCACCGTGATCGAGAAAATAGCGATAGGCAGTTGGTTCCATTTGCACAACGCCGATGATGCCGGGGTTGGCTGGATCAAAAGGAATGTCACTGTATTCGCTGCCCAGTGAGCTGCCCAGGTGAATCCATTCGTCGGTGCGGTCTGGGAAAAACAGTTCGTTGTTGTCGTATCTGGCTACACCAAGGTTTTCCTGGGCTTGTAATGCCGAACAAAAAACAAGAGCCAACGAGCCTAATAGTGAAACGTGTTTAGTGGAAAGAAAAGTTGTCACGGTAAATGCTCCTTGGGTTAGCCAGAAGTAAACAATCGATTGTATAGAATGTTGGCGCGTGAATTAACCACTTTACCAAAAGTGGTAATCAGAGATGTTTTACCAGCAGCAATGCGTCACCGGAAAATTTAATCAGCGGGTGAGGCACAACGGCTTTGCGCATAAGTTCAGTGAAGCCGCGTCGTAAATAGAATTCGTAAGCAATGGTATTGGCCTCAAACACAATGAGCGACATTTTTTGCAGGTTCATTTGCCGACATTTGTTTTCAGCCATTGTCATTAATTCAGTAGCGATCCCTTGCTGCCGCCAATGGGGATCCACAGCAACGCCGGCGATATACAAACTTTTCGGTTCTTCCAGTAACCAGAACGGTTTTAGTACAGGGTCTTCCACGACATAGTCATTATCTGCTTTCATTTCATAGGAAAGCAGCACTGCGACAACTTTTTCGCCGGACTGCGCTACCAGGCAGTTTTCAAAACTGAAAGGGGTGTTCCTGCGTTCATAACGTTGCTGGCCAATGCCCAGCAAGTCATCGCCAGGTTGCAATTTTTTGGACCAGATATAGTCCGAGACGCCGTCTGAAGCGATGGAATATAACTCCGCAATACGTCGGGCATCGCTCCTGTGTGCGGAACGATAATTAATAGCATCAGCCTTCAAACCTGGCTAAGTTTGCGCTCATCAGCCCAGTTGCCATGTAAACCCTGGCGCAGCCGGAAAGGCAGTTTGACCTTACCGATAGGACCTTCCTCAATAGCCTGCGCATCCAGAATGGCCAGAGAAGAATAATTATTGACGATATCATCCACCAGAGCGATCAGGTAACCATCGCCCTGTGGAGAGTCAGGACTGCGCGGCACAAAGCAGGGTTCCTGAATAACACTGTCCGGGCCGCACCACCATTCAGACTGTTTGCCGGTAAGAAAATCCATATAGCCAAGCTTGTTCAGCATCAATCCGGAAGCGCGGCCACCGGGGCCATTAAATGGCAGGGACTGATCCATCACCAGCAGCCAGCCATAGTCATGCTGCTGGGTGGCGTAGCGCTCATCAATGCGGGGAAACTCGCCCATCATGTCAGTCATTCTTTCCGAGCTCTCGAATTCATCACCTTTGCTGTTGTAGTCCACGGTCCAGCGCGTCATGTAAGACGCGGCTTCTTCAGGTTTATAAGGATTGCCATGCACATCAGGGAAGAACGGAAACATGTTGTTTTTGGCCACCGGCACATCAAAATAGACTTTGCTGCCATCATTAAAGGCATTCATCACATGGGAGCAAAACAGGTTGGGGCTTTTGAACCATTTCATGTCCTTTGCATCACCATCTCTTGGCATTACCCCCAGATAAACTGGCATGGTGGTATCGAAACCAAAATAGGGCATACGTTTTTCAACCCGTTCCCAGTTGCATATGATGGGTACCAGGTGAAAGCAGACATAGTCCTCAGTGACACCAAAGTCATGCATCATGCAGGTATAGGGCACATCAAACCAGACTTCCTTGAGTAATTCACCGGTCGGACTTATTTCCATATAGGTACATTCCTTGGTGCAAAGTCCTTTGGAGCCGTAACTGAACGCCACCATGTTGCCGGTAATCGGATCAATTTTCGGATGGGCGGTAAAGGTTTCACTGGTCATCTTGCCGTCAAAATCGGTGAAGCCGAAAGTTTCCAGGCTTAAAGGGTCCATCAGCAGGGGCGGGCTGTCTTCCTTGAGGGCGAAGAGTTTACCGGCATGCACGATGGGGGTTGTATTAGCAGTACTTCGAATTTGACCTTTGACAGAAGGGTCGTCTGTAAGCGGATTACGGTAGGCGCCAAACAGGGCATGTTCAGCTTCGCGTTCCAGTTTCCATTTATCAGTCTGGGCATAGCGCTGTTTGAAATCCACCTTGCCGTTACGAAAACGGAACAGCGAGATCATGCCGTCGCCATTGAAAAACTGGTCGTCATCGAATTTGGGTGAAAATTGCTGATCGGGATGAACCCGATGAAAGGTGCCATTGAGCTGGGAAGGGATTTCACCTTCCACTTCACAGTCCTTGATATCACCTTCAAAGCGCAGCATGTTTAATATGCCGGTGAAGGCCCGGGTTTCTGGGAAATGTGCCATAGTGCTACTCCGTCAATTCGCTATTCATTAAACCCGACAGGTTCAGTTATTTCAATTGCGCTTATTCTAAAAAAGCGGGATAAAATACTGGCTTGATTTGCATCAACAGCCATCCCTAAACAACGCCAGAGCGAATAAATAATCAGTCTTTATCAAGCGAATTGATAATTGCTCGGCATGCCGCATCCTGAGCCAGAGTGTCACTGGCTATGGTGATGTCAGCGTATTTTCTGTACAGCATGGAGCGTTCTTCAAAAAGGTCTTCAAAACTCTGGTCCGGTCTACGGGCGATGCCGCGTTGATCATAATCTGTAATACGCTGTTTCAGCGTTTCCAGACTAACATCAAGAAAGATGATAATGCCGTTTTGTGAAAGGTGGGCCATGCTGTTTTCGCTGTAAACCACGCTACCACCGGTAGCGATGACCGAGTTTTCCACCTCAAGGGAAATCACCCACTTTTCCTCGATTTCCCGCAATTTCATATAGCTTTCTTTATTCAGGATATCCTGCAGGGAACGATGTTCGTGGGTCTGGATTACAACGTCGGTATCGACGAAATCACGCGAGGTGTTTTTGGCAAGGATAATACCAATAGTACTTTTCCCTGAGCCGGGCATACCAATGAGAACAAGGTTCTTTTCTT
>Ga0181559_10006824_pt1 | contig 10695 bp, 9 predicted proteins | sample 011ome_21_FD_133752 | JGI IMG/M metagenome (GOLD analysis project Ga0181559, IMG submission 133752) | Coastal salt marsh microbial communities from the Groves Creek Marsh, Skidaway Island, Georgia - 011508AT metaG (megahit assembly) | ecosystem: Environmental > Aquatic > Marine > Intertidal zone... | reverse complement strand
TAAGTACGTTTCCCGTCGTCACTCGTCCCCCGCGCTTCCCTTTCAACGTTGGACCGGTAAGACGTTCGACTGACCGATCGCTTCACCCACGCAGGCGGCGGGGGCGGAGGCTTCGCGGGCGGCGGCGGCGGCTTCGCGGGCGGCGGAGAAGGAGGAGGAGAAGGAGCGGAAGCCCGTCGACGCGACGGAGATTTTCTGGCGGCGGATCGAGAGCGCGGTGGAGAGCTACCAGCGGCGGTTCATCGCGCGCAGGTTCTTCGACGAGTGAGCGACGTCACAGTAGTAGTCACACTAGCAAGCAAACAGGCGAGGCCTGACAGAACAGATAATAAACAGAGTCAGGTGCAGTGGTCGGTGCGAAAAGAATCTGTTCTTGACGACTTCGTCGACGACCTCGACGCTCGCGCGTCTGGTCTCACTCCTCGCGCGCGCGATCGCGATGGCGTCCGTGGAGACGTACGTCGCGGACTACGCGAATCCGTCGCACGCGAAGACGGTGAGCGACCTCCTGAACGGGTACGCACTCGACCAGTTCGGGAACAGCGGACCGCTCCCCGACGAGATTCGCGCCAAGCTGTGCGCCGAGCTCGCGAACGTTCCCGGCGCGTTCAGCGTCGTCGCGACGATCGCGGGCGAGGCCGTGGGGTTGATTAACGCGTTCATGGGGTTCAGCACGTTCAAGTGCAAGCCGCTCGTGAACGTGCACGACGTGTTCGTCTCGCCGGAGCATCGAAGGAAGGGCGTGACGCAGGCGATGATGGCGAGGGTGCAAGCCATCGCGATCGAGAGAGGCGCGTGCAAGCTCACGCTGGAGGTGCTCGCGAACAACCCGAACGCGATGGGGTCGTACAAGAAGTTCGGGTTTAAATCTTACGAGCTCGACCCGGAGCTCGGCGTCGCGCACTTCTGGGAGAAGAAGCTCGAGTGAGTCCTTCGGACGTCGTCGCGGGCGGCGGCGCGGCGCGAGCGAGAGACTTCGAGAGGGACGGATGGACGCGCGCGCTCGTCGATAGATTAGATTGATTCACTCGCACGTCGCGTGTCCTAGCTACCACGATGTGAACACGCGCGGTGCGGTACGGTGCGATCGCCCCGGAGCGCCCCCTCCCCCGCCTTTTTAAGACGTCTGGCGGTCTCTTCGTCCCTCCCTCCGCCTACGACCCGAGCTTAAACGCGTCCGTGACGAGCGCGTAGATGAGACCGAGCTTGAACCAGTTCAGAAACCCCCAGTACTTCCCGGGCTTGATCTTGTTGTAGTACGCCCTCGTCACGAGCTCGAAGAACCCGACGCAAAACGCGCCGGCGACGACGTCGTTGATCCCGAGCACGCCGAACGTCAGCGAGATGACGTTCGCGGTGTAGAATCCCGCGAAGGCGCTGATGGCTTTCCACAGCGTTCGCCTGCCCTTGCGCACGCGGAAGTACAGCTCGATCCGGGTCGGGAGCGTCGTGAGGATGGACGCGATGCGCGTCTCCCTCGGCCCCGTCACCGCGGTGATCGTCAGCTCGCCGCGTCGTCCGCCGCCGCGATGGACGCGCCCCCGCGAGGCGATGGACGCGCGGCTCGCGGCGGATCCGATGGGGCGAAGGATCATCGCGCGCTCGGCCGCGCCGTCGCCGCCGGCGGACGACAGCGCTCGCGACGCGCTCGACGCCGCGGGCCGGACCGTCCGTCGCGATACCCCCGCGCCGCCCATCCCGAACGCGGCGGTCGTCCCGAGCGTCGCGATCGCCGCCATCGTCGCCGCGCGAAAACCCAAGTCGAGTCGTCCGCGCCTTTACCTTTCCCGCGCGAAGGGACGCCGCCGACGCGCCGCTCGTGCGCGGGCGCGCGCGTGCTACGCCGCGATCGCGATTCGCGCGCGCGTGCGTCGGTCGGGGGAACCGAACGACCCTCGACGTGCGTGCGGTGAACGCCGCGCGCGAAGCTCTGCGGACGGCGCCGCGCGACGAGCGGTTGGTTGCGGATAAAATCGCCACCGTCGGCAACCTCTCGCGCGGACGGGGGCCCAGCTGGCGTAGGGTCGCACGTACGGCGAGCAGTCAGACGTGTACGCGAACGCGTAGTACACGACGCGGCGCGAGAACGACGAAACGATCGACGATCGGCCTCTCTATCGCGGCGACCTAGCTAACACGCATCCCCCCCCCAACTCGTCGTCGCTCGCGTCAGTCGTACGTCTGCAGGTTCTCGTAATACTCCCTCGTCTTCTCCAGCGTGGACGTGAACGCGAACTTCACGATCGATCGCTCCCCCTTCGTGATGGGCGTCACGCGGTGAATCACGCTCTCCGCGCGGACGACGATGACGCTGTTCGGCTCCGTCCACCCGCCCCTCCTCGCTCCCTCGCCGTCCTGCCACTGCGTCTGCGAGTCCGACGTGTTGTCCAGCGTGAACACGAGCTCGTACTGCGGCTCCGTGTACAGCGCGACGTCCTGGTGCCAGTCCATCGCGCTCCCCGGCGGGTACACGCGAAACTCCACGGGGACGTCCGCGGGTTGGAGGTCTTTCCCGACCAGCCGCGATATCCGGTCCGCGACGGTCTGGTTCATGAACGCGCGGTGGACGACGTGCTCGCGCGGGATCATCACGCCCAGCCGTTGCTTCGCGCACGCGCGGCGCTCCGTCGCCAAGGACGCGCGCAGCGTCTCGCACGCCTCTCTCACGACGCGGAAGTCGTCCGGGGAGAAAAAGTCTCTCGCGTAGACGAAGCCGCCGCTCCGGGAGAAGACGCTCTCTTCCTGGCGCGTCCGTCGCGATCGGTCCGCCCTCGCCCTGCGCGCGCGCTGGAGGAGCTCGCGCGTGATCTGGAGGGAGCCGCCGGAGCGGGTGTAGTCGGCGACGCGAGACGGACCCCCCGGCGCCGCGAGCGGGGGCGCTCTTCTTCGCTCCGCGGCGTCGCTTCTGCTTCTCTCCGAGGCGCCCGAAACGACGCCGCCGCCGGTCGCGCGCGGGGCGCTCCTGGACAGACCGCCCGCGCCCGCGCGAGGCTCGGTCGCGCCCGCCGCGCGCGGCGTGGCCGGGGGTTTCCACCACGGATCGCCGCCGGCGGCGTTCGACGCGGACGCGGTCGTCGCGGAGGACGCGTTCGACGACGACGCGCGCCCCACCGAGCGGAGGAAGATCGCGGCCGCGCCCCCCGGACGACGGCGCGAGGGCGCGAGCGGCGCGGCGCGGAGCGCGTCGCGCGAGGACAGCGCGCTCGCGTCCGTCGCGGCGCGTCGCGACGCGACGAGCGCGCTCGCGGACGTCGTCGCCATCGCGGCCGCCATCGCGCGCTCTCGCCTCCTCGAGAGTGATCCGCTCGCCGCGTGTACCTAACACGCGCCGACGAAAAGCGAGCGCCCTCTCGCCGCGCTTCAGATCCGCGCCGCGATCCGCGCGCGTCGGTTCCGCGCCGCGCCGCGTTCTTCGCGCGCGCGGTGTAGACGACTTCGCGAAGACTCGCGGAGGTCGAGCGAGCGTCCGCGAGCGGCGCGCGCGCCTCTCTCTCTGCGACCTCGAGAGGTCGCGTCGTCTCAAACCCCACGGCTCTTTTTCTCCCGTCGACGACGCTCGTGGTCGGTCGGAAACTCCGAAAAGCGCGCGGGGGAACGAGCCCCGCGCAGTGCGAGACGCGCGCGGGGAGACGGCGCGCGCGATGACCTCGCCGCCGACGCGGCGACGCGACTCCGAGATCGTCTCGAGACGCGCGTCCGCGGCGGTCCCCAGGGTGAGCCGCGCGGGGAAGGAAGAAGCCGAGCGCGCTGACGCGAACGCCGGAACGACATTCGACGACGACGACGAATTCGACGACGACGACGACGACGACGACGCGACCGCGCGCTCCGCGGAGATGGACCCGTCCCGCGCGTTCGCGCGCGCGCCGTCCGCGTCCTCGCCGTCCACGTCCGTCACGCTTCGACGGAACCGATGGCGCGCGGACGGCGGCCCGCTGAAGCACGAGAGAGACGGCCGGACGCGGTGGTACGTCACCGCCGAGGACGGCACGAAAGAAGCCGCGCTGTGGCAGATCGAGCTGACGAAGACGCACAGACGGGCGACGGCGCTCGAGCGCGAACGCGCGTCTCTGTGGGCGAAGCTCTCCGACGCGAGCGCGCGGCTGACGCGCGAGCGCGACGCGCGCGTCGCGATGGAGAGCGACGTGCGCGCGATGTTCGAACGACCCGTCGTCAAGGATGCGCTGCGAAGCGGCGTCGACGCCGCCGACGGCGCGGACACCGCGATGCGGGTGTTTAAGGCGCTGGAGGATAGAATAACGCGCGATCGTGAGGCGTTACAAGCCGCTGATGCGCGCGAGCTGCGCATCGTGGACATGTTGCGGACGTCCGAGAGAGAGAAGATGGAAGCGTTCGCGGCGGCGAGGCGGGCGACGAGCGAACTCGACGCGCACGTCGCGCGACTGCGCGTGGACGCGAAAGTGCGCTCCGACGTGGTCGCCAAGGCGGAGCGGGCGACCGCGGAGGGACGCAACGCGAGCGCGATGTACGAGGCGACGAGAGAGAAGCTCGTGGAGGCGACGCTGGAGCTCGAGAAGCTGCGCGAGAAGGACGCGAACCGAGAGGAGTTGATTCGCGTCGCCGTCGAACGCGCGACGGCGAACGAACGACGGCGGTGCGACACGGAGGCGACGAAGGACGCGGCGAAGACGCGCGCGGCGCTCGCGGAGATGTCTAAGAAGCACGCGGAGCAGGAGGGGAACCACGCGCGGATGATGGCCGAGACTAGGGCGGAGCTGAAAGGCCGTTCAGAAGACACCATTAAACGCGCGGCGGATCTCGAGAGGGAAGCGTACGAAGCGCACCGCGAGGCGCTGCACGCCGACCACGAGCGCGCGCGCGTCGCGGAGGAGGCTGGAAACGTCGTCGAGGGCGCGATACGGCAGCGCGAGTGGGCGCTCACCGCGCTCGAGCGGTGCGTCGAGGCTGAGGAGGCGTTCACGAAGAAGCTGCATTACGAGCTGTACGTCGCCGCGTCGCTCGCGGTGCCGGACACGGTGGGGGTAACCGACGAAGACGAGGCGTTACATAAAGAGACATCCGTCATCGCGAAGCACGTGAAGACGCAGCTGAGCGAGCTGAAAGAGGAGCTCAGAGGTTTAAGGCACGACGCGGTGTACGCGACGAAAGTCGCGACGGATGCGGCGAGACTCGCGGGAATCGCCGAGGGCGCGGAGGCGTGCGCGAAGCTGACGCGCGAGGCGCACGCGTTAGCGTCGTGGGGACGCGACGCGACGTACGCCACCGAGGATGAACCCGGGCTGAGGAAGATCGCGGAGGTCATGGACGAGGAGGCTGCGCTCGCGCGACGAGAGAGCAGCCGCGGGGAGCCGCGGCGGCTGTTGATGGAATACCTCGGCCGCGAGTTGCCGCCGCCGGCGACGATGACGGAGGAGGAGGCGGCGACCGCGCTGAACCTGACGCCGATAAAACCCGCCCACGCCGCGGTCGTCGAGGAGGGAGAGAACGAATCGCCCGCGGAGAGAATGAAACGCGCGGCGGACCCCCGCGAGAAGGAGAAGGAGGTGGAGGAGGAGGTGACGACGACGGCGGCGACGAACCCGGAGCCGACGAGCGCGATCGATTTCCAGCGCGCGGTGTCGGCGAACGCGGACTGGACGAAACTGCCGACGTTCGACGAGACGACCGAGCTTCTCGCGAAGACGGCGAGCTCGAAAGCGACGCCGCTCGCGGAGATCGTGAACGCGGACGCGGAGACCGCGGCGGTGCCGAGGAAGAAGCTCACGTTTCACACCGGCGGCTTTGGCGACGGCGACGGCGACGGCGACGGCGACGGCGGCAGCGACGACGCGAACGCCGCGACGACGCGAGGGTCGAAGACGGTCGGGACGAGAGGGAGGCGGACGCCGTCCAAGGCGCCGCTGCCGGACTTTTTCCGGACGGACTCCGCGCCGCCGTTGACGACGTCGGGGTACACGCCGACGATGAGCGCGACGAGGGAGATCGCCGCGCTCGTGAAGAACCTCAGGTTTTAGCGTACACGTACACGTAGTCGCGAGATGTGAGATAGTCGAAGATAGTCGAGTTCGACGCGTCGTCGGTCGCTTTTGCGGCTGGCTACTTTTGCACATTCCACGCTGCTACGTTACTTTACTGACGCGTTCTCGCCGTCTTCGTTCGGCTCAAAAGAACCCTTAAACAATCCCGCGCCGCCGTCTTCCGCGCGCTCGCGTCACCGGCTCTGCGCTTGCAGCGAGAGCAAGTTCTCGTACGACTGCAGCGACCGGAACGGCACGAACCCTTTCGGGGAGTCGTCCCCGCCCAAGCCGCCGCCCGCGCCCGCCGCATCGGCGAGCTTCCCCGCGCTCGCGATTCTCTGCAGCGACGAACTCCCGACGAGCCCCCCGTGCGTCTTTCCGCCGCCCGCGCCGCCGCCGCCTGAACCGCCGCCGCCGCCGGTGCCGAGGAGCAACGTCAGACGCTCCACCTCTGACTTCAGCGCGGCGATCTCGCGCATCGCGAGGTCGACTCTCTGCTCCGAGTCGCGAAGCCGGGTCGCGAGCGCCGCGTTTTCGCGCTTGTGCCCCTCGATCTGCCCCTCCAACGTCGCGACGAGCTCGAGCTTCCTCCTGCGCGACCGTCGCGCGGACTCGCGGTTCGACAGCATCCTGCGCTGCCGTCGGACTTCGTCTGTGGTCTTGCCCGTCTTCCTCGCCTCCTCCTCGTCGCCGCTGCTCCCGGGGCCGTCGTCGTCGTCGTCGTCGTCGTCGCCTCCGTTCTTCGGCTCGTCCTTCCCCGCCGCGGCTTTCCCCTTCGCGCCGGAATTCCCCGCCTTGCCCTTCGGCTCCGGCTTCGCCTTCCCCGCGGGCGCCGTCTTCGCCTTCTTCGCGGGCGGCGTCCGAGCGGCGCGCGTCGTCGCCTTCGTCTTGCCGCCCGCGGCGGCTCCCGCGGCGACGGGGACGAGCGACGGCGGCGGCGTCGCCGACGACGGCGGGACGGCGGGCGCGACGCCCGCGACCCCGGGGGCGAACGCCCCGAAAGGGATGCTCGCCGCTGCGTTCGGGTGAGGGTTTAGGGGGAGGGGGACGTCGGCGACGAGGCGAGGAGACGCGACGGAGACGCGAGCGAGCGAGCGAAAAGCGAAAAGCGAAAAGCGCGCGCGATGAAGCTCCCCAGCGAATTGCGCGAGAATTCGCGCGTCGCGTCCCGCCGGCGAACGCGCGCGGCGAGGGACGCGACGCGCGAGACGAGGTTCAACGCGCGCTTTCGCACCCGTGGGCATCCCCGGAATATTACCCGCGCTCATCCCCGGGAACGGAATGTTCCCCGGCTGCGCGGGCTGCTGCGCCATGAGCTTCCGCAGCAGGTCGAGCGACGCGACGCGCGGCATCCCGGTCGCGGCGACCGCGTCCGCCGGCATCGTCCCGCCGTTCGCCGCCTGCGCCGCCTGCGCCATCGCCGCGAGGTTCTGCTGACTCCCCACCTGCGCGATGTTGCTGAAGAACTGCTCGAACTCCGCCTGCGACGGCGTCCGGCCGAGCTTCCACAGGTTCCCGACCATGTCCTCCACGGACGCGGTGCGCTCGATCGGCATCCCGCTCGGTTTTTACTCGCGCGTCTCCGCCGTCGCCGTTCCGTTCGCGCGCTCTGTCCCCTCGCGCGACGTCGCTCGCGCGCGCGCGGACCCCGAGACGGTTCCGTTAAAGCGCCGAGCGCGCGCCCTGGGAATTTCGCGCGCGGGGTGCGCGGGCGCGACGCGTGTTGTGCGGCGGCGCGTCCGCGCGCGACGCCCGGATAAAGCGGGTCTGACGTGCTTGCGTGGAAAGTTGCGGTGGTGATGAGAGGATGACGGTGCAGGGATGTGCAGGGATTGATCTTCTGTCTGATTGCACAGCACGTTTCGCGCGTACACTTGTACTACGCGTGGGTGCCGCGACGACGCGACGTCGCGAACTGACAGGAACCGCCTGGTGAGGATCGATCGAACGCCCGACCTCGCCAGATGGAGCGCGCGACGACCGCCGCCGCGGGGTGCTCCCGCACCGCCCTCGCGGCGCGGACGCGGGGTGCTCCGGCGACGACGCCGCGGACTCCAACTCGGACGCCCGCTCGGACTCGACGCGCGACGCGACGCCGCGCGGTCTCGTCGCAAAAGGGCGATCGCGGCGACGACGACGACGACCGCGCGGACGGCAACGCGTCGCGCGACGCGCTGCGCGCGCTCGACAAGCTCGTCCCCGGGACGACCGCGGACGAGGCGAGGCGCGAGCCGCCGCCGGAGCGAGCGGACGGCGACGCCGCCTCGACCTCGCGCGACGAAGGGGGGATCGGGATCGTGCGCAGAGAGGTCGTCGTCGAGCTCGACGCCGAGGACGCGAACGTCGCGATGGCGTCGTTCGCGGTGCGAAGCGCGTCCGCGCGGATCGTCCAGGTCACGATCCCGCCGCCGGTCGGGATCGCGTTCGAGGAGGACGACGACGACGGCGAGATCGTCGTCGCGGAGGTGGTGGAGGGATCGAACGCGGCCGCCGTCGGCGGCGTCGCCGTCGGCGACGTCTTGCGGGCGACGTCCGCGATGATACCGGAGATGAAGTACCCGATGGGGAACTTGTTCTTGGGCGGCGTCGGGCGGCCCGGGTTTCGACGCGTCCTGTTCACGATCCCGGTCGGGGAGGCGTACGCGCCGGGGGCGACGTTCGACGACGCCATGGGCGCGATATTTAGCAATAAAAAGGCGGGCGACTTCGACGTCGTCCTCGTCCTGGAGCGGCGGATGCGATGACGCGACGACGTCGACGGACGCGGCGCGCGACGATGCGACTACGGACGTCGCGTCGCGCGCGCACGTAGCCCTAGCTAGGAGTGCGTGATGATCGAATCACGTCGACGAGTAGTGTAGACTATGTAGACCTTCGTCGCGCGGGTGGCGGATCAGAACGGCGTCGGATCAGAACTTCCCGTCTCAGAGTCACCGGCGGCGAGCGCGGAAAAGTCCACGCCGCTCGCCGTCCGCAACCACAAGAGCGCCTCCTCGCTCCACCCTTTCCCGCCGTTCATCGGCCGCACGTCCCGCATCGGCGACAAGACGTCGCCGAAGTCGCACCCGCCCCGCCCCCCGATGACGGCGTCGAAGACATCGCGGTCGTTCACGCACGCGAGGAGCATCCGCGCGGCGCCGTAAATTTCCGACGTCGCGTTGAACGCGATGATGTCCTCCCCTTTCAACGCGTCCAGGTCCGCGTCTAACGCCGCGTTCGCGTCGTTCACGAGCGATTCCGTGCACCGCAACCCCAACAGTCGCTGCATGATCGCGAGCCGCACGCCGATGTCGTCCTCCGCCGTGTCCGGCGCGGTGTTCAACGCGTCGATCTCATCCGGCGTCGGCGGCGTCGCGGAGCCGTCGACGAAGGACCGCCACCTCTTCTCCACGCCCGGGACGTGATCCGCGCCCAAGACCGCGACGACCTCCCCGGCCCCCTCCGCGTTCGACGCCTCCAGCCTGATCGTGTGCGTCAATATCTCGTCTCTCTCGTGGATGCAAATCTGCTCGAACTTATCGTGCGCGGGCATCGGCGGCACCGCGGCGAGCGGGTGATCCTCCGGGAGCAGGAGCCGGTAGTTTCGCTCCGACTGATTCCCGAACGTCTCGTCGAGCTCCGCGAGGGTCGGGCACGACAGCAGCCTTCGGTACGTCGTCTCCTTCGGGCGGTCGCCGAACACGAGCCGCGCGTCGACCGCGAACGCGGCGGCGTACACGAGCGGCTCCGCGGGGAGCTGAGGGTCGTTCCATACAAAGCGAAGTCGGGGTGGAGTTGAAAGGCGTCAGTTGGAGTTGAAAGGCGTCGAAGGCGGGCGTTGAACGCGAGGGGTGGGCGGAGAGATGCGCCGGGCAAAGTCCTTAAGGATCGGCGTTCACAACGCCAACGCGGTCGTATGGGAACCAGTGTATAGAACGCGCCTGCGTCTTCATCGACTGCCAGAAGGGCGACTTGTGCAGCGGACGCTCCTCCAGTCGAAGCTGATGCGCCACGCGCGTGATGAACTGCAGGCTCTCCTCCGCGGTCGCTTTCGCGCCGCCGATCTCGATCGCGGTGAAGATCTCGTCGAACTTGAACGTCGTCCCTCGCGCGGCGCCGTGCTCTTTGCACAGCCCCGTCTCGACGACGACGGACGCAGGCGCGTTGACGAGGATGTGCTCAGCCGCCTCGTGCGCGTTGGTCATGTGCGAGACGCCGAACACGGTCGCGTCGCGCATGCCGGGCTCGAACGGCGCGAGCTTCACCCCGGGATCCGCGTCCGTGACGTCGACGAAGTACGCGGAGGGTGAGCGCGAGGCGCGCGGGGGGGGCGCGCGGATCCGTCGCGACCGCGAAGGATTCGACGACGACGACGACGACGACGACGACGAGGCGGACGTCGCCGTCGCGCGGGGACGGCACGCCGCCGCGCGCGCGGCGGTCGTCGGGGCCGCGGACGCGGCGACGGACGGGGCGGACGACATCGCGGGCGTCCGTGCGATGGACGCGAGGTCGCGCGTGCGGTCCGCGAGAGCGGGTGTGCGCGCGGCGGGGGGGGGGAAGACACCGGAACCCTAGCGGAAAACCCGGAACGATCGCATAGGTTGCACGTACTACGTACTTCCGTACTCTATGAGCAATTTCCCTGAGCGCGACTGAGCGCAACGCGTCTAATCTCGCGGCCGGCGCGGCGCGGCGAGCACTAAAAAAGAAAGCG
>Ga0181559_10006822_pt1 | contig 10695 bp, 7 predicted proteins | sample 011ome_21_FD_133752 | JGI IMG/M metagenome (GOLD analysis project Ga0181559, IMG submission 133752) | Coastal salt marsh microbial communities from the Groves Creek Marsh, Skidaway Island, Georgia - 011508AT metaG (megahit assembly) | ecosystem: Environmental > Aquatic > Marine > Intertidal zone... | reverse complement strand
TGGCAATAATCGGCAGGTGACCAAATATTTCCACCAGGGCTTCACTGTAATTCCTGGTGACAAAAAATGTGATATTTGACGCCAGCATGAATCCGGACACCACCAGGATATTGAGTCGCGTGGTGGTGCCCAGGATCAGGATGATGCCGAACACCACTTCCATGACGCCCACCGAAAATACAAAGAGTTGATCAGAGAACATCTCTACGCCGCTCCTGGCCATGAAATTCCACCTATAGTCACGGACGAAATATTCCCCAAGTTGCGGATTCAAAAGTTTTTCTGTAAGACCCAGAACCACCAGTGAACAGCCTGTAAGAATGCGCAGTGCAGCAATGGAATAGGCCTTGATGTGAACGCGGTATTTTTCCGGATGAAAATGAAACAGCAGCAGGCAGGTAGCTATGCCCGCGATGTTCAGGTATTCGAGCGCTGTAATGGGCCCAAAAGCCAGGGCGACACCCAGCCATAAAAGAATAAGAAGTATCGTGGCTGCGAACGGATGAAAATTCACCATCAGCAGCAGGCCCACCACTGCTTCAAACATGACCAGGAAATTGGCAAAGGGGCTCTGGGCAACAAGGTGAGGCGCCAGTATCGCGCCATTGCCTGCGGACATCAGCAATGACAATCCTGTTCCCCACCTGAGAAGGGATATCAGGTATTCCTGGCGTGCCCTGGACAGTTGGGAATAAACCGGTAATCGTGAGTCCAGAAAAACGGAAAGGCTGATCATCACAAGAGCGGCACCAATCCAGATCAGCACCGGTGTGTCGGAAAAAGAATATAACGAGGCGGCCAGTGTGCCTGCCTCACCCGGGACGAACCATTTCACGTGGGCCGATGCCTGGTAACAGCAGAGCAAGCCTGAGAAAAACGCTATCAATACGGCGCATTGTCTGGCGAGCAATTTCATTGCTGCATGCTCTGTTCTATTTCTTCCCATCTTGCATAGAGTACTTCGAGAGATTCCTGTGCTTCAGCCATCTTTTTCATGGTGCTATCAATTATGGCCTGTTCATTATTATAAAAAGACGGATCAGAAATGATGCTTTCCAATTCAGCCAGGTTGGTCTCTGCTATTTCAATTTTTTCCGGCAGCAGGTCCAATTCACGCTGGACTTTATATGAGAGTTTAACGGGTCTTACCTGCGGTTGTCTTACAGGTCTGTCTTTCTTATCTTCTTTTTCAGTTTTTTCTTCTTTCTTGCTATTTGTGCCGGCAAAAACACCGCCATGCCTGATCCAGTCGGCATACCCGCCGACGTAATGGTTCACACGACCCTGTCCCTCAAAAACAATACTGCTGGTGATGACATTATCAAGAAAAGCGCGATCATGGCTGACCAACAGCAGGGTGCCTTCAAATTTCAGCAGAATTTCTTCCAGCAGTTCCAGGGTTTCCATGTCCAGGTCGTTGGTCGGTTCATCCAGTACCAGCACATTGGCGGGCTTGCTGAACAGCCGTGCCAGGATAAGACGATTCTGTTCGCCGCCCGATAGTGATTTTACCGGTTGGCGTATTCGCGCCGGTTCAAACAGGAAATCCTGCAGGTAACTGATGACATGAACATTGCGACCATTGATTTCGACAAAATCACTGCCATCGGCCATGTTGTCCTGGACGGTTTTTTCAGGGTCCAGTTGTTCACGAAGCTGGTCGAAATAGGCGATCTCGATTTTTGTGCCGGTCTTGACCTTGCCGTGGTCAGGCTTGAGTTTGCCAAGCAGAATTTTTAGCAGGGTGGTTTTGCCATAACCGTTGGGACCAATCAGGCCAATGCGATCACCCCGGTGTACGGTAATAGAGAAGGCATCCACCAGCGTGTTGCCATCATATCCATGGGTGATACCTTCAGCCTCCACCACGATCTTGCCGGACGATTCACTTTTGTTGACGACAATCCTGGCGTTGCCTTGCAGTCCACGCCTGGCTTTGACCTCTGCACGCATTTTTTGCAATGCGCGAACACGGCCTTCGTTGCGCGTACGGCGAGCCTTGATGCCCTGGCGAATCCAGTCTTCTTCCCTGGCAAGTTTCTTGTCGAATTCCGTGTTGGCTTTTTCTTCTGCGGCGAGTTGTGTGTCTCGGTGTTTCAGAAAAGCCTGGTAATCATGCTGCCAGGAAATGAGTGTGCCTCTATCCAGCTCCATGATGCGGTTGGCTGTTTTTTGAAGGAAGGCACGGTCATGGGTAATCAGTACTATGGCACCACGAAACTCCAGCAGGAGTTTCTCCAGCCATTCAATAGCTGGAATATCCAGGTGGTTGGTGGGCTCATCCAGCAGCAGGATATCTGGCTCAAGCACCAGGGTGCGAGCAAGGGCTGCACGCCTTGACCAGCCGCCGGACAATGAAGACATCAGGTCATCGGAAGGTAAATCCAGCTGTGAGATAACGGTTTCGATCCTGTTCTGAATTTTCCAGCCGTCCTGATCATCAATGGCATGTTGCAGCTGCTCCATTTTTTTCAGGTCTGGATTGTCACTTCCCGTTAACTGATGGTATTCGATGATCAGCGATCCCGTTTGTTCAATCCCGCTGGCAACATAGTCATAGACCGTGTCAGTGGCGTCGATGGGCAATTCCTGATCCAGGTAGGCAACACGACAACCCGGCTGCAGCCAGCACTCCCCTGCATCGGGTTTGTTTTCCCCGCAGAGAATTTTAAGCAGTGACGACTTGCCGGCACCGTTGCGGCCAAGCAAACCAATTCGGTCACCGGCATCGATGACCATGGCTTCCTTGTCCAGCAATACGGTTGGGCCGTAGGCCAGGTGTATGTCTTTCAGGGTGAGGAGGGGCATGAGGAAACTGCAATATTGATTATTGGGTGAATTTTACATGATAAACGGGCGCAAAGAGTCAGCAGCAGGGAAGGACAATCGTTCACTCCCTGGTTTATGCTTGCATGTCTGGGAAATTTCTATTGTTATAGCACCTGATATGAGAATCACATTAACACAACTCACACTGACTATATTGCTGTTTACGCTGTCAGCTTCTGTGTTAGCCGCTGAAAACGACAGCCTTGAAACACTGGCGGCACGCATCCAGGTGCTTGAGGATCGCGAGGCAATTCGTCAGCTGATTATTGATTACGGTGTGTACCATGATCACCGGGATTATCGCTCCCTTTCTGCCTTGTTTGCCCGCAATGGTGTCTGGGAAAGCGGCATGGGGCGGGGTGAAGGCCCTGAGGGTGTTTTCAGGCTCATGGATAATGCCATTGGACATAACCCGTTGCCCGAAGGTTCGGGAACGTTTCATGTGCTGACCAATGATGCGATTACTGTGAATGGTGACAGTGCGACAGCACTCACCAAGTGGCTGTTTATTACACCCGGCGCTGAAGGAGCGCCGTCCGTCCAGGTACTGGGACATTACGATGATGAGTTCATCCGGGAAGACGGTGAGTGGAAGTTCCTGCGCCGTGAAGCGCCGGTGGATTTGCCAGTCGCCGAATAAAGTTTTCTTAATCCGCGCTCAGGATTTCATCCAACCGACCTTCTTCCATCATCTCCACGAAAAACACGGTGGGATCACACGGTGGACTTTCCAGTAATTCATTTGAATTGCCGCGCTCTGATCCTCGCGTGCGTACCAGGGGTGCGGAATACAAATCATCATAGATCGTCATGGTACGGTCGATGGTGATGCCGTCTTCTGCGACAGTCCAGTGTTCCACTATCCGCGTACCGTCTCCCCCCGACATGGGATATCCCGAACCATCAAGCCAGCCCGGACTGAGGTGTGTTGTCTGGATGATGAGTGTGCGATCCTGCCACACGCCCTTTGAAAATCCCATGGACGTTAGTGGTTGGTCAGGCAATGCATTGCGACCGTCCATGTATACCCAGCGTGGGGTATTGTCCTGGAGAAAAACCATCAGGTAATGCGAGCCGGCATCAACGATCTCCATGGAGTAGGGCGAACCAAAGATGCGCGGTAACCCGGCAGGCTGGCAGCGCAGGACATGGTCATCACCGAACTCACGCCCTTCATAAATCGCTCTTGAAGCTTCGGTTAACGGCATCGGTTTGGGATCAAAGTCGTCCACTGTGGTTCTGAATTTGTAGCGATTGCTCCAGAAGCCGGAGATATCAACCGCGTAATCATTCGCCTTGTAGGTATAGTCTGCGTCCGGGTCTGCGGTGACCTGCTGGGTAGAGGCCGGGCTGACACAGCGGCCCAGCTGACGGCCGGTTTCAGGGCCGCTTTCGATATTGATGCAGGTGGCATAGAGTTTTTTCGCGCCATCGCGACCCAGATTACCCGTGGCATACACGGTGAATCCCTCCTGGACAGTATCCCTGGTCCAGTTTTCGCGGCGGTAGGTAGGCAGGTTGCCCGGTGGATGCAGGGACCATTGTTCAACGGAACCATCGGGCATGGTCACATCCATGTCATATCGAATATGTGGATTGGTCCACCAGACTCGTGTAACTACGCCATGCACTTCACCTTCAGCTTCCTGGAACTCGGTGGCAAATGCATGGTGAGCATTGGCAGGATTGGCGGTCAGCGTGACCAGGCTGGCAGCAGCCAGGTGTAACAGTTTGGTGAATTTCATTGATAACCCCTCGTTTTATAGGGTAAGACTACAACAGGGGTCGTTGCGATGGGAAGCCTAGAAGGGGTCCAGAAAGTCACCGGAGCGAATCAGCATGCTGTCATGAACCTGGAAATTGTACTGATACACCCAGGCTTCGATTACTGACCCATCCCTGAGCCAGGCTTTTTGCCGGACCCTGGTAAACAGGTGGGGTGTCGGGGAATTCTCGCCGCATCCTTCATAGTCATCAATGTCGGCGAGCTTCGATTCATCACCATTAAAGGCATAAACTTCACCGATGATCAGGTCGGTGGCTTCAACCGCTTCAACGAAACCCGGATAGTCGACAATGACATATAACCTGCCGGCGATGGTGGCGCGGCTGACCAGGGAAAAGTTGGGAGAAATCAGCTGGCGATGGCTGTCCGAAAAGGTGTCACTGCGCAGCGTGCCGTAAACAAAGAGGTGATCTGTCATAACAGGGGGTCAGAGTAACTTGATTATCGAGTTTCCGGTATCAGTGATAAAAGTATCATGTATTTACAATCACAACTTTGGTTCAATGAGCAGAATCATAAATCAAGTTACTCTGACCCCATAAATTATGTTGGCAGAACTGAACCTCAACCCCCATGCCACAGCTGTCCTGATCCTGACAGTGCTGGCGCTGATTCTTTTTACCCGTGATCGGATACCGCTGGAAACCTCCAGCCTGTTTGTCCTGGCTGTCCTGGCCGCCGGGTTTGAAATTTTTCCCTATACCCATGACGGCGTCACCCTGCATGCCGAGGACTTCTTTTCCGGGTTTGGTCACGAAGCACTGGTCGCTGTGACTGCACTGATGATCATTGGTCACGGCCTTGGCCGAACTGGTGCGTTGGAACCCGTGGGACGTGTGCTGGCCAGACTCTGGGAAATCTCGCCACAGCTATCCTTTTTACTGACTCTGCTGGTCGGTGCAATATTGAGCGGCTTTGTGAACAACGTGCCCATCGTCATCCTGCTTTTACCGATACTGACCTCGGTTTCACTGCGCACCAATACACCTGCCTCAAAAATACTTATGCCGATGGGGTTTGCCACATTAATCGGCGGCATGGGCACTACGATAGGGACATCTACGAATCTGCTGGTAGTTTCCGTCGCGGTCAGCATGGGGATGGAATCCTTTTCCATGTTTGAGTTCCTGGCGCCCGTGATCGTCAGCAGTACACTTGCTATCGCCTACCTGTGGCTTGTAGCTCCCAGGATGTTGCCTGAATACGAAACGGACATGGGGGATACCTCTCCCAGGGTGTTTTCTGCTTCACTTTCGGTGATTGCAGAAAGTTTCGCCGAGGGTAAAACGCTCAAGGAATGTATTGAGAAAACTGAAGGAGAAATGACTGTCGAGTTTGTCGTTCGGGCAGGAAGCAATGTCTATGCGGCACCTCATGGCAACCTTAAACTGCGCGAAGGAGATCGACTGCTCGTCAAGGATACACCGGAAAACCTGAAGTCTTTTGAAAAACTCTTGGGGACAGACTTGTACAGCAGCGACAACAAAGTGGACGAAGATCATCCCTTGCAGGCTGAAGGGCAGCAACTTGCCGAGATCATAGTGACGCAGGGTTCTCCCCTGATAGGCAATACCCTGGCCAACCTGCGTTTCGCTAACCGGTTCCAGCTGGTCACTCTTGCGCTGCACCGCGCGGGCTCTGTTGATCGTAAACTCATGTCGGATATGGCCAACACGCGTTTAAAGATTGGTGATGTACTGCTTGTGCAGGGTTCCAGCGAAAAGATTACCGAGCTGAAACGGGAAGGGCGGATCCTGGTGCTCGACGGTACTGCTGATATTCCGCATTCTGCAAAAGCGCCGATTGCACTGTCTATCATGGTGGGCGTGGTCGGTGTCGCAGCCCTTGGCATCATGCCTATTGCCGTGAGCTCCGTTGGCGGCGTGCTGCTGCTGGTCGTGACCAACTGTCTAGGCTGGCGTGGTGTGGGAGAAGCTGTAAATACACAGATCATCATGATCGTTGCAGCTTCACTTGCCCTTGGCATGGCCATGCTTGAAACTGGCGCTGCCGATGCCATGGCGGCACAGTTTGTCAGCATGACATCCGATACCTCCGTGACGCTTCAGCTCAGTGGTCTTATGTTGCTGATGGCAATTCTTACCAATATTGTGTCAAACAATGCTGCTGCAGTAATCGGTACACCTATTGCGATAGAGATAGCGCGACAGCAGGGCCTGGCGGTGGAGCCTTATGTGCTGGCAGTGCTGTTTGGAGCCAACATGAGTTATGCTACGCCCATGGCCTACAAGACCAACCTGCTGGTGATGACAGTGGGGGGGTATGCGTTCAAGGACTTTCTCAAGATTGGTATTCCATTAACCCTGATCATGTGGATGAGTCTGAGTTTCCTGGTGCCGTTGTTTTTTCCGGTATAAGCCACAGGCCAAAAAATTTTTTAACGCTTATCCACCACTACTTGCCCTTCCTTGATAACAACCTGCGTATTTAGCAGATTCCAGTAGCCTTCCATGGGGTTGCCATCCAGTAACACTATATCGGCAATTTTCCCCTGGGCCAGTTCGCCGAGGTCATCTGACATATTGATATAGGCAGCCGTGTTGGGTCCCATGAGCTTGACCAGGTCAATGGGCGAAAACATGACATTCAGGACTTTTAATTCGTGAGCAAGTCCGGCCAGTGGATCAAAGGAAGTGTCAGTACAGTAACCAACAACAACACCTGCATCCCACATTGTTCTCAGGTTCACCTGGACATGACCGGCTTCCTGCCCCAGTGTCAGCTCAGGAACTCGGGTTGTCGTTGGAATTGAGTCCGGGTAGACATCACCATTACGGAAGGTCGGTATATTGTCATTATTAAAGACGTCGAAAACCGGTGCACCGAAGCCGCCAAGACTTAGCACCATGACATTAGCTCCTGCTATTTCCCGGGCTTCATCACGGGTCAGAAAGTTTTTATTGGTAGTATGTACCAGGTGTTTTACGCCGGCACGGGTCGCTGCCATAGTGGCCTGGGCGCTGACTGAATGTACCTGAACCGTAATGCCGAATTTAGCCGCTTCATCCACGATGGCGGCAAGTGTTTCCAACTCGCGGACATAAGGACGTGGGAAGGAGGTCAGCGCCATTTCGCCGGTGAATTTAATCCCCATTTCATTCAGTTCACGAATCCTTGCCCGGGCATCCTCAGGAGTCTGGTTCAGGCTGACACGACCAGATGGAATGATTCTCGGGCCATTGATAAGTCCTTCCTCTATATGCTGTCGCAGGGCTAGATTTCCCTCGGCAGGGCCACCACCGGAAAGAACTGTGGTGTAACCGGCCTCCAGTAACGCCTGCATGTCTTCAGCCTCATTGGGTCCGGTGTTGATATGCCTGTGTGCATCAATGAACCCCGGCATGGCAGTCATCCCGGCGGCATCAATAATCATCGTTGTAGGATTACGAGGTGCGCCCGCAGCGACATAAGTAATTCGGCCATCTCTTACAACGATCGAGCCATTTTCAATCACTTCATCATTTGCTGAAATAATTCGTGCATTGGTGATGGTCAGATCCTGTGCATAGACAGAAACAGCCAGGCCAATGTGCAAGAACACTACAAAAGTCATCAATACTTTTTTCATGTGTGCTCCTTTAGGAATAAAAAAAGAAGATAAAAAAGGGGGCAATTATGCCCCCGTGATTTCTTATCAGGATCAGGCCAATGTAAATCCATGCTGTTGCAATGGCAGTGAGCGGACCCTGGTGCCGGTTGCCGCATAGATGGCATTGCACAGTGCAGGCAGAATCGGTGCCTGGCCGGGTTCACCAACACCACCCCAGAATCCGCCTGTCGGTGCGAGCACGGTTTCCATAACCGGCATTTCCGCAAGACGCATCAGGCGGTAGTTATGGAAATTGCTTTCCTGGACGCGACCCTCTTCAATGGTGATCTCTCCCCACATGGCGGCACTGATCGCCCACACCGTAGCGCCTTCCAGCTGAGCGCGCACATTATCCGGATTCACCACATAACCGGGATTGATACCCTGGATAACGCGGTGAATATTAATGACGCCGGCATCATTGACTGAAAGTTCAACCACGGCTGCGGTGAAGCTCCCGTAAGGTTCAGTAGTGGCAATGCCACGGAAGCGGCCTTCGGCAGGGGCTTCATCCCAACCCACGGCATTGGCCACTTGTTCAAGGATATGCCTGGACAGTTCATCTTCGGCCATGTGTTTCAGGCGGAAGTGATAGGGATCTTCCCCGGCAGCCACGGCCAGCTCGTCAATAAACTGTTCCCGGGCAAAGGGCGTTTGCGACCAGCCTACTGTGCGCCAGAATCCCAGTGGGACATGTGTGGCGCACTGGCGGAAATCCTGGAATTGATCCTCAATCTGGTAGGGCAGTCGGGTGAAGCCTTCACAGGAAATGCCGTCAAAACCATTGTTCAGGGGAACGCCTCGCATTTGATTGAGGATTGAACCGCTGGCTACGCGTGCGCGCCAGCCCTGGATTTTCCCGTCAGCATCAAGGCCAGCCTTGATGCGATACATGGCAAGTGGACGGTAGAAGTCATGCTGCATGTCTTCCTCGCGCGTCCAGAGCAGTTTCACAGGAGTGCCGGTCGGCAAGGTTTGTGCGACAAGCGCTGCCTGTCTTGTGTAATCGGTAGAACCGCCACGACGACCGAATCCGCCACCGGCCTGCACACGATGCAGGTAGACATCCTCGGCTGGAATACCAAGAGCAGTGGCGACACTGGTCAGGGAAGCAACGGGCGCCTGGGTCGACGTCCAGACATCAACGCGATCTTCCTGAATGTGTACGGTAGCACCCATGGGTTCCATGGGAGAGTGGCTCAGATAGGGTGTGTAATAGTCGGCAGTGAGCACCTGGTCTGCGTCTGCAATGGCGACATCGGCATCGCCGGCATTGTTTGGCATGGGTGCGCCATCAGCCGCATCCAGGTTTTCCCTGAAAAACTCCAGGATGGTTTCGTTGCTGACAGTTTCATTGCCTTTTGTATCCCAGTCTATGTTGACCTGGTCCAGTGCCTGTTTCGCCCGCCACCAGTTGTCTGCGACGACAACAAGCGCAAGGCCATCATCAATCGTGAATATGTCCATGATGCCTCGACGTTCCCTGGCAGTGCTGGCATCAAATGAGCGCACTGTACCCCCGAATACGGGACATTGAGCGACGGCGGCATAAACCATGCCGGGAAGCTCGGCATCAACACCGTAAATCTGGGAGCCATCCACCGAAGCGGGGATATCCACGCGGGGAAATGGCTGACCTATGATATGCCAGTCAGCGGGATCCTTGAGACTGACCGTTTCCGGTACCGGCATGGTAGCGGCCAGGGCGGCAAATGCACCGAATCCGCTATGGCGACCGGATGCTTCATGGCTGATGTCACCGTTTGCCACGGTGATTTCTTCTGCAGGAACATCCCAGGCCTGTGCGGCAGCGGCTACGAGCATGGCCCGTGCTGATGCGCCGGCCTGACGCAGGTAATCCTGTGAGCGGCGAATTGTCTGACTGCCCACGGTCACCATGTCACCCCAGGCACGGTCATTGCGGATATGTTCGTTGACATCAACGTACTCGATGCTGACCTGGTTCCAGTCGGCATCCAGATCATCGGCAACCAGCTGGGGAGCGGAAGTAAGGCTGCCCTGACCCATTTCAGTACGGGCATACTTGATGATGACAGAATCATCTTCGTGAATTTCCACCCAGATGTTGATGGCGCTGCTTTGTGATTCCTGCTGCGCATTGGCGCCGGGTATTTGCAGACCAAGTGCAAATCCCCCACTGATAGCTGTTGAGCTGATCAGGAATTTGCGACGGGAAAGATTGGTGTTTGGCTTGTTCATGTCTGTTCCCCCTTCTCCGTGCCGACCTGGGCCTGGTAGAACTCGGCAGTACTGCCGGCAACATCGTGAATCGCTTCACGCATGCGTTTATAGGTGCCGCAACGACAGATATTGGTCATTGCTGCATTGATATCGGCATCCGTTGGCTGTGGTTTCTTGTTCAGCAGCGATACGGCGGTCATGATCTGACCGGACTGGCAGTAACCGCACTGCGGTACCTGGTGTTTGACCCATGCCTGCTGCACCGGAT
>Ga0181559_10006817_pt1 | contig 10702 bp, 5 predicted proteins | sample 011ome_21_FD_133752 | JGI IMG/M metagenome (GOLD analysis project Ga0181559, IMG submission 133752) | Coastal salt marsh microbial communities from the Groves Creek Marsh, Skidaway Island, Georgia - 011508AT metaG (megahit assembly) | ecosystem: Environmental > Aquatic > Marine > Intertidal zone... | reverse complement strand
CCTCCATGAAACCGTCGTCGTCCTCGCCGATGCCGTCTTCTTCCGCGAGCGTCTGCGTCTCCTTCAGGCGCTGCTTCACGAGGTTCACGATGGCGCTCGCGTCGCGGTTCACGAAGTCGTCCAACGCGTTGGAGAGGTCGTTCTCGCTCAGGAGCTGCAAACCCGCGCTGAGGTTGTCGCTCACGAGCTTTTCGATCCTCTTCTGGTCCTGCACCGCGGGGTTGTTGATGAGCTCCTCGTCCTCGTCCTCGTCCGCGGCGCCCGGCCTCGACGGCTCGTTCTCGTCCTTCTTCCGCCTCGCCGCGGATTTAAAAAACTGAAGCAAGTCGTTCGGGTTCGCGACTTTTCCGACGAACTTTTGCCCGAACCTCTGCGCGTTTATCGTGCTAAACCCGCCGGTGTAGTCGACCCTAACGCGCACGAGCGGCAGCGGGATGTCCGCGCTCGGGACCTTCCGCTGCTTGAACGGCGCGCACGCGTCTTCGATCATGTCGTTGACTTGCTTCTCGAGCACGCCGTGGACCCACGCTTCGTGTTGCGCGCCGCCGCCGGCTCGGCCCTTCACGCCGCGCCGCGCGCCCGCGACGTCGCCGGGGTTCCAGTCCGGCCCGAGCCCGCCGTCCTCCGCGGACAGCTTCGCGCGATCGCTCAGGGAGAGTTGGACGTACTTGAACGGCCGCGGCGTCTCGAGCGGGATCGGCGTCGTGCGCCAAAACGGCGCGCCGTCCGGGTTGTCCGGATCCTTTCGGACTTCCAAGAGTAAAATCTGCTTCTTCTTCGCCTCGCCCTCGATGAGGCTCGTCACCACCGAGCTTCCGGGCTGCGAGATGCTAAAGTTGCCCGTGCAGTCCTCTGTGGGCTCGACGAGGCACTCGTGTTCGTGCCCCCAGACGACCAAGTCGAGCCAAGACGGGAGGTACCGCTCCGATATCGCGTTTTTCGGCGAGTGATGCACGCGGTTCTGATGGATCAGCATCGCGTTGAACCAAGACCCGACGCGCATGCCCTCTTTATCCTCCGGTCGCGCCCACTCCACGTTCCCTTTCACGCTGAACATCTGATGCAGCCGCGCGTCGCGTATGTACCCGAGGCCGTACAGCGCGATGCGCGTCTCGCCCTTCTGAAGAAGCACCGGCTTGATCTTAATCTTCCCCGTCCCCGACCCGCCGAGGGTGTGCTTGCCGAAGTAGTTCACGAGGTTGCACGCGGCGAGGACGTCGATCGCGCTGAGGTTCTCGCCCCCGGCGGGGTCGTCGTGGTTGCCTGTGGACGCGGAAGGGAGGAGGGGGGTGCCGGGCGCGTTGGTCGGGGAGGAGGAGCGACGAGCGAGTCGCGGAGGTTGGTTGGCACCCGCCCCGGTCGTCCCGACTCGAGCGCGGGGGGTCGAGACGCGCGCGCACCGTGAATCATGAACACGGGAAGGCCGACGTTGTAGTTGGGGTCCTCGTAGTTCACGACCCCGCGCCTGTGGAGCGGAACGAGGGGACGGGCGCGTCAGATCTGCTGGGCGGGGAGAGAGAGGGGCGATCGAATCTAGGCACCCGGGAGAAAAACCATCCATCGCGCGCGGGTCGCGCACCTCGGAAAGTTCACGGTCTGGTCGCTCAAGACCTCGATCTGCACCGGGTTGTCGTTCAGGCAGTACTCCCGAAGGATCTCCATCGTTCGAACCATCGTCTCCCTCGAGGGCTTGTTGATGTCGAACAGATCCCCGCCGAGGAAGACGCAGTCGACTTTCTGCTGTTTCGCTATTTCGAATATCTCCCTGAACGTGATGAACGCGTCGTCCTTGCGGACTTGATCCTTCTCGTGCACGCCGAGATGGTTGTCCGTCGCGATGAGGACCCTGAGGAGGTCCGGGTGATCGGAGTCCGCCATCTTGAGGGGTCGTGCGGCCGCGCGAACCGAGCTGAACGTCTCGACCCGCGTTTTTTTTTCACCACTCGCAGTCCTGTCAAGTTTCGTCGCGAGTGAAGAATCCGACGAGGCGTCGCTCCGACACTACGCGGCGCACGAGGCGCACGATTCGCACGACGACGATGCGTCACACATCGCGACATCGATTCTAGAGAGCTCGAGGGATGTCGCGACGCGAGCGCGACCGAGAAGAGCGACGACCCCTGGACCCGTGGAACGACTCGGACTCCGAGCGCTCGGACGACCGCGCGCGTCTCGTCAGCATCTCCCGCGACGACAAAGACGACGACGAGACGCGACCGACGTCCCGCGACGACGACGACGAGACGCGACCGACGTCGTCGTGGGAGATCTTATCGAAACACCGCGGCGTCATGGGCGTGTTCTGCTTCGCGTCCGTCGTGAGCACCGCGTCGACGTCCGTGCCGTTCCCGTTCCTCGGGAACGACTTCCGACGCGCGGGGCTGCCGCCGTTCCTCGTCGGCGTCGTCTTCTCCGCGCTCCCCGCGGGCGTCCTCGTCGCGTCGCCGTTCGCGCAGCGGCTCTCGTGGCGCTTCGGCGCGAAGCGATGCGTCGTGTGCGGCCTCCTCGCGCAGGCCGCCGCGGTCGCGCTGTGCGTCTTGGGAGGCGAGTCCGGGTACGTCGTATGGGGGGTCATGCGTCTCCTTCAGGGAATGGCCATCGCGCTGGAGAGCGTCACGATGCTGTGCGTCGTCACGAGAGCCGTCCCGGACGCGGTGTCGATAGCCGCCGGGTTGCAGGAAGTCAGCGCCGGGTTCGGGACGCTGATAGGGCCCATCATCGGCGGGTACCTGTACGACGCGGGCGGGTCGTCCCCAACCTTGCCTCTGCTCGTCAACGCCGCGCTCGTCCTCCTCGCCGCGCCGGTCGTGTCCAGGGCGTTGGAGACGGTGCGAAACGTCGACGCGGAGGCGCCGAGGGAGGACGAGGAGAAGCCGAAGTTTAGACGCTTACTCGCGAACCCGACGTTCGTCGCAATCGCGACCGCGGCGCTGATGATATCCACGTCCTTCGGCGGGATTCCCACGACGTTGCCGTTGCATCTGCGCAAGACGCTGAACCTATCCGCGTCGAACATCGGCGTCGTGTACGCCATCTTAGCGGGTCTGTACGCGGTCATAACCCCGATCGTGGGGATGATATCGCACGACAGTCTCGTCGGCGACGTCGCGCTCGCCGTCGTCGGGATGGGGTGCATGTCTATCGCGCACCTCTTGTTCGGTCCGAGCGCGTTGCTTCGCGAATCGTCCGAGGTGAGCGACGTCGCGCGTTGGAATCTCAACGTGCTCGCCGCGTCGTGCGTGTACGGCCTCGGATCCGCGCTCGCGTTCGTGCCGCTGCTGCCGCTGCTCCAGGCCGCGGTGAAGCGCGAGGGTCCGATGTACGTGGACATGGTGAACGGCGTCTTCGTGTCGCTGTACTTCTCCGGGGAGCTTCTCGGGCAGCTCTTCGGCGCGAGTCTCGCGTCTGCGTTGGGGTACCCGGGAGCGGGGACGCTCTGGGCGCTCGCACTGCTCGTCGTCGCCGGGATTTTGATCGTCGTCGAGGGCGCGCACGCGGCGCTGAGCGGGTGGTGGCACAGAAGAGAGGAACGCGCGGAGGACGAGGACGAGGAGGCGGGACTGGACGGGTTAGAAGAGGCGCTGTTGCTCGACGACAGCGACAGCGACGGAATGGAGTAGAAGCGCGCGCGTTAGCAGCTTTGGCGTTCGCATTAGACGCTCGGTAAGTAGCGCGACGCCGTCCATCACCAGTCCTCGATCCTCTCGATGCTGTACGTCGTCGACTTCACGCCCTGGTCGTCCGGCAGCGGCGCGCCCTCCCGAACGTGCTGCAGCGCGCCCTTCATCTTCCCCACCGCGGCGCACGCCCGCTGCAGCTTCTCCGCGTTCTTCTTCAGCGCTTCCACCTCCGCGTCCTCCGCGCTCTCGGCGCCGCCGTCGCTCTCCCCGCCCTTCGACGACGTCGCCATCGCGAGCGAGCTGAAGTGCGAGTCGATGATCCCGTTCGTCCACGTCACGATCGACGTCATCGTCGGCATCGCGACGAGCTGGTCGATCTCCGGGTCGATCGGCCCGTCGTCGCCCTCGCCGGCGTAGACGGCGAGCCACTTTGAAAGGTACGCGACGAGCTTCGTCGCCGCGGACATCGGCAGCCCCAAGAGCGTCCTCGCCGCGGTCACGGAATCGAGCGCGTAGCTCACGACGAAGTGAAGCGCGCACGCGTACGGCGTCTCCGGGAACGCCTCCACGGAGGCGGTGCACACGCGCGCGCGCGCGAGCGACGCCTTCGCGCGATGTTCCTTCTCCGCGTACGTGCCGTGTTTTTGTTTCGTCTCTCGCCTCTCCTTCTCCGCGCGTTCCGCATCCCTGACCGCGAGTTTCGCGATCTTGACGTGCCTCGCCTTCACCGCGGCGAGCGCCTCCGCCGAGAACGACGGCCCGTCGCAGTCGGGTAAGATGGCGTCCAGCGCGCGTCGGATGTCGAGCGGATCGTACTCGATCGCCTGGACGTAAAACTTTTCGAGGTCCAACGCGCGGTCGTTCTCGATGTACGCCCTGACGAGCTGCGGCGCCGCCGCGGAGCCGGTGACGAATCCTCGCCCGATGACGCCCCTAAGGAGCTCCCACAGTTTGTTCTTCACGCACCCGCGGATGACCGCGTCCAACGCGAGCGGCGCGAACATCTCGTCGCCGTTTAAGAACGGGTCGATCGCTTTCAACGCGGCGTCCTCGTCGAGCGGGGCGTCGCCATCGAAGAGTTCGATCGTCTCGATCGCCATCCTCTCGCTCTTCTCGAAGCCGTCGTTCCACCAGTCGCTCTCTCTCGGGTCCCCGAGGAACGTCAAGGGTTCGTTCGCTTTCTTACGCGGGATCTGATCTTCGGTCGGCATCTTCGGCTTGTAAATACCGTACTGCGCCGGCTTGTTCGCGGCTTTGAAGCCCTCCTTCCCGAGGAGAATCCTCGCCGGCTCGCCGCGCTCGTCGGCGCACAGCTTCCCCATGACCGCAAGGAGGCTCAACTTCGGCGGGGTATCCATCTCGGACAGGATGACCTCGCCCGCGTGGCACGTGATGATCGTTCGAGACGCGCGGTCGCCGTCGTCGGGGAGGACGATCGCGGCGACGCCGTCATCCGCGCCGCCGCCGCCGCCGCCGCCGCCGCCGCCGCCGACGTCGTCGACGCTCTGCACCGCGCCGTACTTCGCGTCCACGATCGCGAGCCGCGCGCCGCCGTCGCTCCCGGGCGCGCCGACGATCGCGAGGAGGAAGTACCCGCCGCCCATCGCCGCGAGCGTCGCGGCGGGGAGCGCGTCGGTAGAGCTCGTGTTCGTCGTCTCCCGCCCCGAGCGTTTGCCTTTTCCGCTCTTATTCAGCGAGAGGTTTTCCATGGAAGGCGTGCCCGCGCCGGCGGCGATCTGAAGTTTCCTCGTCGGCACCCCGGGCTCGTCCCATAAGCCCTTGTCTTCCGGATGTTTCGGCGTCGCCTTAGGGTCGTACGCGCACCACTCGTCGTTCGACCAAAACATGCACAGGTGGTCGTCGTCCGCGGCGGCGGCGACGACGCGCGCGCCGTCATCGTTCCCGTGCCCCGGCTCTATGACGACCTCCCACACCGTCTCGACGCTCCTGCCGCTGTGCTCGCCGCCCTTGGCGCGGTACAGCGCCGCGACGCGGTTCCCGCCGCCGCCGGTGCCGCCGCGGCCGGAAGCGGCGTCGGACGTCACGACGAGGACGCCGCCGCCGCCCGTCGGCGACGCCGCGGACGCCGCCTCCACGACGCGTCTCCGCTTCTCGTCCGCGCCGCCGGTCGCGCCGGGCGCGGCCGCGAGCTTCCTCGCGTCGGGACCGAACCATCGAACGCCGCCGTGGCCGTCCACGGCGAGGACGCCGCCGCCTTCCGCGCGATCGTCGCCCTCGCCCACGGGCACGAGCGCGGCGACGCCGTCCGGTAACCGCGTCGAGCCCCCGCCCACGGCGGCGTCGAGGCTCGCCGCGGGATCGTCCTTCGTCCACGCGACGAGCGCGGGATCTTCCCTCCCGCCCGGGGGCAGAATCGCCGCGAAGTACATCCCGCTCCCGGCGTCGTACGTCGCCGGCGCCGCGAAGCCGTGGCCTCGGCCGACCGCCCACGACCGCGCGCGCGTCTGCGTCTCGCGATCGTGCACGTGCACGCCGTCGCCCTGCACCGTGGCCGCCGCGCCCCCGGGGGCGGCGCACGCGCCGAGGACCGCGGTGCCGTGCCTGCCGAGGACCACGGTCGAGGAGTCCGCGTTGCCATCGAGGACGCCCATGATGGGTGCGCCGGAGGCGTGTGACGCGCGACGCTGCCCCGTTCGATGTGGCGGCTACGGCGAAGCGGCGAATCCCTGGCGTTCAACGACCTGCACCTGCTCGCTGCGCCGCCTTCAGTCAAAATATGTTCATCGGTAGGTTGAAAGGGGACGCCATCAAATGTTGAAACCGAATGGTGGGTGAAAAACGTTACAATCAAGTGTGAACGCGACTCAGGTCGAATTTCGTCTCAACTTGAGGCGAACTGCAGGGGTGTTGAGCGCGAGCGAATTGCCGTCTCGACGCCGCCGAGGTCCCATTCCCTGGCGCGCGAGGCGCACGGGCGACGGTCGCACCTCACCGAGAGTGAGCGAAGGAGAGAAGCGGTCGCGTTCGATCGATCGTCGGCGGGCGACGTCCGCGCGAGACCGGTCGCGACTCCCGATCGAGGCGAATCGTCGTCGGTGGCGGAAAATAGGCGCGGCCTCCTCGCGATTCACCATCGGCCGCGGTTCGTCGTCGTTCTAAGAGACGCGCGCGGGGGGTCGAGGCGTGAGACCGTCCGCGCACGATGTCGTCCATGTCATCGCTCGGATCCCAGCGCCGGCTGAAGCCGGAGAGCAGCATGATGGGCTCGGCGTCGACGTATATGTTCCAGAAGAACCTCAAAGACATGATCACGGCGATACGCGCGCAAAAGGGCGACGGCAGCCAGAAGAACTTCATCAACAAGTGCCTCCAGGACATTCGCACGGAGGTGCGCCGCTGTCGACTCCGGATCGACCCCGTTTCGACCCTCCCCGCGCGTCGCGGTACCCCGCTCGTCGTTCGATCGCGCGATCTGACCCGGTCCGAACCCCTCTCGCCAATTCCAACTCCAATCCCAGATCGTGAGCCCGGACGTTCGCACGAAAGCCGTCGCGCTCGAGAAAGCGACGTACCTCCACACCCTGGGGTTCAACATGAACTGGGCGTCGTTCCACGTCGTCGAGCTCATGAGCGTCAGCGTGAACGTGAAGTACAAGCGCGTCGGGTACCTCGCCGCGACGCAATCGTTCGGCGACGACACCGACGTCGTGCTGTTGATTCCAAACTTACTGAAGAAGGATCTCGCGTCGCCGAACCCGGCGGAGGCGGCGCTCGCGATCTCGTGCCTCGGAAACATCGTGACCCCGGAGCTGTCGCAGACCCTCGTCGCGGACGTGTACTCGTTGCTGAACAACCATAAGCCGGATCTGCGCCGACGCGCGTGCTTGTGTCTGTACAAGTGTTTCCTGCGGTACCCCGAGGCGCTGCGGCCGTCGTTCGCGCGTCTCACCGAGTGCTTGGAAGACGACGACCAGTCCGTGGGCCAGGCCGCGGTGACCGTCCTCTCCGAGCTCGCGATGCACAACCCGAAGACGTACCTGCCGCTCGCGCCGAAGTTTTACAAGCTGCTCACTACGTCGAGCAGCAACTGGATGACGATCAAGCTCGTGAAGGTTTTCGGAGCGCTCACGCCGCTCGAGCCGCGACTCGCGAAGAAGCTCGTCGGGCCGCTCTCGGAGATCTTAGAGACGACCTCCGCGAAGTCGCTGATGTACGAGTGCATCCGCACCGTCGTCGGCGGGATGACGACCCAGGAGAAGATCGTGCGACAGGCGGTGGACAAGCTCAAGGACATGCTCGACGACCAAGACCCGAACATCAAATATCTCGCATTGCACGCGCTGACGTTTCTCCTCGAGACGCACCCGCGGATCGTCGCGGAGCACAAAGGGAACATCTTCGGCTGCGTCGAGCACGAGGACAGCAACATCCAGTACTGCGCGCTGAAGATCGTCCGAGGGTTAGTCACGAAGAAGACGTTGATGGACACGACGGCGCATCTCATGGGCGCCATGGGCCGCGCGGAGCAGCGGTTCCGCGACGAGCTCGTGTGGTCCGTCGTGCACGTGTGCATGAACGACCGGTACGCGCTCGTGACGGATTTCGTGTGGTATCTCACCGTCCTCGCGGACTTGGTGCAGGTCCCCGCGTCGTGCCACGGCGGATTAGTCGGCGAGCAGCTCATCGACATTTGCCTGCGCGTCGAGGTGGTGAGAGAGTCCGCGGTTGCGATCCTCAAGCCGCTTCTGTTGGACGGCTCCTTGCTCGAGAGCACGCCCGCGAACAAGACCGTCCCGGAGGCGCTGAAGTCGATCGCATGGATCATCGGCGAGTACGCGTGCTTCGTCACGGACCACGCGGAGGTTATCAAAGCGCTGTCGAACCCTTCGGTGACGAATCTCCCTGCGCACGCGCAAGCTGTGTACGTCCAGTCGCTTCTGAAGGTGTACGCGTCCGCGGTGGCGATGCACGCGATTCGCGCGCGGCCGCCGCCGCAGCCGCCCGCCGCGGTGCTCGCGCCGCACGAGCTCGTCGTCGGCGTGGAGGTGCCTTCCTCGGTCGGGGGCGACGACGCCGTGCCGGTGGCGGAGGAGGACGCGGAGGCGAAAGCCGACGCGGCGAAGGCGGCGGCGGCGGCGCGCGACGCCGCGGCGAAGGCGTACGCGGACCCGGAGATCCCCGAGGCGAAGCTCGTGCCGATGACCGCGGAGCTGACGGCGATGTGCGAGATGATTCAAGAGAACCTCAAGCCGTTCAAGAACAGCTTGCACTTGGAAGTGAGAGAGCGTTCGTGCCAGCTGTCGACGATTTTGGAGCTCGCGAGCTCCGCGGAGGACGCGACCCCCGGGCGAGGGACCGCGATCATGGAGCAGTTCTCGCTCGCGCTCTCGGAGGAGATCCAGCCGGTGTCGCACAGGGCGCAGAAGAAGGTCGAAGCTCCCGCGGCGTTAGGGCTATCCGCGCCTCTTTCCAAGGAGTGGGACGGGCTCCTCCTCAGCAGCGACGACGAGGACGACGAGGACGGCGGCGCGGAGGGGCGGAAGAAACGGAGCAAAGGGTCCAAGTCGAAGCCGGTCACGGATCTGTTCACCGCGCGGAAGACGAAGGAGCAAATCGCGCGCGAGGAGAAAGACGCGAGGAAGATGCTCAAGTCGCACCGGGAGAAACAGAGCATGTACTACCTCGGCGACGACGCCTCCGGGGAGAAGAAAAAGAAGGGGAAAAAGAACCGGAAAGGCGCGGCGCCAGAGGTGGAGGCCGCGCCGGAGCCGGAGCTCACGGAGTACATGAAGCAGAGCTACGCCGGGAACGCGTCGCGGCCGGTGATCAAAGGCGAGGACGACGACTCGAGCGAGGAAGAGTACGCGAGCGAGTACCAAGACGCGGGCGCGGCGGCGCGGTACGCGCCCAAAGTTTCCGCGAGCGACATGCACGCCGGTCTCGGGACGTACGACCCGCTCGCGCCGCTCGCGAGAGGGGAGGACATGCCGACGGTGGAGGCGTACCCGACGTATGATCCGTACGAGAACGAGGGCGGCGGTCGGTCCGCGTTTCAAGTCCCGGAGCGACGGGAGCGGAAGCACAAGTCGGAGAGGAAGAAGGAAAAGGAGAAGGAGAAAAAGGCGAAGGCGAAAAAGGCTGCGAAAAAGGCGGCGAAGAAGGAGAAAGAAGCCGCCGGAGAGGACGCTTCCGAGGACAAGAAGGGCTCCGGCAAGGAGAAAAAGGAGAAGAAGTCTAAATCGTCCAAGGCGGACAAGGTGACGGAGAAATTGTCGAAAGCGTCGATCGATTGACGCGTTGAATAAACATACTTACACGAACCACTAAAACCCACTAATCCTTCATAATCGACTTCAAAGCCGCGGAAGCAACGACGGACAGCGTGACGTGCCCGATCGCGACGTTGTTCTTGTCCAACACCTCCACGCGCTTGTCGAGCAAGTCGCCCTCCAACAAGTCAGCGAGCTTGACCTCGCAGAAGCCGATGTCCTCGAAGTCGATCCCGTTGTCGTCGCTCACGAGGCAAAACGGGATCGTGGACTCGTCCTCGTTGTGCCCGCGTAAAACGCTCGCGAGCGCCTTCCGTAACCCCGCGTCCTTCGTGGAAAACGCCCTCGTGTACGCAAAGTCCAAGACCTGTCCCGTCTTTTTCACCGGCTTCGTCTGCTGCTGGTCGTCCCTGTGGAACTTGGGCATGAACTCGAACAGCATGAACATCTGCCTCACGCGGTGGTCGTGGAACAACGCGCTCCCGAGCTCGAGCTGGCCGATGGACACGACCACGTTATCCCGCGCGCCCGCCGCGTCCGCGGCTCGCCCGCCGCCGGCGACGGAAGTCTGTTCCTTCCACCCGGGCGCGTCCACGGAGTCGTCGTACCTCCGGCTCCCGGGCTTCCCCCCCGTCCCGAGCCGCGCGAGCGACGTGCTCGCCGGCGACGACGGCGTCACCTTGCCGATCGCGCCCCGGTCCTCTTCGATGTCAAACTCCCCTCTGGTGCCGACGTACGGCGCGGACACCGCCGCGGCGCCGCGCGCCGGCGGCGGGAGCTCATACTTCGACGTCGTCGAGGGATCGTGCGACGGGTCCTTCCACGACACGCTGACGTACACCGTGCCCCTCT
>Ga0181559_10006805_pt1 | contig 10715 bp, 9 predicted proteins | sample 011ome_21_FD_133752 | JGI IMG/M metagenome (GOLD analysis project Ga0181559, IMG submission 133752) | Coastal salt marsh microbial communities from the Groves Creek Marsh, Skidaway Island, Georgia - 011508AT metaG (megahit assembly) | ecosystem: Environmental > Aquatic > Marine > Intertidal zone... | reverse complement strand
TAACTCCATGAGGTGAACAAATGTTCGCTGCCGCGGGGATTCGGGAAAAGCGGGCAGGTCAGGGTAGCGAGCCTCCAGGTAGTCCACTATGGCCACACTGTCCTGAAGCACGGTTCCTTCAGGGGTCATCAACTGCGGAATGCGGTGCGTGCCCGACGCAGGACGCACAGTCTCGCGAAAACTAGGCGCGCTCGGCAGGCGCTCTACAAAAGGGATGGATTTTTTCCGCAGATAGGCACGCACTTTGGCGGTGTAATAAGACGCATAAGAACCGTATAGCGTGTAGGTATCAGACAAACTCAATTCTCCAAACTCCTCCAAAGCGTGCTCTGAGCCTACCCTAAACGGCCCTGACCAGCGAATTTCGACTGAACGGCTGGCCAGCGCGGCCCGACCAACACTAGCCTCTAAGCAACCTACACCCTTTGATCGTGCCTACCCACCTAAACCAATGGAGGGCGGCTCGCCACCATCAGCTTATCGAGTCGTTGTTGCGCTTGCTCTGGGTGCGCCAAATCTCGAACCTCTAACATTTCACAATCGTCTCGAATCATTTCTTCTACGGTTACTGGATAATGTTTACAGTCATCCGGCCGATCATAGTAAATGTCGCAAAAATATCTGGATTCGTCCGGCGACTTTCGTAACCACGGGCACGCGGGCGTTCGTTGACCGCTCTGCGGATCAATCCAGATCTCCCCGTTGCTGACAAAATCCGCAATCGCTGGCCGAAACACTGCCCAAAACTCAATCTCTGACGCCGCCACTGAGAGCCCATCGCCGCCATATTTAACGCAGCACTTTCCACAGGAATTACACGCTTTCACACTCTACCCAACGGCCTATTTTGCCATCGCCCGACAATACCCCAACACCGTTTAACCGAGGGCATCTAAATCAGCCGCGTTATGGCGTTCTGCAATGCCACTTTTGCTCGCTCGATTGACTTTCCGTCCGCGCTTAGTCGCAGGCCGCTCATGAATGTCGCTGGCCCAACGCACGACATGGGTATACGACGCCACATCTAAAAATTCTTTAGCCTCATACAGACCGGTCAGCACCAACTGACCGTACCAACTGTAAACTGCCATGTCAGCTATGGTGTAGTCATCACCACAAAGAAAACGACGGGTGGCTAAAGTTTGGTCCAGCACGTCCAATTGCCGTTTGACTTCCATCGCGAATCGATCGATGGGGTACTCCCACTTTTGCGGGGCATAAGCGTAAAAATGACCAAAACCCCCGCCGAGATAGGGGGCACTGCCAATCTGCCAGAACAGCCAGGATAAACACTCCGCCCGGCCTGGCTCAGACAGGGGTACAAAGGCTTCAAATTTCTCCGCCAAATACAACAGGATGGCACCTGATTCGAAAATGCGCGTGGGCGGTGTCGTGCTGTAATCGACCATGGCAGGAATTTTTGAGTTGGGATTAATATCAACAAACCCGGTGCTGAATTGCTCTCCATCACCGATATTAATCAACCATGCATCGTACTCTGCCTCATCCTTGCCGGCGGCCAGGAGCTCTTCGAGCAACATCGTCACTTTGACCCCATTTGGGGTGGCCAAAGAGTACAACTGCAGTGGATGACTTCCGACCGGCAATGACTTTTCATGCGTCGCCCCTGCAACCGGCCGATTAATGTTCGCGAACCGGCTTTCGCTTTCGCGCACCCACTGCCACACCTTGGGTGGGACATAAGAACTAGAATCATTCATGCATCAATACTCAATGTTGCTTTAGTCACGCGGGGACTATACCTAAATTCAGACATTACGCCCCAATCTAGCGGCCCCAGCAGAGTACCCGACCCTGGGCACGCCACAATTGTCCCAGCCGATGGGGGCCGAAAACGCACAGCTCCCGGAGACAACGGCCGACTTCACCTAAACGCCAGCTGTGTTACTCTCAACCAAGATCGTTGAACCAACCGTTACCCCTAACCAGTTGAGCACTTTTAATGGGTGATCTCCATAAACACAACCAAGATTGGCTATATGAGAACGGCCTGAATATTCTAAATTCAGTGGCGGATGCAATTGTCGCCATCGATCATCTCGGGACCATCCTCTTCGTCAACGACGCAACCGAGAGGACATTCCAATATACCGCTGACGAAATGTTAGGACAGTCCATGGGCATGCTCATGCCGGAACCCTTTCGCTCCGAGCATCGGGCCTATGTGAAACGCTATATGGACAGCGGCGACGCACACATTATTGGCAAAGGTTTGGAACTCACTGCCCGTAAGAAAGATGGTTCGCCGGTACCCATTTATCTCGCGGTCAACGAAATAAAAACTGAGGATAAAATTTACTTCGCCGGCATCATGCGTGACTTAACCGAGCATAAGCAAAACCAATCTGCTCTGCTTGAGCAACGCGAGCGCGTCGCCCGAGTAGGACGACTGAGCACGATGGGCGAAATGACCGCCAGCATCGCTCACGAGATTAATCAACCGCTGACCGCGATTGCTGCCTACTCAAAAGCCTGCACGAACCTATTGGGCAAGCAAGACTGTGATCTGCAACGGGTGAAAGACGGCCTGCGTAAGTTGAAAGCGCAATCACTTCGCGCCGGCTCGGTCATTGAGCGCATCCAGCGCCTGGTGGGACAAGAGGGCACAGACCGCGAGTTGGTGGACATCAACCAGCTCATGCATGAACTCATGCCACTGATCGAACCTGATGTGCGACTGCGAGAGGTCAGTCTTGAGTTTGATCTCGCAGACGAACTGCCCATGGTGTTTTGCGATTCCGTTCAGATTCAGCAAGTGACGCTAAACCTTATACGCAACGCTATTGATGCGATGCTGGAAATCGACTGCCGGCAAGGCAACCAAATCTTCTTGCGCACTCGATTAAAAGACAGCAATGTCGAGGTCAGCATCAGCGATCAGGGCCCCGGTGTTGCAGAAAAAGATCAGGCGCTCGTGTTCAGCCCGTTCCATTCAACCAAAGTCGAAGGTATGGGCATGGGACTGTCAATTTGTCGTTCGATCATGGAACAACACGGGGGCAGTTTAGATTTTCGTAACAATGACACGCTGGCTGATCCGAGCACCGGTGCTACGTTCTACTTCCTACTGCCGGTGGAGCTTCCCGTTAAAGCCGAGTAGCCCCGTTTCAAGCACCGAGGAACTGAGAGGCTTCTTTGGCTGCCGGCACCTTAACTCTGGCGAGTAGGTAAGCGATATGCTTGGCGTGCAGTGCCACTAAAAATCCATGACTTTTCCGCCTCGCTTAACCCAAGCCGTTGCGAAATCAGCTTAAACGCATTCCACAATGTTCGGTACGAAACGCACTCGCGGTCCACTGGAAAATTACTCTCAAACATACAACGTTGCGGACCAAACGCGTTGATCGCGTATTCGTAATGCGCAAATAACCGGTCGGCCAGTGCCTGAGAGTCGATCGGCGCGGGGCGCTGGTGCATGTGAAAGTCGGGTTCCCACGCGCCAACGCGCATTTGCGCGCCCCCACATTTCATATAGGTGTTTGAGCAAGACGCAACCGCATCTATACCCGCCTGCCAACGCCGAACGGTTGACGCATCTGCATTGGCGTCAATTGTGCCGCCCAAGTGATTCACAATCACCGGGACCTCCGGATTGTGGGCCGCTAGTTTGGCCAACGTTGGCAAACGCTCAAAATCAGGAGAGTAATTGTCGAAACTGAGTTGCCTATTCGCGAGTTGGTCATACCCTTCTAAAAAGGTGGGATTAAGATCTCCTGGGAACGCCGTCCTAACCCCTCTAAAGTTGTCAGAGGCCTGCATATGTGCCAGAAGTACTTTGTCCACCGCTGCACCCGCGCGCAGATCGGCGCTACTAAAAATGCCCGCACACAGATCAGTGTCGCCATAAATCCTCGAATTACTCATTGCCACCACGCCATGTACGAACTCGGTTTCACCGACGCATCTCATCTCGGGTGGGCCATCAGCGCGATAAAATGCACCGCACTGGGCAAACACCGTTTGCACTACATTGTGGCCGGAAGCGGCGATTTCTGAGGCAATGTCATCACAGAGATACACCTTCTGTTCAAAACTCAAATACGGTTCAGTGGTGGCGGTGCGTATGTCCCACAGATGATGATGCGGATCAACAATCTCTAGATCGGGTTCCAACACCGATTCTGGTTCTTCGCCTTCCAACCAACGATCAATGGCTATATTGGACGAATTGTTCATATTTATTCTCCGTGCATCGTTTGCAATTACTCACCGGTGAGCCGACCCGTCACTGCTACCCCAAATCGGCTCTACGTCAGTCGCCCGAGTGCCCGCCGGCGTTTGAGCCTAGCACGAATCCAACACGGTGTTCGCAAGCCCGCGTGGTTGCATTGTTAATGCGATGGCGCCGGATCTTCGGGACACAGGCATCCGCCCGGAGTTGCGCCGGATTGGCCATCTATCGCATGGCTATAACCCGACAAAAGCCGCATGATGTATTGCCTCAGACAACAACCCTTGAGAGAACCCATGAGCCAAGACCCAACCATTGCCGGCGCCTGCCTGTGCGGTGACATCCGCTATGAGGTACCTGCGCAATCCGAATTTCAGCTGCTATGTCATTGCACAGATTGTCAGACCATCAGTGGAGCCGGTGGCTACGCCGCTTACGTTGTGCCCTTAGACGCCGTCAGCGTGACGCAGGGAAACCCTTCGTCATATGAGGTCACCGCAGACTCCGGCCGCACCAACAGGAGGCGCTTTTGCTCAACCTGCGGCACTCGGGTGTGGGCCGAATTGCCTGAAATGGGCATGGCTTCGGTGAACGGCTTGTCGCTCATTAATCGCGAGCATTACCGACCCGAAACGCATCATATGCCCGAAAGCGCACCCAGTTGGTGCAATCTGGAGTCTTTCTGAACCGGCTAAGCGACTGCCCTGTGGACCTGACACCCGCAGGGCGACTCTGGTAGAGCGCGGGGTCGCACCGTCAAGCCTCGACTAAGGTCCAAGAAATCTCTTCACCGGCCATGAAGGGCACAATCTCTTCGTCAAGGAACGGATATGACGCAGGCATCTGCCATGCTTCACGTACGAGCGTGACGCGCTGGATATTGCGAGGCAGGCCGTAAAAATCTGCGCCAAAGTAACTCGCAAATCCTTCCAGGCGCTCAAGTTTCCCCGCACGATCAAAGACTTCCGCATACAGTTCAAGCGCGGCCGGAGCCGTAAAGCTGCCTGCGCAGCCACAGGCATGCTCCTTGGTGCTTCGGGTGTGCGGCGCACTGTCTGTGCCAAGAAAAAATTTAGGGCTTCCAGAGGTTGCCGCAGTCACCAACGCTTGCCGATGTCGTTCTCGCTTGAGCACCGGCAAACAATAATAGTGGGGCCTAACCCCACCGACCAGCATGTCGTTACGATTCAGCAACAAATGATGCGCAGTGATCGTGGCCGCTACGCCGGCGTGAGACTGCTCAACAAATGACACGGCTTCCGCAGTGGTTATGTGCTCAAACACAATCTTGAGGTTTGGAAATCGAGCGGTTAACGGCTGCAGAACATCACGGATGAACACAGCCTCACGGTCAAAAATATCAACATGATCACTGGTCACTTCACCATGGATCAGCAACGGCATTCCTTCCTGTTCCATGGCCGCTAAAGTCTCATCGCACAGGGCGATGTCAGTCACCCCAGATTGTGAATTTGTGGTGGCTCCAGCCGGATAGAGCTTGACCCCATACACGCTGCCACTGGCCTTTGCCCGACGAATTTCATCTGCGGGTGTATTGTCGGTTAAATACAGCGTCATGAGCGGCTGAAATGTGCAGTTCGCCGGGAGAGCGGCGACGATACGATCTTTGTAGGCCAAAGCCTGCGCCGTCGTCGTCACTGCAGGGGTCAGGTTCGGCATGATGATCGCGCGACCAAATTGCCCGGCAGTAAAACCCAGAACATCGTCAAGGGCTGCGCCATCTCGCACATGCAAGTGCCAGTCATCTGGTTGGGTCAGGGTCAATTGATCCACGATATCTTAGCCGTCTGGTTGTTCGTCGCTCGCTATTCTACTCGCATAGGGCAGGCACCGGCCAACCTGTGGGGGGAAATAATTTCGTATTCTGGCCAGGCAGTGCACTCCCTGGGACCTGAGCTCACGGCCGTCGTTTTGGAGGCCTGGCAGACGCCAGATACTGCGCCAAAAGTTCATCATGGCGGCTGGTATCGCTGGCATGTCCAGGCCGCAAGAAGGGCGCGAAGGCCGCCGGTGCGCCCTGTACCTGGTCGCCCATAACGGTCACCCTTTGTATGATTCTTTGCTCGTCAAAATCATTAAGCACCTTGTGCTGCGTACAACGATTATCCCACATGGCTATGGTGCCTGCGTGCCAGCGATATCGTACGGTGAACTGCTCCCGAGACAACCAAAGAAACAAATATTCCAGCACGTGCTCGCTTTCCGCATGGCTCATTTCAACAATTCTGCGGGTGAAATGTTCATTGACGAACAGAGCTTTGCGGTTCGTCTCGGGATGTACACGGACGACCGGGTGCACAGTCATGACTTCGGGCCGGCCATGGGGTGCCGCATTATGCAGCGCGGTGACGTGCTCGCACAGCAGCTGCATAGGTGCAGATAGCTGGGCGTAGGCCAACTCCGGGTTACTCCACAAAGTGTCTCCTCCGACAGGTGGGCATTTCACCATGTTTAGAATCGAAAACAGTGCAGGCTGTGGCCTGAACGTGATATCCGAGTGCCATTCATCAGCAACGCCTCCATGACTCGCCGCCAATTCAAAAATTTTGTCGTGCTTTGTGACTGGATTTTCTTTGTGGGGGTGTCCCTGCAGCTCTCCAAACAAACCACCAAACGCTACATGTTGGTCCACATTGAGATGCTGATCTGGAAAAAACAGGACCTTATGCTCTAACAGCAGTTCCAGCACTGTCTGCTGCAGAAGTTGAGTTGGCTCTCTTAACGACAGCCCAGTCACTTGCGCACCTAAAGCCGAAGCTAAACGGATCACTTTCACTTGACTCATATCTATAGGCCTTTACCCGTATCCACATACTCCATACCAACCCCGGCAGTTTTGATCATGACCCCTGCGGCCGTATTGTTAGGATCGCAGGACCGCCACCCGCGGCCTAGTATTGCATAACAACAGTCTAATTGATCATCCTGAAAGTCCTTGCCACGAAGGACATAGAGAGTACTCGTGAACCCACCGAGGGGCGTCTACGAGAGATCGTGTATGTTTACTTTAACGGGCATCCTAGCAATAATGCTTTCCATTATTTATCCAGGGTATTCGTTGTTATGGCATCCGTGGCATCAATAGAACCATTAAAATTTAAAGGTGTGCCGGGCTCTCCCTACACGAGAAAAATGCTGGCCTATCTGAGATACCGCCATATCCCGTACGAACTGCTGATCGGCGCTCAAGACACCGCTTTAGGTCTACCCGAACCCAAGGTCAGTCTGTTACCCACGTTTTATTTGCCCGACGAACACGGTGAAATTCAGCCCGCAGTCGACTCTACGCCGTTGATCCGAAGATTCGAGCAAGAGTTCTCTGAACGCGCAGCTATTCCGTCCGATCCAGTTTTGAAATTTCTCAATTATTTGATTGAAGATTACGCAGACGAATGGCTGACAAAAGCCATGTTTCACTATCGCTGGCACTATGCGCCTGACATTGACTTGGCAGGCACAATTTTGCCTCACTGGAGCAATATCCAGGCCAGCGCGGTCGACCTGAATGAATTTAAACACTTTGTCGCTAATCGACAGATTTCGCGCCTGCATGTCGTAGGCTCAAACCCAACTACGGCACCTGTGATCGAGGCAAGTTATGAGCGTGTGCTTAAAATCCTGGATCAGTTAATCGAGAGCCAGCTGTTTATATTTGGGGCTCGGCCTTCATCAGCCGACTTTGGCATTTATGCGCAACTCACCCAATTGGTGAAGTTTGATCCCACGCCAACTGCTGTGTGTCTGGCCATCGCGCCCAGAGTGTCGGCCTGGACTGACTTGCTTGATGATTTGAGTGGTCATCCAGCGGATCCCGAAGCCTGGTTATCCTGTGACGAAGCCGGCACCGCTCTGCGCGACCTGCTCACCGAAATCGGCCGCACCTATGCGCCGGCGCTACTCGCCAACGCCGAGGCAATTGGGGCAGGGCAAAGCGAAATGCAGACGACAATCGACGAACAACCCTGGACACAACCTGTTTTTCCTTATCAGGCAAAATGCCTTCAGTGGATCAACGAGGAATACCAGCAACTGGACTCGAACAGCCAGCTCAGCGTCGACGCTATACTGGCCGGCACAGGTTGTGATCAACTCATTATCCAACCCAGGAACACAGGAGACGCCGAATGAAAAAGACAGTTTATACCTTGCTGATCATCAGCGCATTGGGGGTTCTAACCGCAGCCTACTTTTGGAGCAGCGAATCCGGCCAGGATACGCTGCTCAAACGCGTCATGACGATGGCCTTTAATCCAACTGTGCCAGAGACCGTAGATGGCCTTACGGTCACCGTATGCGGCAGCGCTTCGCCATTGGGCAACGCTCCCGACAGAGCCCAGGCGTGCATCGCTGTCGTCACCCCTGACCATTTTTTCCTCTTTGATGTGGGCGCACGTTCCCCTAGCCGAATCCGCTCAGCCGCTCTGCCCTCAGCCCGTATCACTGGCGTATTCCTCACCCACTTCCACTCAGATCACATCGCTGATCTGCCTAGCTTCGCTTTGAATTCCTGGATCCAGGGACGCGCTTCCGCACTCCAGGTCTATGGCCCACCCGGAGTTGATCAAGTGGTCGAGGGGTTTAACCGCGCCTATCAACTGGACCGTGGCTACCGCAGTGCCCACCATGGCACAGCCTTATTGCCTTTGGAGGCCGCGCAGATGCAGGCCCAATCATTCACCCCCGGCGAGATCGTATGGCGTGATGATGACCTAACGATCACCTCTTTTCCCGTCGAGCACCCACCCATTGATCCAGCTGTGGGATATCGAGTCGATTACAAAGGACGCTCAGTGGTCATTTCCGGCGACACGAATGCGGCAAATGCGCTGTTCGAAGCTGCGCAAAATGCTGATGTCCTGTTTCACGACGCCCTGTCGCGCACCGTACTGGATCCTATGATCGAGGTGGCCAGCGAGTTGGGCGTAGAACGTATGCAAAAGATCATGGTGGATGTCATCGACTATCATGCAGACGCCAGCAGCCTGCCACGTGCGGCAAAAGCCGCCGGTATTCGACAACTGGTGTTCTATCATATGGTACCCGTCCCCGTGAACGACCTTACCGCCAAAATGTTTATGCGCAATCTGCCAGACGACATTATTCTGGCGCAAGATCTACACACCTTTGTACTGCCCGCGGGCAGCACTGATATCATTGTCCATGAACCTTAAAACCAGATTTCGATCCCTGGCGATGCGTCGTTTTTCCAGCGCATCGCACCTGGAAAACCAACGCCACAAAGCTCGTAAACAACGGGAAAAAACAGGCACACCACCAGTCGTTCATTATTTCCACCAGGTTGATGATCCGTACAGCCACTTAAGCGTGCAAAAACTTGACCAGCTTCGCGCCCGTTACCAAATCAAATTCCAACCTCACCTAACCAGCGCCCCCTCACCGGCCTTTCAAGGCAGCGCTCAACATTTTAACCAATGGGCGCTGCGCGATGCGTTAAGTATCGCCGCAGACTATCAAACCGAGTTTCCGCCCGCGGCAACACCGCCCGCACTCGAACAGGTGCGCCTGGCCAATACAACACTCGCCGCACACCTAAATCGAGACGATTTTGCAACAACGGCGATCGCCATTGGACACGATCTCTGGGCCGGTACGCCGAATGCATCAACAGACTCACGTCAGCCAGCACATTTAGCTGAGCAGGCTGTGCAGGCCGGCAATCGTCAGCGCAACAAATTTGGCCATTACCAGGGCGCTATGTTTTATTTTGAGGGAGAATGGTTCTGGGGCGTGGATCGCATCCGATTATTAGAACAACGCCTCAGTGACGAAGGCTTTGACAGTGAACCGGGTCCCCTGTGCGTGGCCGAACCTACTCCCCGCCCGCTAGACGGGAAATCCGTTGCCGGCATTGTGCTCGAATACTTCCCTTCTTTGCGCAGTCCGTATACTGCGATCGGACACTCTCGAGTTCTTGATTTGGTTGAGCGCACCGGGGTCAGGTTGGAGGTACGTCCCGTTATGCCCATGCTGATGCGCGGAATCCCCGCCCCACGGGCAAAACAAAGTTACATCATTACTGATTCCGGACGCGAGGGCCGGGCTCATGGCTGCCCCTTGGGCAAAATCGTAGACCCGTTTGGTTCACCAGTTTTACGGGCATTCGCGCTATTCCCTGGAGCCCAGTCTCTCGGCTTAGCCATGCCTTTCGTCACCGCCTATTTACAGGCCGCCTGGTTTAAAGGCATCGACATCACCCGTGAGGAGGGACTCAAGCGGGTTGCAGCCAATGCGGGTATCGACTGGCCGTCTTTACAAAAGGCCGCTGCAAAGGCCGATTGGCAAGCTGTTTTGGCGGACAATCTTGCGGCGATGGACCAGGAGCACCTGTGGGGCGTGCCTAGCTTTAGGGTTTCAGGTGGCCACAAACACAACGCCTACGCCTGCTGGGGCCAGGACCGTATATGGCGCGTGGCCAATGAAATTGAGAGCCGCTGTTAAATCAAAGGAATCGTCCTGAGCACTATCGCTGCCACAGGCTTGC
>Ga0181559_10006802_pt1 | contig 10719 bp, 5 predicted proteins | sample 011ome_21_FD_133752 | JGI IMG/M metagenome (GOLD analysis project Ga0181559, IMG submission 133752) | Coastal salt marsh microbial communities from the Groves Creek Marsh, Skidaway Island, Georgia - 011508AT metaG (megahit assembly) | ecosystem: Environmental > Aquatic > Marine > Intertidal zone... | reverse complement strand
TGTTCGCGGAGGAGCGGTCCATGCACAAGGAGGTTCGGAAAGAGGAAATTTTATGGTCGGTGTACGAGTCCTTCGCGGCGCTGTTGAATCACGAGTCCATCGAGAGCCGGTACATCTCCATCGTCATGGCATCGCCGCTCGGCCGAGTGTTCCGACTTGCGCTGTTGTTCCTGGTGCTTATCGTCACCGCGACGTACACTGCGAACCTCGCGGCTTTCCTGACCGCGCCGAACGTCGTCGAGCTCGGGCCGAAGACGATGGACGAGCTGAAACGCGCGACGGTGTGCATTCGCAACACCATCCTCACGCCGTACGTCTTGCCGTTCATCGGCAAGAACGCCCCGAACCCGCTCACCATCGCGGAGCAGGCGGATGGGAGGCTCACCGAGGAGTGGACGCTGCGAGCGCTCGAGGCTGGCGAGTGCGACGCCATCGCCGAGCTTAACGGGTTCGCGCAGAGGCGGCTGATTGACAACTGCGAGACGCTTCACATGCCGCGCGCCATCGCGTTCGGCAACCACGTCCCCCTGGGGATGATGCGCGGCGAGACGGCGGAGGAGCGCGAGATCGCGCGCAATTTTACCGCGGGCTTGATGGACTGGTTCGCCACCGAGGATTACACGGCGGCGAGGCGCAGTCTGGAGAGCGTGGGGCTGGAGTGTCCGCCGGACGTCGCGGAGCGAACGAGCGTCACCGTGACACACCTGGGCGGCGTGTTCATCGTGTTCTTCGCCGTGTCCTTCGCGGTGTTCGTCGCCGCGATCGTCAAGGCGTGCTTCTTCACGCACGAGGAGGAGGAGAGAGCAAAACGCGAGGGCGGCAGCGAGCGGGGGGGCGAGGAGCTCAGGTTCACGGTGGGAGACCTTGCGAGGTTCCTGGAGACGCAAAAGGTCACGCCGCTGTTTTTGCGCGAGTGACCGTCTGACAGCGGCGCGAAAGTCGCGGCGCGCCCGGCTCGACGCCGACTTTTAGTCTCGCATTTCTCAGGTGTCATCAAGAAAACGATCGCCAGTCGAAGAACGGTCGAGGACCACGCAGCCGCACGTCAACGCGCCGTCCGCGCGCGCGAGCTCCGGCTGCTCCACGGGCACCACCTCGATCTGCGCGCCGCCCCGTCTCTTGACCTCCGCGGCCGCGGCGGGGTGGCAGAACACGACGCCCCCCGGGACGGAGAGCACGTTGGTCGCGGCGCGAGGCGCGACGACCGGGGGGCGCGAAATCAGATTCGTGCTCGTCGCTTCGTGTGGCGCGAGCGCGGCGCGCACGGCTTCGTACACGGGGCAGGTTTCCGCGGAGGCCACGAAACCGACGTACGGCGCCCAGGTCACCGCGGACTTCAAATGCAGCCAGCTCGTGTCGACGGACATGTCGATCTCGTGCACCCGGAACGGCGCCGGATCGGAGCTTCGCGACGGCCCAGCCCCCGCGCTCGCCGCGCGCGCCGTAGTGTCTACCGTACGCGTATCTACTTTCTACCTTAAGCTCACGAAGCTCGCCGCTCTTCGCGCGCGCTCGCATCGGGCATCGGTTCAGGCTCACCTCCTGGCGATGAGCGGCGGGAGCTCCACGCCGTGCCTCCCCCTCGGGCGCTCGCCGTCCAGCCCGAACCGCGCGTACCCCGCGGGCGCGCTCCCCACGGTCCGCTTGAGCTCGTCCCACTTGGCCTGAAAAATCTCGTTCCCGCGGGAAGCCGCCTTCGCCGCCGTGCGGAGCGCCGCGCCGCCCGCGCCGCCGCCGTCGCTGTCCTCGTCCAGCCACCCCGCCCTGCGCCCGTACAGGACCACCGCGAACCCCGCGCCCACCAGAAACACCAGCGCGATGAACCCGCTGTATGAACCCACCGAGTCGGACGCCGCAGAAGGCGAACCCGGAGGCGGCGGCGGCGGCGGCGGCGGCGGCGGCGGCGGCGGCGGCGGCGGAGACGCGTCCGCGCCCGCGCCCGCGTCGCTCCCCGGCGTCGTCGCGTTCGCGGCGGTGGCGTTCGCGGCGGCGTCGCCGCGCGGAGTCGCCGAGCTGCCGAGCACGCGCGCGCAGTCGGTGACGGCCATCCCGACGCGCCCTTCGCCGGTCAGGTCGTACTCCACCATCACGTCGCGCGCGGTGATCCCCCCGAGCAGCGTCCCGGCGCGGCCGTTGTCCATGACGCCGAGGCAGAAGGCGCCGGCGACGCCGCCGTGCGCGAACAGGTAGTTCTTCGGCGGGAGGTTCAGCGTGACGTCGTCGCCCGCGAAGCGCAGCGTGAGGTTCGGGAACGCGTCCGCGAGGGAAGCCTCCGTGAGCGGCGGCGCGGCGGCGACCGCGGCGTAACACACGTCGTCGGGGTACGAAGGGTCCGGGCCGTCGACGCGCTCGAGCGCGCTCGGCGCCGCGACGGCGGCGTCGAGCACCGCGACTAAGTTCTCATACACCGGCGTCGTGACGTACGTGAACGTCGTGCCGCTGTCGAGCACCGTGCCGTACCCGGTGGTGAAGTCGTTCTCGCCCGCGACGCGTTCGGTGCCGAGCGACCACTCCAGCGTCCGCACGACGTAATACGACGGGTGCGCCGCGGAGCGGAGCAGAGGCGTGTATCGCAGGATAGTGTCGTTTCGCGCCCCGCGCGTCGTTTCGCCCACGTCTCCTTCGACGCCTCGATCGAACCCTGGCAGTTTCCCGAACGTCACCGCGCCGCCCCCCGCGAACGCGCCGTAGCACAGCGAGAACACGTCCTCCAGCCCGTATCGCCGCGCGAGCTGCGACGGAAACGAGTCGACGCCGTTCCCGAGGCCCATCAGCCCGTCAGCGTCCTGGCCGTGAATCGAGCCCGTCTCTCGTGTCGTGCACCCGAACACGACATCCAGCCCGCCTTCGGCTTCGGGGGCGAGCGTGCCTCCCAGATGGACCTTGTCCTTCACCAGCCGGCCGCGCACGGACGAGTGCTCCGCGTACGACTTGGAGTACTCGCATGCGTCCGAACCCGCCGCGCACCTGCCGACGTCGTGGCAATCCTCGGTGCCGCATCGCACGCGCTCGCATGTTTGGCTCCCCGACTCCGGGTCGGGATCGAACTTGGGAGCGCCGGTGTGCGCGCCGCAGTCGGAGCCGCAGTCCGCGCAGGGCACGTACGTCAGCGTGCTCCCCGTGTCGACGATGACCTGGAAAGACTTGGGGGGCGTCCCGAGTGAGACGTCCACGTAGTAGTAGCCGTGCTCCTTCACCGAGCCGTGCAGAGGCAACGTGGCGTACGGGTCGTCGGTGTCATCGGAGGCGGCTTCTTCCCCGAGCAGCGCGCGTCGGCGCCGTCTGTTGTCGCCAGCGCGTGCCGCGGCGACGCTGAACGCGCCTCGCGCGCTCAGGGGGACCGTCAGGTGGCGCGCGTCGTTCATCCCGAAGCGCCGAAGCTCCCTCATCTGCGCGTCATCTTCAGCACCGAAATCAAGAGGTGCCGCCTCGCTCGCGCGCGTCGCGACCGCCGCGACCAAGCACAGCGCGAGGCACGCGCGCGCGCCAACATAGCCCGACGTCTCGGGGCGCGCCGTGCGATTCGCGGCCGCCATGCCGATCGCGTCGCGCGCTTCCTGGACTGGAGCCGGTTTCAGAGCCTTCTTCTCCGACGGTTCGACGCGACCACGAACGTTTGCGCCCAACAGATTGGAGAGTGTGGTCCGAGTTCGGCGTTTCCGAAACTCGTGCGAATTAGATATCGCCGCCGCCTGCGGGCGGGACCCACTGTCGCTGGTGCACGCCACAGGTAGCAATGGACGCCCTATTCGCGAAGACCCTCGGCGATACCGCGCTCGTGCAGACCCGCGAGTGCGACGACCCCGCGAAGGGCAAGGGCGTGTTCGCGCTCGTGCCCCTCGACGCGGGCACCGTCGCGATGCGCGATCGGCCCGCGGCGTTCTGCACGTCCCACGAGCTCTCGGCGCTGGCGCTGGAAGACCCCAGGGAGGCGCTCCCCGTGCCGCACCGCACGTGCGCGACGTGCTCCGGGTTCGTCGGGACGCTGCAGAGCCAGCTCGCGACGCTGCTGGACGCGCGGAAGGCGTCCAGCTTCCCCGCCACGACCGCCAAGACCGCGAAGGCGACCAAGAAACGCGCCGCGGCGGACGCGAACACCGCGCGCGCGCCGCCGACGGTTTCGGCGCTTCGACTTCCGAATTCGGCGACGCAGCCGACGACGCTGCGCGCGGCGACGACGAAAGGATTTAAAGGAACGGGAAAAACACTCACCTTCTGCGGCAAAACGTGCGCGTCGGCTTCCGAGCACAAACTCTCGTCGCAGACCGAACCGTGGTCCGCGTTCGTCTCCGTTCTGGGAGAGATCCCGCGCGCCGATCGTCGGAGCGCGCTCCTAGCGGCGAGGCTCACGTCGCGCGCCGTCGCCGAAGGGCCGGGAGGCGCGGCGTCGGAGGGCGCGCGCCTGCTGCAGAGCGACTACATATGGACGCTGCTGGACCGCGACCCGGACGCCACGCGAGGCGTGCGCGAGGCGCTCACCGTCGCCTGGCCGGCGCTCAGGGAAGCGCTCGTCGCCGCGCACGGTGAGGCGCGCGTCGCGCGCGCGGCGGCGACGCCTCTCGCCGGGTTCGAGGGCGAGGGGAACGCGCCTGGGCTCGCGACGTTCTTCGGCTTCGCCGCGCTGTGCGGCGCCGCGCAGATGAACGGCATGGCCGTGAAGATCCCCAGCCCGCTCATGCGGTACGTCGCCACCACGCCTGAGGCGGGCGCCGCGCCCGCGCCGCTCAAGCCCGCGGTCCAGTGGCTCCTCGCCGAGCGCGACGCGGACGACGCGCGCCGAGTCGCCGCCGAGGAGGCGGCTGTTTTCGGCGGCGGCGGCGACGACGACGACGACAGCGACAGCGACAGCGACAGCGACGAGTTGGATTTCGGGGACGAGCCCGCGGAGATCGACTGGGGCCACGATTGCCAGTTCGAGGCGGCGTCTGTTTTCCCCCCCGCACGCGGCGCGGCGGTGTTCCCGCTCGCCTCCGGTTTGAACCACTCGTGCGCGCCCAACTGCGAGGTGGCCTTCGCGGAGGACAACGCGGTGTTCGTCGTCGCGACGCGCGACGTGGCGCTCGGCGAGGAGCTCACCATCTCGTACGTCGACGCGAGCGGCGCGGACGACGAGCGCCGAGAGGAGCTGCGGGAGACCTACGGGTTCGAGTGCGCGTGCGCGCGGTGCGAGCGGGGCGGGAAAGAGGCGAAGAAGGCGGCGAAGAAACCCGCGCCCGCGGCGAAGAAGGCGGCGAAGAAACCCGCGCCCGCGGCGAAGAAGGCGGCGAAGAAACCCGCGCCCGCGGCGAAGCCGAAGCGTAAGGCGGCGGGCGCCGCGGCGAGCGCGGCGAAAAAGCCGCGAACCGGCGCGGCCAAGAAGCGGTAGACGTTTTCGTATTTTCGTAAAGTATTACGTGGTACCTTCAGTAGTATTTTCGTCGTCGTCGCGGCGTCGACGGTCGCTCGCGAAACCCGACCGTCTCGCCGACAGCCTCACCGCCGCGACTTCCTATCGAGCCACCTCCCCGCGCGAATCTCTCAGATGGCCGAGAGCGCCTGCGTGTTGGAGAGCACCGCGTGCGACAGCGAGTAGGTCTTGCTGGTGAGCGCCTTGGTTTTCTCCACCACCAGCTCGTGGATGGACGGCGCGTCCGCGCCCATCACCACCGTCCCCGCCTCGCTGTCGATCTTCGCGTTGAGCTTGGTGGACCGGATCAGGTTCACGATCCACCGCTCCGCGCTGTCCTTGTCCATGCCCAGCTTGTCCGCGAGCGCGGCGATGTCGATGCACTGGTGGATGCGGCAGTACGTCTCGAAGATGAACAGGCGCGCGTTCTCGGCGAATTCCTCCTTGCACCCGACGAGGAAAAAGTCATTTTCCAGAACCGCGTCGCACGCCGCCAGCCGCTCGCGCGCGCCGTCGAAGTCGTACTCCACGAACAGCTTCACCAAAAACTCGGTGATGGGATCCGCGTACGTCTCGTTCCGCAACACGCGAACCAAGTCTTTCAGCATCGAGCGCCGGCGCTTGTTGGTGATCACCGCCGCCGCGAGGTAGCGCAGCAGATGCGGCGCCTCCGCCTGGATGCTCTGCATGTACCGCTCCTGGAAAAACAAGTCGATGATGGCGTTGCGCCCGTTCTCGTGGTTGAAAAACACGAACAGCGACCAGTGCAATAACCACGTACGCGCGCGCGTCTGCGCCAGCGGGTTGGGGTACGCGCGGTTCTCCACGGCGTCCTTGAGGCGGGTCATGTCCTCGACGGCGGCGTCCCAGTCCTGCCGCAGGATGTCCGACGCGAATTTGCCCCACAGCGCCGCCGCGCCCTTCTCCGCGTTCGTGCACAGGCTCCGGTAGTGGTACAGGAACTCCGCCGCCGCGCTGTAGTTCCCGCACTCGAACTGAAACTTGGCGTACGCGAACAGACTCTCGACGTCCTCCGGCCCGACGCCGTGCTCGTCGCGAAGCAGCGCGAGGTTGTGGGCTTTGTCGCCGCGCAGCTGCTTGACGAGCGCGGGGTTGGAGAGGAACGCCACCACCTTGGTCGCCTTCTGCTGCAACTCCTGCAGGTTCGCGATCACCTGCTCGCGGCGTCGCGTCATCTCCGCGGGCGCCTCCTTCGCGCCGTGCAGGCTCTTGTAGATGTCGGCGGCGAAGTCGATCATGTTCGTCTTGCTCAGCAGCTCGATCTTCGCCTCGAGGATCTCCCCCTCGGGGTACACCTTGCGCATCTGCAGGAACTCGAGGAGCGGGAACACCAGGTGGCGGTCCAGGTGCTTACCCAACTCCGAGGTCAGGTCGTACCGGGACGCGTCGGAAGACGCCATCGTCGCAGCTCCCGCGAAGCGATCGGATCGGCGATCGGGCGACGACTCGTGGCGCGGAGAGCCTTCTCGAGAAACCCTGCCGCGGCTGCGGAGGGCGTTCGATGTGTCTTCGAGACGCGACGGGCGTGTCGGAGGTTACGAGCGGCGAGCCGCGGTCGATTCGGCCTGTTGAGGGCTCGAAAGTCGACGTGCGTGCGCGACAGGCGGAGCTAGCCCGCGCCGTGCGAAGAGGGCAAGGCGCGCGCCGGCGGGCGCGATAAATACGTGGCGGCTGAAAAAATGGGGATGCTGGGCTCGACATGCCTATGAAACGCAGTCTGATAAAATGTACATTATTTAACATGAACTAATGACTGATTGATGAGCCAAGCGGAAAAACTCGAAAAAGCCGTTCCAAAACGAGGAGGAAGTCAACACGGTCAATTTCTCTTCGCGCGGCACTTGGCGCGCGCGGACGCGCGGCCGGGAGACGCCTGTCGGAGGAGGGCTCCTGGACCGCGAACGTGCGTTTCGCGCGGGTGGGACTGGCCGGCGGAGGGTGACGCGACGCGACCCCGTCCGTGTGGGGCGTGCGTAGGCGTGCGCGTACCCGAGCGATGGGTCGAGGTGCAGCGGTCACGATGACCTCCACGGCGTCCACCAGCGCGCGCGGCGCGACGGCGACGCCCGGCACGATGTTCGAGACGTTCGAGCCAAAGACGCAGAGCGCGCGGTACGAGCGCGCGCGCGTCTGGGGGCTGGACTGCGCGGACGTGCTGCGGTGGAGGCAGTGGGAACCCGGCGGGACGTACGTGCGATCGGTGGTGCTCAAGAACGTCTCCACCAAGGCGATCAAGGTGAAGTACAAGCTGCCGGCGACGAAATACTTTGAGATGGAGTTCCCCGAGGTGATAAAGCTGAGCCCGGGGATGAGCATCCCAGTGGACGTGACGTTCCGCCCGATCAAGCGCGAGCAGTACGACGACTTCGTCGAGTTCAAAGTCGCGGGGTGCGGGTCGTTCCGGGTCAAGACGCAGGCGCCGCTCCCGGTGCTCTCGCTCGCGCTGCCGAAAACCTGCGACCTCGGGTACGGCGCCGTGAACGAGCTCATGCGCGGCGACTTCGAGTTCGCGAACGACGGGGACGTCGCGCTGGAGTACGAGTGGCGGCTGGACCTTCCGTTCACGTTCGAACCGAAACGAGGGCATCTAAACCCGGGCCAAACCGCTCGAGTGCGCTGCGAGTTCACGCCGACAGACGCGACGTGCGCCGTCGCGACGGCGGCGTGCGTGGTGACCCCCGAGCACGATTTCCACGACGGCGGCGCGACGTGCGCGTTCGTCGTGGACGTCCGCGCGATCGGGAAGTACCCGTTCATCCGGCTGTCGGAGAAGGACCTGGACTTCGGCGCGGTGCTCGTGGGCAAGACTGCGGAGAAGACGGTGCGGCTGCTCAACCAGTCGCCTGTTTCCGTCACGACGTCGTGTCACCGGGACGAGAAGGAGCACGACGGCGTGTTCCGGTGCGGCCCGTGCGGCAAGCCGCCGCGCGCGCTGCGGCGCGAGTCCTACGACTCCGTGCGCGTGCAGTTCACGCCATCGATGCCGGGCACGTTCTCCAACGAGACGTTCACCTTCACCACGCCGGGCGGGAGGCGCGACGCCGTGCTCCGCGTGACGGGCACGGCGATCGGCCCGACGGCGAGCCTCACGGCGACGACGCTGCAGTTCGGCTCGGCGGTGAGCGGCACGGAAGTCAAGCGCGTCTTCGACGTGCAGAACCACAGCGACGTGCCGCTGTTCTGGCAGATGGACAGCGACAAAACCGGCACGTGGCGCCTGGACGTCGACCGAGGCACGGTGCCGCCGCGGGAAAAGCAGAGGGTGCTGGTGACGTTCGCCCCCGCCGAGCCGGCGAACTACCACCGGCGGATCCTGGTGCTCGTGCGCGACGCCGCTCCGCTCGCGCTGGACGTCGTGGGGACGTGCTACGACAACACGCGCCGACCGGCGCCCATGTACCTGTCGCACGTCGAGTCCTACCGCGCCGCGTGCGCGGCGTCGCTGCTCAGCCCGGGCCAGCCGCCGGCGCGGCGCGACCGCGCGCCGTTCGAGGAGGAGCTCGTGGCGGCGCGCGCCGCGTCGGCGACTGCGGCGGAGACGTTCGGCGCGTGCTTCGAGCCCGACCCGCTGTGCGCCGTCGAGCTGGACACGCACGAGGTGGACTTCGGGGCGTGCTCGCGGCTGCGGGTGACGGACGCGAAGACGGTGACGGTGACCAACCGCGCGGCGGCGAAGATGACGGTGTTCTGGGGCGGAGCATCCGGTGCCGGAGGTTTAGCCTCGAAAGAGGCGGGCACGGAGGCGCAGGCGCCGTTCGCGGTGTTCCCCGAAAGCGCGGACGTGCGGCCGGGCGCGAGCCAGACGTTCCGCGTCTCGTTCCGCCCGAACCGAGACCACGCGCACTACGCGCGCGCGCTCGAGTGTTTCGCGTACGTCAAGACGATGCGCAGCTTTCGGCAGGTGACGGAGGAGACCTTCACGCCGCCGTGGTGCGCGTCGGTGCGCGCGTTCGGGCACACCTTCGGCCCGGCCGGTTCGGCGCGCGTCGGCTTCATGCCCAAGTGCCGCTTCGGCGTCGCCGAGAACACGCTTCTGTTCCCGCCCACGGTGGTGGGCGAGCTGTCGTACCAGACCGTGGCGCTGATCAACGACGGGGACGTCACGGTGTCCTTCGAGTTCCCGGACAAACGCCGGGGCGGCGTGGACCTGGTGCCGGTGGAGACGCTCGACGAGGACGACGACGCGCGCTCCGCGACGCGTTCCGACTTTTTGCGGCGCTCTTCGTTCGCGTGCTACCCCACGAAAGGCGTGGTGCACGCGCGGTCGTTTGTCCTCATCACGTTTCGGTTCGACGCCGCCGACGAGCACCCGCGACGCGAACCGTTGGTGTGCGCGCTGAACGGTTCGACGGAACACGCGCTGGCGCTCGACGCGCGCGCGCGGGGGTTCTTCCCCAAGCTGCGCGTCGGCGCCGACGACGCGTTCGTGTTCAAGCCCACCTGCGTGGGCGCGGTGGCGGCGCGGGACGTGGACGTGACCAACGTGAGCCGCATCAACGTTCTGTACGAGTGGAGCATACCCGAGAAGCTGAGCGACGTGCTGAGCGTGAGCCCCGCCGGCGGGATGATCCGCGGCGGCGAGACGGTGCCGTCGCACTGGACGTTCTGCCCCCGGAAAATCAAGCGGCTCGGGTTCAAGGTGGCGCTCAACTTGAGAGTGCCCAACTCGTACGAGAAAAACGACCGAGCGCGTCTCCCGGGCGCGCCTCTCGGCGAACGAGGCGCCGACGCGGGCGCGCGCGAGGAGCGCGTGCACGTCTCCGTGACGGCGGAGGGCACGAGCGGCGCCATCGCGCTCCGCCCCGAGTCGCTCGACTTCGGGCACACCATCGTGGACCACCCCGAGACTCGGCAGATCGAGCTGGTGAACAAATCCGGCGGCGTGATTCGGTACCGCCTGGAGACGGTGTGGGACGACGAAGACGGAGGCTTCGACGCGGACGTGCAGTACGACGAGCAGACGGGCCTCGTGCCGGCGCGCGCCGGCAAATTCGTCGAGGTGCGCTTCGTCGGTCGCGCGCGCGCGCGTGTCGGGTTCAAAATCGCCTGCCACACCGCGGACACGCCCACGCAGTTCGAAGACGTACGCGGGCGCCGTCCTTCGCGTTCGTTGTTGACGTTCAAAGGGGGTTCGTTGAACGCCGCCGACGGACCGGAGGACGCGGACGCGGACCCCCCCCCCTTCGTCGCCGCGACGGGCCACGCGGCGTACCCGGCGCTGCGCGTGCGCGACGTCGCGTGCGCGTCGCCGTTCCTCGCGAAGCCCGCGCTGTGGAAGCAGCTCTCGGTGAACGCGCTCAACGCGGCGCTCG
>Ga0181559_10006800_pt1 | contig 10720 bp, 6 predicted proteins | sample 011ome_21_FD_133752 | JGI IMG/M metagenome (GOLD analysis project Ga0181559, IMG submission 133752) | Coastal salt marsh microbial communities from the Groves Creek Marsh, Skidaway Island, Georgia - 011508AT metaG (megahit assembly) | ecosystem: Environmental > Aquatic > Marine > Intertidal zone... | reverse complement strand
TGAAAAAGAAGAACAAAAACCGAACCGGCGCGGCGCGGAGCTCCGCGCGTCTCTGCCGCACTCGACGCCGACGCGCAAGGCGCGCTCGAAGCGCGATACCAGGCCGCGTCACTCGGAGCCGAGCTCTACACGGCTCAGCGCGTTCGCGACGTTCCGCGAGCGTCGTCGCTCGGCGCTCGCCGAGAAGAATGAGCGGAAGAAGGCGTCTTCGTCCCCGAACGCCCGAGCGCGTCCGGAGGAGCTGGCGGATCACGGAGATGACGGAGATGACGGCGCGCTCTTCAAAGACGCGGAGGTGGACGCGCTGGCGGACGCGCTCGCGGCGGGCGCGACCTTGGATGTGACTCCCTCGCGGCGCACGCCGGCGCGCGCGCTCGCGCTCGCCGATCCCGACAACAAGGTGGGGCTGTGTTACTCGGACGTCATGGAGCTCCACGCGGGTCCGGCGTTTCACTTCGAGCGCCCGGCGAGGCACGCCGAGACGGTGGAGCGGTTCAAGCGCAGAGGGCTTGAGTCTCGGTGCGTTCCTATCGAGGCTCGCCCGGCGACAGACGCCGAGCTCCTGCTCGCGCACAGCCAGACGCACTTGGACGCCGTCAAGACAACCTTCGACGCCTCCTCCGACGGCGCGGAGGTGCAAGGCGAGGGCGACATCTACTGGACGCGGCACACGGAGCGATGCGCGCGCGTCGCCGCCGGATCGGCCGCCGCGGCGGCGCTGGCGGTGGCGTCCGGCGCGCTGCACCGCGCGTTCGCGGTCGTGCGCCCGCCGGGGCACCACGCGGAGTGCGCGCGCGCCATGGGCTTCTGCTTCTTCAACAACACGGTGGTGGCGGCGCGCGCGGCGCTGACTGCGTACCCGGAGCGGATCAAAAAAATCCTGCTCGTGGATTGGGACGTGCACCACGGGAACGGCATACAGGATCTGACGTACGACGACGACGCCATCTTGTACGTCAGTCTGCACCGACGACAGGAGGGCTTTTACCCGGAAACAGGCGACGCGGACGAAATCGGGCGTGGGAAAGGACGCGGACACAACATCAACGTCCCGTGGCCGGAGAAAGGCTTGTCCGACGCCGATTACCTCGCCGCGTTGGATTTGCTCGTGTTGCCCGTCGCGCGCGCCTTCGCGCCCGATCTCGTCGTCGTCGCCGCGGGGTACGACGCCGCCGAGGGCGACCCGCTGGGGGGCATGCGCGTGTCGGACCAGGGGTTCGCGCTGATGACGGAGCGGCTACAGACGCTCGCGGGCGGCCGAATCGTGTGCGCGCTGGAGGGGGGCTACGGGCTCACCGCCACCGCCAACGCGGCGGCGGCGACGCTCGGCGCGATGCTCGGGTTCAAGACGCCGGCGCTGGGGAGCCGCCGGCGGCCGAGGCGGGGCACGGTGGAGCTTTTGCGGTCGATGTGCGACGGTGACCTCGCGGACTGCTGGCCGGTGCTGCGCTCGCCGGCGCACGTCGACGCGCTGCGCGAGGCGGCGCGAGGAACAACACCCATAGCGAATATGGGGGCGAAGGAACGAGCGGACACCTTAAACCATAAGCGCGCGCCGGGGAAGAGTCCCGTTTCCGGCGGGGCGGAAAAAAAAATTCCGCCCGCGCGTCCGACGGTTTTCGCCGTTCCGGTTCCGGCGACGCCGACGCGACGCGCCGCGACGCCGACGTAGCAAGTAGTCCTTCGTAAAACACGTAAAACAGGAAGGAACCTCACCTAAACGTATTCCGTATTAGTAATACTTTCGATAGATAACTTGCATCTATCACTTAGCCCGAGAGAAGACGTTCCCTTCGTAGGACGGCGCGAACAGCGCGCCGTGCCCGACCCCGCCGAGACTCGCCTTGCTCTCCTCCGTGTTCGGCAGCCCCCGTCCGACGGCTTCGTCTCTCGCGGCTCCCAGGCCGGGCACGAGCGCGGCGTAGCACCCCGAGCACGTTATGCGCCCGGCGTTCCAGGGGTCCAGCCGCAATATGAGCGCCTCTATTTGCGTCTCAGACAGGTCCGGCCGCGTCCGCGCGCACGTCTCGGCGAACTGCGCTTCGCTCATCACCCCGTCGCTCAAGACCCCGGGAAAACCGGCGAGCGTCTCCGCGACGGGCGCCAGCGCGTCTTCGCGCGCGGCGAGGCCGTGGAACAGACACGTCTGCACGAAATCCACGTACGGCAAACGCTTTCGCGCGCGTCGCCTCGCCTCTGACTCGAGCTCGGCGACGGCCCGGCGACGCGTGCCCGCCGTTTTGTTCGTCGACATCAAAGACGCGAGCTCCTCGTCGTAGGAGGCGTTTTCGTTCGCGCGCTGCGCCTCGCGCACGGCGGCGACGACGCCCGCCATCTCGCGCCCGCCGTACATGAATCGGCACATATCAAGCCACTCCTCGTCGTATAAGTCACCCGCTTTCTTCTCGAGAAACGCCGCGCGCGCGCTCTCGTCTGACGCGTTCCCGCCGAGTCGCGAGCGCACGTACGACCGCAACAGCTCCTCGATGGTGTCCGCCACCATGCGCTGCTCCTGGAAGTACTCCTCGTCCAGCACGTTGCGCGTGATGCGGTCGAACACCGCCATCTCGCAGTCGACGCCGGCGAATCGCTCCGTCGCCGCCGCGATGCTCTCCGCCCACTCCGCGATCACCGCCTTGACGCCGAACTTGTGGTTCAGGAACGTGTACACGTGCTCGCGCATCGTCTCGCGGGGCTTCTTGCGCCGCGCCTGACGCGCGTCGCTCTCCACCTTCGCGGCGACCAGCTCCTCCACCACCTCGCGGAGCTGCTTCAGCGTCCAGGGGCGCGCCGACGCCACAGTCGCCGACGAAGCCGCGCTCGGGTTTAGGGTGCCGAGCGCGAACAAAGAGCCGCGGGAGTCTTGGTCCGACCCGGAGCCGTTCGTATCAAAGGCGCTCCCCGGTGACCCGCCCGAGCCGAGGCGGCCCGCCAAGGAGCCGCGCGTGGCGCGCGTGGACGCCGCGACAGACAGCGAACGCGCCGAGTGCGTCGACAAAGGCGGATCGCGTCGGAGCCGCGCGGCGCGGGAGGCGTCGCCGAATGCGGAGAGCTGCTTCGGTTTGGGCGACGCGGCGGCGCGCGTCACCGTCAGAGACTTGTCCGGTCCGAACTGGCCGGCGCCGCCGCGGCCCAGCCCGCGGGCGGCGGCGGCGGCGGCGGCGGTGCTGGCTGTGTCCATGGCCCATCGGGGCGGAGGCTTGTTCTCGGCGAACGCCGCGTCGAAGGGGGTGGTGGCGGTCGGTCCGGGTCCGGCACCCGCTCGAGCGCGCCCGGCCGAAGCGCCTCGAAGCGCCTTCCGCGCCGACGGCGACGCCGTGGACGGCGCAACCGGCGACGCTCCGGCCGGGCCGCGGCTGTTCGACACGCGCAGCGCCGCGAGCTCCGCGGCGGAGCCTACGGTCACGTCGGCGTCCGCGAGTTCGGGTTCGCGCGGCGAGGGACGCCGAGCCGGCGAGTGGTCGCTCGCGGATTCGCTCGCCGAGTCCGCCGCGGGCGATCCCGGGTCCGAGTCGTACGAAGGCATCGCCTCCGGGGGCGGGCGGTACTCCAGCCGCGCCTCCAGACGCCTCGAGGCCTCGCGGCGCTTCGCCTCCTCGGAGTCGACGCGCGTGGGCGCGGACGCGTTCGACGCGTTCGACGCCTTCGACGTTCGATTCGGCGTTCGTTTCGGCAGCGGCTCGGGGTCCGCGGACGCCGCGTCCCCCGCGCGGCGCTCCGAGCTCGCCGCCGCGTCGCGGACGGGTCCCGCGCCGCCGGACCCGAGACCCAGTTCGGAACGCATGGAGGCGCGCGCCTTCGCGGACGCGATCGCCTCTCGGCTCAGACGTTCGGCGTCCGCACAGCGCGCGCGCGCGTCTCTCAGCTCCTCCACGAGGGCGTCGCGCTCCTCGGTGACTCGGCGCGACTCCGCCTCCGCGTTCTTGGCGAGGGCGTAGAGCTCCGCCATGGACGCCTCGGCGCGCTCGCGCGCGGCGGCGGCGCGCCGCGCGGCGTCCGCGGCGTCCGCGGCGTCCCGCCTGGCGCGGTGCGTCAGGTCCCGCCAGTCGTCGCAGATGTCGCTGAAGATGTCCTTGACCGCCTCCAGGATGGCGCCCGCGTCGGGCGCCTCGCTCCGCTTCAGGAGCTGCACGACGCCGTCGAACGCCAGCAGGTACAGATCGCGCTTCGCGTGAAGCAAGAGCGCGCCGCGCGCGGCTTCGTCGTCCAGGTCGGACGCCTCGCGGCGTGCGGCGGCGACGATCTCCTGTGACGGTTTGGTGTGTGACGCGGTGGTCGACGCGGTGGCGGCGATGTGGTGGCGGGATGGTCAGCGTCCGCGTTCGGTGTCGGGAGCGGAAGATTCGCGCGGCGAGGCGTGAATTGCGCGTGCGGCGATGGTCCGGATTCGAGCGGAAACGGGTGGTGAGCGAACGCGCTCGTCGGACGACGTACCTCGACGCGCGCCTCCGTCTCCGCGGACCAGTCCTCGGTGTCGATCAGCTCGCCGTCGGGGCCCTTGGTGGCCCTGAACGCGTCGTACATGATGCGCGCCGCCTCAACCTCCTCCGAGGCGAACGGCGCGTCCGAGCCATCCTCGCGTTCGATTTTGATCGGCGACTTTGAAACCGGCGACTCGGCGGGACGCGCCCCGGTGGAAGACGCGGTCCCGATCCTCCAGTGCTCCACGGTCTCGAACGCCGCGCGCGTCGCCCGCGAGCTCGAGCCGGGAGTCGGCATCTTCGACGACCGCCCGGGAGAAATTGGCGCGTCGAAGGAGTGAATGCGCGTTTGCGCCGAACCGCGCGTTTCGAGGGATTCGCGCGGGCGATTTCATCGACGCTGCTGGGAAGAACGGCCGACGTTCGTGAAAAAAAACGTATCGTCTCGTCGCCGTCTCCTCATCACACGTACGTCGTCTCCGTCTCCCCCCAGGCGTTCCGCGCGGCGAGCCCGCTCTTCATCCGGCGCGCGAGCTCGGTGCGCAGCGCCTCGCGCTTCTCGCGCTGCTCCTCCTCGGACGGGACCGCGCTCGACGAAACCGCGGCGGCTTTGCCAACCGCCGGAAAAAGCGGCGCGTTTTCCTTCTCCCGCGGGTCCGGGTCCGCCGCCACGCCCGCGGCGGCGGCGACCACCACCGCGTGGGTCCTCGCCTCGTGCGCGGCGAGCTCGCGCTGGCGTTCGGCGGCTTTACGCGCGACAAGCATGCCCCTCTGCTCGGCCATGAAGCGACGCTTGCGCTCCAGGGTCTCGGCATCCTCGAGGCCCGCGGCGGCGGCGGCGGCGGCGGTCGCCTCCGCCGCCGCCGCCGCCGCGCGCGCCGCCGCCGCGTCCGCGCGCCGCTTCAGGTCGAGCTGCTTCTCGAGCACGAGCGCCTTCTGCGCGGCGGCGGCCGCGACCGCCGCCTCGCGCACGGCGTGCCTGTTCGGTTCCGAAGCCGTCTGGCCTTCCGGCACCGGAAAGCTCGGGGCTTTCCGGTACCCAGCGCCTCGCAGCGCGCCGGCGCGGCGCGCGCGCAGCGGAGGCAAAGACGCGAGGGACGTCAAAGGCCCGGAACCCCCCGGTCGCGTCGACTCGGTCACGCGCTCGACCGCGATTCCCAGTGGAGTCTTCGTCGAAAACCCGAGCGTGTCCACGATGGACGAGCGCTTTTCGTTTTCCGGCGGATTCGCGACGGCGGCTTCTTTTTCGACGCTCGCGACGTCCGCCTCCCGAGGCTCCCGAGGCTCCTCGAGCCTCCGAGCGTCTTTGGACGCTTCGCGCGCGTCGTTTTCAATGGTCTCTTCCTCCAGCTCGCGCTTCGCCTTCTCCTCCGCCTCCAGGCTCAGCGCCAAAGCCCGCTCGAGCTCGAGGCGCTCGCGCTCAATCGCCGCCGCCTCCGCCGCCGCCGCGCCGACGGATCGTTCGAGCGCCTTTTGGACATCCGCGTCGAGCGCGGCGTCGGCGGCGCGTTCCATCTCCCGCTCGCGTTCCTCCTCGAGGCGCCGCTTCGCCAGCTCCGCTTCCGCCTTCGCGGCGGCGGCGGCGCGGTCCTTCTCGAGCTGCGCGACGGACATCGCCACAGCCTGCTCGACGGCGCCGGCGTCGAACCCGTCGTCCACGGAAACCTCCTCTTCGAACTCGGGCACGGGGGCGTTTCGGCGCGCCTCTCGTTCGGACTCGGCGATCGCCTCGAGCTCGTGCGCCGCCAGGATCTTCGCGCGGCGCTCGCGCTCAGCCTTGGCGACTGCCTCGAGCGCGAACTGCTTCGAAGACATCTTAAGCGCACGTCGCAACGCGACGTCGTCGACGGCGACTTCCTCTTCCTCTTCTTCTTCTTCTTCTTCTCGCGAGGCGCGCCGCGCCGCCTCTTCGCGTTCGGACGCGAGGCGCTTCACCTCTTCCTCTTCCGCGGCCAGTTCTTTCGCGCGCGAAAGCCTCGCCTCTTCTATCGCGCGTTCGATTTCCCTCTGCTCGTTCTCGAACTGCGCCGCGGACTCGCGCATCGCCTTCGCGAGGTACACCGAGTCGGGCGACATCGGCGGCGGCGTCGAGGACTCGGCGGGGCCCCGTATGGGGTCTGGTTCGTCCTCCGCGGCTTCCACGATCTCCGCGCGCGGAGGCGTTCCCGGGGCCTGCGCCGCGTCGGTGACCGCCCGCGCGGTGGACGCGGTGGTCTCCATCCCGTGCGCCTCCAGAACTTCCTTGGTCAGGTCGCGGTTCCGCCGCACCATCATCGCCTTGAACTGCAGGAAGTCATCCACCGTCAAGATGGACGTCGCGACGAAATCCCCGAGCTCCTTCTCTGCGTTCGCGCGCTCGACGACGTCAGCGAACCGCTCGGGGGTGACGCCCAGCTCGGCGAGGAAATCGCTCAGCAAGCCCTCCACCAGGTCCTTGAACTCGTTGTGCAGAACGGTGAACTCCAGCTTGTTCTCCTCGTCGTCGTCGAACACCAGGCACTTGGCGTCGATGAAGCCCATGAGGGGGGTGGTGTACATCGGACCCTGCAGGTAGCGGATGACCGCCTCGTACAGCCAGGACGCGGTCGCGTCCGCGGAATCCGTGGACATTTTAGCCTCGCGCGTGTTAAAAACCCGAGCCCGTCCCGTCGCGTGGCCTGGTCGAGGCACGCGCGACGACGTGTCCGGCGAGCCGTCTTGTCGGACGGGTATCTAAACGTCGCGTCACGAAAAAAAAACGAGGCCGTCGTAACGGCTTCTCGGAATCTCCGACCCGGTTCGAGCCATCGAGTCAACGCGATCTCAGTCTCGCGTGCGCGGGCACAAGCGACTCCGCGCCCGCGCGCGACCCCGCGCCCGCGCGCCCCGCGCCTCGCGATGACGGCGTTCGGGGACATCCACGCCATGGCGTCGCTTCTCGGCGGCGGCGACCCGGACGACACCGAGGCGCCGTACGCCGGGTCGGCCCGACCCACCGCTTCGTTCGCGCCGAGCGCGCTCCCCGTGATGAGGGACGACGGCGTCCCCGTCCCCGCGGCGCGTCCCGGCGGGGACGCGCGCGCGATTTGGACGGACGAGGAGTTGGTGGACGACTTCGACCTGGACGACGACGCCGAGACCGGCGGGGACGGGGACGGCGCGGACGGCGGGTCGATCGTCCCCGAGTTCCGGTTCGCGTACAAACAAGCCGTGAGCACCGCCGACGCGTTCCTCGGCATGGCGCACAACAAAGACCCGGGGACGCGGAGCTGCGAGGACCTCGTGTTGGTCGTCGACCTTCCCGGCGTGAAGACGATGCACGAGCTGGACCTGGACGTGAAGCGGGATCGGCTACGGCTGCGGAGCGACGTGTACAAGCTCTCGGTGTATTTGCCGCACGCGGTGGACGCCGCCAACGGCAAGGCGGAGTGGGACTCGAAGAAAGAGACGCTTAAAATCACCGCGCGAATCCTCGACGCCGAGTATTAATACACCATATCTTACGCGACTCTACCGTCGCTACCGCTCGAACTCGGCGTACCCCGACGACGCGGCGGTGCCCCTCCGCGCGTACGGGTTGGGCGCGAACAACACCAGCGCTCCTAAAACAGCGACGCCGAGGAACAGGAAAAAACTCCACGTGTGTTCCGTTCGTATGGACATGGCGCGAGGCTCGAACGGGTGTCGCGACGCGAAGGCGTCCGGCGCGTCGGCGATTCCCGCGAACTCGCCGAGCGCGCGCGCCACTGAGACGGGCGAGTGCCCTCCGACCATCGGCACGATCAACAACCGGTCCGATGAAATCGCGGTTTTCACGCGAGCGATGTGCGCCACGTAGGCTTCGCGCCACACCGTGGGGTCAAAATCAGCGCTCCCGAAAGCTTTCTCGTACACGCACGGGTACGCGTCGCAGACGTGGTGCGTCGCGTCTCCGCACGCCGACGACGTCGAACGCGACGTCGGGATCGAACCTCCGACTCGCGCGCTGACGCAGCCGCACTTCACGCCGAGCGCGCGCGCCTCGTCCGCTTTGGCCTTCGCGCGCTTCACGAACACCTCGACCGGGGTCTCGAACAACACGAACTTGGCGTCGGGGAAGTCCAGCGCCAGCGCGTCGAAAACGGAGGGCACCGGGAGCCAGTTGGCGAAGTCGTACCCGGAGACGAGCGAGACGTCGGACGCGCCGGTGCACACCGAAACCGCCAGGCGCGCGTCCATCTCGCTCACGACGCCGCCCCAGTAGCCCTTGGCGAAGTGTCTGTCGCCGTGCAGAGAGACGTACCCGAGGCTCTCGAACCACTCCGCCGCCGTGCGCTCCACGTCGGGGTCGAGCCCGAGAGAAAACACGCGCTTGCGCGCCGTCACGTACTCGGCGAGCTCGGGACCGCTCCCAAGTTTCGTTTTTTTGGTCGCGTCCGAAGGCACGACGACGCCGGAGCTCCCGAGCCTTTTCCCCATCTTCCGGGAAGTCGCATCGACCTGCTTGTGCGCGCGGCTCTTGAACAACTTCGTCAAGACCCTTCGCGCGCGGGGGTCGAGGGGCTGCCCCTCCGGGCCGTACTCGACCTTGTGGGGGTTGCCGAAGATCTTCCTGAACGCGCGCCACCCGTGCACCATCTCCAGCTGATGCCGGGGGTGGGGACCGCCAGCCTTCGAGCCGGGACCGCTGAGCGTGCCGTCGGGGTTCATGGTGGCGCCCAGCGCCGCCAACAAAGGGGAATCGCCGTCGATCGCGTGCTCCTGCGGTCGGGGGGACGAGAGGGTCAGCGCGCGACTCGGGACGCGGTTGAGCGGAGCCGGCGCTTCCGATAGGATCGAATCATGGCGAGGCTCTCGGAAGGAGAGAGCGTGCGCGACACGAGACGTACCGCGGGGTTCGCGTTCGCGAGGACCGCGCACGCGATCGCCACGAGGGCAAACAGGTTGGCGCGGACGGATCGCATCGTGCTGGGTGTGACGTATCGCGCGCGGCGAAGTGCGCCGTGGCCGCGCTCGGTGGTTACGACGCACAAAAACGCGTTAAAACAAGCGCCCGAGTTTTTGTTCGGTTACGTCGGCACCCCCGACGAAATCGAGTCTTCGGACGTCTTCGTCGCGCCACGCAGTACCTCGACGCGCGCCCGCGCCGACCTCGCCCCCGGTATCAGCCGACCGCGCCTCTGCCGCCGTCGCGAATCCTGCCTCGCCGCGGCCGCGGTGCATGTCCGCCGTGCTCCGCCACGTGCTGTTACTTCAGCGCGACGTCCCCGCGGCGGCCAAATTTTACCGCGACGGGCTCGGGTTGGTCGTCAACGTCTGCACCGAGCGGTGGGCCGAGCTCGGGAACGCGGCTTCGGCGACGGGCGCGACGCCTGACGCTTCGGGTTTCGCGCCGTCGGCTCCCGAGACGGTCATCGCGCTGAAGCACGTGGACTCGGAAGCGCATCGCGCGACGGGGTACTCGCCGATCCTCTCGTTCACGGTGTCGGATCTGGACCAGACGGTGAACAACTTGTTGCGCGCGGGCGCGTCGCTGGACGGGCCGATCCTGTACCCGCCGCGCGGGAAAGTCGCGGCGCTTCGCGCGCCGGACGGGCACATGCTCGGGCTCTTCGAGCCCGCGGAAGGCACCGCCGCGGAGGCGCAGGTTTGAGTCTTCAGAAGGTGGATACCCCCCGGTGCTCCAGAGACGTTCCAGAGACGCGACAAACGAAAGCTTCGGATGAAACGACGGTCCCCGTCCCCGTCCCCGCGCCCGGCCGCCGGCCGCCGCCGCGTCATCCTGCACTGCGACGCGGACGCATTTTTCTGCCAGGTGGAGCGCCAGCTGCACCCGGACCTGTACGCCGCCGTGCCCGCGCTCGCGGTGTTCCAGCACGGCGACGTCATCGCCGCGGACGCCGGCGCCAAGCGCCTGGGCGTCCGCAAGCGCGACTCTCCCGCCGCCGCGCGCCGCGCGCTCGCCGCCGGCGGCGGCGCGCTGGCGCACGTGCACGTCGCGCCGGGCCAGCGCGTGAGCTACCGCCCTTACGACAGAGCGTCCAGGGCGATGCACCGCGTGCTCGGCTCGATGGAGATGGCGGACACGCTGCTGCGCGTGTGCGGGTTCGCGAACCGGGACGCGCCGGCTGCCGACGCTGAAACAAACACAAACACAAACACAAAAACAAACGCGTCCGCCGCGGAGTCGCCGCTGCGGTCTCCCGCGCGGTCCCGCCGGGGCGTCGTCGTTGAGAAGGCGTCCATCGATGAGGTGTTCGTGCAGCTGCCCTCCGGATGCTCGCTGGCGACGCACGCGGCGCCGTGCGCGCGCGCGATCCGGCGCGCGGTGGCGGAGAAGA
>Ga0181559_10006798_pt1 | contig 10722 bp, 8 predicted proteins | sample 011ome_21_FD_133752 | JGI IMG/M metagenome (GOLD analysis project Ga0181559, IMG submission 133752) | Coastal salt marsh microbial communities from the Groves Creek Marsh, Skidaway Island, Georgia - 011508AT metaG (megahit assembly) | ecosystem: Environmental > Aquatic > Marine > Intertidal zone... | reverse complement strand
ATCAGGGTTTTCCTGCTGGCAGGCATGGTTTTTTCCTTAAAATAATCACACTACAGGGATAGACATTGCGTGTTGGCGGTCACACTATATAGAGCAGACTGGTTCCCCTCAAGTAGCGGGCTCAACCAGACCTGACAGCTCACATATATAGCAGATACGGGCATTTTCAATTTTCAATACGCAGGGATTCACTATAGAATCGACGTTTTATTCGGGCAAGCTGCCCAACCAATCAAAGGCATAGCCTCCTGTTTTACTCTCCGCTTTAAGGCGCTTCATGGTCGGGGCACTGGCGTAATACAGAGTTATGTCGCTGGCACTTGATACCAGCAGCCAGGTTTTGACCAAAGCCTGACTCGAGATTGACTAATCAGAATCAATAAAAGAAGTAAGAGACTCACCACATGACGCAATTCGAAATAATTACCACACTGCAAACCTGGATGTCCCAACAGATTATTGGCCAGGAAAAACTGATTGACCGGTTATTGATTGCGCTCCTCGCCGATGGCCATCTTCTGGTGGAAGGCGCTCCCGGGCTGGCCAAGACCAAGGCCATCAAGAATCTTTCTGAAGGTATTGAGGGTGACTTTCATCGTATCCAGTTTACTCCCGACCTTTTACCCAGCGACATCACCGGAACAGAAATTTACCGCCCGGAAGATGGCAGCTTCCGTTTTCAACAAGGCCCAATCTTTCACAACCTGGTGCTTGCCGACGAGATCAACCGTGCCCCCGCCAAGGTACAATCTGCCCTGCTCGAAGCGATGGCCGAACACCAGGTCAGTGTAGGCCGCGAAACCTTTAAACTACCCAAGTTATTTCTGGTGATGGCTACCCAGAACCCGATTGAACAGGAAGGTACCTATCCATTGCCTGAAGCCCAGCTCGACCGTTTCCTGATGCATGTTACGGTGGGCTATCCTGATACTGACTCAGAACGGAAAATTCTCAACCTGGTACGAAACGAAGCGCGCAATGAAGTCATGGAACCTCCCGCCATCGTGCCACAGGAAAGCCTGTTCCAGGCGCGCCAGGAAGTCCTCAATATCCATATGGCAGAAACGGTAGAGGAATATATACTGCAACTGGTCATGGCGACCCGTAATCCCGGTCCCTATTCAGAGGAACTGGACAAATGGATCGATTTTGGTGCCAGCCCCCGAGGGACCATTTCTCTAGACCTGTGTGCCCGCGCCCATGCCTGGCTCAAGGGCAAGGATTTCGTCAGCCCGGAAGATATCCACGAGGTTTTTCATGATGTCCTGCGTCACCGCGTGTTGCTGAGCTTTGAAGCAGAAGCTGCCGGCGTCGATCCTGACTCTGTACTAACCAGAATTCTGGAACTCGTCCCTTCAGCCTAGACCTGAACGTATTGAAATTTCCTGACCAAGCCCCACCATGTCCACTGGACCAAGAGGAAAGCATTGTCTCGTAAACGTCAGCTAAATATTCAACAGGATCAGTATCGCAGTCGCGGTGCTTTCATTACACTGGAGCAATTATTTGACCAGCGTCATGTCGCCAAATCCTTTGAACTGGATTACCAGTCACGCAGTCGGCTGGGGATGTCCGGTTCGCATATTTCCAAGCATAAGGGGCGCGGTGTCGATTTTGAGGAATACCGGGCCTATCAGGCCGGTGACGATATCAGACAGATTGACTGGCGCGTGACCGCCCGTGTCGGACGCCCTTTTACCAAGGTATTTCGGGAAGAACGTGAACGCCCGGTGATTATCGGCGTTGACCAGTGCCATAACATGTTTTTCGGCAGCCAGGTGGCATTCAAGTCGGTGGTCGCAGCAGAAGCCGCCGCCATCATCTGTTGGACCACTGTGGATAACGGTGACCGGGTTGGCGGTGTGGTGTTCAATGACACGATCAATGAACTGGTCAAACCACGGCGCAGTAAACGCTCTGCCCTGCGCTTTCTCGACACCCTGGCTCGTTATAATCAGGATCTGGTCGAGCACCATAGCGATCCTGCGCTGAGTGAAAAAAATTACCTGCTTGGCGCCCTTGAACAGATGTATCGCATTACCCGACCAGGGTCCAATGTTTACCTGATCAGCGATTTTCAGACCTTTGATGACAAGTGCCGCCAGTATCTGCACCAACTGGCCCTGCACAACAGCGTGACCTGTATTTTTGTATACGACGCGCTGGAAGAAAACCTGCCGATTCCCGGGGTCTACAGCATCACCGATGGACACCAGCGCAGTACAATCAATACCTATAAAAGTAGCGTCAGAACGCTCTATCACGAGCAATTCGAGGTCCGCCTCGGTATGCTCAGAAACGAATTCAACAAAATGAAAGTACCCCTCATTCCCCTGCGGACTGACCAGGTGGTACTGGAACAAATGGAAACATGGAAGCACAAGACCCGTTAAGCCAGCTCCGCGATATCCATTTACCGGAAGCGGTCACCTTCTGGCCGCCAGCCCCTGGCTGGTGGTTATTGCTGGTGCTCATTGTTATTGGTCTGGGTTTCATTTACCGGCAAGCGATTATTGCCATAATTCAGCGGCGTAAACTTGCCAATGTGCTCGAAGAACTGGACCAGGCCTATCAGCATTACCAGGAACAGGGCGCCTTTGAAAACAGGCGTAACCAGGCGGGTCTGGATTTTCTTGCCAGCATCAATATCCTCTTGAACAGAGTGGCGATTGTCATGTTCCCACAGGCGCCTTCCGAAAAACTCAGTGGCGCACAATGGCTCGATTTCCTCGACAGTTTTGACGCTGGTTCGGAATTTTCCCAGGGCGCCGGCCGAGTGCTGGCCGACGGTATTTATCAACGCCGCTTCGAGGCCGACACTGATGCGCTTTATGCATTGGTAAAAAGCTGGATTGAAAAACGCTACCAGGAAAAAAGCGCGACCCATGCCCTGCGTTTTGCCCAAACGGAGTCGTCATCATGATTCAGTTTGTCTGGCTTTGGGCTTTCTTTTTTCTGCCGCTGCCCTGGCTTTGCCACCGCTTGCTGCCACGCGCCGCCAATCGCGATGCGTCCCTCTATGTACCGTTTTTTAATTCACTTTCAACCATTGAAAAAACAGCACCGAAAATCGGCGCACGCAACCGTCTGATCGCCGTGCTGGCGATTCTCAGCTGGTTGTTGCTGGTCACTGCCGCCAGTCGTCCGCAATGGGTGGGCGAGCCTATCCAGTTACCCACCACCGGACGTGATTTGATGCTGGCGGTGGATATTTCCGGTTCCATGGAAGCCCAGGACATCCAATTAAGTGGTCAGAATGCAACGCGCCTGCAGGTGGTGAAATCAGTGGTGGGTGATTTTGTTGAAAGACGCACCGGTGACCGTCTTGGCCTTATTCTGTTTGCGGCCAGAGCCTATACTCAGGCGCCCCTGACCTTTGACCGGGACACCGTGGAAACCCTGCTATATGAAGCCGAGATCGGTATTATCGAGGAAAATGCCACGGCAATCGGGGATGCAATTGGCCTGGGCGTTAAACATTTGCGAGAACGCCCGGAAGCCAGCCGTATTCTGATTCTTCTCACCGATGGCGTAAACAATGCCGGTGAAGTCTCTCCTACCCAGGCCGGTGATCTGGCGGCGCGGGAAAATATTAAAATTTATACGATCGGCATTGGCGCTGATGCATCGAGTTCAAACTCACTGTTTGGACCACGCACCATCAATCCCTCCGCTGATCTGGACGAAGACAGCCTGACCCAGATCGCCGTTAATACCGGTGGCCAGTATTTCAGAGCCAGAGACCGCGAGGAGCTGGAAAATATTTATGGTCTGCTTGACGAACTGGAGCCGGTGGAACAGGAAGCTGAAACCTTTCGTCCCACCTCCGCGCTGTTTTACTGGCCCCTTGGTGTGGCCGCTGCACTTAGCTTCCTGATCGCGCTTTTGCGCATGCCCTGGGGAATATTGTTTGCCGGCAACCGCCAGTGGGAAGCGAGCCAAAACATTGCGGCACAGGAAAAGACCATGGAGGTCAAGGCATGAATCCCCTCCTGAGTCCCGAAATCCTGGAGAATTTCCACTTTCTCAGACCGGTTTTTTTATATGGTTTGATCCCTGCGCTGATCCTGGTTTTCTTGCTGCTTTTTATACAAAGCACACGCAGTACCTGGTCACGGGCAATTGATCCTTCCCTGCTGCCATTCCTGCTGGACAAGAACAGCTCTCCACGCCGGGTATACCCACTTTTCGGATTACTGCTGTTATGGACCCTTGGCCTCATCGCTCTGGCCGGCCCCGTGTGGCAACAGATTCCTGTGCCGGTTCAGGAACGTGAAGATGCACTGGTTATCGTGGCAGATATGTCGCTATCCATGTACGCCAATGATGTGGCGCCGAACCGGGCTGTTCGAGCCCAGCGAAAGATTATTGATGTGCTGGCGACCCGCAAGGAAGAAGGCCAGACGGCGCTGGTGGTATATGCCGGTGATGCCCATGCAGTTACCCCACTGACTGATGATGTGGAAACCATTAATAACCTGGTGTCCTCCCTGGAGCCCAATATCATGCCGATGCTGGGAAGCAGTCCTGACAGCGGCATTCAGCTGGCCCTGGAATTACTGGAAAATAGCAGTCTGCCCCAGGCCCAGATTCTGCTTATTACTGATGGCATCAATGCCAATGATATAGGCGCCATTAGAAACAGCCTGCGCGGTACCCAGCATACCCTTTCAGTATTGGGAGTCGGTACTGAGGATGGTGCACCAATCCCGATGGCTGAAGGAGGCTTTCTGCGCGATAGCAACAACGCTATTGTTATTCCAAGACTGCAGCGCAACCTGTTACAGGATCTCGCCCAGGAAACCGGCGGCCGCTATGCCGATGCACTGTTAACCGATGAAGACATAAATTACCTGCTGGACCAGAGTGTTTTTGACGAAAATGAAAACCTGATTGATGTAGAGCGCGAATTTGATATCTGGTACGAAGCGGGCCCCTGGCTGTTACTGCTGGTGTTGCCCCTGGCAGCGCTGACTTTTCGCCGGGGCTGGTTGCTGGGTTTATGCCTGGCCATCATCTTTGTGCCGGAGCGCGATGTCTATGCCTGGGAATTGAAAGACCTGTGGGTGAAGAAGGATGTTCAGGGGACTGAAGCCTTTGCTGAAGAGGATTTTGAGCAGGCGGCCAACCTGTTTCAGGACAAGGAATGGCGTGCTGCAGCCAACTACCGTGTGGGTAATTATGAAAATACCATCGCCGATCTTGGTCTTCTTGAAGATGCCGAGTCCCATTATAATCGGGGTAATGCGCTGGCCCGGATGAATCGCTATCCTGAAGCCATTGCCGCATATGAACAGACCCTGGCACTGGCTCCGGATCATGAAGATGCTCAGTTCAACAAGGCACTGCTGGAAAAAATCATGGAGGAACAGGAACAACAGCAGCAAGAGCAGCAACAGCAGGATAGTGAGGGCGAAAACCAGGATCAGGATCAGGAAAGTCAGCAGCAGGAAAACCAGGAACAGCAACAACAGAATCAGGAACAACAGTCTGAGCAATCGGAGCAGGAACAGGATCAGCAGCAACAGCAACAACAGGATCAGCAGCAGGAATCCGAGCAGGACAGCGAGAGTGAACCCCAGGACCAGGAAAGCCAGGAACCCCAGGAAGGTGAGCAGCCAGATTCCGAAGAGGAACAGGCAATGCAGCAATGGCTCAGGAGAATTCCTGATGATCCCGGTGAACTCTTAAGGCGAAAATTTCAATACCAGGCCGCACGACGCCGCTTTGAACAGATTCAAAACCCCAACCTGGCTGAACAGGAAGAAAACGGACAGATATGGTAAACCGATCAATACTGAAATTGTTTCTCGCAACTTGCATGCTGTTGACCAGCTTGCTGACAGTGGCTCAGACTGCCGCCCAACCCCTGAGTGCTTTTGTCGACAGAAATGACATTAGTCTGAATGAGCTGCTCACCCTGACCATCAGGGTTGATAACTCACTGGGTAATGCGCGCCCTTCCCTTGCCGGTCTGAATCGTGATTTCGAACAGATTGGTAACGTCACCACGCGCAGCTCCTACACCAATATCAATGGCACGGTGCAGTCCTTTGTCGATTACATCGTACAACTGCGGCCCCGCTCCACCGGTACGTTGACCATTCCGTCATTCAGAATCGGCGGCGAAGTATCCAGTCCGATTACCATTTCTGTTGGCGAAGCTGACCAGCTGAGTAATAGCAGCACCGATGAAATATTTATTGTATCCGAGGTCAGCAAGGAAAAGATCTATGTGCAGGAACAGCTCCTGTATACCATTAAACTTTATTACTCCATCAGCTTTGACCAGGGCGCCCAGCTTACGTCGCCTCAGGTAGCCGATGCCGTCGTACAGCAGCTGGGTAGCGACGAAACCTATTCAGAGATAGTCGAAGGTGTGCGCTATAACGTCACCGAGCGCAAATTTGTCATTTTCCCCCAGAGCAGCGGTCAACTGACTATTCCTCCGGTCTATTTCACTGCCACCGTCGGCAGACGCGGCGGGCTAACGCGTTTTTTCAATAACCGAACCACCGTCCGTGAGATTAATCTGGCCAGTGACCTGCATGCCATTGCGGTGCTTGGAAAACCGGCAAATTTTCCGGGACAAACCTGGTTACCCGCGGCCAATATTGCCATTATTGAAAGCTGGAGTGGCCCGGTTGATGAGCTCACCATTGGCGAATCCGTAACACGCAATATTCAAATCAGCGCCAGTGGTCTGAGTAGTTCGCTGCTGCCGGGAATAAGCTATGAAGACTTACCCGGACTCAAGTTTTACCCGGATCAGCCATCCAGTGAAGATTCAGCCAATGAGCTTGGCGTTACGGGATCACGGACGGAAGGCACGGCGATTGTGCCTTCTGAAGCTGGTGATTTTGTGATTCCAGAAGTCGTTATCCCCTGGTGGAATACCACGACAGACTCTCTCGAACGTGCGGTGATTCCGCCGCGAACACTGTCAGTTCAGCCCGGCACTGTCCGCAGTCAGCAGTTTAGCGGCAATTTGCCGAACATTCCATTGAACCAGATCACGCTGGATACCGGCACGGCCTTACCCGCGACACAGACACCGGGGCTGACTCTGTTCTGGATTACGACTACCGCAGTATTTGCCGTCGCCTGGTTTTTCTCCACCGCCATGTGGTTACGTAGCAGACGAATGCTCGCCTTTGTCAGTACGGCAACCCCTGCCATGATGCCGCAGAAAAAACAGCGCAAACAGGACAAACCTGTTTCTGTCGATGCCGGTATGGCATTGAAAGTACTGAAGACGGCCATAGACAAAGGCAATGCAGCTGATATCAAACGTTGCCTCATTGCCTGGGCTCAGGCCTTTTATGAGAATGAAACACTCCTGACGCTGTCACAGATTTCCCGACGGGCAGGCACCGATGAGCTGAATGAGTTACTGAACCAGCTGGAACAGTCACTGTACAGTGACAAAACCGAAGGAAGTCAGGAACAGGGTCCGGCAGATCACAAGAAACTGCTTACCATTATTACCAGCCTGCATAAACAAGGGGGCTTAAAAGGCAGGCAAAAAAACGATTACAGTTTACCTCCCCTGTATAAAAATTAAGGATCTGCAGGGCAAGCTTGCTTGCCCATAATCTGTATTGGCCTGATTATTTATAAAGTCGCATCTCTCTTTTATAGGTTTCTTTATAGTTTTCTATTTTTCTGCAGAATCTGCCAGCAGGCTTACTGTGCCCCCTGATGAATTTGTTTAAAGGCAATTACCCATGAACGCAAAACAAAATATGACTCAGTTCATGTCTGGACTGAAACGCCGCAATCCCGGTGAGAAGGAGTTTCACCAGGCTGTACATGAGGTCGCCTTCGATATTCTTCCCTATATCGAAAGCAACCCAAAATATCAAAATGCACTGTTACTGGAGAGACTCTCGGAGCCTGACAGGGTCATCAGTTTCCGTGTCTGCTGGGTTGATGATCAAGGAAATATTCGCGCCAATCGCGGCCATCGTGTACAGAATAATAATGCCATTGGTCCCTACAAAGGCGGCATTAGATTACATAACAGCGTTAATCTCAGCATTCTGAAATTTCTGGCCTTTGAGCAGACCTTTAAAAACTCCCTGACAGGTTTGCCAATGGGCGGCGCCAAAGGAGGCTCGGATTTTAATCCGAAGGGAAAATCGGATGGTGAGGTCATGCGTTTCTGCCAGTCCTTTATTACCGAATTAAGCCGTTATATTGGCCCAGACACGGATGTTCCGGCAGGAGATATCGGTGTCGGTGCAAGGGAGATTGGCTATATGTTTGGCCAGATGAAAAGACTGACCAACAAGTTTAGTGGCACCTTTACCGGCAAGGGAATTGAATATGGCGGCAGCCTGATAAGAAACGAAGCAACCGGCTATGGTGCTGTTTATATGCTGGAAAACATGCTGCTGCATCACAAGCAGGAACTTGAAGGCAAAAAGATTCTTATTTCCGGGTCAGGCAATGTGGCCATTTATGCGGCAGAAAAAGCCATACAGCTAGGCGCCAAAGTCATCACCATGTCTGATTCCTCCGGTTATATCCATGACAAGGAAGGCATCAATGCCGAAAAACTTGCTCTTATCAAGGATCTGAAAGTCAAACGTCGCGCCCGAATTTCAGAATACCTGAATACCTTTGAGGCAGAATTTGTTGCAGACCAACGCCCCTGGCATGTACCCGGTGATATTGCCCTGCCCTGCGAAACACAGAATGAAATCTCAATTGACGATGCCAAACTGCTGGTCAAAAACGGATGCAAAGCTGTGGTTGAAGGCGCCAATATGCCCACCGTGAAAGAAGGTATAGAGATATTCAAGGAGGGGCAGGTATTGTTTGCCCCCAGTAAAGCTGCCAATGCCGGAGGCGTAGCCGTGTCGGGACTGGAAATGAGTCAAAACTCTGCGCGCCTGAGCTGGTCAGAGCATGACTTGCAGGATCACCTGAAAAAAATTATGCACAATATTCACGACAAGTGCGTCTCCCATGGTACCGAGAAAAATTACGTAAACTATTCACGTGGCGCCAATGTTGCGGGGTTTATCAAGGTGGCGGATGCGATGTTGGCTTACGGCGTGATATGACTCCAGAGGCAAGAGACAAGCAAAATGGATAAAGGATAAAGGTGAGTGAGGATCAATCCTGCCGTTATATGATTTAAACACTAGCGAGGATTTCCACTTTGTTTAAAAAGACAACTTCATCAGCAGGTTTAATTTTGTAGCTTGCCTCTTGGGCTCTTGGCTCTCATTTTAAAAAAAAGCCCGGCTTTCACCGGGCTTTTGAGATCAAGCTGATTTCAGCAGTCTACTGTTGTCGACCTTGCTGTTTATCGCTATCTGTCTTGGCTTCATGGCTTCGGGGATTTCTCGCTGCAGATCAATATGCAGCAGGCCGTTTTCCATGGTGGCACCATTCACCTTGATATGGTCTGCCAGTTTAAATTGACGTCTGAAATGTCTTTCAGCAATACCGCGGTGCAGGTAATTGCGCTCAGATTCTTTCTGCTCTTCGGATCGAATGGAAGAAACTGTCAGGGTATTGTTTTCGACTTCCACGTTAATGTCGTTCTCGGAAAAACCGGCAACAGCCATGGTAATTCGATATTCGTCATCTTTTATTAGTTCAATGTTATAGGGCGGATATGTTGACGCAGTTCTTTCATTGGTGGAAATGGTGTCAAGCAATGAGCCCAGGTGGTCAAAGCCAATGGCGGACCGATAAAGGGGAGAAAAATCAAATGTTGTCATGTATATATCCTCATTCAAGCAATATTATTTAGAGTAAAGCCTGTTCATCTGGAACCAGGCAACTGGCCGGTATAAGCCGACAAGTTGAAGCTCATTTGAGCCTTCACATCCCATAAATATGACCTGCAAGAGGAATTTCAAGGGCATTGGAAGTAAAAAAATGTCATCAGACTCTTCGGGATTTTGCTGGGTCTAACAGAAAGTTGCCGGTTATTATTAGGCTATTCCTCTAACCTGGTGATAGCGGCGTCAGCATCTTCGAAATACTCCACTTCGCCTGACATAAACCAGCTGGCAATTGTGGCCATTTTTTCCTTCTATTTATTAGCGCCGACTAGCGCCAGCTTATCGAATGCGCTGCCATGTTTGAGGCCAATTTAAAATTATTCCGGGCAGCACGAAGCTCCCACACCTTGAATTCCGTCGCATCAAAAAAATCGTTGATATGTGGGTCAGAAATTCCGGTAAGTGAATTCTCCAACATTCGAGTAAGAGTGCTGTAATCTTCATGGACCAGCTTGCCAACAGCTTTCATGATCCGTTAAAAATTATTACCGACACGCTCCATCCCGATAGGCAATCAACGACGCTGTATAGTCATGGCAAATTCCTTTTGCTGCTCACAATGTAAGCTGCGCTTAAAAAATCTGTAGAATAGTGCTTCCTGCACTAACGCTTTCGAATATAAACAAGAAAGCTCAAAAAAGGAAAATAGTAAGGCGCATTGCGAAAAAGCCGCCCCAGCGAATCCAAAATGATGTGTGAATCCGGCGCAACAAATGTTCCGCCGTACCAGACCAGCCAGGTTAACGACAAGATTGCCATGCCACCCAGCAACCGACGTTTCCTGTCAAACTCTTCCGAGGTCAGAAAAATACCTGCATGGATAAGTAAGCAGAGAAAAAAGATTGGAAGTTGTACTTGCATAGTAGTGTGTTGTGCGCGTAATTATTTCGGCACCTGATCATCCTGATACTCAAATCTT
>Ga0181559_10006790_pt1 | contig 10730 bp, 6 predicted proteins | sample 011ome_21_FD_133752 | JGI IMG/M metagenome (GOLD analysis project Ga0181559, IMG submission 133752) | Coastal salt marsh microbial communities from the Groves Creek Marsh, Skidaway Island, Georgia - 011508AT metaG (megahit assembly) | ecosystem: Environmental > Aquatic > Marine > Intertidal zone... | reverse complement strand
CCATCAGGACGGCGGAAATGCGGTTCAGCCAGTGTCCCAGGTCGCGCCGGACCAGCATGTCCCTCAGGGCGCGGCCGCCGCTGGCATAGATAAGCAGGCTGATGAATTCGATAAGTATCATCAATGGCAGTATGATCGCCGCCTGGGGAATGAGTGAGCGCTCCGGATCAATGAACGCCGGCAGCAGGGCGGCCAGGAATATCCAGCCCTTGGGGTTGGAGGTGGCGGTGATGTATCCCTGCATGATGAGCTGGCGTCCGGTCAGTGTCGCGGCTTTACCCGCGCCATCGATATCGGTGGGTGCGCGCCAGGTGCGCTGGGCTGTCCATAGCAGGAAGGCTGCCGCGGCGAAGCGGGCCACGGTAAACACCTGCGGGTAATTCAGCATCAGGGCAGTTACCCCCGCAAAGGAGGCAATGGCCACCGTGGCAACTCCGGCCAGTTCCCCGCCCATCATCCATAGTGTGCGACGCACACCGATGCTGATGCTCAGTGTCATGGACAACGACATGCACAGGCCCGGGCTGAGCGCGATCAGGAAATAGCTGAGAATAAAGGCAAGAAGCGTCGCGGCGTCCATGGATAGAGCAGGTCAGTATGGGGTCAGGGATTAACCATCACAGGAAGGCTTTCCCAATGAGGTTGGTGTTCGCCATTATAGGAATGCCGGGGCGGATAACCAACAGTGCTTTTCTTCAGGCAGCTTTTTCAGCGGCGCCGGAAGATGCCCCTGACCAGGCGCACCTGTCCCTGTTCAAGACACAGGCGTGCGTTGGTGGCTTTTTCGCCGAGGTTGTCCACGAACACGAACAGCCCAAGCGCACCCGCCTTGGCCGGCGTGGCATTGGCGGCGGTCCGGGTCGAGCCCGGCGGCGCGAATGCCGTCAAGCAGGCGGGTTTCGATATCGTTGGCGGAATAGTGGGTGGCAAGTGTCGACATGGCTAGCTCCAGGCAATAGCTTCTTTTTTTGCCACGATACGCCTGATGAGCAAATGTATACAGCTTTATAGTTCATTCGGGATCAAGTGGCTCTGATCCCTTTGATATTTTGACTGTTCGAGGCTCCACCCAGTGACGGGGAAACCAGTGTCGCGGCATGAGCTTCTCCCAGAAACGCGGGTGATCGACAATCAGTTCGCTCAGGGCAGCGAAGGGGATAGAAACCAGGAGCACGATCAGGATGACTTGCGGCTCAAGTTCGGCGTCCGTTGCCAGCACAATCGCCAGCAAGTCCTCGACGAGGCCCATCGCCACCCCGATCACCATAAATTCCAGGAAACGGATCAGTCGTTGTCGTTTGGTCAGGGACATGGGATCTCCTTGGGTTCAGTCTTGCTAAAGCAGCAAATCAAAGTATATGGCAAAGGGTGCAGGGTCATTTGATCTAAAATAACCGTGCCCCCTTTGCTTATGCGTAGCGCAGGGGCTAGTCAGGTTTCACCAGGTGCGTTTGGCCACGGTCTATTTCATTCATCACAGGGCCAGGCAGTATGGCGCTTGGGCCGGTCAGGTTATCCCGGCTCATTATTTCCGTAATCCGGACCCTGGTCAGCAGGCCTTCCTGCTCAATAAGCTCCATCACCCCGCTGCCGGTTACCAGCGCTTTGCGCGCGATATCGGACGCATTTTCATACCCGATGTAGGGCGTGAATACCGTGATAACCCCAATGCTGTTCTGCACGTTATTTTCACAGAGATCGACATTGGCTGTTATACCGGTGATACAACGTTCCCTGAGCATGGTAATGGCCGAAGTTAACATGCGGATGGAGCCCATCAGGTTATGGATAATGAGGGGTTCAAACGGATTCAACTGAAGTTGCCCGCCTTCGGCAGCCATCGTTACCGCGAAATCATTGGCAATCACCTGGAAAGCGGCCTGGTTCATTGCCTCTGGAATTACCGGATTGACTTTACCTGGCATGATGGAAGATCCGGGCTGCATGGCGGGAAGATTAATTTCATTCATTCCGGTGCGAGGCCCACTGGACAGCAGGCGCAGATCATTCGCAATTTTGGACAGCTTGGTCGCCATGCGTTTCAACATGCTGGAAAACATGACAAAAGCACCCACGTCTGATGTGGCTTCCACCAGGTTTTCTGCCAGAACAAAATCTATGCCGGTATCCTGGGCCAGGTGTTTGACGGCGAGTTCGGCGTAATGCGGGTGGGTATTGATACCAGTACCAATGGCAGTGCCGCCCAGGTTAACTTCCCTGAACAGGTTTGCCATTTCACCCATTCGCGCGATGTCTTCACTTAACGTATAGGCCCAGCCAAGAAATTCCTGCCCAAGCGTCATGGGAACAGCATCCTGTAATTGAGTACGGCCCATTTTGAGAATGTCAGAAAACTCCCGGCCCTTATCTTCCAGGGCAAGCTGCAATTCGGCGACAGCTGTAATCAGAGGATCATCACCCAGAATAACGGCCAAACGGGCAGCAGTGGGGTACACATCATTGGTGGACTGGGACATATTCACATCGTTGTTGGGGTGTAAATACTGGTATTCGCCTTTTTTATACCCCATTAATTCTAGGGCCCGGTTGGTGATGACTTCATTGGCATTCATGTTGGTGGACGTGCCGGCATCACCCTGGATCAGATCGACCACGAAATGCTCATGCAAATCCCCGCCAATAATTTCCTGGCAGGCGGCACTGATGGCCTGGCATTTGGCCTGATCGAGCAGGCCAAGATCAGCATTGGCCCTGGCACAAGCTTGCTTGACGTAAGCCAGCGCAATGATCAATTGGGGGTGGTGACTGATGGGAACACCGGTGATCTGGAAATTCTGGACAGCGCGCTGGGTTCGAATGCCGTAATAGGCATCGAAGGGCACTTCCTCGTCACCAAGGAGGTCATGCTCCATGCGGGATTTGTTGTTTGTAGTCATTTGAATACCTGTTAGCCGAATGAACAGGTATTCAGGTTGTCACAAGCGATAAGGGAGGAGATTTCGATTTGGCTGAATTGGAAGCAGGGAGCCCGGTTGATGGATGTTTCTATCGGCTTGAGGGATCAAGTGGTTCTCACCCCTTTGATTCACGCCAATGATTTTTGTTGTTAAAAGTAGGGTTCATCTTTCTCTTCAACTTCCCATGTATGGATCAAATTAGCCCATGCTTTCTCGTGGAAAGAATTCAAAAAACTTTTTCTATCTGATTCAGATGAGCCGGTTTGCAAAATGAGTGTTTCTCGTAAAGGGTGATGACTGGATATAAGAAACTCATTTCTTCTGTGTAGTCGTTCAAGTAACCTGATAGTTGGCACACTTGCAAATTTTCCACCTTCACCTCGATTGCAATCTTTGCAAGAAAGAACCAGGTTCCACACGCCGTCTATAATGACATCAAAGCCGTGCTGCTTGAGTGTATGAGGGAAAAAATGATCGACATCTGGATATTCATAACGACTACTATCCTCGATGTAAATATCGGAGAAACAATAGAAACACTTACCTTTCTGGTATCCATTTAACGCGTCTCTACTACCAGTAACTGATTTTCTTCTTCGTTGGCTGTCTAGAGCAAATAGTGATTGGTTTTCTTCGTTATACGCAATAGAAACTAGACTTCTTGAGACTCCAAGCTCCCATGCAGTTTCAACAAGATTCCATCGGGCTTCTACTTCTTGCGGGAGGTTCACGGATTGATGTTGGTTTATTAATGCAGAAAATTCATCTGTTATCCGTATGCCTTTGTTACTTTTCCGTTCGTCAATATAAAAGTGCGTTGGGATCACATCTCGGCCTACCACATGAAATGCATCAATTACATTGTTGAATCCGGAGCGGACAGTAAGATCTACCAAATTATCTGAATTAATTGCTCCTGAATTATATTTTCTGCATCCATCTAGAAATTTACTGCTATTTGATGTGCCCTGCTTGTCTGTTTGTTTAAGATGCTTGGCAATATGGCCTGCATAAATTGGGGCTAACTCTTCAAGTTTTATTAGTTGCCCTGATTCAGGCTTTAGATCAAGTAAAGATTTGGCAAGAGCGAATTTATAGCTAGCCACATTTCTACCAAAAAGAACTATTCCCCTCCAATAATCCTCTAACTGCGGCATTTTAGATACAAAGGTCACTAATAATTACCTTTCCCAGGTATTACATGCCTGACGCCACCTCTAGGATTTTCAACATCGCCTTCGCGCCTTGGTATTAAGTGTATATGACAGTGAAATATTGTTTGCCCAGCTACAAAGCCAGAATTCATGCCTATATTGAATCCTTTAACGGATTGATCGTCTTCCATAATTTTAGTTCTAACAGACCGCAACAAAAAGTCACAAGCAAGCAACTCGTCTTCTGTAATATCGAAATAATCTTCAGCATGACGTTTTGGTATAACAAGTGAGTGCCCCTCTGTTACAGGGAATCCGTCACGAATAACATATGCATGCTTATTCTCAGCTATCACCCTTTCTTTTGGAATGTTGCAGAAAAGACAGTCACTCGTTTCTTCGTTCATGTGCTTTTGATTCTGATGGTTGTTTAATGCAGATAATCACTGAAGAGGGTGGAAACTGCAAATCAAGTTACACTGCTCCTTTGATTTTATTGGCGCTATTGATGGCAAGAAAGTTGGGATGTTATATGGGGACACCCACTTAAATTTGCATTCTAGGATACCTGAACTAGGTGGTAGGTATTAAGAAATCAATCGGCAGAAATCAGGATGACTCGTCCACATTCAAATCTCATTTTTAAATGAATTTGAACAACCAATAAAAAAGCCGCCAGGTCTTGCGACGAGGCGGCTTTTCTTTACCTGGAGTCTTTTATTCCCTGCTGAGTCGGCGGTAGTACTCGGCTACCGATTCCTTGTACTCATCCGGCACAGTATCCGGTGTCGCTGTCCTGACGTTGTTGCCAGTCCCAGTGTTGTTCTCAATCTGCAGGCCCACTTCCAACTGCTCAATCAGCGCCAGCATATCGCCGTATTCCCTGGCGAGGATGTCCTCGTTACGGTTCAGGCGGGTGGCTTCCAGCTGGCGAATCCAGTCATACATCTGTGCCAGTTCTTCTGCGTTGAGTTCCAGGTCCTGGACCGCATTCCTGGCCTGCTGGGTGAACTGGTCGAGGTCGCCGTAGAACTGGTCGGGGACATCGATGGGGCCGTTGGTTAGCGGGTCGACACCGTTCCAGGGGCCGAATCGGTTGCCGCCGATGAAGCGATCACCGCCACCGAAGCCGCCGCCCTGTTGTTGTCCGCCTTGCTGCTGGCCACCTGGTTGTTGGCCCTGGCCCTGCTGTTGGCCGTTGGGATCGGGTTGGCCGGGTTGTCCCTGCTGGCCCTGTTGGCCTTGCTGGTTGGGATCACCGGGCTGCTGGCCGTTGCCGGCTAACTGCTGCTGCAGCTGCTGGCGCAGGGCCTGGGCCTGGCGTCTTGCGATATCGGCATCGGAAGTACCCGGGGCGCCCTGGCCTTCGACCAGTTCCTGGGCTTCGGCCAGGCGCTCGGCCAGGCGTTCCATTTCAGCGGTGACGGCGCTTTCGTTACCGGCAATGTAGAGACCGTAACCGGCATCAATATACAGCGCGGCGTTGGACAGGGCCTGTTCGAGTTCGTTTTCCACGACGTCCTGGTTGGCGCGTTGTAATTCCCTGGCGGCTTCGGGGACATCATCGCCAAAGCGCTGCATGGATCGCAGCATCTGTTCCTGCAGGTCGGACAGCTCACCGGCCAGGGCGGTTTTCTCACGGGCCAGTGCCCATTCTTCTTCCAGTTCCATACCGCGGCTGTTCGCGTCTTCGCCGCTTTCACGTTCGGCGACGGCTCTTTCCATGGCGTCCTGGAGTTGTTGTTCCTGGCGTGCCTGTTCGCGGGCCATGCGTTGGGCCTGCTCGGCCATGTTGCTGAAGGAGGATTGCAGGTCGGCTAACTGGTCAGCCTGGATCTGTTCGCGGGCTCCTTCGAGCTGGCGCTGGGCTTCGTCGGCGGCGCGCTGGCGTTCTTCCGGGCTGGCGTTGCCGCGCATGGCTTCGGCGCTCTGTTCCATGGCGCGAATGGCACTTTCCAGTCGGCGCTGCAGTTCACTCTGGGCGACTTGCGGGTTCTGTTCGCTGCCGGGCTCACCCTGTTGGCCACCTTGTCCGGCCTGGCCTGCCTGACCGGGTTGCCCTGGTTGTCCAGGCTGACCCTGTTGTCCTTGCTCTCCTTCCTGCCCCTGCTGGCCTTGCTGACCGGACTGGTTCTGGGCAGTCTGCTGGCCCTGGCCGCGCTGCAGTGATTCGCGCTGTTGCTGCAACTGTTCCAGGCGCTCCTGCAGTTCCTCGGTCTGGCGCCTGAGCATTTCCTGCTGGTAACGCTGGGCTTCAGACATTTGCTGCTGGTTGCGCATGTTGTTGGCCAGTTGCTGCTGGCGTTTGGCCAGCTCATCGAGCTGGTCCATGATGTCTTCTTCTTCGGCCTGTTGTGCCTGGGGCGAGGCATTGCTGCCGGTTTCGTACTGGTTCAGCTCCAGGTCCATTTCCAGTTCAAACATTTCCGCCAGGTCCTGCTGGGCGCGGCCGCCACCGCCGCCACCACCACCGCCTTGCTGGTTCTGGACCTGGAATTCATTGAAGACTGCCTCGGCGCGCAGCAGGTGCTGCAGGGCTTCCTGGGCGGGCGCGATGGCCTCGTCCAGTTCGACTACGGCCAGGCGCTCGGAAGCGGGGTACATGCTCTGAACAGCGCGTTCCATGTTGACCACGAATTCCTCGATCTGGTCATCCTGGTTGTCGAGCTGGCGGGCGCGGGTGCGTTCGGCCAGGGTCGCGGCCTGTTCAGCCAGCGTGGTCTGCAGTTCGGACAACAGTGACGAGTTGACCTGGATCTGGCCGTCATCGGCTTCTTCCGCCTGTTCGCGGATCAGGTTCCAGGTGGAGGTAATGATCTGGCGCTGGCGGTTGGAGATTTCATCCTGCGGGCCGCCACCACCGCCGCCACCGCCACCGCCGCCGGACATCTGCGACTGGCTGTAACGACGCTGGTAATTCTGGATCTGTATGAAGAACATGTCCGTGCGAACGGTCTGGCTGCGGTCATTGCCTTCGGCGTAAAAGGAAATCAGGTCGCCGGGCACCAGCGGTACGCGGTTGGGGGCAGGTGGCTGGCTGTCATCGGCCTCGCCTTTTATTAGGGCGATGTAGGCTTCACTGTCTTCTTCAATGGCCTGCTGCTGTTGTTCCTCGGAGGTCACAATGGTGAACTGGCCGAGGTTGGATTCGGAGGTGACTTCTTCCTCAACCGTGATGTCTTCCAGCATGAAGATATGCTCGGCGGTAATGTCGCGCACGTTGGTGGCCAGTTCCACGGCCTGCCAGTCGCCGCCGTTGACCGAGTATTTCAGGGTCAGGGCTTCCAGGTTGAAATCGTCGCTGGCTTCTATGCGCGCGGTGACTTCCTCGATGTTGCTGGCATTCCAGTCGCCGCCGGGGCGAATGAATTCAATCACCGGCTTGCCATCTTCGGCGATGCGGATGAAGTAGTCATCGCTCAGGCGCACCTGCTCGCCACCAACGATGGCGGCAATGTAGTACTCGCCTTCATCAGTCACGGTAAATTCAGAGGTGGCATCCACGCCGTTGATGGTCATGGCCTGGTCCACTTCGTTCAGGACCAGCGCACCTTCGGCCAGTGGTGCGGTGGTAGTGACCTTCAGCTCGATGCGGGTATCGGGCAGGGTGCGGATATCGCCCTGCTCAAAGGTTTCCGGGTCGCGCTCGGTCCACTCGGGATAGTTGTAGGTCAGCTCCAGCGATTCGATACCGGGCACATCCACCACGGTGACATCGTATTCTGGGCTGCGCAGGCCGGTAGTGGTGACGTAGTAGGAGAGGTTGTCCTGCATGGCGAAGAAGGTGAATTCAAAACCGGCCGGGCTGCCTACCATGGCCACTTCCTGCCAGTCGCCGCCGGCTTCACGCACGTGGATCACGGCTTCATCGGGATCAAATCCTTCCATGGCCGCCATCACGCGCAGGTTGGCGCCACGTCTCACACTCTGGTCACCGGGTGTGACAACAATGGATTGCGGTGGCAGCAGGTCGTCAAAGGCCCAGCCGGCCAGCAGGTTGCGCAGGCTGTAGTTCATCATGCCGGGACCGGCCAACAGCAGGATGGCAAAGATGACCACGGCCATGCCGCCGACGGCGCCGGCGATGCTGAAATCGCGCTGGCTGATTTCCTGTTCCACGGGATGGTTGTCCGTGACCTTCAGGGCATCTTCGGCCAGCAGGTCGCGGAAGGGATTGTTGGTTTCCTTCATCTGGGCGTAGGTTTCGATACGCCCGCCAAAATCGGGAGTGCGTGATTCAATCTTGCCGCTGACGTCAGCATCGATGTCCTTCAGGGGACGCACGATGGTAGTGATGATGACACCGGCCAGGGCCAGCACCAGGAAAATACGGAACGCGGCAACGGTTTCACCGGAGAAACCACTCTCGGTGGAAAACCAGGCGCCAATCACGGCAACCACAAGCAGGACCACAGCAGTGGCGGCCATGCCTTGCACAAGGGTGAGTTTTTTCAGGCGGGACCTGAAATTGTCGAGATACTGATCTAGGCGGTTAGATGTTTGCATGTTTGCTATGCCTGTTGCCTGTGATGAGTTTTATAGCGTTCCTGTTCTGACACGAAGATGCTGGTTACCCAGGTATGATTCAGCGAGAACTATGATAACAAGTAAAATCAGGAAAAAGCGCCAGATTTCGCGCTCTTCCATGTCCTCGGCGGCTATTTCCCCGCCGGTATCCAGGGCCTGTTCACCCGTTCCGGCGGCTTCTGCCACCACATTCTGCCAGTTTTGCAGTACCTGGGCATCCATAACAGTGAGATCTGACTCCCTGCGATCCGGGTTTACGGCCACCAGGACTTCGCCTCCTGGAGTAATGACCCGGTAAAAGCCGGTTTTATTCAGGGCAATGTCCTGGGCCTGCGTGGTATCGGACAGGGACAGCAGGCTCACGCCGTCGGGGTCAAAGACCTGGCCAGAGGCGCCGCCGGAGCGGGATAGTTGCAGGAAGCTGCCGGCTACCTGTTCCCTGACCAGCAGGTTTTCGTTGGACAGGTAGCGCGCGGCTTCGGCCATGAAGGTGACAAAGACCGGTTTTACCGGCAGGTCACTGATGGTGTTGTCCAGGGCAGTATTGAGCAGCATGAAACGGCCGCGGCCAATCTGGCGCTCCAGCAGCACGGGGCGGTCACCGGCCTGGGCTATTAACAGACGGTCGTCGTCACTCGGTGTTACCGGCAGAGTGCGAACATTCACCGAGCCCCAGCCGGAGCTCTCCCGCAGGGCGGGGTGGCTGCTGTCAATCATGGTAATCGGGTTGCGGCCTTCCCGGCGCAGGGAGGTCGCGGTAATGGGCAAATCCAGTACGGGAATCGCCGCCTGGCCCAGCAGGTTTTCACTGACACCGGCAATCACGGCACCACCACCGTTGACGTAATCGGTGATGGCGACGGCCAGGCTGGAATTGATGTCAGCCAGGTCCTCGATCACGATCCAGGGATAACGCTGCAGTACGCGTGCGTCAAAATCGGTAATGGGCTGGGCAATGACTTCGTAACCGCGCGGCGCGGTTTCCAGCGCGGAGGTGATATAGGTGACGCCGCGTGATTCGGGATCATCGGTCAACAGCAGGACCGGAGCCGGTGGTGCGTTATCGAACACGGCATGGCGGATGTCGTCAGCAGCAATGGCATCGCCCGGTGAGAGGGTCAGGTCAAGACGGTTATCTCCTTCCTCGAAGACGACACCCATGAATTCAACGGTCATGACGTCGGGTGAGTCGTTGCCACCCAGGGTAATTTCCTGGCTGCCTTGCGCCACGCCGTTAACGGAGAGCGATACGGTACGTTGTAGTTCTTCGCTGTCGTTATAGCCCCTGACACTGACGATGACATCCTGGCCGCTTTGTACCACCACGGAATCAATGGCCTGGTTGGGGACATTGCTTGTGGCAACGCGTTCCAGGTTGAGGGTCATCGGACGGCCGTTGATGACATCGGGAATCATGTCGGCAAAACGCACGGCCTGGCCGGTTTGCTGAAAGTCGCTGATCACGTGCAGAACGAAATTGGCCTGGCTGGCTTCCACCAGGGTATTCAGGGAGGTCACCATCACGCCCAGGTCGAGCTTGCCGTTGCCGGGAGACAGTGAGCTGACGCCCTGTTCCAGGATGGCCGCATCATTGGTGACTGCCACCACGTTGGTGACACCGGTCGAGGCGGAGTAAAGGCTGGCAATATCGTCATCACCCATGTTGTTGATAATGTTGCGGGCGCTGTCCTGGGCATCGGCAAAGGCGCCATTGGCAGACATGGAAAATGAGGTATCCATGACGATGACATGATGGGTGGTGTCAGCAGTGACCACGGCCTGCGGTGGAGCGAAGAAAATCGGGCGGGCAAAGGCCAGCGCCAAGATAATGAAGAACAGGATACGCAGGGCCATCAGCAGCAGGTACTTGAGTTTTTTCTGCACATGGATGCGCTTCTTCGCCGGTTCCAGGAACATGGTGGTGGCGAATTTTTCGCGCTCGGTCACCTGGGTTTCCAGGCGGTGCAGCCACAGGGGCAGCCCGATGCCGAGCAGGCCAAGCAGAAATAAAGGTCCCAGTAATGCCATTAGTCCTTACCGTTGTTTCGGGCACGTTAAGCCGCACCCGGTTGTTACCTGTTGCGTAGGCCGGAAATCGCGCAGCGATCTCCGGCCTACCAATGCGTCAATT
>Ga0181559_10006784_pt1 | contig 10737 bp, 8 predicted proteins | sample 011ome_21_FD_133752 | JGI IMG/M metagenome (GOLD analysis project Ga0181559, IMG submission 133752) | Coastal salt marsh microbial communities from the Groves Creek Marsh, Skidaway Island, Georgia - 011508AT metaG (megahit assembly) | ecosystem: Environmental > Aquatic > Marine > Intertidal zone... | reverse complement strand
TCCCCGGATACCGTCATCGAGGAGGCGGTCCAACAACGGATCCTCTTGCTCGAACAACATTCAACGAATTCATAAAACCCCCTTCCCATGCCTAGTGGAAAGAAGCGCAAGCGTCATAAGATGGCGGTGCACAAAAAGAAGAAGCGTCTACGTAAGAACCGTCACAAGAAGAAGAAGTAATCTTCATGGGCGTTGACGGGTCCTCCCTGAAGAGGGGGTATTCCTGAAACCCCAATCATGTATTGACGCGTGAACATAGAACTGGTCATCAACAAGACCAAGTCCGGGTTGCGTATTGCCATGCTGGAGGACGGCCATTTGGTCGAACTCCACGAAGACAAAGGCAACCAGGATTATGCGGTCGGGGACATATACCTCGGTCGGGTCAAGAAGGTGCTGCCCAGTCTGAACGCGGGATTCGTGGACATAGGACATCCGAAGGATGCCTTCCTCCACTACCTGGATTTGGGCCCGCAGTATCTGAGCTTTAAGACATATGCCCAGCGCTCCATCAAGGGGACGCAGTCGACGGCAGACCTCTCCAACTTCAAGAAGGAGAGCGACATCGACAAAAAAGGCAATATGAAAGACGTGGTCTCCGCAAGCCAAAATGTGCTTGTGCAGGTCGCGAAAGAGGCCATCTCCACCAAAGGCCCCCGGCTCACCGCCGAGGTCACCTTGGCAGGCAGGTACCTCGTGCTGGTGCCGTTTTCCAATAAAATCAGCATCAGCCAACGCATCCAGAAGGAAAGTGAGCGCAAGCGCCTGAGGGTGCTGCTGCAAAGCATCCGACCGGAAAACTGCGGAATCATCGTGCGGACCGTGGCCCAGGAAAAGGGCGCCGCAGATTTGCATTCCGACCTCGAGGAACTGAGCAACCGGTGGAAGGAATTGCACGCCAATCTGCGCAATGCAAAACCACGCCAGCGCGTCCTCGGTGAAATCAACAAGACGAGTTCGCTGTTGCGCGACCTCCTGACCCCCGATTTCTCCCAGATTCTCGTCAACGACCCGGACGTCGCCAATGAAGTCAGGGAGTTCCTGGCCGGCATTGCACCGGACAAGGTGGACATCGTCAAGGAGTCAAAGGCCAAGGATGTTTTTGACGACCGCGGGGTGCACCGCATGATCAAGGCGAGTTTTGGTCGGCAGGTCAACCTGCGGAGTGGGGCCTACCTCATCGTGGAGCACACCGAGGCCATGCACGTGATTGACGTGAACTCCGGTGGGCGGAAGGCCGGCGCAACCTCGCAGGAGGAGAACGCCATTGCGACCAACCTCGAATGCGCGACCGAAATCGCGCGCCTACTCCGTCTTCGCGACATGGGCGGCATCATCTGCGTCGATTTCATCGACATGGGTGAGACCGGCAATCGACGTGAGTTGACTGAGGCCTTGCGCAAGGCCATGAAGCCCGACAAGGCCAAGCACAACGTGCTGGCGCCGAGTCGATTCGGAGTGGTGGAGATCACGCGTCAGCGGGTGCGTCCTGTCACCGATATCAAGACGTCAGAAGTCTGCCCCTCCTGCAATGGAACGGGCCAGGTGACGGCGAGCATCCTGGTGACGGATGGCATCGAGGCGGCGCTCCAGGCCGCGGCGGATCGCGGTTTGGGTCAAGTGACCCTGATGCTTCACCCCATGGTGGAGGCCTACATCACCAAGGGTTGGTGGAACAACCAGCTCAAGCGCTGGAAGAAGTCGTTCGGCTTGAAGATTGTGGTGGAGGCCAACTCATCCATGGAGTTGCTCGAGCACAACTTGTACGACAGTCAGGGCGAAGAAGTCACCCTTTGACGGCATTCGGTCGGGGCGGTATTTCCTTGGGCCAAGCCAGGAAATGCCGCTCCACCGGCATGCTGAGCGCACTCAGATTCAGGTGATCTGATGCCGCGGCGACGTCGCGCACAGTGCCATTCTTGGAGAGTATGGCGATGCCATTGGAGGCGGTCGAGTACGCCCGATTGTTGATGCGGTCGTGCAACACGAAATAGGAGGCATCTTCCATGGATAGTCCAAAGGCCTTGCTGACGGCCTCGAGACGTTCTGCAATGTCGTCCTGATCAAAGGGGGCATCACGCAACTCGATCTTGAAAAGCCGGCGGTGGATGAGCCGTTGACACAATTGCGACAGCACGGGGTCCGGATGGTCCTGCCACGCCTTGATGCAACAGATCACGTCGTTGTCGTCGAGGGCACAGAAAGACCCGAGCACTTCTGGATCCGCCATGAATCGGGCGCGGTCCAGGTCCTCCTTCAAGAAAGGGGCGAGCGCAGGGGTGGACCAAACATCTTCACCTCTTCGGGCCAGTTCCCCGGCCCGTTCAAGGATGCGCATCATCATCCATTCGGCCGCGAGCACCGTCTTGTGCAAGTACACCTGCCAGTACATCAACCTGCGTGAGATGATGAACTTCTCTATGGAGTAAATGCCCTTCTCGTCCACTACCAGGCGTCCCTCGTGTACGTTGAGCATGCGGATGATGCGCTCAGAGCTGATCATGCCTTCGCTCACCCCCGTGAAGAAGCTGTCCCGACGGAGGTAGTCCATGCGGTCCATATCGAGTTGAGAAGACACCAGGTCGTGGAGGAACCCTTTGGGGTGGTGGTCATTGAATATCTCAATGGCCACATCGAGCATGCCATGGAATTGGGCATTCAGCTCATTCATGATGAGTGTGCTGATCTCTTCGTGGTGCACACCGCTGACGATGCTGTGTTCCAATGCATGACTGAAGGGACCGTGGCCTACATCGTGAAGGAGAATGGCGAGACAGGCCCCCCGATACTCTTCTTCGGTAATGCTGATGCCTTTCTCCCGCAACGAATCGAGGGCCTCCTGCATGAGGAACAAGGCGCCGATGGCATGGTGAAATCGGTTGTGGACCGCACCTGGATATACGAGGTGACTCAGCCCGAGTTGGCTGATTCTGCGCAGTCGTTGCACCCAGGGATGATCGAGGACCCGAGTGAAGTCCGCGTAACGCAGTTGAATGAATCCGTACACCGGATCGTTGAGCAGCTTGGGACTTGCAGCCATGGCCGAAATTTGGTGTCTTTATTTGCACCGGCACCGCCGGGATGAAATAATTCTGAGCAATCGCCATTGAAGCATTGATGACGCGCACTCCCCACATCCTTTGGGCCGATGATGAAATCGACCTGTTAAAGCCACACATCCTCTTTTTGGAGGGTAAGGGCTACGAAGTCACAGGTTTTACCGATGGCGCTTCATTGTTGGAGGCTTTGGAGGCGGACCGAATCGTCGATGTGGTGTTTCTCGACGAGAACATGCCCGGATTGACGGGGCTGGAGACCTTGCAGCGCATCAAGGAAAAGCGCCCCCACCTTCCGTGTGTGATGATCACCAAGAGTGAAGAAGAACACATCATGGAAGAGGCCATCGGGTCCAAAATGGTGGATTACTTGATCAAGCCCCTGAATCCAAACCAAATCCTGCTTTCGCTGAAGAAAATCCTCGACGAGAAGCGCTTGGTGGGAGAGAAGGCGATGAGTGACTACCAGCGCGAATTCCGCGAGCTCGGAATGCGGCTGATGGACAGGCTGGGTCGGGAAGATTGGGAAGACATCTACAAACGATTGGTCCATTGGGACATCGAACTTTCTGCTTCAGGAGACCAAGGGATGGCAGAGGTCTTGAGAATGCAGCGTGCTGATGCCAGCCGTCAATTCGCCAAATACGTCACTTCCCACTACGGAGACTGGTTGTCTGATTTGGATCGCTGCGGTTCCGAGGAGGACCCTTTGCTCGCTCCCCATGTGATGTCGGAATCTGTGAAGCCCATGCTGGAGCAGGGGAAGCGGACCCTCTTCGTATTGATCGACAATTTCCGTTACGATCAATGGCGTGCGTTGGGACCCGCCCTCGCTGATGCTTGGCAGGTCCAATCTGAAAGAATGCACTGGAGCTTTCTGCCCACAGCGACCCAATACGCCCGAAATGCCATGTTTGCTGGGATGGTTCCCCATCGCATCTCGCAGGTTCACCCACAGTGGTGGAAGGATGAGCAGGCACAGGGCTCAAAGAATGCGCACGAGGCAGATCTCTTGGGAGCGCAATTGGATCGATGGGGCTTCAAGGGGAGCTGGGGATACCACAAGATCACGGACCTGGCTGCAGGCCGGAAATTGCTGGAGGATTTTCACCAGATCAAGGCACGGGACTTCACGGCTGTGGTCTTCAATTTTGTGGACATGCTCAGCCATGCCCGAACGGAGAGCGAGATCATCAAGGAACTCGCAGAGGACGAAGGTGCCTATCGGTCGTTGACCATGAGCTGGTTTGAGCACAGTCCCCTGCGCGAACTGCTTGAACGGGCGGCAGAGGAGGGCATGGAGGTCGTATTGACATCGGACCACGGAACGGTGCAGGTCGATAATCCCATTCGCGTGCAGGGCGAAAAGGAAGTCACAGACAATCCCAGATACAAGACCGGGCGCAACCTTCGACACGACGACGATGTTTTCTCAGTGACGGATCCCGAGGCATTTGGATTGCCCAAGGCGCATCTCTCCAGCCGTTACATTTTTGCAATGGAACGAGATTTCATGGTTTACCCCAACAACTTCAACCGGTTTGTTCGGTACCTCACCGGTACATTCCAGCACGGGGGCATTTCCATGGAGGAGATGCTTGTTCCCTTGGTGCATTTGAAGCCGAGATGACCCAAGATTTTCCCTCACCGGAATCGGTTCCTGGCGAAATGGGACGGTTGCGTTGCAACTGGCGTTCTGCGCCCTTCGGCTTGTCCCAATTGACCAAAGTCGCGTCTGCTTTTCGCGAACATGTGGATAGGGGAGATGTGGTGGCACTTCAGGCACCCATGGGAACTGGGAAAACGACCTTTGTATCGGCCTTGGTCAAAGTCATTGGAGCCGTTGATGCGGCATCCAGTCCCACTTTTGCATTGTGTCAGGAGTATCCCATGACGGAGGGGAACCGCATTGTGCGCCACTTGGATTTGTATCGAATCGAGCACGAATCCGAGCTGACGAATCTCGGTTGGGATGAATTGATGGACGACCCCATGGCCTTGACCTTGGTGGAGTGGCCGGAACGGGCCGCAGACCATTTCCCAGAACACGCGATGTTGCTTAGGATTGAGCTTCAGCCCGATGGACTTCGCCTTGCTTCTTTGTGGGTGAGGGAATCCGTGTAAATTCCCATCCGAACCCTACAACCAGTCGTGGAAACCAAGGAACGCATCCGCCGTTTGGCCTTTCAAGCGGCCCTCTCCCCCCAAGAAGAGATGCTGGCCGTACCCACCGGCGAGCAGGCCCTCCGCATTGGAATACCCAAGGAAATTGTTCTGCAGGAGCGCCGCGTGGCATTGGATCCGGATGCCGTAGGCCTTTTGGTCGCCCATGGTCACGACGTTGTGGTAGAAACAGGGGCCGGGAAACATGCTCAATTCTCCGATTCGGATTACAGCGAAGCTGGAGCCCTCATTGCTCCGGATGCCAAATCGGTATACGAGAACGACATCATCCTGAAAGTCGCGCCTCCCCAAGAGGCGGAATTGGAGCACATGCGCGACCGCCAGACCATCTTCAGTGGTCTGCAGCTCGCCACCCACCCGGAGACCACCATCGAGAAGATGATGGACCGCAAGATCACGGCCGTTGCATGGGACTTCATGCGGGACCGGACCGGCATCTATCCCCTGGTGCGTGCCATGGGAGAGATTGCGGGTACGACCAGCATTCTCATCGCCGCGGAATACCTGGCCCATCCGGAATTTGGCGATGGCAGCATGATGGGCGGCATGACGGGGGTTGCCCCTTCAGAAGTGGTCATCATCGGAGCGGGAACAGTGGGAGAGTTCGCCACCAGGGCCGCCATCGGGCTGGGTGCTTCCGTGCGCGTCTTCGATTCGAATCCCTACCGTCTGCGTCGCCTCCGCGGAGAAATCGGAGGTCGATTGTGGACCAGTACGCTGCACCCCAAGGTGCTCAAGGAGTCGCTTCGTGAGGCCAATGTGGTGATTGGTGCCGTGCGCCCGCATCAGGGCCGCACCCCGATGATCGTCACCGAAGACATGGTGCGGGACATGCGGGATGGCTCGGTCATCGTGGATGTCAGCATCGACAGTGGTGGATGTTTTGAAACTTCGCGGCTCACCAACCACCAGGAGCCCGTTTTCGTGGAGCATGGGGTCACGCATTACGGTGTGACCAACATCCCGAGCCGCGTGCCCCGCACAGCGAGCTTGGCCCTTTCCAACCAGCTTGGACCCATGCTGCAGCAGGTAGGTGAAAGCGGAGGAATCGACCGGGACATCGAGATGAACCCGATGATCCGCAGCGGACTCTACCTCTACAGGGGCAATGTGGTCAACCGAGACCTCGCCGAAGCTTTTGGCTGGCCCTTCAAGGACCTCAACCTCTTGCTGGCCACCATGGATTGAGCCGCTTTGAGGTCGTGCAAAGTGGCTTTTGCCTGGCCTCAGCCGCCAACCCGCTTGCGGATCTCGTGCAATTTCAGCAGTGCCTCCACGGGCGTGAGCCGGTCGATGTCCAGCCCGAGCAAGTCTTCTTTGATGTCCTCCAGAACGGGATCATCGAGTTGGAAGAAGCTCATCTGCAAACCTTCTTCGGGCAGCGACGTGCCTTTCGAGTCACGGGAAGTGCCCGCAGGATTGCCGCGTTGCCCTCGTCCTGCGCCTTGGGATTCCAGGCCTTCCAGCACCTCCTCTGCCCTCCGCACAAGGCCGCCGGGCATGCCGGCCAATTTGGCGACGTGGATGCCAAAGCTGTGCTCGCTGCCGCCGGGGATGAGCTTCCGCAGGAAGATCACCTTGCCGTCGCGCTGCTCTACGCTGACGTTGGCGTTGTGGATGCGCGGAAAGCGGTCCGCCATCCGGTTGAGCTCGTGGTAGTGGGTGGCAAACAGGGTCTTGGCGCGGCACTTCGGGTGCTCGTGCAGAAACTCCGCGATGGCCCAAGCGATGCTGATGCCGTCATAGGTGCTGGTGCCCCTACCGATTTCATCCAGCAGCACGAGCGACCGATTCGAAAGGTTGTGCAGGATGGACGCCGTTTCGTTCATCTCCACCATGAAGGTGGATTCGCCCGCGCTCAGATTGTCTGAAGCGCCCACCCGTGTGAACACTTTGTCGACCACGCCCATGCGCACCGACCGGGCCGGTACGTAGGAACCCATTTGGGCCATCAGCGCGATGAGTGCGGTCTGGCGGAGCAGGGCACTCTTGCCCGACATGTTGGGGCCGGTGATCATCAGGATTTGCCGGTGGTCGCGGTCGAGGGCGACATCGTTGGCCACATAGGACTCCCCCTCGGGAAGGCAGCGTTCGATGACGGGGTGGCGCCCCCCCACAATTTCCAGCTCGGCACCTTCCACCAATGTCGGCCGGGTGTATCCGTTGTCCTCGGCGACTTCGGCAAACCCAAGGAGGAGGTCCAGACCGGCTACGGCGCGGGCCGTGGCCTGCAGCACGGGCAGGAAGGGGTGCAGGGAAGTGACCAGTCGGGCAAAGGCCTCCCTCTCCACGACATCGAGGCGCTCTTCCGCGTTGAGGATGCGCTGCTCGAGTTCTTTGAGTTCGGGTGTGATGTAGCGTTCCGCCTGCGTCAAAGTCTGCTTGCGGATCCAGTCCTCGGGCACCTTGTCCTTGTGGGCGTGGCGCACCTCCAGGTAGTAGCCGAAGACGTTGTTGAAGGCAATCTTGAGGGAGGCGATCCCGGTCGCTTCCATTTCGCGCTGCCGGATGCCCTCGAGTTTGGACTTCCCATTGTCGCGGAGGTCGCGCAGCTCATCGAGTTCATCCACGACACCCGGGGCGATGGTGGCGCCTTTGCCGAGGACGCCGGGCGGGTCCTCCGTAAGCTCGCTGCGCAGACGTTCCAATGCGGCATCTGCCGGGTCGAGCCGACCCGCCCACCGTCCGATCACCGGGTCGTCCGAGCTGTCCACCATGAGCCGGAGCGCTTCGACGGCGGTCAAGGCGCGGCGCAGCCGGTCGAGCTCTGCAGGAGAAATCCGCACGGCAGCCGTCTTGGCCAACAGCCGCTCCAAATCGCCAATCCGTCCGAGCTCGGCGATGAGGTCGGCCCGCATTTCCGGTTGGGCGAGGAAGGCGGCCACCGCTTCGTGGCGTTTGGCAATGCCCTCGGCTTCACACAGCGGTTGTGCAATCCAGCGGCGGAGCATCCGTGCACCCATGGGGGTCGCCGAGCGGTCGAGAATGTCCACGAGGGCCGTGCCCTCCGGATGGGTGGGCGCGAGCAGTTCCAGGTTGCGGATGGTGAATCCGTCCATGGCCACGTTGCGGCCCCATTCCACCCGCCCCAGCGAGGCGATGTGACCGAGGCGATCGTGTTTGGTGGTCCCTACATAATGCAGGGCGGCTCCCGCTGCAATGATGGCCAGCGGCTGTCCTTCAAGGCCGAATCCCTTCAGTCCCTTCGTACCGAAATGGCCTTCCAGGATTTCGCGCGCGAAATCTCCCTGCCACACCCAATCGTCCAGAGGAAAGCGGTATCCAGACAGGTTGAGCGATTCAGGTTCGCCGTGCCTGAGGTGCAAGGTTTCTTTCGGACGGAAGGTCCGGAGCATGGGCGCAATTTCTTCCGGGGTGCCTTCTCCTGCGAGAAATTCGCCCGTGGAGACATCGAGGAAGGCCACACCGGCTCTTTCCCGCTTGTTTGGACCGCGTCCCTCCAGGACGACGTGTACGGCGGCCAGCCAGTTGTTTTCGCGTGCCTCCAGCACCTGGTCGTTCAGGGCCACTCCTGGGGTGACCATCTCCGTGACCCCGCGCTTGACGATGGTCTTGGCGGTTTTCGGGTCTTCCAGTTGGTCACAAACCGCTACGCGATGACCGGCCCGCACCAGCTTGGGCAAGTAATTCTCGAGCGCGTGGTGAGGGAATCCCGCCAGCTCCACCTCGGAAGCGGCGCCATTTTTCCGTGCGGTCAGCACGATGTTCAGCACCTTGGCAGCGGTCACCGCATCTTGTCCGAAGGTCTCGTAAAAGTCGCCCACCCGGAACAGCAAAAGCGCGTCGGGGTGCTGGGATTTGACCCGGTTGTATTGGGCCATCAGGGGCGTTTCCTTGGCGCCCTTTTTCTTGGTGGATGTTGCCGCGGCCTTGGCCATGGCGCGTTCAGGAAGCGACTTTCAGCCGACCCTGATCGCTGTCGTCGAATTGTTGACGTGCATATTCGCCGGTGACCCGCAGCTCATCGACCCCTTCCTTTCCGGGAAGTTCGAACATGGCGTTGCTCAGCACCGCTTCACAAATGCTGCGCAACCCGCGGGCGCCCAGCTTGCACTCCACCGCCTTGTCCACGATGAAATCAAGGGCGTCAGCATCGAATTGGAGGGCAATCCCATCCAGTTCAAACAGGCGCTGGTATTGCTTGATCAGCGCATTCTTGGGCTCGGTCAGAATGCGGCGCAGCGCATCCGGATCGAGCGGGTCGAGGTGCGTCAGCACGGGGAAGCGACCGATGAGCTCCGGAATGAGGCCGAAGCTCCGGAGGTCGGCCGGCGCAATGGCGGAGAGCAGGGTCTCGGGCCGGGTCTCTGCCCCTGTGTTGAATCCGATGCTCGATGTGGCAATGCGCCGCTCGATGTGCTGCTCGATGCCGTTGAACGCCCCCCCGCAGATGAAGAGGATGTTCCGGGTGTCGATGGAGATCAGCTTCTGCTCGGGGTGCTTTCGGCCGCCTTGTGGGGGTACATTGACCTCTGCACCTTCGAGCAACTTCAGCAATGCTTGCTGTACGCCCTCACCACTCACGTCGCGGGTGATGGAAGGGTTGTCGCTCTTGCGGGCAATCTTGTCGATTTCGTCGATGAAAACGATGCCACGTTGCGCCTTGGCAACATCGTAATCGGCGGACTGGAGCAATCGGGAAAGCACACTCTCCACGTCTTCCCCCACATAGCCAGCTTCTGTCAGGATGGTGGCGTCGGCGATGCAGAAAGGCACCTTCAACAGACGCGCGATGCTGCGCGCCAGCAACGTCTTGCCCGTTCCCGTTTCTCCGACCAGGACAATGTTGGACTTCTCAATCTCCACATCGTTTCCTTCCGCAGGGTGGGCGAGGCGCTTGTAGTGGTTGTAGACCGCGACGCTCAACGTGCGCTTCGCGTTTTCCTGACCGATGACGTATTCATCGAGGAAGCGCTTGATGTCGGCGGGCCTTTCCAGCTGCAGGCTGGGATCGAATCCACCATCGCCATCTGAATGGCGTTCTTCCTTGACGATGGCGTCCGCCTGCTCAATGCAATGGTCGCAGATGTGGCCCGTCACCCCCGCGATGAGGATGTCGACTTCAGACTTCTTGCGTCCACAGAAGGAACAGTTGATTTCTCGATCCGCCATGGTGTAATCAGCCGGCCTTGCGCTCGAGCACCTCGTCGATCATGCCGTATTCCTTGGCTTCATCGGCGATCATCCAGTAGTCGCGGTCACTGTCCTCCCACACTTTCTTGTAGTCCTGCCCGCTGTGGTGGGCGATGATTTTGTAGAGCTCTTCCTTGAGCTTGCCAATCTCCCGCGCCGTGATTTCAATGTCGCTGGCCTGACCACGGGCACCGCCCAAGGGCTGGTGGATCATGGTGCGGCTGTGCTTGAGGCCCGTCCGCTTGCCGGCAGCACCGGCACAGAGCAACACGGCCCCCATGGAGGCTGCCATGCCCGTGCAAATCGTCGCCACGTCGGGTCGGATGTACTGCATGGTGTCATA
>Ga0181559_10006783_pt1 | contig 10739 bp, 9 predicted proteins | sample 011ome_21_FD_133752 | JGI IMG/M metagenome (GOLD analysis project Ga0181559, IMG submission 133752) | Coastal salt marsh microbial communities from the Groves Creek Marsh, Skidaway Island, Georgia - 011508AT metaG (megahit assembly) | ecosystem: Environmental > Aquatic > Marine > Intertidal zone... | reverse complement strand
TTGGATCGATGACTCCGGCGCAACTGCTTCCTCCCGCCGAAAACAGAAAGATCTTTCCCCGCGCGATGAAGTGCATCGCCTCAATGCACAGATCGGAGCGATCGAGTCTTTCCTGAATCGCCATCATCAGGCCGAAGTTGAGAGTCTGAAGATGAAGACGGAGAACATTCTCCCCCCTCCTGATCGCTCTGCTCACATGCAGGCCCGTCGATCCATGACTCTTGCCGAGCGTCGTCGCTACCTGAGCGAGCGAAACAAAACCAGTTTTCGTTTCTTTCTGCTCTTTTGCATCGCCTGCTCACTTGGATGGTGGGTGATTTTCGCCGGAGTATAACTGCTCGCAGTATCGAATCGACCCGCGCCAGAGTTGGAGGGCAGTCAAGACCAGTCCGCCCAGTGGGAGGCCGCTGAGTTCTCCGAACCATTTCGGCGTGGCCCGATGAAATTCGTGCCCGAATCGAAAGATGCCGTAACACAGGAGGTAGAGGTGAAAAAGTTGCCCCTCCCCGCTTTCCGAATCACCGCGGGTAGGATCGCGACCACAAAGATCACGTTAAACGCCAGCACCAGTAGAACGGCAGGCCAGCACACGTTTCCTTGTGCTTCGGCGCGACCAGAACCAGCTTCCCGAAAGTAAACCAACTAATGTGATACAGCCATAGGCACTTGGTTGGGCCGGAAACTCCACCCATCACTCATCTTCGCGAACGCCATTCTTCACCTCAAATTCACGGCACCAGCCTTTGATTTCGAGGTCGTTGAAAATCTTGCCCATAACTCGGCGAAGGAGACCTTTCAGGTTGGCGTTGTCGAGATCCGCGAGGCTGCGGACTGCTGCCTCCTTGTATGTCTCGAGCAGAAGCATACACTTCTCATCAGCTTCGACTTCGTGGGCAAGCTTGCGAATTTTGTGAATGGCGAGATCCTCTAAGTCTTCATGACTCCAGAGCGATTCGAGAAGGGCTTTTTCGTCACCCCGGGCGCGCTCGCGAGCGACGGCAAGCAGAACACTCGGACGCATCTGCTCAAGCTCGTTTTCTCCGGCATCTTCACCGAGGTCATCCATATCATCGCGAATCTGGTAGGCGATTCCGAGATTCTCAGAATACTGCGCGAGCACATCACAGACCTCATCGAGTTTACCAGCGTAGCTGGCGCCTAACTTGAGAGCTACCTCGAAAGCGGGTGCTGTCTTTTGGCGAAAAATCTCTAGCACCTGCTTCGATTTCAGTGGCTTAGGGTTTTGCGCCCATACAAGCTCGGCTCCCTGCCCACGACAGAGTTCGCGCTGCCCCACAGACGAAACGAGCAGCATTTCCGCCTTCTGGGCATCGGAAATCTCGCTTTCTCCAATGAGTCGATATCCTTCTCCAATAAGCAAATCCCCTGCGTTCAACGCGACCGGCACGCCGTGTTCTGCATGGAGGGTCGGCTGATCGTAGCGACCGTGATCTTCATCCTCGATATCATCATGAATGAGTGAGGCCTTGTGGAAAAGCTCAGTCGCAAGAGCGATCTTCTTCAGATCGTCAGGGATCGGTTCCCCGCGGTCTTCGCGAAGAGCCTCGAAGGTCGCGACAGTCAGGAACGGACGCCACCGCTTGCCGTCTCGCGCAAGCCATTCCCGTGCAATTTCTTCCTGAACTCCCTCCGCTGGCCCCATGACTGCTTCGATGTCCTCCGGGGTGAACCAGCTCTTCACTTCGTCGTGCAGGCTGTTGAGATCAAGCCGACGGGTTTTGTCGTCGCTGGTGAGGTGAATATATTCCCACACCCAATCGATATCGACGGTCGTGTTGATGCAGTCATCCTGCAAGAGGGGCACAGCGATACTCGGGATCGCAGCGGCCTCGACGTAGGGAAAAGTCCTCTCGAGAACAGGAAGGCAGGAGATACCAACAATGGCTTCAATCTGACCGGTCTGGATCAACGACATCACGATCGCGGAGCCTTCGGCCACCAAAACAGCGTATCCAAGCCTCTCAGCCTCGTTTTGAAAATCCTGAATCGAGCAAAGTCCGCACTGTTTGCAGAGAAGACCGAACTCATCAAAAGGAGCAGGACACTTATCCTCGACGCGGAGGCACTTGGGCATAAGGAGAAGACGTCGCTCGTAGGGAATTTCAGCGAGCGTCTCGCGCCACATCTCGTTGTTTAAACACACGGCGGTGTAGTGAAGATAGGTGTCATCGCCCTCGTAATTGAGCTTCGCGAGGATCTTTTTGGCGTGCTCGTCCAGTTCCTCGATCGGCATGGGAGGAACAGGATTCTCTGCTTCGACGTAGTCGCGAATGGCTTGGAGAAACTGATCTCGCTCCGGCTTGGTTTGAGGAATGTTTTTCTTTGGCGGACGAAAGCGTGTGGTCGTTATAGGTACCGGCTGGGGCACCTTGATGGTCTGGATGCTATCGACAGGAGTAGACATGAAAGTATCGGATTTCAGCATTGGGATGCTGGGAATCATCGACTTAACAGGGTCAAGTCGACCACCCAACAGGGTTAGGTCAGTCACCAAGCAGGGTTAGGTCGTAATTTCTTCCATCTGCTGACATGAGACAGCCTCTCAAAAAGAGTCATAATCGCAAGAGAAACCGAGGACGTGATGAGGTTTTTTCCAAGAATTGAGATCATTCGGCGAGGTATTTTTCTAATGACTCCTTGAGCTGGGTTCGAGCCCGGAAAAGGAGACTTTTCACCGCCGGAACCGACATAGAGAGAACACGCCCAATTTCGTCATAGGGCATTTCTTCGTATCGACGAAGGACAACGGCTAGACGCTGCTTATCGGGAAGGGCTTGAATCGCGTCGTCGACAGCACGTTCCAATTCGGAATGCAGGACATCCTGGTCAGGCGTGGTGCTGTGAACGTCCTCGACTTGCTGATGGGATTCTTCCTCTCGCTCCTCTACGGAAACGGTTGGCTTTCTCCTGCGGCGTCGAGTCTCGTTGAAGACGAGATTTCTCGTGATTGTAAACATCCAGGTCGTAAATTTTGCCTGAGGCTGGTATCGCTTGGCGGATTTCCAGATCCGGATGAACACCTGCTGGGCAATATCTTCTGCTTCGGATGCCCCACCTAGCATTTTTGCGACCGTTCCAATGACTGCACTCTGGTGAAGCTCAACGAGAAGCTCAAATGCTTCGTTATCACCCTCTTTGACTCGCAGCATGAGTCCCACGTCCCGGTCGTTTAGAACCCGCTTCTCTGCCTCCTCATCGGTTTCAGGTTGCGGCGAATCAGGCGGGATCATTCAGGCTTGAAGTAAAGACACGAAATTTTGTGAAATTCCGAAAGGAAATCGTCCAATAACAGGTAAAGTGAACCCCATCAAGCCGAGATTGTTCTCTGAAGAATGTTCCGGATTTTTTCTACCTGCTATTCTCTCGATGATACCCGCACAGGAATCACGCCGACGTGGTCGCTGGCAACCCATGCGTCTGGCTGCATTGAGCCTGCTACGAATGGGCGTAGCGGGCGAAGTCATTGCAATTTCCGGAATGATTTTCGGAATTGTCGCCGGGGTCTGTTTTCTTTTCACGAGCGAAACGGAAAGGCCGTCTCTTTTCTGGCTTCTGGCCTTGGCGTGTTGCGTCCTGCGTATCCTTGCCCTGCGGATCGAGGGCTTCATGCGCGTCTCAAGTCCGGAGAATCTGGAAGACGACTACCAGCAGGAATTGCCGGAGCGGGTTTCGGACGCCGTTACCTTGATCGGTTTTGGCTTTGCGGCCCAGTCGAGCCCCTGGTTGGGGCTGGCATCCGCTCTCGCAGCGATTTTTTCCGCCTACATGCGAAGCGTCGGGGTAAATCGTGGGGCGACACAGAAAGAAGCAGCTTCAGGCCCCATGACTCGAGTCCATCGCCTTCTTTTGCTGTCGCTTACCTCGATTTTGATGATCACAGGAATCGGAACTTTTGACTTCCAGAGTCCGCTTCCTGTAATTGCCATGTGGATTATCTTTTTTGGATGCATAGCGACGGTTTTTATCCGTTGGCTTCGCATTCAAAACTAGATTTCAACACCCAACATTTAGTTAAGATTTCTTAAAGACTTTCTCGACACATTCATTTCTCTGACTATTCTGTATCTATGCGATTGCGACCTGCCTGTCTTCTATCCGCAACAGCCTTGCTACTATGTGGGCTTTCACCTTCCCTCGGAGGCGAAATGTTTTCCCGTGTCGTGATCGATCCCGGACATGGCGGAATTGACCCAGGCTCCAGTGCATTTGGAATGGTCGAGAAAGAGCTGACGCTCGATCTGGCTCGACGCCTGGAGCGCATTCTTTCTTCGCACGGGCTAAAGACAGAGCTCACGAGACGGACTGATAAATATGTCGAGCTTGGTGAGCGTGCGGAAAGAGCGAATGCCAAGCCTGGAACAATTTTTGTCAGTATTCATTTCAACGCCCACACGGACCGAAGCATCAGCGGAACGGAGACGCTCTACTGGCCAGGCAGTGCCGCGGCCCGAGAAATGGCCAGCTATGTTCAAAGTGAACTGGGGCGTCGTCTCGTGACAAGGAATCGTGGATTCAAACCCGAGCGCCTTAAGGTTCTCGAGAAGACCAAATGCACCGCCATCCTCATTGAATGTGGATTCATCTCTAACCGCTGGGAATCCCAACGCTGTGGCGCGGAATGGTTTCGCCAGATTATCGCGGAAGAGATCGCGCAGGGCATCCTCCGCTACCGGGATGTGTAGCGTTTCGAGGTCTCACGAATTCGAAGAAAACTTCAATTGCCTTAGATTTCATTTCTCCGCAATTTTAAATAACCTCGTTATTCTCCATTACCACTCTCTGTGGTAAAATCGAAAGCGTTCTTACTCCGTATTATACTTACAAATATTCAACCCGCCACCGCTATGAGTGACCCCGTTGCGAACTGCACTCTCGAACTTGCCTGCACCGTTGGTGCCATGGATGACGCCATCGAAGCTGTCGAAGATGGTGCTGATGTGAATTACCAGGAAGGCGCTCCGATCTTTCTCGCGATCGCCAATCGCAATCGCGAGATCATCGAGTTCCTTCTCGATCAAGGCGCTGACGCCGAATCCTTTCTGTCCAAGAAAAAGCTGGAGCAAATCGAAGACCGTAGCGATCTCATCGAGGAGCTTATCGCTTGCGCACCCTACAACCCACGAGACGTCAAACCAGACCAGATCGAGGAAATCGACACCGCGATTCGCGATGTACGTGTCGCATATCTACTTTCTGATATCGACTGGGACAAAGCGACGCGCTTTCGTGACTCTCTCGACGCAATCGGAGCGGGGTCGAGTCACCGCTGCGTCGCAGAATTCCTCCAGTGGGCCAGGAGCGAAACAAAAATCGACCCTGGGAGTATTGTTTCCTTTCTCGACAGCCGCACCCCTGCTGTAAGCGAGTATCGAGAGCGCTATCTCTCGACGGGAGAAGATCTCGTGGCAATGGCCTACGACTACGTCACTGATTCAGATCAAGCTGAGGGACAGAGATAGCCCCCCCCTTTGTGCTCTCTGCGGGAATATTTTGAAAGAAGAGTGGTCTCTCCTCCGAATTCAGAAGGTTGAATTTTTTTCGCCGCTTGTTTTTGCTTGCTCTCCATCTCCGATTTTTCGTAATCCTCTTTTCGGTCGCAGCTATTTTCCCCTGCGATCAGCATATGGCCAAGCGGAGTGCTTCCGAAATTCACACGAAAATCGACGACGCAGCTTCTCATAGTGTCGCTCCCGTCCTCGGTTGCCCACATACTGTACGCGGGTTGCAGAAAGAATCTCTACTTTCTCCACCGCATTAATGCTGCAGCTGAGGTTTATCATGCAGGGATTACCGTTAACTCATCGTCAGTGGAAACAACGGTCACAAAAGCTACAACGAGCCGGAGGGGATGGAGCTGGCTCTCATTGAGAAACGAATCCCCGAAGCGAACATCGTGGTAGACTTCACCGGATTTCGTAATCTTGATTCAGTCGTCCGAGCCTGCGAGACCTTTGACCAAAGTAACTTTCTCGTCAAGTCCCCGCCTTTTCACAACGAACGAGCTGTCTATATTAGCCAGCAATACGGGGTGAAACTGACCGGTTTTAACACACCCGACGTGGGAGATTACGGCGGTTGGAAGACGAAGTTCCGAGAAAAGCCGGCGCGCGTAAGACGCTAATCGATCTTCACGTGAACAAGAAACCTAAGTTTCTCGGTGATCCCATCTCAATTGGGATCTCTTCCCATCGATAAAATCGAGGCATTTTATTCTTTCTTGCGAAGGAAAGTAGGGACGTCGAGATCTTCTCCATCAACTATGGTGGGATCCGTCTTGGCGAAGCGACCTTTGCCAGAGGCAGGCTCGAGCTGCAGCATTTCCTGCTGCTGGCGAGCTTCCTCGGATGGCTCAGCAGGCTCTATAGATTCCTTGGACATCGCTGGCGGCTCCATTGGCTGGAGAATGGGACCGCTGCCGGACTCACCGTTCTCAGGACTGTGGGTTTTGATACTTCCCGTGTTGCCGGATGAAACCATCGGAGTCAGTTTGATTTTTTGAGAGCTTTCTGTGGCAGCTTCCACCTGCTCTCCATCTGGAGTTTCGACAGGAGCGGAGTTGTCTCCTTCGTCTTCAGCCGCATCGTCATCTGTGACAGGACCAGTCAGATCGCTTTCATCATCTGCATCCTCTACCGCTCGAGCGATGGGATTGCGAAGGTCTTGATCTTGATCATCATCTTGATCATCATCTTGATCATCATCTTGATCATCATCTTGATCATCATCTTGATCATCATCCTCACTATCTGCCGCTCCTTCAGACAAAATCGGCGAAACGTGAGTGGTGTCTGGAGAATAGCCTGGCTGCTCTTCCTCCTGATTCAGGGGTTCAAAAATAGCGCTATCATCCTCGTCTTCGGGCTCTACCTCAGCATCTTCAGCGGCAGGTTCCTGATCGTCATTCCCGGGTACCTCAGGCTCCTCGGGATCGAGAGAGAATGGAGTGAGTTCTTCTGCTTCATCCTTCTCTGAAGCTTCGATCGATTGAGCAAGTGGGCTACCGGGCGCAGACTCAACCTTGATTGAGGTGACACTGGCTCCAATGCCAGTTGAAGCAGCACCAGGACTTACGGAAGAAGCTGACTCTTCCTCAGAAACTGCGCTTTCCAGCTCCTTTTTCTTCCCGGAATCCGGCCCGGCGATAGAACTAATGATTGTCACAGAAAGGCTGTTTGAAAGGCGTGGATCAGTTCCTGTTCCAAACAGAATCTGCGTATCAGAGCCGACGTGCTTCGTGATTTCTTCCATCACCAACTGCACTTCATAGAGGGTCATGGAATCGCCACCAGCGACTTGAACAAGAACAGCGTTGGATTCGCCGAGCAACTTACCACGATCGAGAAGAGGACATTTGAGAGCCTGCTCCACCGCTTCCAGAGAACGATTATCACCTTTCGCAAGTCCGTAACCAAAGAGACAACGAGAGTCGTCGGAGTCGAGAGCAGAAAGGAGGTCGTCCATTCCGATCCGAATAATTCCCGGACGGAAAACGACGTTCATCGTAGCGCGAATGCTCTGGCTGATAATCTTGTCGGCTGCAGCAAACGCCTGTGCGACACCGTCCCTGGGCACGATCAATTCGCCCATGCGATCGTTATCGAAGGTGACAACCGCGTTGGCATACCGAGCGACCGTTTCGAGAGCGTCTGTCGCCTGCCCCGTTCGGCGCTCTCCCTCAAAGGTAAAGGGCATGGTCGCGAACACGACAAGGAATACTCCCTCTTCGCGAGCAATCCGGCACACCTCAGGGGCGGCACCAGAACCGGTTCCACCGCCGAGACCAACGCAAAGGAAAAGCATCCCATTCCCGCGAACGGCCTCACGGATTTCATCAACCGCTTCAAGAGCAGCTTGGCGTCCCAGCGAAGGATCGCCTCCCGTTCCCATACCTTTCAACAAGGTCGAACCAAGCTGAATTTTGTCTGAGGATACTGAGGTTGTCAGAGCTCGAACATCGGTATTCAAAGTAAGCAGCCGTGCATCGTCACTGCCTTCCAACGCCATTCGGTCGAGGACATTGGCACCAGCGCCACCGACACCAATCACCTTAACACCGGCATTTGCCTCTGCGGGAATTTCGCCGGAATCGGCTTGATCATATTCAATCATAGAGTTTTTATCTTCCTTACGGTGGCAAAAATGTCAAATAACACTTTGGGTTTCAGGTTAGTCACTTACCTCTACCGAAAATCTTTTCTAACCTTTGGCCCAACTTACTGAGGGCACCTGATTTAGGACGCTGTTCGTCGAGCAACTGCGCGTAACGAATCAATCCTACAGGTGTCGCATACTGCGGGTTCTCAAAAAGCGCGCTTGGCCCCGACATGGAAGCCGAGCCTGATTTCTGAACAGGAACTCCAAAAAGGTCCGAAGCGACCTCATCGATACCGTTCATGAGACTGGACCCTCCGGTCAGAAAAATCCCTTTACCCAGCTTTGGCAGCAACCCATCCTCCTTAAGGGGCTCAGCCACTACAGACAATAACTCTGTCGCGCGGGCATTCATGATCTGGTTAAGCAACTCCTGCTCTACAGTCTTGCCGGCTTCTCCCTCAATCGAGATTTCGCACTGCTCAATATTTTTCAGGGAAGCACTCCCGTGCGACACTTTGAGCTTTTCGGCACGAGCAAGGGGAATCTTCAGAACTAGAGCAATGTCGTTTGTAATGTGATCGCCTCCAATCGCGACACATCCACTCGCAACAGCAACCCCATCGACGAAGCAAATGTAGTCTGTCGTTCCTCCGCCAATATCGATAAGGAGAGCGCCTTCGTTCTTTGCTTCCCGGTTCAGAACAACCTGCGCTGCGGCTACCGGAGAGAACACGATGTCTTCCACTTCGAGCGGAACATCGCGAACACATTTGATCGTGTTCTGGATCCGAGTTTTTATCCCGTGAATAATATGATAGTCAGCTTCCAGTTTCTGTCCCAGCATTCCCAGCGGATTCAGAACCTTATCCTGACCGTCGACAAAATAGTGCTGAATGATGGAATGAATGTAGCCGTTTTCCTTCGGAATTGGTACATCACGGGCAATCTTTTTCACTTCGTCGAGATCTTCGGTCGTGACTTCCATCTGCTCGTCTGCTACACGGATCATACCACGATTGTTGAGACTTTTCACATGAGAGCCTGTAACGGCGAGGAAGACGGTATTCACCTCTACATTGCTGCGCTCCTCGGCGCGGGAGAGAGCGTCATGAAGGCAGGTCTGCACCGTATCAGGAGCAACAATCTCTCCCTTGCGGACACCAGCGGACGGATGCTGACCGACACCAAGAATCTTGATGGCTCCGTCGTTTCGGACTTCGCCTACCACCATGCAGACCTTTGAAGTGCCAATTTCCAGACCGACGTAAATATTTGACGAAGCCATTAATCACAAAGGTAGTCACTCAGCTTAGCCACCTTTCAGAATCGACTGCAAGTGTTTTTCCTTGCTATCGAGAGGGACTGCCAACTGGTTTCTGACCGGATTTGCAATAGCCCGCATCGTTGTCGGATCAGGCTCCTGAGAAAAGGTAACAGCAATATTTTCCCGCGCCGCCACATTCACAGACGCGAGCGGTGCCCCAAAATCGTTCGAGCGAGAGAGTATCGTTTTCAAATTTTGGATTCCCCTTTCCACTTCGTGACGGGCGAAAGTGACTTGCAAACCACTGCGATAGTGACATTCGATGGACCACTCCGTTCGCAGTCGAATGGAATGAATATTCATGTTCTCGTGCTCTTGCAAACGCTCTCCCAGCACAATCAGGCGCAGCGCGCTCTTTGCTCCATCAGCAGAAAAGGTGTCACCTTCCTTCGGCTTATCCATCCGAAACGTTTCAATAATGGGAAGCGAGTCGACCAGATCATTCCGATCAAGGCAGCGAAAGAGAATCCCCTCTGCATCGATCAAGTAACTGCGCTCCAAGTCCCCGGGGCGAAGCCCCAGCGGCGGGCACGAAAGCCATGCAACCGGAGTCCGCTCTTTCACAGCTATACGGAGTTTATCCGGCATCTCGCGAGTGATGACGGCCTCCTTTACGACGGCCAGCTTTTCGAAGCGATTGCGGATCGCTTTGAGATCAATCTTCATCAGATTCGCGCCGATAGCGACGTTAGCAATCTGCGCGAGATTCTTTTCCGTGAGCATTCCGTCTGACTGATACTCCAGCGAATTGAGAACAAACTCGTCGTTTTGGTAAAAAATCTCGGAATGCGCCCAGCGCGCAATGAGAGGAACACTGACGCATAGACACCCGATTGCGAGAACTCGAATAATCCAAGCCTTACAAGAAACATTATCTGGATTGGCCGGGCGAACACCGGGATTACCCTCTTTTGTCACAACAGCTTCCAGAAGAAACCAATTCGTCTCATCCTCGCCTCGCTGCGGAGAAGAGAAAATCGAAGAAAACTGAAATTTCTTGTGATTACAACGCCCCGATTTATTTCGCATTAACAGAAATTAAACGAAAGTTTAATAATTTTCAAACAAAGAGTTGCGTAATTCATTCCCGCTGCTGCCGCCGCCTTCGGTAGCAGGCTGCTTTCCGTCATTCCAGGAATCGTGTTCACCTCAAGCACGAAGGGCTGATTCGTATCCTCACAAAGCAAAACGTCGACTCGGGAATAGACTTCAATCCCGAGCGACTGATGTGCTTTCAATGCCTGCGCCTGAACCTCTTTCGTAACATTCTCCGGCAAATCAGCGGGACAGATGTAATCCG
>Ga0181559_10006775_pt1 | contig 10746 bp, 10 predicted proteins | sample 011ome_21_FD_133752 | JGI IMG/M metagenome (GOLD analysis project Ga0181559, IMG submission 133752) | Coastal salt marsh microbial communities from the Groves Creek Marsh, Skidaway Island, Georgia - 011508AT metaG (megahit assembly) | ecosystem: Environmental > Aquatic > Marine > Intertidal... | reverse complement strand
TCACTTTTTTTCTAAAATCCCCTCTAAAGTGTCTGGGCAGATACTACTTAAACTACACAGCCTGAAAAGGCACCCCCGTCCTATGATTAGACCCCACCCTAAAGGATGCAAAGTAAGGTAATTAAAAGGGAGTGATAATAAGTTTTGGTAACACTGATAGTAACACTATAAACAAATGAACTATATAATTATTAATAGATTCAATATGTTAATCAATATTGCTGAGTCTCTCCGTCCGCACCAACTATCTAATAAAATAACTTCTAAAATATCTTTTAAAAAAGCACCTGTTCTCAAAAGAAAGTTCTGGGAAAATATCGCCGAGAATTTACACCCAGTCGGCAGGGAGAACTGAGTTCTCCTGAACAACAAAAATCAATAGCAGCGACTGTGTGACAAACTCACTCAATACGATAACCGTAGGATTCAATAATCTCTCTGGCTTGTGTACTATGCATGTAGTTCAAAAAATCAAGGGCAGCCTGATTATCTTCTCCGCGCTTTAACAGCACCGCATCCTGCTGGATAGGATTGTAATATTCATCAGGAATACGCCAGACCGACTTATCCAGAGCTAGCCTCGCACTTATTACCTGTGACAAAGCCACAAACCCCAGATCGGCGTTTTGTGACTCAACAAATTGGAAAGCCTGAGTAATATTTTCACCCTGTACCCACTTATCACGGGTACTTTCTTCAAGCCCGAGTGCCCTTAAGACCTCAACAGCAGCAACGCCATACGGTGCCAGTCTGGGATTAGCCAAAGCCAGTTTGTTGAATTCCCCCTGCCGCAGAATTTCCCCCTCGGCTAAAAGCAAAGCTGGATTTTTTGACCACAACACCAGCGTACCAACGGCATAGGTAAATCTCCTATCCGCAACAACCAGCCCCATTGACTCCAGATCTGCAGGCTTCTCCTGGTCTGCCGAAAAAAAAGCATCGAAGGGTGCACCATTATTAATCTGCGCATATATTCGGCCAGAAGAACCATAAGACACCCTTACGCTATGCTCTGACCCTGCCTCAAATTCGGCAATAATTTCATTCATCACGGGCATAAAATTGGAGGCAACAGCAATATTGATTGTTTCTGCCGAGGCAGTCAGACAACCACAACAGAATAATAACGTGAGAAAAGTTTTAAAGTGAATCTGCATAGGGTACAAATAACAGCAACGCGTATTTCAATCCATTATTGATTTTGTACCGTGGATTAGCAAAGTTTTTTTATTACACCAGCGATAAGGCGTAATTAGAATCTGAAGTTTTTGGTATATTTAACTGCGATTTCAGAATCCCGTGCACTCACACCAGAAAACACACCGTCTGAATCAAAATTATAATTAACCACCAGGAAAAAATTTTCTCCTGCCTGAGGATTCCAGTTCAGCCTGCTGTTAAGTCCTGTCGATGATGACAGATTGTCATATTGCACTAGGCTGATCCATGACCAGGTTGAGCTGAATGCCACTGTTGTTCTGAGACTGACCAGGCGGGTAATAAAATCACCCTGCAGCAATTCAACATCGGTATAGGTATAGGAGAAATTGGCAGCAAAGCGCGGTCCCGGTTGCCAGCCTAAACCCAATCCAACTTCACGCTGATCACCATTATAAAATTCACCCTGCTTGTAACTGATATCAGGAATAACAGTCCTGAATGAAGAACTTTCAAGACCGAATTCCGCACTTGAGAAAGTATAATCACCCGCCGGAATAACGATCCCTGGCCGGATCGGAAAATCAACCACCAGGCCTTCTCTTTCTCTTTGCACATCGAGGTACAAACGATCAGCCTGATGACTGTTAAGACTAAAGATTCGCGATGACAGTTCTTCACTTTGCATTTCGCCGTTATCAATACGCCGGGTATGGTTATATCTGACTCTACCGAAATAATACCGCAGCAGTGGGTTGTTACTGACGAAATAGCGCCCCTGTACCTCGGCATCGAGTCTTTCTATACCACGGCGATTGGCAAAACCAAGCGCCGGATTATATTCAGCACCAATATATCGATAGCCTAATGAGCCACTGTATCCGGTATTTTCAGTATTAATATCCAGATTCGCACTGTATGCCTTGTCATCACCCGTTAATCCATCGGTATCGCTTTGCTGATACCAGAAATCACTGGTCAAGGTGTGGTTGGTTGCAAAGCGTGTATTTCGATACCTGAAATCGACTCCCATCAGTGAATTATCAACCTGGCTATTCGGATCCCCCTGGGTAAAAATTGCACCCACTCTGGATTCTCCCAGAATATTTTGTGTGACACGGCCTACAATAAGTGGAGAATCATCCACGCCGACTCTTTCTTCCTGTTGCACTATCAATGCGCCGACACTCAGGTCACCAACCCGTCCAGCCAGTTTGCCGCCGACATCAATATCCACAGGACGTCCACTTCTTGCATCCAGTCCAATACGACGTGAATAAAACGGAATGCCATTATTACTTCCACTTCCACCAAAACTGAAAATTTCGGAGTCCTGTAAAAAGAAATCTCTTTTCTCCGGGAAAAATAATGAGAAACGCGTCAGGTTTACCTGCCTGTCATCCACCTCAGTCGCCGAAAAATCAGTATTCAGGGTCAATGCCCCGGTCAGGTTAGGTGTAAATTTGTAAAAGACATCCAGTGATGGGTCAAAGCGTGAATCCGAACTGTTATTCACGTGATTCTCAGCATTTGCCACTGTTATGGATGGCGCAATATCCAGTCCCAGTCCCTGCTGTAAACCATTCATACCAACAATCTGCCCACCGGTTGATGGGTCAATAGCACGATTAAACGAAGACCAGGCCAGCCTTTCGTTATTACGGGCAATTTCCCGCTCAACATTGAAGCCCCAGACAGTCGTATTGGGATCAAAATTCATGGTAGTAAAAGGAATGGCGATTTCAGTTGTCCAGCCCTGGTCATCAATCTGTGAATCCACCAGCCAGATGCCGGACCAGTCAAAATTAGGACTGGTTGGGCTCTCAAACACAGCATCATCTCGAATCGCGTTAGCGTTGGTCACAAAACGAAAAGCCGTTCTGCTGTTATTAAAGGTATCCAGAATGACATGGACATTATCATCAAAGCGCACTGACTGTCCCTGGATCATGGTCCGGGCGATAATTTGATCCGGATCGGTATCGAATAAACGCGCAGCGACATAAAAGTAATTATCATCATAAGTCACATAAAAAATGCTTTCCTGTGTTGGTGTGCCATGATCAACCGGATTGACCTGATGTAAATCGGTAATCACCGTTGCCTGTTGCCAGATTTCATCATCAAGCACACCATCAATCACCGGCTCCAGTGTCGTTCGTTGGATATCGGCTGATTTTCTGATAAACACTGAACCCTCGTCAGATGACGGACTCTGCCCGTGAAGTAATGCAGGCAGCAAGCCGGATAGCAGCAGGAGATAAGAAAGGTGTTGCTTCAAGTGCTTATTAATTTGCATGTTTCCCGATTTCTTGTTTTAAAAAATTTAATAAAGTTAAACAGTCTTTAACGTAATTCAGGCGTTAAGGTTTACAAAATTTTACGCCACTTTTTTTTGCCATATTAAACATTGATTATTGGCCGGCATGGCCCGGTCTTCCTGCAGTTCGAATCCATTTTCTATAGCGAGTTGATTGATCGTTTCAAAATTCCTGATACCACTTAATGGATTACGTTCTTTTAACCAAAGATCGAAACCGGCATTACTCTCAGAGGTAAATTCACCCTGGTATTTAAATGGCCCGTAAACACAAAGAATTGCATCCTGTTTTAATACCTCACAGGCACCCCGGAAAAAATCAACATTAAAAGCTGCCGGCATAATATGCAGGCAGTTTGCGCTGAACAAACCATCCAGCCCACTGACCGGCCAGTTTTTTTGTGTCAAGTCCAGCGTTTCAGGAGGAGCGAGATTCGATAATTCTTCTCCTGCCAAGCCTGCCTTCAGGGTTTCCATATTTTCCGGAATTTCGCTGGGAATCCAGCTTAGCTCCGGTAGTTGCTCACAAAAATATAAGGCATGCTGTGCCGTGCCGCTGCCTATTTCCAGAACGCGGTCCCCAGCTTTGAAATAAGAGGAAATGACCTCGAGTATCGGTTGCTTGTTATTTTCACAAGCCTGACTAAAGGGCTTATTCATCCTGATTTTTTACAGAAACCTTATAAATTATTGAAAGGCCGTTGGTCTGGCACCTAATGCCGCTACACGTTCTTCCAATTCGTTAAGGCTTTGTTGAATTGAATTTATAGTTTGATTCAGGCTAAGACGATATAGGTTAATGGATTCAATATCCTGTTCATTAATATTCACCCGGTCTGCAAGACCTGAATCCTCCAGGGCCATTGAAGATTTCAAGGTATCCAGATCAGTGGTAATACTGCTCAGTTGCTGACTAATATTCAAATTATTCAGTCCTGCAACACTGCTATTCAGACTGTTTATCTGGTTACGGATGGTTTCTATTATCTGTTGATTCTGATCGAGGTTTGCCGCTTGCTGATTAATCATGCCAGCCTGATTGGCTACCACGGTTTCAATCTCGGTAATGTTTTGAGCCTGATTTTCCAGGGTGGTATTGAGTCCGCCAACATCCGAACGCAACACATTGCGTGCTGCCCACAGTTTATCGATTTCAGAAAAGTTAAAATCCACGCGCTCTAACAATCCCATTGAAGATTGTTCAGCCGCTTCATCGACAAGATTCAAGCGGTTTTCCAGTTGCACAATACGGTCATTTGAGCGATCCAGAGACATTTGAGCCTGCAAGTCCTGCTGATAAAAATAATAAGCTCCCCCACCGCTGGCACATAATCCCACAGTCAATAAGGCTAACAGGAATTTTACCGCTCCACTGGTTCCCACTGGCGCAGGTGTTTGGCTGCTGATACCAGTAGACATTGAATTGCCTCGTTTCTTTTTACGATGCGTAACCAACTCATCCCGTTCCGGAACTATTGAGAAATCATCAAAATCCTGGTCTTCTCTGCTCATCCGCGTATTATATTTGCTTTAAGCTAAAAAGTATAAAGTCCTTTAAGTTTGGCATAATCCTGATCCTCACAAACAACAGGAATAAATCAAATAAGTTCAGTTTTTCCGGTCCCGATAAAAGAATCTTTCTTCTCCACAAGAAAATCCAGAAAACTTCGGGCTCTCAAGGAGAGCAAGCCTGGATCCGGGTATATCACATTTAAGGGCAGGCTGGGGACCATATAGTCTGGAAGAATCCGCTGCATAGTGCCTTGCTGCAGAAAAGGCTGTACCAGCCAGCCTGGCAAAATCGCAATACCCATTCCTGCCAGAACTGCAGCCTGCAAAGTATCCGCATCATCTGCTCTAAAGACGCACTCTACGTCTACGGCATGACGCCCAAATTCGCTTTCAAAAACCCAGTCAGTATCGCAACCTCGATATGGAAGAAGCCTGTATTTAAAAGACAATTAACCCTTTAAAAAACTTTTCCTCTGCAATAAAAAACCCCGCACAAAGGCGGGGTTTTTATTAGCTGTTTACAAGCTGCAGGGGCTTTACATCATACCGCCCATACCGCCCATACCACCCATACCACCCATATCAGGCATTGGCGCAGGTTTCTCTTCAGGTATTTCAGAAACCATCGCTTCAGTGGTAATCATCAGACCGGCAACAGAACCGGCAGCCTGCAAGGCTGAACGGGTAACTTTAGTTGGATCAAGAATACCCATCTCCAACATATCACCGTATTCTCCCGAGGCAGCATTGTAGCCATTGTTACCTTTGGAGCTGCGGACTTTATCCAGCACCACAGAACCATCATCACCGGCGTTTTCAGAAATCTGACGTAATGGTGCAGTCAAGGCTCGTTGCAGGAAATTCAGACCAACATTCTGATCTTCGTTATCACCGACAAGGCCTTCGATTTTCTGTAAGGCACGTACCAGTGCAACACCACCACCCGGTACAACACCTTCCTCTACCGCAGCACGTGTTGCATGCAGAGCATCTTCAACACGGGCTTTTTTCTCTTTCATTTCAATCTCGGTTCCGGCACCAACTTTGATCACGGCAACACCACCGGCAAGCTTAGCAACACGTTCCTGCAGTTTTTCACGATCGTAGTCTGAAGAGGTTTCTTCTATTTGCGCTCTGATCTGAGTCACACGAGCCTGAATAGCATCAGCCTGACCAGCACCATCAATAATCGTGGTGTTATCTTTAGTCATGATGACACGTTTGGCAGAACCCAGGTCTTCAACGGTAGCGCCTTCCAGATTCAAACCGACTTCTTCAGCGATAACAGTACCGCCAGTCAGTATGCTGATATCAGCCAGCATGGCTTTACGACGATCACCAAAACCAGGTGCCTTAACCGCAGCAACTTTTACGATACCGCGCATATTGTTAACAACCAGAGTTGCCAGGGCTTCACCTTCAACGTCTTCAGCAATTACCAGCAAAGGACGACCAGCTTTGGCAACACCTTCCAGTAATGGCAGCATTTCACGAATGTTAGACACTTTTTTCTCAACCAGAAGAATCAGTGGGTCTTCCAGTTCTACCGTCATATTGTCTTGGTTGTTTACAAAATACGGAGAGAGGTAACCGCGGTCAAACTGCATGCCTTCTACTACATCCAGTTCATTTTCCAGACCGGAACCATCTTCTACTGTGATCACACCTTCTTTACCGACTTTTTCCATGGCGTCAGCAATAATGTCACCCACAGTTGTATCAGAGTTAGCTGAGATACTACCTACTTGTGCGATTGCTTTAGTCTCAGTACAAGGCTGTGACATTTCACCCAGTGCTTCAACAACAGCAGCAACACCTTTATCAATACCACGTTTGAGATCCATTGGGTTCATGCCCGCAGCAACTGATTTCAAACCTTCGTTCAAAATTGCTTGCGCCAAAACTGTTGCAGTGGTGGTCCCGTCACCGGCCAGATCAGAAGTCTGGGAAGCAACTTCCTTCACCATCTGTGCACCCATGTTTTCAAACTTGTCTTTTAATTCAATTTCTTTTGCGACAGAAACACCGTCTTTAGTTACAGTCGGTGCGCCGAAGGATTTGTCCAGCACCACATTTCGACCTTTAGGTCCGAGGGTTACCTTTACGGCATCTGCCAGCAGGTTTACGCCCTTTAACATACGTTGGCGGGCCTTATCTCCAAATAACACTTCTTTAGCCATTGTCTTAGTTCCTATTATTCAATCTGTTAGTAAAATTTAATTAAACTTTTTCGTGCCTGGCCTTCTGCCTTAACCTTCTACAACACCAAATATTTCGCTTTCATTGAGAATAAGCAGTTCTTCTTCCCCAAGTTTGATTGTGTTGCTGGCGTATTTACCAAAAATGACTTTATCACCGACTTTCAGGTCTACCGGACGGACATCCCCGTTATCGAGTAAACGGCCTGGACCAACAGCAACGACTTCCCCCTGAGAAGGCTTTTCAGCCGCAGAACCTGGTAGGACAATGCCACCAGCTGATGTCGTTTCATTTTCTTCACGTCGTACTACGACCCGGTCTTGTAAAGGACGAATGTTCATAGTTTATATTCTCCAAAACTATCTGGTGTTAATAATGCGTTGAATGGCCGTTGATTCTTCATGTCAACTGACCGTAAACCTTTACAAATCAATATCTTATAAGCGTTAAGCACAAAAGAACTATGATTTGAACACACTAGATGGGGTTGCTTGCTGTAATTTCAATAGGAAAAAAATATTTTTTTTAACTTTATTCTTTGCCAATCTTATCCCGATCTGGCACCGGAGGCGTTTCCCGTTCAAATTCCCCTTCATAAACACGACTATCTTCCGAGCTGCTTGTATGATGCGTATAAAAAAACTGGCGTTGACCACCTGCCTGCAAAATAGTCAGCTTGCCTGACTTAATCAGAGCTTGCACCAGTAAACGCCTGATCGGACCGATTAGAAACATAAAGCCCAGGGTATCTGTAATGAAGCCCGGTGTAAGCAGGAAAGCGCCACCAACAGCCAGGAATATCCCTTCAATCATCTCCTGTGCCGGCAACTCGCCGCTTTCTATGCGCTGATTGGCACGTGTCAAGGTTGAAAGACCCTGCTGCTTCAATACCTGAATACCTATTACTGCCGTCAGCACCACCAGACCCAATGTGTACCAGGCACCAATGTGATCTGCCACTTCAAATAACAGCAGCATTTCAGTAATGGGAACGATAATAAAAATTAAAAAGAGAAAACGCACGATGCTGTCCTTATTGGAGTATCTGTATTCAAATATGGGGACATTTCCTTAAAGATAAAGGGATATCGATCAAAAGCTGTGCGCAGAACTGTTATGCTTAAGGTATGGAAAAAGTTAATCCCACATTAAATGACTTATTCAAACAACTTGGTTTACCAAACTCTGATGAAGAAATTCATCACTTCCTTGAGCGTTACAAACCCATACCTGAAACCATGAAACTGTATCAGGCTCATTGCTGGAATCAGGCCCAATCCGAATTTCTGGAACAACTTATTGAAGAGGATGGAGACTGGTCTTATCTGGCCGATGAATTGGACGCATTACTGAGAAAATAACAAAGTGGCTAACACAAAAAGTTTATAGTCAACTTTCGCTGTGTGCATGAATAAAGACTCCAACCCTACAAGCGTCGTTATGAGCGTAATTTAGTCGAGGCGCAGAGCTTTTTAGCTTCAGCAAAATCCTATTAAAAACTAACTTAAACTTTAATGTGCCGTCGCGAGCACAGGAAATTTAATCAGCGTCGTTATGAGCGAAGTTTAATTGAGGCGCTGAGCCTTTTTGGGGAAGGAGTTTACGCGACCAGTAAATGACTGAACCAAAAAGGCTCAGCAACGAAGAGTAAACGAGTGTAATAGACGCTAATCGCGGAAATTGTTGAATTGCAGTGGCAATCCCCAATCATCTTCTTTTAGGACAGCAATCACCTCTTGCAAATCATCGCGCTTCTTACCCGTCACCCTGAGTTTTTCACCCTGAATGGCAACCTGCACTTTCATCTTTTGATCTTTAACTTTTTTAACAATCTTACGCGCTGTTTCCGATTCTATACCCTGCTGTACAGCCGCTTTCAGAATCGCACGCTGACCGGAAATTTCCACTTCTCCCAGCTTCAAGGCTTTAACATCCAGCTTGCGACTAGCCATTTTATTACGCAGGATATCTAGCATCTGTTGGGTCTGAAAATCCACTTCCGCCGTCATGATAATTTCTGTGTCTGTTAATTCAAAAGAAGCATCCACACCCTTGAAATCAAAGCGATTGGTGATTTCCCGCTGAGCCTGATCCACAGCGTTGGTCATTTCGTGCATATCAACTTCAGAAACTACATCAAATGAAGGCATAGTTAATCCTTATAAAACCATCAGACGAATATCAGATAACAGGCCGTTCAAATACTGACAGAACATCCCGCCATCAACCCCATTCACCGCTCTATGGTCATAAGACAGCGAGAACGGCAGCATCTTGCGTGGTAAAAATTCATTATTCATCCACACCGGTTTAACCATGGTTTTGGACACACCCAGAATTGCGACTTCCGGGGCATTGACGATAGGTGTAAAGCCAATTCCGCCCAGATTCCCCAGACTGGAAACTGTAAAACAGCCACCTTCCATCAACTCTTTGGTCAGTTTACGCTCTTTGGCCATATTGCTGAGTTCGGCTATTTCTGCAGCAATTTCCCAGACTGATTTCTGGTCAACATTTTTGACTACCGGCACCATCAGCCCTGCCGGGGTTGCGACGGCGACACCAATATGAATATATTTTTTCTGGATATATTTTGTCCCGGATGAATGCAGCGAGACATTAAACTGTGGAAATTCCTGCAAGGCCTGTGCACAGGCTTTCACAATAAAAGGTAAAGGAGACAGCTTGATGCCTTTCTTTTCTGAAAGTGCTTTCTGGGCGGCTCTGAAATCTTCCAGATCAGTCACATCGGCTTCTTCGAATTGCGTGACATGTGGCACGGTTAGCCAATTCTGCGCCATGTTACGGGCAGTCACCTGATGCAACTTAGTCATCTCAACTTCTTCAATTTCACCAAACTGACTGAAATCAATATCCTTGATCGTTGGCAGGCTGAATGCTCCACCAGCAGCGGCAGCAGTACCGCCACCCTGCATCAGGTTTTTCACAAAGTCATGCACATCTTCTTTCAGAATACGATTTTTTGTCCCGGTGCCACTGACCTGAGTCAGATCAACACCTAACTCTCGTGCTAACTTTCTGACTGCCGGCCCGGCATAGACTTCGGAATTATCTTTACTGGTTGAACTTGGTGCTGTTGTTTTAACTGTATTGGATGGACTTGATGACGTGGAAGGAGTTTGTGGAGGTGTTTCTTTATTTTCATTTGTCTTGGCTTCTGCTGTTGCCTGTGCTGGCTTGCTCGCTTCGCTGGCTACAGACACTTTTGGAGCTGCCGCAGTTTCCGCAGACATAATGACTGAACCAGTCGAAACCTTGTCGCCTACACTGATTTTGATGTCAGTGATTTTTCCACTAAAAGGTGCAGGAACATCCATTGCTGCCTTATCTGTTTCCAGAGTGATCAGACCATCATCAGCATTCACCTCATCACCGACGGCGACCAGTATATCAATCACTTCAACAGCATCATCAGTGCCAAGATCCGGCACCGCAATTTCCGTTACTGAAGTTTCTGCTGCTACGGGGGCATCTTTAGCTGCTGCTGGCTCAGCTTCGGTTTCTTTGACTACAGTTTTTTCTTCTGCATTTTCTTC
>Ga0181559_10006770_pt1 | contig 10751 bp, 8 predicted proteins | sample 011ome_21_FD_133752 | JGI IMG/M metagenome (GOLD analysis project Ga0181559, IMG submission 133752) | Coastal salt marsh microbial communities from the Groves Creek Marsh, Skidaway Island, Georgia - 011508AT metaG (megahit assembly) | ecosystem: Environmental > Aquatic > Marine > Intertidal zone... | reverse complement strand
AGGTCTGATAGCTTTGCAGATGTGCTGGATTACTATGCTGAGTTTAAACAAACAGGATATGGCGCTACAGACCATCGCCTTAAGGTGCGCATCGCTAAGCAAGTGGCGCTTCGCGGCTGCGCCAGAGGTCGAATGGATTATGGAAGGGGACGCCTGAGATGACTGAACCTTTTCAACTCGCCGCCTGTGCGGAGATGCTCTGGCAAGACAAACCGATCGCATGGCGCGCGGCCAAGTTACACGAAATGGGCTTTGGCGTCGGTCTGTGGAACTGGCCTGATTGGGATCCGGACGCGCTGGAGAAAACCGGCGCGAACTTCACCATCATGAACGGATACCTCGAAGGGCGTTTGGCAGACGATGAGGGCGCGGACATGCTGCTGAAATCGGCGCGTGAGACTGCGCAGGTCGGTAAACGCCTTGGCGTGGAGCGTCTGAACCTGCACGGCACCGGGCTTGGCGATGGTGGCATCCCGATCCCACGCCACTGCTTGTTCGCGCCGGGCATGGAACTCCGCGCCCGTGACACGCTCAACCGCATCTGTGACATGGCCGAGGAAGAGGGCGTGACGTTCACGCTGGAAAACCTGAACCCGCTGGACCATCCGGGATGCCCGTTTGGATCAACCGAGGCTGTTCTGTCGCTCGTTTCCGCCGTTAACCGCCCTCAGTTGCGGATCAACCTCGACCTTTACCATACCCAAATTGGTGAGGGGGATTTGATCCGTTGGTGCGAAGCTTGCCTGCCATGGGTTGGGGAGATTCAGGTGGCGGACAATCCAGGCCGCTGCGAGCCGGGAACGGGCGAAATAAACTACGCTGCGGTTGCGCGTGCTTTGTCTAAACTAGGCTATTCCGGCCCTGTCGCCATGGAAGCCTTTGCAAAAGGCGACGAGGACGCCGCGCTGGAAGCCTTCCGGGACGCATTCACGCTTTAGAGTTAGGAGGCCGGCAGAAACATGCCGCGGTGCTCGCTGAGAATCTGCTCCAAAAGCTCCACGACAGCTCGGACACGGCGGGCAACGGCCTGGTTTTCGTGCCAGACAAGCGCCTTTCGCACCGAAGAGAGGCATCTTGGGAAAAATATCCCTCTACCGCAAGCGAAATCACAATGTGATCGATGAAAAAGCGTGCACCAACGCGTTGTCGTTGTCTGCGAGGTGAAAAATATGTTCGGGATGTGTGCGCAGCAACTCTGATACACGAATTTTTCGAGTGCGATCCGTTCTACTGGTCCCGTTGTGCCACATGAATCCGATGCTAAGACCATTCGCGACAGCCTCGTACACCCCGTCCCGCGTATCGAGAACGAGTAATGGGATTGGTTTCACACCTGCGTGTCTGAATACGCGGTCCACGACACCTTGGGTCGACGAACCCTTAGACCTAAAAATCATCGGATAAGCCGAAAGGGCTTGGCAGTTCACGCTTGTCTCCCGGATCTCGAATTTCGCGAGACTGGGAAGCCTGGAATTGAGATGCTGAACATGGTCTTGAACGCATCCCGGTCTGGACCAGACGCCACTGTTTTGGTCGGTGATAATCCCAGCAAAGATGGAGAAGGTGCTTCGCGAATGGGTTTGAACTTTTTCCAAACCGGCACTGGCCACTTCACGTTGATGGACCTGTTGTTTTCAGAACCACGGTAACCGATTGGTGTCGAGGCTCTGTCGCAAGGTAGCTGGTTCAGTTACGCTGCAATTGCAGCGTACCGTCATGGCCTGAGTTTGTTGAGACGTCTGATTTTGTGATCAGCGACTTGTGCTAGAACCCCAATGCGAGCGCACAGGCACCCCTGAGCACTTCACAGCCTCCCTTGTGGGGCATCACTCAGCACGCTCCGCCAATAAGCTTACCTACGGGCTGTACTCAGCAGGTATTAGTGATGCGCAGAAGCGGGAGATCGTGGATAGGATCAGGTTGCCAGACTGGGAGGGCAACTCATGAGCCGAACCATTATAGCAGACCCGTCCCTCATCCCTGATATCGAAACTTTCGAGTAGCGAGTGGCCATCCACATCCATGAGGGCGGCATTCCAACCGATCAGGCCAAGGACCTTGCAGCCCAAGCCCAGGGCTTCCGTAATCAGGCCCACTGCTTGGCTTGGCTCAGGGTATATGTCGACAGGAAACGGTTGGGGTAGGGAAGCCCAGTAAAGAGAAATGGCTCAGCCCCCGAGGGGGCTGGGTGATAGTATTTATCACAAGTATAAACTGGGATTGTGCTTAAGAAATAAATAAATTGATTTTTTACGCGAGTTAATCAATAAGTTAACGAAAGGTGTAAGAAGAACATGCTCCTAAAGCTGAAAAAAAGAGTGATAGCTGATGAGTCGAAAAATCAATACGATGGAAGAATTTGCCTCAGTGAGTGGTATTTCCAGACCAACACTTTCAAAGTTTTTCAACGATGCGCAGAGTGTTAAAAAATCAACACGATTAAAAATCGAGCAAGCAATCGAAAAATACGACTATCGTCCAAATTTTTACGCGATGAACCAAAATAGGCGTAAAACAAAAAATATTGGGTTGGTTGTGCCAAATTTAACAGACCCATTTTTCGCAGGTATCGCAAGAAAACTTGAGGAGTTAATTGTACTTTCTGGTTACAATCCATTGCTTTTAAGCTCTCATGGTGGGCCAGAGCAAGAGGTTGCAAATCTAGACAGTTTGCGATCCATCAAGCCGGCCGGGGTTTTGCTGGCGCCCCTTGGAAGGGCAAGTAATGTAAAAAAATTGAAAGACTTTTCTCAGCTTGTTCCAACAGTGTTGTTCGATGCAAATGTCGAGGGGGTGGGTGAGGCGTTCTTTGGTTCTGACAATCATCAGTCGATTGGATTGATGGTTGATTATCTGGCAAGGACAGGTAAACCACCCAAGTTTTTTGAGATGAAGGATCCGATCAATCCGAATGCTTACAAGAGACGAGCGGCATATATCTCGGCAATGGAAAAGTTGGGGCTTGAGCCGGAGTTGCTCCAAGTAAATGGTGACGGTTGGAATTTCGAAGAAATTGGTTTTACGTCAGGCAGGCAGATTTTTCAAAACTCAAAATATATAGGCGCTACCATTTTGTGTTCTAATGACCGATTGGCAATTGGGCTGATGTCCGCTGCCTACGAGAGTGGGCTAAAGGTCGGGCATGGTGTTGAATTTGATTTGAGAATTGCTGGTCATGATGACCACCCGTTCTCGCGATATACCTGTCCCTCGCTGACTACCATTTCTCAAGACTACGACGCAATTGGCGAGCGTAGCGTTTCAGAGATGCTGAAAATCATTGATGGAACAAATGGAATCACTCAGCGTTCGGAGAAGCTTTTTGAAGGCCGTTTGGTCATGAGGAGCTCAGCTTAGAAAGTGATTTACGCTTGTTTTTCTTTAGATTTACACGCGTTAAATAATTATTGACTGCGCGTTTTTATAATATTAAGCATATTGATACATTCATCCAATTAGGGAGGTTCCAGGATGTCTATGAAGAACTCACTGTTTGCAGCGAGTGCAGCAGCTTTGATGGCTGGTGGTGCTTATGCCGCAGACTCACTCACTATTGCGATCGTGAATAACGGTCACATGATCAACATGCAAAAAGTTGCAGAAGCTTACACGGCGGAAACAGGTGTTGCATTGAACTGGGTTGCTCTAGAAGAAGGCGTTCTTCGTGAGCAGGTAACTTCTGACACAGCCACAGGCGGCGGTCAGTACGACATCATCAATATCGGTATGCAAGAAGCGCCAATTTGGGGTGCGGCAGGCTGGATCGAACCATTGAACTTTGGCGCAGACTACGACATGGATGATATCCTACCAGCGATCCGCGCAGGTTTGTCACACGAAGGTACAATGTATGCTGCGCCATTCTATGGTGAATCATCAATGGTTATGTATCGTAAAGATCTAACTGATGCAGCTGGTGTTACAGTTCGTGATAACGATTCATGGGCAAACATCAAAGGCGCCGCAGCAGCGATGCACGACCCCGATAACGGCGTTTATGGTGCATGTTTGCGCGGAAAGCCAGGCTGGGGCGACAACATGGCGTTCATTACGACTGTTGTGAACTCATTCGGTGGTGCATGGTTCGATGCGGACATGCGTCCAACAATCGACTCAGCAGCATGGGAAGAAGCAATTAATTTCTATGTTGATCTGTTGGGTAACTACGGACCACCCGGTTCAGAAGGTAACTCATTCAATGAAATCCTTGCGCTCTACAACGAAGGCAAGTGTGGCATGTGGATTGACGCGACAATCGCTGCATCTTTCCTAACAGTTGACGGCGTTGCATATGCACAGTCACCAAACGCTGGTAACCCAGTTGGTGCGAACTGGTTATGGGCGTGGGCGATGGCTGTTCCAGCAGGATCACCAAACGCAGACGCAGCAAAAGCTTTCATCGAATGGGCGACATCAAAAGATTACGTCCAAGCTGTTGGTAACCACCCAGACTTTGGTTGGGGCTCAGTTCCGACTGGTCAGCGTTCATCTACATACGCATTGCCAGAATTCCAGGCGGTTGCAGGTTTTGCAGCAGCGGAAATGGCAGCGATTGGATCAGCAGCACCAGAAGCAACAGATCTAAAACCATACGTTGGCGTTCAGTTCGCGGCGATCCCAGAATTCCCAGAAGTTGGTATCTCAGTTGCACAAGAGATGGCAGCTGCACTATCAGGCGCGAAATCTGTGAAAGACGCTCTTGCGGCATCTCAAGCTGCAGCTGACGCAATCATGTCAGAAGCGGGTTACTACTAACTCTTCTCCCAAGAATGAAAAGGGGCGTGGCACTCACTATTGCGCCCCTTTTCACACCGCCTTTACCGCAGTAAAGCATTCTATTTACAACCGTTTCGCTAAATGAATTTATGGGTTCTGAAACTCAATAGTAGGTAATCCATCATGACTAATCGAAGCCTACCGCGCTTACTTCAAGCACCAGCCGTTTTATTACTCCTTGTATGGATGCTGGTTCCACTGAGTATAACTCTTTATTTTTCGTTTATTCGCTACGTATTAAACAGCATGCGCCGACCAGAATGGACAAAACCAGCTTTGAGCAATTGGCGCGGTTTTGGTAATTACGAATTTGTCCTGAATAACAAAGATTTTATTTTGGCAATTCAAAACAGTCTTTTAATTGTCTGCAGTATTTTAATTCTAACAGTCATTTTTGGCGTATTAATCGCAGTTTTGATTAACAAGACATTCATGGGACGTGGCGTCGTACGAGTGTTATTGATTTCTCCGTTTTTTGTTATGCCCGCTGTCAATGCAGTTTTGTGGATTAACATGATTTTGGATCCTGTTTTAGGTCTGCAGGGTTTGGCCGTCGCAGGGATAAATGAAGTAATTGACGGCTTACGCACTTTTCCAATATTGGGTGGCTTCTTTTCTATGTGGCCAGAGCTCGAACCAATCTCGTTTCGTGCAACACAGACGTCAGCATATGCCGTTATTACAATGGTAACCTGGCAATGGACTCCATTTGCGGTTTTGATCTTTATGACATCGCTGCAATCCGAAGATCAGCAACAAAAGGAAGCTGCTGTATTGGACGGTGCAGGAACTTGGTCTCAATTCCGCTTCTTGACCTTGCCACATTTGGCCCGCCCTATAGCGATCGTTGTAATGATACAGGCAATTTTTCACCTATCCTTATATGCTGAGATAGAAATTGTAAGCCGCGGCAATGGTAACAAAAATTTGCCCTATCTGATTGGAGAATTTGCAAACAATAATATCGGTGCGGCGAGCGCTACAGGTATATTTGCGGTCATCCTTGCAAATATTGTTGCGATCTTCTTGCTGCGCATGATCGGCAAGACGTTGATGGATTGAGGGGTGCATCATGGCTATTGTTTCAGCGAACTCAAACATATCTCGTTATGGCCGACCAGTGTTGGCCTGGGGTGTTGCGCTACTATTTTTCTTTCCGATCTTTTGGATGGTGTTGACCAGCTTTAAAACCGATGCCGATGCCGTTAAGCCGGAATTCCTGATTTGGTTCAAGCCGACGTTGGATAACTATCTAAACTTGACCGAGAATTATGACTATTGGCGATTTGCAACAAATTCCGTCATAACTTCGGTCTGTGCTACTTTGTTTACGCTGGTGGTCGGTGTGCCCGCGGCTTATGCGATGGCTTTCAATCCAAGTCGTGCAACAAAAGATATTTTGATGTGGATGTTATCCACAAAAATGCTGCCAGCTGCTGCAGTCTTGTACCCAATGATATTTTTGGCAAAAGGTATCGGTTTATATGATACGCACGTTCTGGTTATTACGGTCGTTAGTTTGATTAATCTTCCGATCGCGATTTGGATGTTGTTCACCTATTTCAAAGAAATCCCCAAAGATATCATCGAAGCGGGTAAAATGGATGGGGTAAGTACGTGGGGCGAAGTCAAAGAAATCCTCATACCTCTCGCTTGGGGGGGCATAGCATCGACTGCTCTAATTATTTTTATTTTCTGCTGGAACGAAGCCTATTGGACCGTACGGCTGACAACGATTGATGCAGCAACGCTTTCCAAGCTCATCGAAGGCAATAGAGCGCCGGAAGGGCTTTTCTTTGGACGCTTATCCGCAGTGTCTACTGCTGCTGTTGGACCCATCGTCGTGTTGGGCTGGTTCTGCCAAAAACAACTTGTCCAAGGTTTGACCTTTGGCGCCGTGAAATAAGGAAAGATTATGGGACGCATCGTACTTAACAATGTAACGAAAAGCTTTGGTGAGACGCAGGTTATTCCTTCTTTAGATCTAACCATTGAGGACGGTGAATTTGCGGTCTTCGTAGGGCCATCAGGCTGCGGTAAATCTACGCTGCTTCGAATGATTGCTGGACTCGAGGAATTGACCTCGGGGCATATTGAAATCGACGGAGACGATGTCACTCAGGTTCCACCATCAAAGCGCGGCCTTGCCATGGTGTTCCAATCATATGCTTTGTATCCACATATGACTGTGCGCAAAAACATCGCTTTTCCTTTGCGCATGGAAGGTAGGGATCAGTCCCAAATCAATAAAAAGGTTGAGGCTGCTGCCAGGTCATTGAATTTGACAGACTACCTTGATCGAAAACCTGCCGCGCTTTCTGGTGGTCAACGGCAGCGCGTAGCCATTGGACGCGCAATTGTGCGCAACCCTTCGGCTTTCCTCTTTGACGAACCGCTGTCGAACCTTGATGCGGCATTGCGGGTAGGAATGCGTCTTGAGATCAGTGAAATGCACAAAAGCATGAAAACAACGATGATTTACGTCACCCATGATCAGGTCGAAGCGATGACCATGGCTGACAAGATTGTTGTGCTTCAAGCGGGCGTGATTGAACAGGTTGGGACGCCCCTTGAACTCTACCACACACCAGGAAATGTGTTTGTAGCAGGGTTCATTGGGTCGCCAAAGATGAATATCTTTTCGGGTTCTGAAGCCGAGAAACTTGGCGCGCATACTGCTGGTGTACGACCCGAACATATCGATATCGATTTGTCAGATGGTACTTGGAAAGGCACCGTCGGAGTAGCGGAGCATTTAGGTTCAGATACCTTTGTCCACGTTCACGATACAGTGCTTGGAGATTTAGTTACTGTTCGTGTTGCGGGCGATGTTGCTGTTAAGCATGGTGATACAATTTATCTGACGCCACAAATGGACAAAATTCATAAATTTGATGAAAGAGGACTACGCGTATGACGGGACGGCTCTTTGGAAAGGTAGGCTTAATTACAGGTGCCGCCCGCGGTATCGGGCGTGCCTTTGCCAAAGCTTATGTTCGAGAGGGTGCTAAAGTCGCGATTTGCGACGTAAACATCGAGCGTGCAAAAATCACTGCGCAGGAAATTGGCGGATCAGTTGTCGCGATAGAAATGGATGTCACCTGTCAGGAAAGCATAGATGACGCTATTACAAATGTGGTGTCGAAATTTGGCAGAATAGATATTCTAATCAACAACGCAGCTGTCTTTACGGCTGCTCCAATCACCGAAATAAATCGAACAGAATTTGAACGTACGTTTGAAATTAATGTTGCGGGAACTTTGTTCACTATGCAGGCGGTTGCTCGTCAGATGATCGAGCAAGGCCATGGTGGTACGATCATAAATATGGCCAGTCAAGCTGGGCGTCGTGGCGAAGCACTGGTATCAGTCTATTGCGCTTCGAAGGCTGCAGTCATTAGTTTGACCCAATCTGCCGGGCTGAACCTAATTAAGCATGGTATTAAAGTGAATGCTATTGCCCCTGGTGTGGTTGACGGAGAACACTGGGATGACGTCGATACATATTTTGCGAAATATGAAGGCAAAGCGCTAGGGCAAAAGAAAGCCGAAGTCAGTAAAGCAGTCCCCTATGGGCGTATGGCAAATCCTGATGATTTGACTGGTATGGCCATTTTTCTAGCATCCGAAGATGCAAAATACATCGTTGCACAAACGTACAACGTGGATGGCGGAAATTGGATGAGTTGATGAACGATTTTGTACGGAGAACTAAACTGATGGAACTCAGCAACGGCACGCTGAATGAATTGCCACAGAATATTATCGTGCCCAACTATGATCGTTCTGCATTAAGGCCTGGCATCATTCATGTAGGTGTAGGTAACTTCCACCGTGCGCATCAGGCTTGGTATCTTCACCGATTAATGCAGGTCGGTGAGGCACAGGACTGGGCGATAATTGGTGCAGGGGTACGTGATGCTGACGCAATAATGCGAGAAAAGCTGTTACGGCAGGATTGCCTTACAACTTTAATAGAACTCGATCCATTGTCTTCGTCTGTTGAGGTCGTTGGCTCAATGATTGACTATATACCAATAGAAGAAAATAATAAATCTCTCATACTGCGAATGGCTCGAAGCGATATTCGTATTGTGGCTTTGACGGTGACCGAGGGTGGATACTTTATTGATCCGGCCACGAAATGCTTTGATGAAGATCATCCAGATATCGTCTTTGATGCTCGTAATCCAGATGCACCAAAAACCGTGTTTGGAGCAATTGTAGCTGCCCTGAAAATACGGCGAGATACGGGAGCTGGGCCGGTAACGGGACTTAGCTGCGATAACTTGCAAGGTAACGGTGACATATTACGCCAAGCAGTTGTGTCATTAGCACGAATGTTGGATGGGTCCTTGGCCAATTGGATAGACGTAAATTGCACATTTCCTAATTCCATGGTCGACTGTATAGTACCAGCTACGGGGCCTGAAGAAATAGCCATCGCTAACCAACACGGGGTTGCTGATTGCGTCCCTGTTACTCATGAAAACTTTCGGCAGTGGGTGATCGAAGATAATTTTTGTGCTGGCCGGCCCGATTGGCAAAAGGTGGGTGTTCAATTCGCAGATGCTGTTCATGATTTTGAGATGATGAAAATTCGCATCTTGAATGGCGGGCATCAAGTTATCTCAGTGCCCGCAGAGGTGCTATCTGTAAGTACAATTGCAGACTGTATGGCACATGACTTAATAGGCCGCCTTTTCACAAAAGTTACGCTCAATGAAATTGTACCACACGTAAAAGCTGTGCCAGGGATGTCACCATTCGACTATGTGACGCTTATTCAAAGCAGGTTCGCAAACGCTAAAATCGAAGATACTACGCGTCGCGTGGCATTCGATGGGTCGTCACGACACCCTGGCTTCATTTTGCCGTCAATCCGTGATGGTCTAGAGGCCGGTACGTCTATTGAAGGATTGGCGCTAGTAGAGGCAACATGGGCGAGAATGTGCTTTGGTACACGGGCGGATGGAAGTTTGATAGACCCAAATGATCCAAATTGGAGCGATCTACAAACTAAAGCACAAGAAGCACGAAGCAATCCAAGAACTTGGTTAGATATGCAGCAAATTTATGGAGCACTTCGTGATGAACCTAGATTTTCAAAAAGTTTCTCAAACTGGTTGAACATGATTTGGGATCAGGGCCTGGAGGCAACTATCCATACCTACCTAAAAACGTAAAGCTTGCATCACCATATATAATAAAACGATATTTCGAACAGTACGGTTGCTTCTCATGGCACCAATAGACAGATTTATATTACAGTAATAACAGGAACTCAAAAATCATCCCAAAGGCACTCACGGTTCATCCGTATGCCTTGAAAAATATTATAAAGACAATGTAGTACATATTACTTTTGTTCCGGCCGTGGGTACCAGATTTAGGCTGACTTAAGCAGTCTATCGATAGATAACCTACTGATAAAATTCTTATAAATAGCATTGCCTTGGTATTGGGCTGGAGAGAGTGTTGACCAGATTACTGACCAAAAAAGTCCCTTATACGTTTAACCGATCTGGGTATTAATACTTCTCAAGGCGGGTTCCTGCTGACCTTTTGAGCCCTTATTCCTATCCCCCTATTGTTCAGGGGCTTAAGACGAGGTCTGCGCAGACTGCTAAATCAAGGGCTTTGGTCGCTGCGGCTAAGTTGGATGAATACTGGTCTCACCTTAGAATGGCTGACCCTGATCTTATTGGGTGCAGTTTGTTAAAGTCGGGATGTGGTTCATTTGCCCGAAATACTCAGCTTGATGTGTCTACTGCCACTGAGCAGCCTATTACGCTGCCTGAGGCCTTAGAAACCTACGTCACTTAGAAAACCAGATTCGGTGTCTTTGGTAGAAGCTACTTCAGAAAGCGCAGAGACCATATCTATTGCCTTGCAAATCAAATCAGAAATTGATCGCCTTTATGAATATTATAAAAATTGAATTTTGCGATGGTGTTGGTTCAGAATATGAAGTT
>Ga0181559_10006769_pt1 | contig 10751 bp, 10 predicted proteins | sample 011ome_21_FD_133752 | JGI IMG/M metagenome (GOLD analysis project Ga0181559, IMG submission 133752) | Coastal salt marsh microbial communities from the Groves Creek Marsh, Skidaway Island, Georgia - 011508AT metaG (megahit assembly) | ecosystem: Environmental > Aquatic > Marine > Intertidal... | reverse complement strand
CTGCTTCCATTCTAGCAACCATGCAAGCGCACTTCGACACCAAAGCGTCTTTGCCGCCCGCCATCGTGGAAGCACTGGAGCGTGGAGAAATCAGTCAAGAAGACATCAACCGACGAGTCGCTGCGGGGGAGTTCAGCCGCTTCTTCCAATTCAAAACCCTGGCCGATCTTCCCACCGATTTAACTTGGGAAGATGGACAAGACCTTGCGGACATTGGTAGCCCTGAGGCCACCAAAGGCGGCACCTTGTATGGGGCACTGTCAGATTTCCCGCGCACGCTACGCTTGATTGGTCCAGACTCTAACGGCTCCTTCAGACCCTGGATCTTAGACCATACCCGTATGGGCTTAGGCCACCGCCACCCAAACGATACCCGGATTGATGCCAACGGTAACTTTCGCTATTACCCTGGGCTGGCTGCAGCTTGGGCAGTCGATATCGACAATGCGACCGTTTACATTCGCCTGAATCCTGCCGCTCGTTTCAGCGACGGCGAGGCGGTCACCACGGATGACATGATGTTTACCTTTTACTTCATGCAGTCACCCCACATCAAAGCACCTTGGTACAACAACAACTATCAACGCAACTACTCCAACATCACCCGGTACGACGAGCACACCTTCAGCCTGACGTTGCCAGAGGCCAAACCCAACCTGCTTAGCCGCACACTGGAATTAGGGGTCTTACCACTGCACTTTTTCTACGAATACGGCGAAGATTTTCTGGAGCGCTACCAGTGGCGCTTTGTCCCCACCACCGGGCCTTACATACTTAAACCGGAAGACCTTAAAAAGGGTCGATCCATCACCCTGACCCGGGATAAGCAATGGTGGGCACAAGATCTCAAGTTCTAGCGTAACCGATTTAACTTCGACCGGGTCAACTTACGGGTCATCCGCGATAGCGCCAAGGCTTTTGAGGCCTTCAAGAAAGGTGAATTGAGCATCGCGAATCTGACCCTACCCGAATACTACTACGAGAAATTACCGGCCACTGACCCGCTGGTCGAACAAGGCTACATCCACCGGGCAGTTTTCTATAACGATCGTCCACGACCGACCTACGGATTGTGGATCAACAGTGGGCGTCCGCTGCTGGAGAACCGCGATATTCGCATCGGCATCAATTATGCGACCAACTTCCAGAAGGTCATCGACGAATTTTTTCGAGGTGACTATTCCCGCATGCGCACGAGCGCAGACGGTTACGGACAGTTCACCCACCCAACGCTCCAAGCCCGTTCATTCAATGTTGAAAAAGCCCTTGAGCATTTCGCCAAAGCAGGCTTCACCGAACGCGGACCCGACGGTATCCTGGTGAATGATCAGGGGCAAAAGTTAAGCTTCACGATCAATACCGGCTACGAAAACCTTCAAGGCACCCTTACCATACTGCGTGAAGAAGCCCTCAAGGCGGGTCTTGAATTCCGTCTGGAGGTACTGGACGGCACAGCCAGTTGGAAGAAAACTCAAGAAAAACAACACGATATTGCTTTCGTAGCATTCGGCGTCTCCTCTGAGATGTATCCTCGCTATTGGGAGACTTATCATTCTGTGAACGCCTACGATGTGCCGTGGCTGAGCGACGGTAGCCCGAACCCGGACCGTCAACTGAAGCCGCAAACCAACAACCTACAGTCTATTGCCAACGCAGATCTAGATCAGTTGATCGAAGCTTATCGCGCGAGCGACAGCGTCTCAGAAATGCAGCAACTCGCGTTCACCATGGAGGAGTTGTTGTATGAAGACGCCTCGTTTGTACCCGGCTTTGTCATTCCCTTCATGCGCACAGCCTACTGGCGCTGGGTGCGATGGCCCGAGGATTTCAATGTCAAGCTCGCTGGCTCTTCCAACCAGTACCACATGGCGTGGATTAATCTTGAAATGGAAGACGCCACGCGGGCAGCCAAGGGGTCTGGAGACACCTTTGCCAAGGTCGATCGCGTCTACGATCAATATAGAAACCCAGTTGAGACCGCGCAGTAATGTCTGAGTCATCGCCTGATTCAATGGCGCCTTTGCTGCGGGTTGAAGATCTTGTAACCGCATTCGACACCGAGGCCGGCGAAGTACGCGCCGTCGACGGCGTGAGCTTTGACGTGTTTCCTGGGCGCACACTGGGCATTGTCGGAGAGTCTGGATGCGGCAAAACGGTTACGGCCTTAAGCATCACTCAGCTATTGCCGCAACCCATGGCGTCCATTGTCAGTGGTCGTATTCTGTTTGAAGGCCATGATTTGGCCAACGCGCCGGTAGAAGTCCTGCATCGTGTACGCGGCAGTCGCATTGGTATGATTTTTCAGGAGCCCATGACCGCACTCAATCCAGTGCACCGAATTGGACGGCAGATCACCGAGACCTTACGCATCCACCGAGACATCAGCGATGCTGAGGCCTTGGCAGCGAGCATATCGATGTTGGAGAAAGTGGGTATACCGAGCCCGGAGTTACGCATTTCCGAGTACCCACACCAACTGTCAGGGGGTATGCGGCAACGCATCATGATTGCCATGGCGCTCATCTGTGATCCAGCATTGATTATTGCGGATGAACCAACCACAGCTTTAGACGTAACCATTCAGGCGCAGATACTGGACCTACTGCAATCCCTTCAAGACGACACGCAGGCCAGCATTATCATGATTACCCACGACCTCGGTGTCATTGCCGAGACCTGCGATGACGTGTTGGTTATGTACGCCGGACGCGTCGCCGAACAAGGTAGCGTAGAGGCGGTCTTCAACGACCCGCGTCACCCGTACACCAAAGGTCTGCTGGAGAGCATTCCCAGGCTCACTACCGAGCGAAAATCACGGCTTAAAACCATCAAGGGTATGGTGCCCGCTTTAACCAACATGCCCACCGGCTGTCGGTTCAACAACCGTTGCCCTCACGCTACGGAATTATGTCGCACCGACTACCCGAGCCTGGACGGCATCGAAGGCAGCCATCGCAGTGCGTGCCACCATTGGCGAGAGGTTGGATAATTGTCAGATCATCTATTAGACGTTACCAATCTGCGGGTACACTTTCCGGTCAAAGGGGGCGTGTTGATGCGCGCCAAGGCTTTCAACAAGGCCGTAGACGGTATCACGATCCACGTCGGACATAGCGAAACTCTGGGCTTGGTTGGTGAATCAGGGTGCGGCAAATCTACGCTGGGGAAAACCATCGTGCGCCTGCTTAAGCCCACGGAAGGTCAGGTTGTCTTCAATGGTGAAGATGTAACCCACCTGTCTCCGAAGCAAATGAAACCCATACGCCGCGAAATTCAGATGATATTTCAGGACCCTGCTGAGAGTCTCAATAGCCGGCATACTGTGGGCAGCCTGATCAGTGAAGCGTTTGAAATCCACGAAATCGGCGATCCGGAGTGGCGTGCGCAACGTGTAGCGGAGCTACTGACTCAGGTCGGATTACCCGCTTCCGCCGCTGACAGGTTCCCCTTCGAATTCTCCGGGGGGCAACGCCAGCGCATCGGCATTGCTCGCGCTATCGCTTTACAGCCTAAATTGATCGTTTGCGATGAACCGGTTTCGGCACTTGATGTCTCCATACAGAGTCAGATTCTGAACCTGATGCTGGATCTCCAGGAGCAGATGAATTTATCCTATTTGTTTATCGCCCACGATTTAGCGGTGGTGAAACATGTCAGTGATCGCATTGCCATTATGTATCTGGGACATCTGATGGAGATCGGTAGCGCTGACGAAATTTACCAGCGACCGGCGCATCCATACACGCGAGCCTTGATCGCGGCCATTCCGGAACCTGACCCAAGTCGACGGGGACAGCCACGCACCATGCTCGCCGGTGACGTGCCCAGCCCCATCGCCCCTCCGCCAGGCTGCGTTTTCCATACTCGATGTGTCCATGCCACCGACCAGTGCAAAAGCACACCGCCCCCTTTACGCGATCTCATATCCAGCGACGGCCAACCCCATCAGGTCGCGTGTCATTACGACCTGTAGATTTCCGCCCAGATTCATCCCTTAACCTCCCAGGCACTTTTACCGCGGGTTCGCAAAGTGACCGCACACTGGCCTCGGGCCTGCATCCGGGTTATGTTCGTCTGACAGAGGGGAGAGAACATGTCTGATCATAAACCGTTGGGGGCCTACCGGTTAGCATCCTACGGCGCACCATCCATGCCTTTGAGCATGGTATCACTGCCGCTCGCTGTCTATTTGACGCCAGTTTATGCCGATTCTGCCGGCTTTGGTTTGAGTCTTGGATTTGTCGGTTTGATGCTGGCCCTCTCACGCATCTTCGACGGCATCACCGATCCGCTCATCGGTTTCTATTCTGATCGCATCCGCACGCGCTGGGGGCGACGTAAACCCTTTATTTTAATTGGCATGCCTATTTTTATGGCGGGGGTCTGGTTGTTATGGATCCCGCCGATAGAGTTCACCGAAATCAGCGTTGCGGGCGTGAGGATGAATTCCGGATATCCTTACCTACTGGGGGTACTCATCCTCATGTACGTAGGCGCCACGATCAAAGATGTCCCGTATTCTGCATGGGGCGCCGAACTTGCTCGCGGCTATAATGAGCGCACATTGGTCATGAGTTGGAAAGAGGCCTTCACTGTCTCGGGTTCACTGATCGGTGCGATGACCCCGGCCGTCATCGTGTTTTGGGGGTATACCAAACCAACGGACAATGTTTACTTCCTCACCATTGCGCTCATGGTCGTGATGCCAATTCTGGTGCTGAATATGCTCGCCGTCGTCCCAGAGCATCCGGTTGAGGAGAAGACCCAACGCCGCTTGCCCATCCGCGAAAGCTTCCGCTATGTATGGGCCAATGAACCCTACCGCAAGCTGGTGATCATCTTCCTTTTCTCAACCATCGGCGCCGCCATGACCAATTCGTTGAGCTTTTTCTTCGTCAAACACGTGTTGCTGGCGGGCGACTTATACGGCTTCTATTTGGCCCCCTATTTTATTTCACAAATTGTCGCTATTCCGCTGTGGTTCAAATTGTCGGCCCGAGTGGGCAAGCATAAGGCCACGATGGTTGCAATTTTCTGGTACGCGTTGTGGTCCTGCTTTATCCCTCTGATCGCCATGGCGCCCCAAGTTTGGTTCGACCCCTTTGAGTTAGGCCGAGTATTGTCATTCTTACCGGAGAGTTGGTTGAGCGGCATGAATGAGCGCTTTGAAGGTATTCCAACAGGAAAATTCGCCTTTTTCATCGGCATCATGTGCTTGAAAGGCAGTTCTATCGGGGCGCTGTCCGCTCTCCCTTACGCAATGGCCGCAGACGTCATCGACTTAGACAGCGCAAAGACCGGGAAAAAGCAGGGCGGCGCTTATTTCAGCATTTGGACCATGACCCGCAAACTGGCCTATGCCCTTGGGTTGGTGGTAGGCACCACCGCGGCGACCGTGGTTGGCTTCAATTCTTTGGCCGACCCCATTAACGCGCCGAACAGCGGCTACTCGCTACTCTGGCTGGCCTGTTTGTATTCGATCATTCCTGCCTTGTTCAAATTCGTGGCTCTGCCTATTCTATGGAATTACTCTCTGACCGAGGAAAAACTCGCGGAGATTCAGCACGAGATTGAACAAGACAAAGCCGCGCAGAGCGTAACCTAGTGCCTTACTGCGGCCCATGACGTCATCGCTGGATGGATAGCGGCTCGAAAACGGGTCGCTTGGACTCGCTGCAGCGGCCACTTCGCATGTCGTGCCAATTGCTAAGCTCGTCGTCATTCAATAACATCGGCGTTCAAAAATGAACAACGCTAGCCAAACGCCAACAGGACACGATTCATGAGTGAAGCCGTCGACAAACCTAAAGCAAATAATGCCCGAACGCAGTTAATTGACATGGCGCGGGTGAACATCGAACTCGTGAAAGCGAAGCAAATTCAACAAACTGATGACGTCATGCGGGTGCCAGCCCATTATTACTATGACAAGACGCGCTGGAACCAGGAAGTTGAGCAAATTTTCAAGCGCGTGCCCTTGATGCTCGCCATGAGTTGCGAACTGAACGAGACGGGCGCCTTCAAAACCATGGATGTTTGTGGAGTGCCTATCTTGATGGTGAGAGATGCCGAGGGTACGGCACGTGCATTCGTCAACTCATGCAGTCATCGCGGAGCGGTCATCGTGACCGAGCGCAGCGGTAAGAAGGGCCGTTTCACCTGTCCTTACCATGCCTGGGTATACGACCACAGTGGCGCGTTAACTTCAGTCTATGAAGAAGACGATTTTGGATGCATCGACAAATCCACCCATGGCTTAACGCCACTGCCCATCGGTGAACGCGCAGGTATGATCTGGGTCAGTCTCGATCCTAATTCGAGCTTAAATCTAGATACCTTTTTGTGCGGTTACGATGCGCTCCTGGCGGAATTCGGATTCGAGAACTGGTCCGTGTTTGAGCACCGCACCGTTGCGGGGCCCAATTGGAAAGTTGCCTACGATGGCTACATGGACCTCTACCACTTGCCGATCCTGCACAAGAACACATTCGGTTCGAGTATGCCTAACCAGGCGATCTACACGCCCTGGGGCCCCCATCAGCGAGTCTCTTCTCCAAACCCAGCGTTACTGGAATTAGAAGACAAGCCTGAGGAGGAATGGCCAACAGACGCCCTGATGTCGTCGGTGTGGACCATTTTTCCGCATATTTCCATTGCCTCTTTTGACGGTGGCGGGGGGCGTGGCGTCATGATTTCCCAATTGTTTCCTGGCGATACCCCAGAGGAATCATTCACGGTGCAGAACTACGTGATGGAAAAATTACCTCTGAACGACGAAATGCGTCAGGCTGCCGTGGAACAATTTAAGCTACTCGAGTACGTGGTCGAACAAGAAGATTATGCGACAGGTATTGCGTTGCAAAGAGCCATTAAAAATCGACCTGGCTTCGAGGTTTTGTTTGGTCGCAACGAGGAAGGTGGGCAACGCTTTCATCGCTTCCTCGATGACCTAGTCGCCTGCGACGATCAGGATCTGGAAACGTTGTTTCAAAACCAGGTGCAGTAGCCCTCGAAATCAGCGATCTCTAAACCGGCTGGCTTGAGCAGCGCCAGTCGGATATCCCCAACGGGCACGCGCACCGACCGTTTTCGGTCAACCGAGCCGACCTTTACATCCAGACACTGCTGTCTGGGGCAGCATGCTCGCGAGCCAACGCCCTCCTACATCAGCAACCCCAGTTAATCAATTAAGCGTACTCTGCAGAAAAGCACGTAACCTATGCCACGCATGCACAGCGGGCGCCGTGGCCACTTCTGGATCCCGGTCAACGTGCAGCCAAAACCCATGACGTACCTCGTCATAAATATGTACATCATTGGGAATACCGGCAGCCCGCAATGCCCCGACAAAATTATTGACGTCTGTCAGTGGAATGCCCCGGTCGTTCTCCACGAAAGTCCCGTATACCGCATGACTGACCTCTCGCAACTGTTCAGGGTCAGCCAATAGCCGGCCGTAAAAAATCGCCGTACCTTCGTGGTGCTCTCCGCCTAAGGCAAAAGTGAGCGCAACGCCACCGCCATAACACCAACCAATCGTGGCCACCTTGCCCGTCGTGTCTGCACGACCGCGCAAGTAACCCACTGCAGCATCCAGATTACTGACCAGCGTATCCGGCGCGGCCAACGTCTCTCTGACCAGCGCCATATTTTCAGCAGGGGTGCTACCGCGGCGTCCACTATACAAATCAGCAGCCAGGGCCACATAGCCTTCCGCGGCAAAAGCATCTGCGGTTTCTTTGATTCGATGCACCAACCCATTCCATTCGTGGATCAGAATGACCGACGGATGCGGCCCCGGTCCCTCAGGCACTGCCAAATATCCTTGGGTCGCCTTGTCGGCTGGATAATAACTGATCATTTCACCCGTGAGTGGACCCGCCTCGCCGATAATGGCGGCCGGTAGTTCTGACTTCAGAGCATGGCCATGACCATGGCTTTCAGCAAATGCCAACGGGGTCAACAGCAGCAGGCACAGGGTGCAACGACTGCTCAACCGGTGAGTGCGACTCTTTGGCATACTTATTCTCCGTTTAGTTCTAGTGATCTGAGGCCATGGGGAGCCGCCAGGATTCCTTAACAAGACTCCAACAGGCTCAGCCCTTCTGACGTAATTTGGTGCAGTTCAACCGCAACTCCCGCAGCAGATAACTCCATAAACCCCACAGTACCCAGGCGCGTGGATTGATTATTCGGCAGCGTCGGGGAACCCGGGTTAATATAGGTGCGTCCGTCGACTACATGCAGTTCTGCTAAGTGCGTGTGGCCATAAACCACCACCTGGGGAACACCGTCAGGAAAATGATGGCTAAGCTTTTTTTGGAGCTTCGCGGCGCTCGCACGACGTGGCGTCGGAAAGCGGTGCGTCATACCAACCCGCACGCCCGCTAAGTCTCCAACCCAAACCTCTCTGAGCTTGTCATGCACCACATCCAAATCACCATTTCCGGTGCAGACGAAGGTCGGTGCAATGCGATCAAGCTCATCAATCACATCACTGACATGCAGATCACCCGCATGGAGGATGCAATCGACATCGCGAAAGCCTTCGTGTACCTGCGGCCATAGACTCGCAATCGTGCCTGGCATGTGAGTATCTGCGATGAGACCGACACGCAGCGTTGACGCTTTGGCTAGTTGTTCGTTGATGGCACGTCGCTCCTTTCTTGCTATCCTGCTGACTGACTTGGGATTTGGGGCACCGTTTTATGATACTCATCGGCAGATATCTTTCACCCTTTGTACGACGCAGCGCCATCGCGCTGAACCTCGTTGGCGCAGCCTTCGAGCAAAAGGTCGTAACGACCGACAACGTTGAGGAACTGTCCAAATACAACCCGTTGCTAAGGGTGCCCGCATTAGTGTTGGATAACAATGAAATCATCGTCGACAGCCATGCGATTGTGGACTACCTATTGACTGAGCTTGATTCCGCGCACACGTTGTGTCCTGCCCCAGGCGCGGCCCGCAGACAGGTCATGCGGATCAGTGCCATTGCTGTGGGCGCCATGGAAAAATTACTTGTCGCAGCCTACGAACGCAGCCAACGACCGGCCGAACTGGTTCATGAGCCCTACCGAGAAAAAGTGTTGGCCCAAGCCGCGGCGGGATTTTCTGAGTTAAATACTCTGGCTGCCGATCAGCCCCTGTTTGGCGGCGCGCAGCCAAACATCGCGGACGTGAACGCGGTTGTTGCTTATGATTTTGGTATGATCGTTGCTCCAACCCTGATGCAAGAAGCGAACCTCGACCACTTGTCCCAACTCGCCCAAAACGCTCATGCCTTACCTGCATTCGCCAGTACACGGTGGCAGGGATGAGCGATATTGGCGTTCTATTCAACACCGATCGACTCAATCGCCACGAGTTCATCGACTATGCAAAGCGCGTCGACGCCCTGGGGTTTGAGTCGCTGTGGCTACCCGAGCTTTTTACCCGTGATCCATTCACTGCCGCGGGTTATTTGCTCGCGCAAACCCGTCACCTCAAGCTGGGTACCGGCATCGCCAATATTTACGGGCGTGATGCGGTAGCGACCGTTAGTGCCGCCAGCACGTTGAGCGAGCTATCCGATCACCGATTCATCCTCGGCCTGGGGGTCTCTAACGCTGGCTTAAACCAGGCACGAGGTCACACATGGGAAAATCCAGTCACTAAAATCGGTGACTATCTGGACGCCATGGCTGCGGTCAAACTGACCAGTCCGCAGATGAACGTGCCCATACATGTGGCCGCCCACGGTCCTAAGATGCTCTCCACGGTGGCCGCCAAGGCGCAGGGTGCCAATACTTATCTGATGCCACCCGCTCATACGCGCATGGCACGAACCGCTCTGGGGGATGAAGCGGCACTCAACACGATGTTGTTTTGTCTGTTGGATGCAGATCCGGTATCGGCTCGCGCGACTGCCCGCAAGTCTGTTGCTTATTACACGGGGCTGGACTACTACCATCGAGCCTGGCGTTCCCTGGGTTTTGACGACAATGACTTTGCCAACGGCGGGAGCGATCGATTGATTGACGCGATTGTTGCCTGGGGTGACCTAGAGCAGATCCGCACACGGATTGCACACCAGTTCGCTGAGGGTGCAACCCGAGTGGTGGTGATTCCGATCGGTGCAGGCATGGGCGGACAACCCGACTGGCACCTGCTCGAACAGTTACGTAGCTAAACTCTGGATGTTAACATCCGTGCCCATTCCGCCATTGAAAGGATAGGACTATCGTGAGCGATACTGACTCTAAAACCCGCGACGACGCGCAACCCCCCAAAGGCGGCTTCATTAAAAAACTTTTGCCCTGGCTAATCACCCTGGGCTGCTTCGCCTTTCTATACACCCGTATTGCTGGCCCGGCAGCCGCTCAGGGCCTGAGTGTCATCGCCTATTTGGGCAACGTTTTTGCGAGCGTAAACTGGATAGCCTGGCTTGGCCTCATGGTGCCTTATTCGCTGTTTTTTTTCGCCATCGACTCGCTCATTGTCTGGCGTGTGATCAATTGGTTTGATGCCAAAGTCGCTTACAAGAACATACTCCCCGTAAGGGCCAGCACCTATATCCTCTCCATTCTTAATGAGCAGGTAGGCAAAGGCGCCATGGCGATGTATCTCAACCGCCGTGAAGGGGTGCCGGGATGGAAGCTAGGATCCTCTATGCTGTTCATCATGGTCTGTGAACTCCTTTACCTCTGCGCCTGGGCCAATATTGGTCTGGCCCTGCAATGGGACAACTTACCCCAGGTCTTTCAAGCTCT
>Ga0181559_10006761_pt1 | contig 10762 bp, 13 predicted proteins | sample 011ome_21_FD_133752 | JGI IMG/M metagenome (GOLD analysis project Ga0181559, IMG submission 133752) | Coastal salt marsh microbial communities from the Groves Creek Marsh, Skidaway Island, Georgia - 011508AT metaG (megahit assembly) | ecosystem: Environmental > Aquatic > Marine > Intertidal... | reverse complement strand
CTCAACGCCAAAGGTCGCGCCTCTTACAAAGGCGGCACTCTCAAGCCACCAGTCAAGTCAGGCGACAACCCTCGCCGCGCCAGCTTCCTGCAGCGCATGGGCGCAGCAAAGGGGCCAGAGCGTGACAGCAAGGGCAGACCTACACGCTTGCTTAAATCATTGATTGCATGGGGCGCGTCCTCAAAAGCAGATGCCATTAAGAAGGGCAAAGCAATTAGTAAACGCAATGCAGCAAAGAAGGATTGATGATGAAGTATAAGTTAGGTGACGGCTCGATCTATGAAGGGCCAGTGTCTGCTTTGCCAGACGGCAGGCTCAAGACTGGCGCAACATTAACAGCAGACAGTGTTCGTTGCTGGCCTGTTGATGAGAGTGAGATTGTTCGCGCACGCGAAGATGATGGCGGTTTCAAGGCAGACGATCCTGCAACCCCTGAGATCAATGAGGCCTACACTGCCAAGAAGCCAGCAAAGAAAGCTGCGAGGCTAAAGGTATGACAAAGAAAAAAGGTCTGTACGACAACATCAATGAACGCAAGAAAGCTGGCACATCACGTTCAAAAGCAAACAGCACTGTGTCAGCCAAGTCTTATAGTGCGATGAAAAAAGGTTTCAAAAAGAAATGAGCTTTATGCACACCCTCAAAATTGAGGAGCGTGACTTGTTGCGCCGTGTTGTGCGCAAGGTTCATATGCAGCATTTTCCGAATGATTTCCAGACGGACTATGAAGCAGACAAGATTATCGCTTCCATAGCACCTGACGTTGTTGAAACGCTCATTAAGCGTGGCAAGGATTTAAAGGTTGACCAAATTTAAATACAAGCCTGACGGAGAGGTGCTGAAGGCTTTTATGAAGTCTGATGTATTCTTTCGTGGCCTTCGTGGCCCTGTTGGTTCGGGCAAATCTGTTGGGTGCTGTGTTGAATTGTTTCGCCGCGCATTGCAGCAGCAGCCTAACAAGGATGGTGTCAGGCGCAGCCGCTGGGCTGTTATCCGTAATACCAACCCGCAGCTTAAAACCACAACGATTAAGACTTGGCTTGACTGGTTCCCAGAAGAACAGTGGGGCAAGTTCTCATGGGTTGTGCCGTACACACACCACATCAAAGTTAATGATTTAGATCTTGAGGTTCTGTTCTTAGCATTGGATAGGCCAGAAGATGTCAAGAAACTATTGTCATTGGAGTTGACTGGCATCTGGGTCAACGAAGCACGCGAAATTCCAAAGTCTATCATCGATGCCTGCACCATGCGTGTTGGTCGCTTCCCTTCTATGAAGGATGGCGGCTGCACATGGACAGGTGTTATCTGTGACACCAACGCGCCGGAGGAAGATCATTGGTGGCCTATAATGTCGGGCGAGGTTCCTATTCCAGATCATATTGGACGCGAAGAAGCAAGAATGCTTGTCAAGCCAGAGAACTGGGAGTTCTTTACGCAGCCCGCAGGAATGGTCGAAAAGAAGAACGAAGAAGGCGAAGTAGACGCTTACGTTCCAAACGATCTCGCAGAGAACTGCGCCAACATGCGGAAAGACTATTATCCCAACATCGTGCAGGGCAAAACCAAAAGCTGGATCGATGTGTATGTGATGAACAAACTCGGCAGCATAAAAGACGGCAAGCCTGTCTATGCGATGTTTGCCCCTGATATTCACATAGCCAAAGAAGAAATACCTGTGGCTGCTGGCGTGCCTGTGCATATCGGTGTTGACTTTGGATTAACGCCTGCTGCTGCTATTGGACAAAAGATTAGAGGCAGGTGGCTGGTGCTGCAGGAACTGGTAGCGTTTGACATGGGTATTGTTAGGTTTACCGAAGTGCTGCGGCATGAGATTGCTACACGCTATGCAGGCAATGAAGTTATCATCTTTGGTGATCCGGCTGGTGACTTCCGCGCACAGACTGATGAGTCTACGCCGTTTCAGATCTTGAGGGGCGGCGGGTTGTACGCAAGGCCAGCACCATCGAATGATGTGTCGCTGCGCTTGGAGTCTGTGTCTGCGCCGTTAGGTAGGATGATCGAAGGGCTGTCAGGCTTCTTGATTGATCCCCGCTGCCGCACGCTGATCAAAGGCTTTGAAGGCGGGTATCAGTATAAACGTATGCAGGTATCTGGTGAGCGTTATGCTGACAAGCCAGATAAGAACCATTTCTCTCATGTGCATGACGCGCTGCAGTATCTAATGTTAGGCGCAGGTGAAGGTAGACAGATCATGTCTAACCTTTCAATGCAATCCAAACCATTCCAAGCAACCAGAGAGTTTGATGTGTTCAGTCGTAAGCCAAAGCCACGCCGTCAAGGTCTGTGGTCGAGGATGTAGTTTTGTGCGTTGATCTGCATTTATGCAGGGTGTAGTGAAAAACTAGAAGGAGTTTTATTATGTGTTTATTTAGCGGTGGCCCACCTGCAGTTTCAGAAGATGAAAGAATTGCTGAAGAAAATAGACGGCAGGCTGAGCAGCTTACGATGTCAGAAAACAAGACAAAGCAGTTGGAAAAAACTGCAAAGTCTAAGCGGATTGGTGGCGGTGCTTCTCGTAAGTCATTGCTAACAGGAAGCAAGGGCGGTCTTGGTTATTATGACGCGACCTTGTAATGCACGAAAAGTCAGCCAATCTTCTGCTTGAGCGATACGACCGCGCTAAGAATGCGCGTCTAAACTTCGAGCCATTGTTTGAGGAGTGCTATGAATACGCACTTCCTATGCGGCAATCTTTCTTTCATGAGGTTGCTGGGCAGCGGCGTGATGACAAGATCTTTGATGAGTCTGCAGTTGTGGGCACGCAAGAGTTTGCATCTCGATTGCAAGCTGGTCTTGTGCCTAACTTTGCACGTTGGGCTGACTTTATCGCTGGATCTGAAATTCCACCAGAGCAAGAAGATGAAGTTAATAACCAGCTAGATGAGGTTACAGATTATGTTTTCGAGGTTATCCAGAACTCTAACTTCGGTCAGGAGATCCATGAAAGCTTTATGGATCTGGCTGTGGGAACAGGGGTGTTACTGGTTGAAGAAGGTAACGCAATCAACCCTGTTCGTTTTAATGCAATCCCTCTACCAAGTGTGTATCTGGACACTGGCCCTGACGATCAGATTGACCACATCTATCGGTCACGCGACATCAAGAATGTTTCAATTCCAATTGCGTATCCGAAGGCTGTGCTTGGAGAAAAAACGCTAAGAGCAGTTACAACGCAGCCAGAAGCTAAGACAAAGATCCTAGAGATTGTTTGTAAGAACTACGACAATCCTAATGACGATCGTTTTGACTTCTATGTTGTAAATGAAGCTGAAAAAGAAATCATTTATTACGAGCAGTTTAGTGGCACAGGATCTAATCCGTTTGTTTGTTTCCGTTGGTCTAAAGCATCAGGTGAAATTTACGGACGCGGCCCACTGATCAATGCTCTCAGTGCAATCAAGACCACCAACCTCACAATTGAGTTGGTGTTAGAGAATGCACAGATGGCTATATCAGGCATCTATCAGATGGATGATGATGGCATTATTAATACAGATACTATCAACTTAGTCCCTGGCACCATCATCCCAAAAGCCATGGGCTCTGCGGGTTTGCAGCCTATCCAGAACGCAGGCAACTTTGATGTGGCTAACATTGTCTTAAACGACATGCGCAGCAACATCAAACGTGCGCTTTACAATGATATGTTAGGCGACCCTAACAAAACACCCGCGTCTGCAACCGAGATCGCAGAACGCATGGCTGACCTGTCTCGCCGCATTGGATCTGCTTTTGGCAGATTGCAGGCAGAGATGGTGCAGCCAGTATTGCAACGCGTTGTTTACATTCTCAAGAAGCAGGGTCGGATCGAACTACCTTCTATAAATGGCCGTGAGGTCAAGATCCGTTCTGTGTCGCCGCTTGCGCAGGCACAGGCCAACCAAGATATCTCAGCCGTATCTCGGTATCTCCAGCTTGTAGGCACTAGCTTCGGGCCAGAGGTGTTAAATATTCTGATCAACTCAGAAGATGTTGCGGTTTATCTTGCCAAGAAGTTTGGCGTTCCTGATACGCTTGTCAGGGATAAGGTTGAGCGTGAGCAGCTATTACAAGCTGCACAGCAGTATGCGCAGGCTCAACAGCAAGGTGAAGTACCTGATGTCGAAAACCTACTTCGGTCTTGATGGCTTTCAACGCTCTCAGTCAGAAGACCAGCGCATCTCTAAAAATATAGACAGTGTTTTTAAAACCCCCACAGGTAAGGAGGTTTTAAAATACTTGCGTTCGATCACTATTGAATCTGTTCAAGGGCCGAATGCAAGTGATGCCGAACTGCGCCATCTTGAAGGGCAGCGGTATTTAGTGGGCGTTGTTGAACGCCGTATCTCACATGCACAAAGGATAAAGCAAAATGGATGAAGCAGATAATGTAGAGGTAGCTGTAGCTACTGAAGCACCTGTTGACGGTACCCAATCTGGAACCGTGGATAGACCAGAATGGTTGCCAGAAAAGTTTAAGTCTCCAGAAGATATGGCAGCATCGTACTCAGCGTTAGAGTCTAAGCTAGGTCAGAGCGAAGAAGCTATTCGTGCTGAAGTCAAGCAAGAAGTTGAGAATGCAAAATATGCAGAGCGTCCAGAAACATCTGGTGGTTATGAAGTGCCGGAAAATCTGGATGAAAGCTTAGTGAATGACAATGATCTGTTTCGTTGGTGGGCAGAGCATTCGCATGAGCAAGGCTTTGGGCAAGACAAGTTTAATGAAGGCATTCAAAAGTATGTTGAGTTTTATAACTCTATGCAGCCTAACCTTGAGGCTGAACATAAACAGTTGGGCGAGAATGCTAATGCACGCATTGAGGCTGTTGAGTTATGGGCAAACAAGTTCTTTCCAGAAGATGTGTCTGACGCTGTGCTGCAGCTTGGTGCATCAGCCAAAGGCATTGAAGCGTTAGAGCATATCATGCGCAACACAGGTCAAGCATCGATGTCATCTGACGGACAGCCAGCCCAATCTATGGGTGAAGATCAATTAAGATCAATGATGCAAGACCCGCGTTATTGGAATCCAACCAAGAGAGACGCATCATATGTCGCCAAAGTCGAAGAAGGTTTTTCCAAAGTCTACCGTTAAAGATTTTCATCACGATGGTGATCTGCGAATAACCACCGCAACTTTGGATCATGCTGATTACCTGCAAAACCATCTGAGGCTGACAGATGTGCGGGAGTGCATGATTCATGGTGCAACGCCTTGGCGGGCGTTGCACTACCCCCTTAAACGCAAAGACGCGACAACATGGACTGGTCTTTATAAAGATCAACCTGTCTGCATGTTTGGCGTTGTGCCTATTAGCAGTGAAGATGGATTTAAAACAGGATCTATCTGGCTACTTGGCAGTCATTTGATTGATGAGCATTCGCGTAAATTCCTGACTGCTTCCAGAAACATGCTGGACTATATAGCAAAAGATTGGGATGTGCTTGAGAATGTTGTGCCTATAGATCACACGAAAACTCTTAACTGGTTGAATTGGTTAGACTTTATGTTTGGCGAAGATGTTGTAAAGATTAACGGCTTTGCATGCGTTCGTTTTGTGCGTTGCGCTCCTAACATAGAAGTGACATTTGAATAGCATACGGCCTGTTTCTAACTGACAGCCTCGCCATGAGACAACTGGATGACGAGCGAAACGGACAACCGAAGGTGTAAAATTAACTTTTGTAATGAGGACTGAATCAAATGGCGAATACAATTGATATCGCATTTATCAAACAGTTCGAGTCAGAAGTACACTTGGCGTATCAGCGTATGGGTTCCAAGCTTCGGAACACTGTTCGTACTGCTGGTAATGTTCGTGGAAGTGTAGTTCGTTTTCAGAAGATTGGCGCAGGCGCGGCAACCACGAAGACTCGTAACGGCAACGTAACCCCAATGGAATTGGTACATACCACAGTAGAAGCCACAATGGCTGACTTCTATGCACCAGAGTACATTGACAAGCTCGATGAGTTGAAGATCAACATCGATGAGCGTCAAGCTGTAGCACAATCTGCTGCCGCTGCTCTTGGTCGTAAGACTGACGAAATCCTTTACACAGCAATGGATGCTGGCGCAAACGCAACACAGATCAGCACAACTGGTACTGCTGTTAGCAAAGCTAACCTGCTTACATTGTTTGAGACATTTGGCTCTGCCAATATCCCAGAGGATGGCAATCGTTATATTGGAATGCACCCTGCTGCTTATGCAGATTTGTTCAACATCGATGAGTTCGCATCAAGCGATTATGTTGGTGAGCAGAACCTGCCATTTGCAGGTGGCATGACTATGAAAGACTTCTTGGGTTTCAAGATCTTTTCAACTTCAGCAATCACTGCTGGTAAGAACATTGCTTACCACACATCTGCTGTAGGTCTGGGCATCAACGCTGATGTTTCAACAGAGATCAATTATGTTCCAGAGAAGGCAGCACACTTGGCAACATCAATGATGTCCATGGGCGCAATCGTCATTAATGACGAAGGTGTTTATGAGCTTCTTGATAACAACTAAGTAAGGAGGCGGGGGGCATAAGCCCCCCGCTAACTATATGCCAACAGCAGCAAATTCAGATATTGATATCGCAGCACGCGCACTGGTTTTGATTGGGGCTGATCCGATCACATCATTCACAGCCTCGTCCATCGAGGCTCTTGTTGCAAGTAATGTATATGAAGACACAGCGCGTGCAGCATTGTGTGCAAGTCGCTGGCGGTTTTCTACCAATCAAAAGCAATTAAATTTATTGACTGCTCAGCCTACTGGCAGATGGGATAGAGCGCATCAACTGCCGTCAGATACTTTAATGGTTCATGCTGTTACGACTAATGGCAAAATGATTGAGTACAATATTTACGGTGACAAGATTTTTAGCAATGTCACAACAACTGATATTCTTGTTGCTGATTATACATACAGAGCCAATGAACACGACTGGCCTAGCTATTTTACGCTTGCTGTTGAATATGCTCTAGCTTCTACATTTTCTCTCAGCATTGCTAGAGACGATCAGATGGGATCAATGTTTGAGAACAAGGCTGCGCGTTTAATGCAGCAGGCGAAAACATTGGATAGTCAACAGCAAACCACACGCAAACTTGTTACATCGAGGTTCATTTCTGAAAGGCGAAGTTAATGGCGAGAGTAAGAGTACCGCTGAACAACTTCTCTTTTGGCGAGGTAAGCCCATCATTAACATCGCGCACTGACAGCGGTGTTTATTCATCTGCTGCAGAAAGCATTCAAAACTTTGTTATACGTGCAGAAGGCGGCTTGATTAATCGCGCTGGTTTAAAGCGCGTACATAATTTTTTGCAAACATATGATTCTAGCTTGCAACAACAGATTAGGCTTGAGCCGTTTATATTTTCGGATGATGAAAAATATGTTGTGGCTTTCTCCAATGGACAAATCGAATGTTTCTTTATTCACCCCACAACAGGGGCGTTGTCTCTTGCGCAAACCATTACCGTTGATACTGACAGCAATGCTCTGCCTATTGATGATGGTAATATTCTGCAACTGACATTCACCCAGAAGGGTGACTTTATGTTTATCTGCCATAGAGAGTTTCTATGTCGGCAGCTTGTTCGTACTGGCCTGACTACCTTCGAGGTACGGCTGTTTGAGTTTGAAGAATCTCTTGATGGCAACCGCGTTTATCAACCTTACTACAATTTTCAACCGGCTGGTGTTACACTTACATCAGACAACATCACCGGCAATGTAACACTAACATCAAGCGCAGATTACTTTACTGCTGGGCATGTCGGTGTGCGGCTTTTGATTGGTGATGCTGAAGCAATTATTACTGCTTTTACAAATGCAACAGAAGTTGAAGCTTCTATCTATGGAGATCTTGAAACGCAGCTAGATCCTGATGCGTTGAAGTCAAAAAAGGATAGCAACAAAATTGAAGTAACGCATGCACAGCATGGCATGCAAGTTGGCGCAACAATAACTATTGCAGAAGCAGGCGGGCTTGGCGGTATATCAGCGACCGACATTAATGGCTTACGAACAATTAGCCGTATTATTGATGCTAATCATTATGAAGTTACAGCCGGTTCACCTGCAACATCTGAAGTAGATGGTGGCGGCTCACCTGTTGTCAAATCTGCTGCGCCAACAACAGAATGGTATGAGCAATCGTACAGCACTGTTCGCGGCTTCCCGCAAGCAGTTACATTCCATGAGGATCGTTTGTGGTTTGGCGGCACGCCTAGCCAGCCTGATGGTCTATGGGCATCACGAACTGGTTATTATTATAACTTTGATCTAGGTGATGCAGAAGATGGAGATGCAATTGACCTTGATGCAAACGTGGGTGTCACTAATGAAATCAGACATCTTGTGTCAAATCGTGATCTACAAGTGTTTTCATCACAAGGAGAATTCTATGTACCTGCGTTTCAAGACGCTCCAGTAACGCCAGCTAAAGCCAAACTTTCCATTCAAACGCCGGTTGGTAGCGGCTACATGAAACCGCAATCTGTTGATGGCGCAACATTGTTTACGCAAGCAACTGGCACAGCAGTAAGAGAGTATTTGTTTACTGATGATGAAGGCGCATACACATCGAGAACAGTCTCCTTGTTGTCATCGCATCTTATCAGCAATCCTGTGCAACTTGCTGTTGTGCAGGGCGCATTATCGAGGCCAGGATCTTATGGCTTTTTTCTTATGGATAACAATGAGTTAGCTATTTTCCATAGCTTAAGATCAGAGTCTCGCGCCGGTTGGATGCGTTGGACAACAGAAGGAAAGTTCCACTCAATCTGTTCTGTTGGTGAGGATGTTTATGTTTGCACAGTGCGTGATGATGGGTCGGGTACTGAAAAACTGTTTATCGAAAAGTTTAATGTAACAATGAACATGGATTTTTGTGATGACTTTACTGGAACTGCTGGTGTGTACAGCGTTGCTGGTCATTTTGCTGATGGAGCAACATTAGAGGTTGTTGATGGCACTGAGTATCTTGGTGTGTTTACTGTAGCTGGTGGCGAAGTAAATGTGAGTGCAGTAAAGCCAACATCTACTGCGGCACAAATTGGATATAAATATATATCGGAAGTTAAAACATTACCATTTGATGCGCAGGTTCAAGGCGGGCCACTTACTGGTGAGCCGCGTAAGATAACCAAGGTTGTCTTAGATCTTCTTGATACATTGAGCGTGTCAGTTAACGGCACTGCATTACAGTTACGCAGTGTCACGCATTCTATTGGTAGCGATAATACGCCAGTCACAGGTAAGCATGAGTTTCGTGTGCTTGGTTACAGCCGCGATCCTCGCGTAACGATTACGCAAGAAGCTCCGCTTCCCCTTCAAATTAACGGTATGGTAACAGAGGTATCTTTCTAATGTCGTGGATGATTGCAGGTTCAGTGCTTAGTGCATTCGGTGGAATAATGGGGTCTATGCAGGCCGCAAAAGCACAGAGAAGAATGGCTGAACGTCAAGAGTTTCAAGCTAAAATTGAAGAAGTCAAAGGCATGCAGATGCATAATGAGCGCAGGTCTGCTTATTTTGCATTTGAGTCTGAGATGAATGGTGCGCTTGCTATCAACAACCGCGCATTAAGTGACCGCAGCGCAGGTGCAATTAAGAAGAAAGCCAAGAGCGCAAACAGGGATGAACTTAACCGAATGGCAGCGCAAACCTTGTTTAGCGCAGGCAAGTATCGTGCTGCGGCAGGTGAGAGCAGAGCAGCCGCATCATCGATTATGATGGCTGGTATGTTTAACACGGCTTCATCGCTGGCAATGAACTTCCACAAGATGCAACAGGTTACGCCTGTCACAACAACAACGAGTTAGTCATGGCAGAAATTAAAACCTACAAAAGAGCGCAAGTTTATAATCAACCTGTGGGTGTGGTTCGCGCCACTGGTGCAGAAGCAGCGGCAAAAGCATTTGCTGGTGTTGCAAGTGCAGGGCAGCGCATCTTTGACATGGGTTACAAAGAAGCTGTCGTGCAGCAAAAAGCATTGGGCGATAGCTTTGCTAAGATGTCAGTCATTGGTAAAGATGATGAAGGCAATTATGAAGCTGTTGAAATGCCAGCTACCTTCAGCCCTCTTGCGCAGCAACGCGCAGAACTTGGCTTGCAAGAAAACTATGTAAAGCAGTTTGCACTTGATGCAACAAACACAGGCAAAGCTTTATATGGCAAATACAAAGAGCGTGGTGATGCTGCCGGTTTCTTAGGGGATTGGGAAGCTGCAACATCTGGTCAAATCAAAGCTGTTTCGCAAGACCCGAAGCTAGCTAAGTTTGCACCAGTCATGCAACAGATGATGGACAATGTTGGTAAAGAGCATGTCGCATCATTGCATAGCATTGCCTATGATTTAGCTGACCGCAAAGCATATCAGACAGATACCGAGTTGTTGAATGATGCTATCGCAAACATTGTGACAGTTGCATCAACTGACAATGTTGTAGAGGTTCTTGATGGCAGTGGCGGCAATGAAACCACTTACGCCCCTGCTGGTCAGGTTGCCTTAGAGCAAACTCTTGAAGCAATTGATCGTCTTGGTGAGAAGTACGCATCACGCATTGAAGTAGGCACTGTTCCAAAGTTAAAGAAAGAAGCGCGTACCGCGTTTCATTCTGGGCAGATAAGTCGTATTATCAGCAACCTAAAAGATATAGTGCCGCCGCCATCTAACCCAAACTCAGACAATGATCAGCTTGGCGATATCATGCAGGCTGCATTGAATTCGTTTTCAACTGGTAGCCTTGACCAGATTCG
>Ga0181559_10006760_pt1 | contig 10762 bp, 8 predicted proteins | sample 011ome_21_FD_133752 | JGI IMG/M metagenome (GOLD analysis project Ga0181559, IMG submission 133752) | Coastal salt marsh microbial communities from the Groves Creek Marsh, Skidaway Island, Georgia - 011508AT metaG (megahit assembly) | ecosystem: Environmental > Aquatic > Marine > Intertidal zone... | reverse complement strand
CTCGTGCAGCATGGGAATCAAACTCTCCCCACCTTCCAGACCAAATCGCTTAGTGCCCGGGTATCGACGGTGGAGGTACTTTTCCAGACCCTCCGCCGCAGTTAAACGATCCAGGATAATCCGTTTTTGCTCCGCGGAGTACTTAGGTCTGCCCCGCGCCGCCTCTAACCTTTGTTGGACCCACAACTGCTCGCTGGCGTCCACGATGTGCATATACTCTGCACCAATAGCGCCGCAGTAAGTCTGTTCAAGCGCATAAACCAGATCGCGCAGCTTTGCTAAGCCATTCTCGTAATGGAAGGTGCCGGTGGAAAACGTCACTTCAAGATCCGCCGGTGTGAGATGGTGATAGGCCAAATCAAGCACTGGCATGTTAGGACGCTCCATCATGCCTAGTGGGTCTAAGTTGGCTTTCTTATGTCCTCGGTGTCGATACGCTGAGACCAGGTCCTGCACACGCATCTGTTTGGTTTCATGCTCAGACGAAACCCGGGTTGCGACTCTTTCAGGGCGGGCCTTTAGTCGATTACGGCCAAGTCGTTCGAAGTGGTCTACCACCGATGAGCGCGGCGTATCTGGACCAATAACACCATCCACCGTTGGCAACTGCTCAAAATAGCTACGCCAGTTGCCAGGCACCGCATTGGGATCCTCAAGAAAGGTCTCGTACATGGCCTCAAGATAGGCCGCATTTTGTCCACCCAGATGAGAACTTTTAAGCATGCGCTGCATAAACGATTCAGTCATGGTGAATACCTTGTCAAAAATTCGGTCCCCGAAAAACGCAAAAGCCTGCCGCGACGGATCACGACAGGCTTCCTCTTAAACGCAACGGATTCTATGTGCCTTGTTGCATCAGCATCGTGCGTATTTTACCAATGGCGCGCGTTGGATTGAGACCCTTCGGGCAGACACTGACACAATTCATGATACCGCGACATCTGAAAACACTAAACGGATCGTCCAGACCCGCCAGGCGCTCGTCCGTTGCGGTGTCTCGTGAGTCGGCCAAAAATCTGTACGCCTGCAAGAGACCTGCGGGTCCAATAAATTTCTCTGGGTTCCACCAAAACGATGGGCACGAGGTCGAGCAGCACGCGCACAAAATACACTCGTAGAGGCCATCCAGTTCTGCCCTGTCTGCCTGCGACTGGAGGCGTTCCTGCGCAGGCGGTGGAGTATCGTTGATCAAGAAAGGCTGTACCTTTTCGTATTGACGATAAAACTGAGTCATATCCACAACCAGGTCGCGGATTACGGGCAAACCCGGCAAGGGCCGCAAGACCAGCTTACCCTTCTTCGCCACCTCGGAGACTGGCGTAATACAAGCGAGGCCGTTCTTACCATTCATGTTCATACCGTCGGAGCCGCAGACCCCTTCGCGACAGGAGCGGCGATAACTCAATGTGGGGTCCTCGGCCTTCAGCAGTGCCAGCACATCGAGCACCATTAGGTCTTTGCCTTCCGGCAGATCCACCGTCATGTCCCGCATCGTGGGGACTTCGTCGACTTCGGGGTTATATCTGTAAAGACTGACTTGCATGTTTATTGTCCTATCTCGTCACTGCTTAATAAACGCGTTCTTTTGGTTCGAAGGCTTCCATCGTTTTTGGCGCAAAATTTACACCTCGCTTTGCCAATCGCTTGCTTTCGGGAAAGTACATCGAGTGACAGAGCCAATTTTCATCGTCCCGATCCTGATAATCATCGCGTGCATGCGCACCACGACTTTCTTTGCGCCCTTCTGCCGCGATGGCGGTCGCATCGGCAACTTCTAACAAGTTATCGAGTTCAAGCGCTTCCAGACGAGCCGTGTTAAAGGCCATCGACTTGTCAGGTAAGTGTGCCTGCCCAATCCGCTCACGCAAATCTGCAAGTTTCTCGATACCCGTTTTCATGTGTTCTTCCGTACGGAATACGCCAAAACTGTTTTGCATAACGGTCTGCAGTTCTTTTTTGAGATCGTGAACCGACTCACCACTTGTCGACTCGTTCCAGCGGTTTAATCTCGCCATCGATGCTTCGATGTCTGATTCGCTCGCCTCACGATGAGACACACCTTGTCGCATGACCTCCTCAATGTGCATGCCCGCAGCGCGCCCGAAAACAATCAGGTCAAGTAGTGAATTACCACCCAATCGATTGGCCCCATGCACAGATACACAGGCGGCTTCTCCAGCTGCATACAAGCCTTCAACGGGCTGATCTTCTCCCGCAGCATTCTGGGTCAAAGCTTGGCCACTGACTTGTGTGGGAATACCGCCCATCATGTAGTGGCAAGTGGGCACTACAGGTATCGGTTGTTTCACCGGATCAACATGAGCAAATGTCCGCGATAATTCCAGGATACCTGGCAGTTTGCTGTTTAAAACCTCTTCGCCGAGGTGGTCCAGCTTGAGAAAGACGTGATCCGCGTCTTCACCACAGCCTCGACCTTCCAAGATCTCGATGACCATGGACCGCGCCACCACGTCTCGCCCTGCGAGATCTTTTGCATTAGGCGCATAACGCTCCATAAAGCGTTCACCGTCTTTATTGATCAGATAACCGCCCTCTCCACGGCAGCCTTCAGTGACCAATGTGCCTGCGCCATGAATGCCTGTTGGGTGAAACTGCCACATTTCCATGTCTTGCATGGGCAGGCCGGCTCGCAGCGCCATACCCGCACCATCACCCGTACACATCAGCGCATTCGTCGTAGATGCATAAATTCGACCAGCTCCGCCTGTGGCCAGCACCGTGCCGCGAGATTTTACGTAAACAACTTCACCGGTATCGATGCAGATGGCAATAACGCCAGTGACCACACTGTCCTGATTGCGCACCAAGTCCACCGCGAACCATTCGTTGAGGAAGGTCGTATTGGCTTTCATATTGCCTTGGTACAGGGCATGGAGTAAGGCGTGCCCTGTTCGGTCAGCCGCGGCACAGGTACGCGCCGCCTGCCCGCCCTTACCAAAATCTTTGGATTGGCCGCCAAACGGGCGTTGATAAATACGGCCCTGCTCAGTTCGCGAGAAGGGTAAGCCCATATGTTCCATTTCAAACACGGCTTGCGGACCTTCGGAGCACATGTACTCAATGGCGTCTTGGTCTCCGATGTAATCTGAACCTTTGACTGTGTCGTACATATGCCAGCGCCAATCGTCATTTGGATCATCACTGGCAATTGCGCAAGTGATCCCTCCCTGCGCGGAAACGGTATGCGACCGCGTGGGAAACACTTTGGAAATGACCGCCGTATTGAGGCCTGACTGCGCGAGTTGCAACGCGGCACGCATGCCGGCACCACCCCCGCCTACAATCACCCCATCAAACTCCATTGTTCTTAAACTTGCCATGTTGCTTACCTAGACGTTGCTACTAAAACTGCCAAACCAAACGCAGTGACCACAAGAGGTACACGAATAACGCCAGTAAGCAGATCATTTGATAAAAAAAACGGATCGATGTTGCCATTGATCCCACGTGGGCGGCGCGTAGGTAGTCCGTGCCTATGGTCCACATACCGACCCACGCATGCGCGGCAATGGATAAAATCGCCATTGTGCTGAAAATTTGCATGCTTGGCGCCCAGAAAAAGGCGGTAAGAGACGCATGGCTGACCTCTCCAGACACAAAGAAGCCGATAAAATAAATGCTGTACGCAGCAAGAATGTAGGCGGTCACTCTTTGCGCGATAAAATCGCTGAGCCCGCTGCGGCTCAAGCTCAGTGCTTGCGTTACCATAATACAACTCCTAACGCGCCCGTGATCACAAGTGTCGCCACAATCACCGCCCAGGCGCCCGTGCGCGCCGCGGCCAGCGAATCGCCAAAATGAAAGTCCAAGAGCAGGTGTTTGACCCCAGCTACCAGGTGAAAGACCAATGCCAGAAGCAATCCAAACAACACAAACTTGGGAAACGGCTGCTGTACCAGCGAAGCCGCTTCGTCGAAACCAGTCGGCGAACTTAATCCAAGGTTTAAAGCATATAACCCAAAGGCCACGCCAATGAAAAGAACCACCCCAGTCACCCGGTGTGTGATAGACGTAATCGCCGCCAGCGGCCACGACATTTTAAGCAGGTTTAGATTGACAGGACGGTCTGTCTGCATTGTTTTATCCCAGTTTGGTTCTCGGTAAAGATCTGCGAGCGACTCGATGCGTGCGGACCCACGATCCATTTAAAAAATCCGCGCAATTCTAGAGCCGTTGGCCTGCAATGCCAAGCAACACTCGCTATTGTATTTAAAGGGTATCAAATGCGTGTGAATTTCCGCACACTATTATTTGACACTTTCAGCCAACCTTTAATAGGCTGCGTTTCCCTTCACAGCACTAGCCGTGTCGGGGCATAATTAGAAAAAAATAATACATCACTTGCCGTAGTATCAATCTGGGAGGATTCATGGCGAACGAGGCCACAAAGACAGCGACGCTTTCTATACCGGGAGCGGCAGAATCCATAGACTTGCCCATTCACGAAGCCAACGAAGGACCGGCGGTCATCGATGTTGGTAAGCTGACTTCCCAAGGGTACTTCACCTACGACCCAGGCTTCGTTTCCACCGCCGCTTGTGAGTCGGAAATCACCTATATCGATGGCAACCAAGGCATCTTGCTGCACAGAGGGTATCCGATTGACCAACTGGCCGAGCAATCAAACCACCTGGAATTATGCTACCTACTGCTCAACGGTCATTTGCCCAGCGCAGCTCAGAATGATGAATTTGTTGAAACTATCAAGAACCACACCATGGTGCACGAACAACTGCGCCACTTCTTCCAGGGTTTTCGACGCGACGCTCACCCAATGGCCATCATGTGCGGGGTTACCGGCGCGCTGTCGGCGTTCTATCACGACTCCCTAGATATCGATAATGCCGAACATCGCAAGATTACGGCGCACCGTTTGATCGCCAAAATGCCGACTTTGGCCGCAATGAGCTACAAGCATTCGTTGGGGCAACCCTTCATCTACCCGCGCAACGACTTGGGATACGCGGAAAACTTCCTACATATGATGTTTGCCACGCCTTGTGAGGATTACCAGGTCAGTCCGACAATCGCTCGCGCCATGGATCGGATATTCCTCCTGCATGCAGACCACGAGCAGAATGCCTCTACGTCCACAGTGCGTTTAGCAGGATCTACAGGCGCCAATCCTTTCGCCTGTATCGCTGCCGGCATTGCCGCCCTATGGGGCCCTGCACACGGTGGCGCAAACGAAGCCGTGTTGAGCATGCTCGCAGAAATTGGCAGCGTCGATAACATCGATGCGTACGTCAAGAAAGCCAAGGACCCGAACGATCCGTTTAGAATCATGGGTTTTGGACATCGCGTTTATAAAAATTACGATCCACGCGCTAAAGTGATGCAACAAACCTGCAATGAAGTTCTGGGCGAACTGGGAATCGAGGATGATCCGATTCTCAAATTAGCAAAACGACTGGAAGAAATCGCTCTAGAGGACGACTACTTCGTGAGCAAACGCTTGTACCCCAACGTGGACTTCTACTCCGGAATTATTCTCAAGGCCATCGGCATACCGGTCGAATTATTTACCGGTATTTTTGCCACCGGCCGCACCCCCGGCTGGATTGCACACTGGAACGAAATGGTTAGCCAGCCCTATAAGATTGGTCGACCACGACAACTCTACAAAGGCGAGCGGCAGCGCGACTACGTCGGAATCGACGCTCGCTAGAACCGGCCTCTGCCGATCTATGAAGGACGCAGTCCAATTGCGTCCTTCAGGTTAACCTTCGAAGCAGGCTCGAGGTATCCCATCGCCCCCCACCCATGGCCTGCACATCACCATAGAACTGATCAACCAAAGCCGTCATCGGTAGCCGCGCACCCAAGGCATCTCCGGTGCGCAATGCTATGCCTAGATCTTTGCGCATCCAATTGACCGCAAAGCCAAATTCAAACTGGTCACGAGCCATCGTTGAGCTGCGATTCTCCATTTGCCATGACTGCGCAGCGCCTTGCGCGATCACCTCAACAACCTGATTGATGTCGAGATCCGCACACTGCGCGAAATGTAGTCCTTCAGCTAATCCCTGCAGCACCCCGGCAATACAGATTTGGTTCACCATCTTGGTGAGCTGACCCGAGCCAACCGCCCCCAACAGTGCGGTTTTTTTGGCATACGCGGCGAAAAAGGGCGAAGCAATGGAAAAGTCATCGGCGCGCCCGCCGGTCATAATGGTCAACAAACCATTTTCAGCACCCGCCTGGCCACCAGACACGGGGGCATCGAGAAATCCAATGCCTTGTTCCCGACAAGCCGAATCTAATTCTAGTGCCAACTCCTGAGACGCGGTCGTGTGATCTATCAGCAATGCATCTGCGGACATACCCGCCAGCACGCCATCAGTCCCATAAACCACTGCTCGAACATCGTCATCATTACCCACACACAGAAACACCGCATCCGCATTCAAAGCCGCTTCAGCAGGTGTCTGCACGACGCGCAACACCGAGTCGCAGTGGTCAGCATATTCATCCAACCACGCCTGAGCGCGCGCCATGGTGCGATTGAACACGGTTACTTCAGCGCCATTGACTGCTAAATGTCCCGCCATGGGATAGCCCATGACCCCCAACCCAACAAAGGCTACTCGGCGTCCGCTTAAGTCTTCTCTCTTCACTGTATCCTCTGCTTTTGATTAACTGTATGACACCTGTTGCTGACGGCGTTGACGGCGTCCTGCCCGCACATCCGATAAATGTCGCGCGACCACCTCCAGATAGTCGGGCATGGTGCGGTGGTGCTCGGGGGAGATCATGTACTGAATCCCATCCGGATCCTGCAGGCGCGAAGAAAACCATCCGTCAGCGTACAGACCTTCTCCTACGGCCAGAATATCTTCCGACTCGCTGCCAAAACCAACAATCGACAATTTTGGCGCGCCGAATACGTTTAAATCCAGATCGTTGCAACCTTCAATAAGTAATCGCCGTGCCTGGTTAATCTGCCGCGCCCGAGCTTGGTATCCTGACTGACCGAGATAATTTAATACCGCCCAAGCTGCGGCGATGGCGCCGCCAGGCCGGGTGCCTGCCAAGGTCGGTGTGTACATAGTTCCACAGGGCCAGTCTTTAAACTCAAAAATTTGCGCATCTCGCATCGACTTGTCGCGGTAAAGTACGGTGGAGGCGCCTTTTGCAGCGTAACCGTATTTGTGTAAATCAAGTGACATTGAACTCACGCCGGGCAAACTGAAATCGTAGGCTTCAATCACTTCATCAGAGATCGCGCGTATGAAGGGATTCAGGTAGCCACCCACGCACGCATCCACATGTAACCATAGTTGCTGGCGCTGAGCTAACGCGCTCAACTGATCGATTGGATCAATCAACCCATATGGAAAACACGGCGCAGACCCGACCAACATGATGGTATTGTCGGTCACCGCATTGTCCATCGCCTGCACATCCGCCTTGAAATCGCCCGCGCAAGGCACTCTAACCACCCTCAAACCCATGAGGTGCGCGCCTTTATCGAAGGCGGGGTGAGCGCTGTAGGGCATCACGATCTCCGGCACGCCCGGCACGGGCTGATGGGTAGCGCAATAATCGCGACAGGCCTTGATCGCCAGCAGGATGCTCTCGGAGCCCCCGGAAGTCATCGAGCCTGCCGCCGCTGTTGGTGCTTGCTGGAGTGACAGCGCCATGTTCACCACTTCGCTTTCCATGCGCTTCAAACTGGGGAACGCAGCCGGACCTAGTCCATTTTCTGCGATGAACAAACCGTAGGCTTCATGCGCGACCCGCATGACCTCATCACCCGAGTGAAAAACGTAAACCGCCGCCTTGCCGCCCCGCCAATCCACATCCTTGCCACCCATATCCAGCATCGACTCTTTCAACTCGTCCCAATCACGTCCCTCCATCGCCAAACTAGGGCGCTCATTGGCTGCTTGTTTCTGGCTCATATTCGACTCCTTCGCTGACTCTTGTTCAAACACACCGCTCACACGACCGACCTGACCGCGTCATGATAAACCGATTGGAGTGAAAGTCCCGGACAAGTACACTGAAACATTCAAACCAAGCCAGCAATCAGCCATGCCAGAATTACGTGATCTACCGGCGGTGGATACGTTACTCGACGATACCCACTTTGCCGCAAGCGTCGATCGTTTTGGGGTCAAAGCCGTACGCGACCAAATACGCGCGTTGCAAGCCGACATGCGCGCACAGCGCGACGTCCCAGAGTGGGGAGTCCTACCGGAAGCCTACGCCCAGCGCGTCACCGCCCACTTGCATCAGCAAGCCTATACACCCGTATTCAATCTCACGGGGACAATTATCCATACCAACCTAGGGCGCGCACTCCTCAGCCCTTCCTTGTGGAACGAAACTGCAGAGTTAGTTACCCGACCAATGAATCTCGAGTATGACCTTGCGGCAGGCAAACGAGGTGACCGTGACGCCATCGTAGAGAACAGGCTCTGCCGTCTGACAGGCGCCGAAGCTGCCACCGTCGTCAATAACAATGCGGCGGCTTTACTGTTGTGTCTGAATACCTTTGCCATGGGTCAGAAGGTGCCCGTTTCGCGTGGCGAGTTGATCGAAATCGGTGGCAGTTTCCGGCTGCCCGAACTCATGGCCCGGTCGGGATGTGAACTTCTTGAGGTAGGCACCACTAACCGCACCCATGCCAAAGATTTCGCAGCTGTCCTTGAACAGGCGTCAATGCTGCTGAAGGTCCACCCCAGCAACTATTACATCGGCGGATTTTCCAGCGAGGTCAGTGCCAAGGAACTGGCGGAATTGGCAAACAAACAAGGCATTCCGAGCTGTGTGGATCTAGGCAGTGGGACCCTAGTCGATTTGACTCGATGGCATCTGCCTGCAGAACCTACCCCTCAATCCGTGCTCGGTGACGGCATCGATCTGGTCACGTTCAGTGGCGACAAGCTTCTGGGTGCAGTCCAAAGCGGCATCATTGTTGGCAAGAAAGAATTGGTCGCGAAAATTAAACAAAACCCCCTTAAACGAGCCTTACGCGCAGACAAAATCACGCTTGCCATTCTTGATGCAACATTGAAGCTGTATGAACACCCAGAGACCTTGCCTGAACACATTCCGCTTCTACGTACACTCACCATGGGGCTTGACGAGCTTGAACATCGAGGCAATAGCTTGATCGAGGCGCTTCAGAATCTGCCTGAACCATGGCAGGTAGCACTGCAACCTTCCGCTGCACAGATCGGCAGTGGCGCATTGCCGGACAAAACAATACCCAGCCTGAGTCTCACTTTAACCCACGCCAGTCTATCTGCCGATGCGGTTGCAAAAACCCTGAGAGAGCTCAGCACACCAGTTATTGGTCGGGTGAGCGACAATCAGGTGTGGTTAGACTTACGAGGTGCACAGCCCACAGAGGCCCTTCAGCAAACGCTCCTGGAACTAGTGCCATGATCGTTACCCTCGCGGGCCATGTCGATCACGGTAAGACTTCACTCGTGCGAAGTCTCACCGGCGTAGATACAGACCGTTTAGAACAGGAGAAGGAACGAGGGCTAACCATAGATCTCGGCTTCGCTTACATCGATCACGGGAAAATAGGCTTTGTTGATGTGCCTGGCCATCAAAAATTTATCCACAACATGGTTGCAGGTGTCGCCAGTCATCAATATGCCCTACTGGTCATTGCTGCCGACGATGGCCCCATGCCCCAAAGTCGTGAGCACCTCGATATCTTACGCTTGATCGGTATTCGACAAGGCGTCATCGCACTGACAAAAACCGACCGCGTGGACGCTACTCGATTAGAAACCTGCCGCGCCGAAATCAGGGCGCTAACCGAAGGTACGTTTCTAGCAGATGCGGATATTATGCCCACCAGTACGCTTGAACCCGAGTCCATTGAACGCCTGCTCGCACATCTGAGAGACAACGCCGGCCGCCGCCAAAGTGAATATCCGGATACCGCCTTTCGCTTGGCTGTTGATCGTCGATTTGTGGTCAAAGGCGCGGGATTAGTCGTTACCGGTATTGTGCATGCTGGCCAGATATCAACGGGCGACACCCTGACCCATTTCCCTAGCAATAAAAACCTTCGGGTACGCAGTATACGAGCGCAGGATCAAAGCGTAGCAACGGCCCGCGCCGGCGATCGTTGCGCATTGAATCTGACCGGCCTTGAGGCGGAAGAGGTAGAGCGAGGGCATTGGATCGTTGAAGAACCCACCGCGGGTTACCAGGAGATCACCGGAGAGCTTAGCGTATTGGAGGATTTTCCCCGTGCCATCAAGCACTGGACGCCGGTGCACATTTATCACGCAACAAGCCACAGCACTGGGCGCATTGCTTGCCTTGATGACCAACGAATCCCTTCCGGTAGTCATCGCATGATCGATCTGCTGTGCGACAACCCGTTGGCGGTAAATCACGGCGATCAACTGATCATCAGAGACTATAGTCTGGATGTTACTCTGGGCGGGGTGCGTGTCATTGACGCCTCAGACAAGCCGACTCAGCGGCGCCGCAATCTAGAGCGGAGAGACCTGCTCTCACAGCTTGATAACAGCGACCCTCATGCTGCCTTCGACGCTTTGCTCGAACACGCCCCAATTGACCCGGAACATTTTAGAAAAGTGCGTCACCTAACTGATGAACAAATGCAAAGACTCATGGAACGCAGTGAGGCGCTCAAGGTGGGTCATAAACTGGTCAGTCGTGCCTACTGGGGACAATTAGCCAAACAAACCTACGAACAGGTCAAACAACATCAGACAGAAAATCCAACATCACCTGGACTTCG
>Ga0181559_10006759_pt1 | contig 10762 bp, 7 predicted proteins | sample 011ome_21_FD_133752 | JGI IMG/M metagenome (GOLD analysis project Ga0181559, IMG submission 133752) | Coastal salt marsh microbial communities from the Groves Creek Marsh, Skidaway Island, Georgia - 011508AT metaG (megahit assembly) | ecosystem: Environmental > Aquatic > Marine > Intertidal zone... | reverse complement strand
GCTCGCCGAGGAGAAGGCGTATCTGAAGCGACAACGCGTGGCGGAGCGAAAGCAAAACGCCTCGGCGAAAAACTCGGAATCGTCGTCGCCGTCCTTCTCCAGGCTGGTGTCGCTCAACGAAAACAGATGACGACGTCGTTCGTTCGCGACGTGACGTTTCGGCGCGCGACGCGGGGAGTCGACGCGAGGACGTGTCGTTCCGAGGGTGACCTACGTTTAATAGCATGGTATCTACGCGAACGACGAATCGCGCGACGACGCGCGTCGCGGTCCGAACGCCGCGTCACCCGGCCCTCAGCATCACCCGCCGCAATCCTCGGTTGCGTTTTTTTTTTCCCCGCCGATACGGCACGGACCGCTGCTGGGCCTGCGGGGAGCGTCAACCGTCAAAGTCAACGATGTGAAACGGCTATTTCCTCGACCACGACGTCCGCGTTTACCCGGACGCGCGTCACTCCGCGCCGCGGTGTCGTCGCGATGAGCGAGAAGAGCGTCGCGAGCGGCGGGTCGCGGGGCTCCAAGGTTTCCAAGGCGTCCAAGTCATCCAGGGCGTCCAAGGCGCGCGAGCGCGTTGACGTCCCCGGGGACGTCGTGGGCATCGACGAAACCTCGAAACCGTCGGCGAAGATGAAATCGGTCTCGCCCGCGGTGAAGGCTGCGCTCGGGGACCTGGCCGCGGACGCGCGCGCGATGGCCGCCATCAAGGCGGCGCAGACGGAGATGCGTCTGCTGAAGGAGGCCGAGGCGATGGAGGCGGAGATCGCTGCGGCGCAGAAACGTTCGGGTACGCTCAAGGACGCGTTCGAGCGGTCGCGGGATCCCGAGACCCTGTTGCGCGAGCTCGCGGAGACGCGCGCGCACCTCGACGCCTCCGACGCGAAGCAGCGCGCCACCGAGCGCGACCTCGACCTCGCCGGGCGCGCGGTGCGCGAGGCCGAGCGCGAAAACGACGAGCTCAAGAGGCGCCTGACGTCGCGCGACGCGCGCCGTGAGTCGGACGCGGTGGCGGCGAAGGCGGCGAGATCGCCCGACGCGCGCGCGATGCCGAACGACGAACCCTCCGGAGCTCCGGCTTCCACTTCTCCCACTCCCGGCGCGAACCACGAGGAGATCTTCGAGCTCCGCCGGCGCATCTCCAACCTGAACGCCGAGCTGCAGCTCGCCGAGATCGACAAGGAGAAGCTGCGGCAGTTGCGCGAAGCCGCCGAGAAGCGTCGCGGCGAAGCGGAGGCGAAGCACGCCAACGCGGAGGTTGAGGTGGCGCGCTCGCGCGCGGCGATCAACCGGCTGGCGTCGCTGGAGTCGGATCTGCACCGAGCGCTCGCGGCGAAGGAGGCATCAGAAGAGAAGCACCGCGCGGAGATCCGCGCGAGCACGAGCGAGGCTGAGCACCTGAACGCCAAGCTCGCCGCGGAGGTTGCGTACTACAAAAAGCAGCTCGACCGCAAGCGCGACAAGAAGCGGCAGCACAAGGCGCACGCGTACGAGCTCGCGACGCGGCTTCAGGAGGCGGTGGCGATCGCCAAGGACACCGCCAGCGACTGCGAGCGCGCGATCGCGCGCGCCAAGGCGGAGGCGGCGCAGAGCGTCGCGAGCGCCGCGCGCGAGAACAAGGATAAGATGTCGCGCGACGCCGCGTCCGCGGCGTCGGCGACCGCAAACGCCGCGGCGTTGTCCGAGGCGCTCGAGAAGAAACGCGGGAAAAAGAAGGCGTACAAGTCGCAGCTCGAACACGTGGAGCAGCAGTTGGCGGAGAGCCGCGCGGAAACCTCGCGGTTCCGAACGGCGGTGGCGAACGCGCGGAAGCTGTACGAGAGCGAGCGCGCCGCCGCGGAGGCGAGCCTGGCGCGCGCCGACGCCGAGCACGCCTCGAGCGCCGAGCGAGGGCAGAGCCGCGTGCGCGAGCTGGAGGAGGCGCTGAAGCGCGCCGCGCGGGATTACAAAAAGCTTGAGCGGGATAGGGTCGCGGTCGCCGCGAACGCCGCGAGAGAGGGTGACGCGCTGGGTGCTGTGAAGCGCGAAAACGCTCGTTTGGCACACGCGGCGTCTCGCCTGGAGGACGACGCGAAGCGTCACAAAGAAACGGCGGCGCGTTTCGAAAGCGACTTGGCGGCGACGCGCGCCGCGCTCCGGAAAGCGGAGGAGGAGTTCGCGCAGAGGCTCGCGCGTGACCGACGCGCGTGGGAGCAGGCTGCGGCATCCCGCGGCGAGTACGTGGAGTTTGACCCGTACGGCGATCGGGGCGATCGGGACGGGAGGCCGAAACGACCGCCGAAGGGCGGGCGGGACGAGAACGAAGCGGAGAGACGCGGCGACGATCCGGCAAAGATCCCTCTCGGAGACTCGCCGAAGAGACGCGACGCGACGGATCGGGAGATGCGGCCGGCGGGCATGAGCTCCGCGCACCTCGAACGCGTCGCGATGCGCGAGAAGAACAAGTACGCGCAGCGCCAGCGGGACCTAGCCATGGGTGTGCGCGCGGAGTATCTCGTCGATTAGCGGCGCGCGGCATGGGCGCGCCGTTTTTTCTTTTATCTGTGAGGTTCCCGAACACTCGAGCCTCGAGGCTCGGCGTCTTAAAACGGGTACCTCTTTCCCTTTTTCATCCACTTGATCTCCGCCGGGACGAGCTCCATGCCCTCCGGGATCGCCTGGTCCATGTCCACGGGGTCCGCGTACGGGTCCTCGAACATCTGGATCACGAAATCCTTCTTTCCCGTCATCTTCGGATACAGGCGCGCCACCTCGCCCATCAACACCTCCTTGCGCTGCAGCAAAACCGTTTTCGCCACGTTGTTGGATTCCTTGTCGTCCACGCCCTTGGGGACCTGCAGCATCCCGACGCCGTTCCAGGTCACGTTCAGAGGCCCCGTCTTCTTCACCAGGATGTTATACGTCGCGGGGTCCTTCTCCTTGTTCTCTGCGTGGAGGCGGAGGCGGAACCGGAACCAACCGCGGGGAGGCGTCTTCGGTGAGCGAACGAGCGGGTGAACGCGCGTGGGTCGAGCGCGGTCGATCGGGAAATCTCGATCGCGCGCGCCTTTTTCTTTGACGGACGCGAAATCGGCACGCCGGTCGGGAGCAGATAAGGGACGATCGGCGGATGGCGCGGAGGCGACGCATCCAGACATCGATCGAAAGCGTCGTGGAAGCTTCCACGGTGTCGCGAGCACGCGGCCCTCGGACGCGTCGAGAGCCGGCTCGACCGCGTCTGGGTCGCGTTCGGGAGATACGGGCGTACGCACTGTCGAGACCGGGCCATTTGGATTCGTCCACCTCGGCGGGCGCGTTCTTTTTCTCGAACTCGGGATCGAACTCCTTGGCCCACGCGCCCTTCTTGCCGGCGACGATCACCAGCCCGCGGCGGGGGGCGGCGCGCGAGGCGCGGGGGGTCGCGAGCGCGGGGGCGACGCGGACGGAGGCGAAAGAGGCGAGCGCCATCGTGTCAGTCAGCGGAGAGCGCGGGGGCGAGTGAACGCTCGTATTGCCAAGCCACGTGGCTCGTCCTCGACATTTATCCGAGCGTGTCACTGCCTTTTCGTCGAGCTTTTTTGAGGTCGGCACTTCCGAGAGGACGAGCCTCTTCGTGTTCCTGTGGTTCACTGTGATGTGAGCCCTTGAGGGCGGCGGAGTGGCGCGCGCGCGCGGCCTGGACGATGGGTGCCGGCCCAGGCCAGAGCGCTGAGACCGACTCGGACGAGGAAGACGCGGAGGAACGCGCGAGGCGGCGTCGCGACCGGGCGCCCGGATCTACCCCGAGCCACGCCGGACCGGACATCGGCGCGCTGACGCTGGATGATGTGGTCGGCCCCCCGCCCGGAGCGCTGGACCCCAGCGGGTTCGAGTTCAGCCCCGACGACGAGCACGTCGCGTACCTTCACGCGCACCTCCCCCACGACCCAGCTTCGGCGTGGACGGCGTGGACGCTGCTGGTTCTGGACGTCTCGTCGGGCACGAGGCACGCGTGCTTCGACCCGACCAGCACCTACGGCGCCGGCGGCGCCACCGCGACGGACGTCTCGCGGGAGCGTGAGAGTGCCATGGGCGTGACTCGGTACGAGTGGGCGCGCGAGGCGACGAACCCCTCGCGGCTGCTCGTGCCTCGACCGGAGGGGGCGTACGTCGTGGACGTCGAGAAGATCTTCTCGCCGCGCGGCGACGACGCGGGACTCGACGCGAAATCGAAATCGAAATCGAAATCGAAACCGTCGCGGTTTGGGGCGACGACGCGCGTCTCCCCTCCCCGTTGCGTGGCTCGCGCCTCGCGCGACGCGCCCGTCCTGGACGCGAGCGTGTCCCCCGACGGGCGCTGGGTCGCGTTCGTGCGCCGCTCGGAGATTCACATCGCGCCGTGCGACGCACCGTGCGAAGATCAACATAAAACGAACGCGGCGCGCGCGCACACGATAAAACGATCGCGTCTGCTCGAGGCGCGCGCGACGCACGGCGCGCGCGGCCGCCCGTTCGTCACGCACGGTCTCGCGGAGTTCGTCGCCGCGGAGGAGATGGGCCGCGACCGCGGGTTCTGGTGGCGGCCGGACAGCGGCGCGCTCGCGTTCACGCGCGTCGACTCGTCCCGCGTCGAGACGGTGGACGTCACGCGGGGATACGCGCTCGGCGCGGGCGGCGAGGCGCAAGGCGAGGCGGACGACGCGGCGGCGCGCGACGGCGAGCCTCGCGCGAAGGCTTTTTCGCAAAAAAGACACGACGCCGAGGCTAAGCCTCGTACTCGCGATGAGAAACACTCGTACCCGCACGCCGGCCGCGAGAACGCTCGCGTGACGCTGGGCGTGGTGGACGTGTCGTCGTTGACGCTCGAGCGGGACGCGGCGAAGCGAGACGCGACGTTACGGCGCGCCGCCGACCCCGAGGTTCCCGACCCCGAGCTCTTCCCGGTGACGTGGATGGACGTCGACTGCGGGTCCTCCTCGCGCAGCCTCCTCGCGCGGGGGGAGCAAGAGGAGTACCTCGCGTCCGTGGCGTGGGCGCCCACGCCGTCGCCGCGAGGTACTCCTCGCGAGCGCGCGAGCGATGAAAGCGCGAAAGAAAGCGCCGAAAGCGCCGAAAGCGACGCGAACGTTTCTCGAAAACGTTTCTCTTTTCTGCCTCTCGGCTTCCCGAACGCGAGCTCGCGACGAACGCTCGAGGACGCGTCGGACTCCGACGCGTCCTCGAGAGAGATGTCTCGTCACGCGCTTCTCGTGCGCGTGCAGAACCGCGCGCAGACGCAGATCACGTCCATCTTCATCGACGCGGCGACGGGCGAGCGCGCGACCCTCGCGCGCGACGCCTCCTCGATGCTCGAGCGCGTGGACGACGACTCCGACGCGTGGGTCAACATCACGCAGAATCCGATCGTTTTGAAAAAAGGCGATCCGACCGGAGGCGATCACGCCGCGCCGGGCGACGCGGTGGTGGTCTCGGAGCGCGACGGGTACGCGCACGCGTACCTCGCGCGGGTCGGCGAGAATCGCGGGCCGCCCACCCAGCTCACCGCCGGCGCGTGGTGCGTCCACCGCGTGCACGCGGTGGACGAAAACCGCGGCTGGGTGTACTTCACCGCGAACGAGCGCGGGCCGTTGGAGCGACACCTCTACCGCGCGCGGCTTTGGCCGAGTACTTTCGCGAAAGCGACCGCGAAGGAGGCGCGCCTGGAAGTCGCGCCCCCCACGCGCTTGACGCGCGCCGCGGGGTGCCACACGGTATCCCTCGACCACGCCTTCGCGCGGTTCGTGGACGTGCGCGAAAACCTGCGGACGCCGCCGGTGGCGGTGATGCGCGCGATCCCGCGGTCGAGCGAGGACGACGACGTCGTTCACGAAGCCGACGACGTCAGTACGCCACGGGACGAGGCGCTCGCTGTCGGGGAGGAAGAAAACCAAACCCAAAAAACCCAAAGACACGAAGGTTCTCACGACGAACCTAACGACACGGCCGAAGAGACGTTCGCGCGCGTCGACGCGGCGTTGCGCGCCACCGTCGCCACGTACGCTGCTACGTACGCTTCGTACAAGGCGCCTTCGCTGGTACGCGTCCCCGCCGCCGACGGCGTGTCCACGTTATACGGCGCGCTTTATTTGCCAGACAAAGATGTGTTCGGGAACGGCCCGTTCCCGTGCGTGGTGGCTGTGTACGGTGGCCCCGGCGCGCAGTGCGTGGTGGACGCCTGGCGTCTCACCGCGGACGCGCGCGCGCAGCGCTTGCGCGGGCGCGGCGTCGCGACGCTCAAGCTGGATAACCGCGGCACCGCTAACCGCGGATGCGCGTTCGAGCGCGCGATTCGCTCGAACGGCGCGGTGCTCGGCGAGTGCGAAGTCGCGGACCAAGCCGCGGGTGTGCGATTTCTCGTCGAAAAACGAATCGTGGACCCGAAACGCGTCGCCATCGTCGGTTGGTCGTACGGCGGCTTCGTCGCCGCCGCCGCTTTGTTGCGCGCGCCGGAAACGTTCGCGTGCGCGGTGGCGGGCGCGCCCGTCACGTCGTGGCTCGCCTACAACGCGCACTACGCCGAGCGGTACCTGGGCGCGCCCGACGCGGCGGGGGGCGCGTCGCGGTACCGGCGGTGTGACCTGCTGACCTTCGTGCGCGAGCGCGCGCGGCGGGATCCCCGCGGGTGGCTCGCGTTTCGAGGTACGTCCGGGAAAAAAAAAATGCTCCTCGCGCACGGCGCGTCGGACGAAAACGTGCACTTGAGCCACACCGCGCGCCTCGCCGACGCGCTCGACGCGCTGGACGCCGCCGCCGCGCGTTTCCACGAAGAAACGGAAGAAACGGATTCCGAAACGGATTCCGAAGAACCAGAAGAAGAAACGTCTGGGGAGAGAAACGATGATGCTTTCGTCTCTTCTTCTGTTTCACGTGATGGAAGAAACACGCGAAGAGACTCTCGAACGCGCCGCGCGCGTTTTCGAAAACGCGGCGTTTCGTCTTCGTTCGACGTCGTCGTGTTTGCGCGCGAAAGGCACGTTCCTCGCGGGCGCGTCGCGCGCCGCGAGTTCGAGGAACGCATCGACGCTTTTCTCGCCGACGCGTTCGAGTAGCGCGTTTAGGGTTCGCGCCGCGCGTGTCATCACGTACGATATGTCGATATGTCATCACACGACGTCACGCGTCGCTTCGCTCGCGCGCATTCGCGTCACTTCTTAGCGGCTTTCGCCGCGGCTTCCTCCGCCTTTCTCTGCGCCTGCAGCTGTTCCATGAGCGAACCCATGTCCGGCCCAGACTTCTTCATCTCCTCCTCCTGCTTCTGGGACTTCGCCGCGCCATCGTCCAGGACGTGGCAGATGGGATCGCAGTCGTTCGCGTAGTGGTCGTTCGCCAGCGCCACTCTCGCGTCCAGAGTCAGCACCCCGGTCGCCACCGCGGTCGCGGCGAGGAACGTGATGACGTTTTTCTCGGCGGACTTCTTATCCACGGCGACGCGGGCGGAGGCCCGAGCGGCGGCGGGCGCGCGTCTGGCGCGCGTCTGGCGCGCGCAGGGCGCGCGCAGGGCGGCGGAAGTCGTGACGGCGAACATCTCGCGTGTGTGACCGATGAGCGGTATGAGCGGTCGGGAGTGACGAGCAGCGAAGGCGTCGTGGTGGTACACGTCACATCGCACTTTTTTCAGCATGCGCCAGAATCAGGGAATCTGAGACACCCCAGTTCGAGCCTCCCGGACGACTCTCCAGTTTCATCATCACCTTCTCCACGCGACGCGGTGGCCACTCATCCGCGCGCGCGTCGTGTCTGGACGCACCGATGGGGGAAGACGACGACGGGGGCTTCGTGCTGAACATCGCCGGTGCGGGCGACGACGCCGGGGATGATTCGCGCGCGCGCATGGGCAACCCGCGGCGGCGGACCGTCTTGCGTCCCGAGCGCAAAGGCCGACACCGCGGATGGGCGGGGAGGCGCGCGGACATGGTCGGGCCCACCGCCGCGAAGGGCGAGCGCGGAGGCAAAAGAGGCGGCAGAGGTGACCGCACCGGCGTATCGAAAACAGGGCGGGGCGGCTCGGGCGGCCGAGGCGCCGCGCCCGCGGACTGGGCGCCCGCGGACGCGGACGTCCCCGCCGACGCTCTGGCGGCGGCGGCTCCCGGCGCACCGAGGGAAGGGCGCGTTCGCGGGCGAGGCGGCCGGGGCGCATCGAGCGGCGGCCGCGGCGGCCGCGACGGCGGGCGGGGCGGCCGCGGTGGTCGAGGCGCCCACGGCGGCCGCGGCTCCTCCGCCGTGGAGGTGGCCGCGCGCGAGGGGGACGAGGACGAGGACGACGAGGCGTTCCGTCCGGGGGACTGGGCGAGCCTGATGCAGAAAGCCATGATTCCCACGGAGGACGAGGCGTTGGGACGAAGGGCGAAGGATACGCCCCTGAGCGCGCTCGCGGCGAGCCGCGTGTTCGGTAGCGCTGGGAACTCGACGAGCTGGGAAGGCCTGGGCGTCCCCGAGCGCCTGATCGCGCGGTTACGAGACCCATCGCTGGGGTTCTCGAGCCCGACGCGCGCGCAGCAGCTCGCCGTTCCGCACATCCTGCGCGGCGACGACGTGCTCATCCGCGCCGAGACGGGAAGCGGCAAGACCCTGGCGTACGTGTGCCCTTTGCTGGCGGCGCTCGGGAGCATGGAGCCGCGGTGCGCGCGCGAGGACGGCACGAGGGCGCTGGTGATGGTCCCCACCAGAGAGCTCGCGGCGCAGGTGCTGCGCAGCGCCGAGGAGCTCGCGCGATGCTACCACTGGGTGGTGTGCGGCGCCCTGGTTGGCGGCGAGAACAAACAGAAAGAGAAGGCGCGGTTGCGCAAAGGCGTCGTGTTCCTCGTCGCCACTCCGGGAAGATTGCTCGATCACCTGCGAAACACCGAGAGTTTCAAGGCGGACGCTCTGCGGTGGCTCGTTTTGGACGAAGCCGACCGCTTGCTGGACCTGGGGTTCGAAGAGGACCTGAACGCAATCTTAGCGGAGATTGAGAGACGCGCGGGGAGCGCGGGGCGGTGCACGGCGCTGCTCAGCGCGACGCTCACCAAAGGGACATCGAGGCTCATGGACCTCGCGATGACCGACCCGGTGTTGCTCGAGGTGGACCCCGAGGAGGTGGAGGTGGTCCGGAGCGGAACAGAGGACGAGCTCCGGAAGAGCTCCGCGACGCGCACCGTCGCGAGCGAAGCGCTTTTCGACGAAAGAAAAACAAAAGCGCGAGAGGACGGAGACGAAGCGCCGTCGCGCGCCATCGCGCGCATGCCCGAGCAGCTGCGGCACACCGCCGTGGAGGTTCCCGCGAAGGCGCGCCTCGCGACACTCGCGGGTCTGCTGGCGGGCTGGATGCGCGGCGCCGTGCCGAAGGTGATGGTGTTCTTCAGCTCCTGCGAGAGCGTCGAGTTCCACCACCGCGTGCTCTCCTGGCTGGCGGGCGTGCCCGAGAAGAACGGAACGGAAAAACGTGTTTCCGGAAACACGCGCGACTCCGCGCCTTACGGCGTGTTCCGTCTGCACGGCGTGATGAGTCAGAGCGACCGGCGTTCGGTGTACGCGGGGTTCGCCGAAACCAAGGCGGGCGTGTTGCTGTGCACGGACGTGGGCGCGCGCGGGCTGGACTTCGAGAACGTCGGCGCGACCGTGCAGGTGGACGCGCCCTCCGACCCGGAGACCTACGTGCATCGCGTCGGCCGCGCGGCGCGCCTCGGCGCCGAAGGCGAAGCCGTCATCTTTTTGGCGCCCCGCGAGACGGAGTACGCCTCCGTGCTCGGCGAGCTCGGCGTCTCCTTCGGCGCCGCGTCCGTGCCGGCGATGCTGGACGTCCTGGAGCACGGGCTGAAGACAGACGACGAGAAGAGCGGTGACGCCCAAAACGCCCAAAACGCGGGCGGCGCGCGTCGGAAGTACGAGCGCGACCCGCACCTGCACCCGGCGGCGCAGCGGCTGCAGAAGCGGCTGCACGCCGAGGTGGCGCGCGACGCGGGCTTGGCGACTCTGGCTCGCGACGCGTTCCGCGCGCACGTGCGCGCGTACGCCACGTTCCCCGCGAAGCTGAAGCACATCTTCCACGTCAAGCGCCTGCACCTCGGCCACGTCGCCGCGGCGTTCGGGCTCAAGGAGGCGCCCGGCCTGATTGGCAAGAGCGCGACGCGCGAGCGGCTGCAGGCGGCCAAGGACAAAAAACGCAAGGACGCGACGCGGGCGAAGAAGGATGCCAAGGAGAAGCGCAAGCGCCGCGCCGAGGGGAAGAGCGCGCCGAGAAAGGCGGCGCGGGGGACGGTGGTCGGCGTGTGAAGATTGATTGTCAAAACGTATAGGTGACGATTCGTGATTCGCGCGTACCCAAGACCTCCAATCGTCCGGCGTCGTACGCGCGTGCGTCTAATGATCTAATGATCTAACGAGAGACGCCCCTCATGGTCCGCCGTCGCCGGCGTCGCCCGCGTACGCGCTCGCGTCTCCGTCGCCGAAGTCGTCGCGCCACGCGAACAGCAGGTACCCGAGCGCGGCGGCGAGCGCGAAGAACAGCAGCGAGGCTCGTTGGGTCAGAAGGACCTGTACCAGCTGTACAGCAGAAGCCCCCAGAACGCGAGCACGAAGAGCATCACGAAGTGCGAGGACACGAAGCGCGAGGCGAGGTCAAACGCCTTTTTTTTTTTTTTTTTTTTTTTTTTTGGGCGCCCGTTTAAGGGGTCGTTTTTCAAAGGGTTGTTTTTTTTTTGCCGGTTTTTTTTTTTTTTTTTTTTTCATTTATTAATCCCTTTTTTTTGTTTTTGTCCTTTGTTAAAAACGGAACAGGCAAAAACAGCATTTT
>Ga0181559_10006758_pt1 | contig 10762 bp, 6 predicted proteins | sample 011ome_21_FD_133752 | JGI IMG/M metagenome (GOLD analysis project Ga0181559, IMG submission 133752) | Coastal salt marsh microbial communities from the Groves Creek Marsh, Skidaway Island, Georgia - 011508AT metaG (megahit assembly) | ecosystem: Environmental > Aquatic > Marine > Intertidal zone... | reverse complement strand
TCGCACAACCAGCCGCGATCGTTCGTTTTGAAAGTGGATCGAGAAACGCGAGAGAGAATGACGGCGACTTCTTCTCGGTATTTTTATTATTCCGACGACGACGAGCAGCAGCAGCAGCAGCGGCGAAAAAAACGAGAAGAAGAAGAAGAGGAACGAAGAAGAAACGCGAACGACGACCCGCACTTGCTCCAGTCTTTGAAAGGAGGACACCGAAACAACGCGATCACCGCGCTCGCGTTCGCGCCGCGGAGCAACCGGTATATTTTTTCAGCCTCTGATGGGGACGGGTCGATCATGTTCTGGCACGTTTCTTCTTCTGTTACTGCTGTTGGATCGAAGAATAGGAAAAGACCGGTGCGATTTCTCGGGCACGAGAAAGACGTGCTCGCGCTCGCGCACACGGAGAGAGAAGGCGAAGGTGGGAGAGTCGCCAGCGCGGGTTTAGATCGTTCCGTGCGAGTTTGGAAAGCGACCGCGTGCGTGTTTATATTTTTCGTTTCGTTTGTTTGTTTTTCGTTTGCGCGGTTTGACTTTTTCTCTTCGAAGACGAAAGACAGAGGCTCGCGAGACATTATTATTACTAACAACAACAACAACGACAACAACAACAGGGAAGGAAAGTCTGTGGTTTTAAAATCCGCACACTCAGGCGCGATTCGCTCGTTACAGTACAGCGATAGCGACAGGCTCTTATTGTCCGCGTCGGATGATAAACTGTGCAAACTGTGGGACGCGTCCAACCCGTCGGTTTCGCCAAAGTTCAAACTCTCTTTGAAAGGACATTCCAATTGGATTCGTCAAGCGGTTATAACGAGCGATGGGACGATCGCGTGTTCGGTCTCAGACGATAGAACGTGGCGGTTATGGGACGTGTGCGCTGGAGGCATTGAGATTGATCGAAGGAAAGGGGAAGATAATAATAAATGTCACGACATTTCTCTTTCGACGCCGCGGTGCGTCGCTCTGAGGCCACCGGCTGGGACTTCCATTGCCGTCGGCGACTCGAATGGTGGTTTAAGAGTATACGACACGCGCTCTCGACGTAAAGTATTCGAATCTACGAGCGATTCGTACGTTTATTCACACCGAGATGCGATTACGGACGTGAAATGGCACCCGGCTGGAAACTTTCTGGCAACCACCTCCGCGGACGGCTCGACGAAAATTTGGGATTTCCGAGACCAACGCTGCGCGTGGACGCTCAAAGCGCACGAAGGTTCTGTGAATTGCGCAGCGTTCACCACGGATGGGAGCGCGTTCGCGTGCGGCGGGAACGACGGTATAGTCACGCTTTGGAGAAGCGGGTTCAATCGCTCGTTTGAAAACGTCGTGCTCGCCGAAAAGCAAACGCACGAGCGCGAAGGAGCAGGAAAAGAAGAAGAAGAAGAACGAGAAGAGAGCGCCGCTGCTTTCGCAAGAAGGAGACGATCGCGACCACCGACGACGACGACGACCACCACCACTACCACTACAATCGCCCCCCCCAAGCGATATCCTTTTGTCGAACCGACACCTTTAGCGACCGAGAAAAAAATCCAACCTTCCTCTTCGGCTTCTTCGGACGTGGGCGAACTCGCGCGAACGTTGCGACGGGCCGTCGGCCAACTCGACGTGTTGACCCAAACCTTAGCGTTAGTCGAAGCGAGAGTCACCATGAACGAAGATCATGTCCAGAAAATTGCCCGGAGCGTTTCGTCTGTCGCTCGATCGACGACGTCGGAAACGTGACGCGAGCGAACGAACGAGCCCGCTTCGCCAATTTGTAAAGCAATACTACGAACACCCTAAACACACGAGATTTCGAACACACGCCTTTATATTTTCCTTCAGTTTTTTACTTTTGGGCACGCGCCGCGCGGCGGATACTCTCTCTTCTCAATCTCCTTCCTCCTTTTGCGTAAGAGAGAGAGAGAGAAAGAACGCGCGACGACGACGACGACGCGAAGGAGGAAGAGACGAAATGAGCTCCTCGACCGCCAACTCCTCCGTCTCGAAGAAGAAAAACAACCCGCTCGATGGCGTGAAAGGAAAACACTCGGACGACCGACGAATCAATTTAACCGAAGACTCGTTGCGCTCGCGAGCCGCGCACAGACGGACAAACTCGCGAGAGATTGATAACTTATCGTACGATATCGATTTAGACGATAAGATTTTAGACGCCAGTCACGCGCTGAGAAGCTTAGCGATTGGTGGACGGAGAGGGTCGAGTGGAGAGTTACAGTATCAAAGTTCGAGCGAGCGGTTGAACTCTTCCGTGCAACAACAACAAGCGCAAACGGTGGAGAGCGGCGTAGGAAGCGCGGCGACGCCGAGCACGTCAGATACGGAGGCAGACGTGGTGACGAGCACGCAGAAGAAGAAAAATGTCGCAGACGCGACGACGAAGATAAAAGCGATGGTGTTTAGCGGCGGATTCTTAGTCGACCGCGGCACCGGGAAAGAGTATTTAGGCGGCGAGACGAGGATCGTATCCTTGATGCGAAACTGGACGTTCGAGGAGATGAAGACGAAGATTGTCGAAGAAGAAGAGCCGACGAAGAGAAGTAACGTGCAGATTATGTATCCAGACGGCGATCACGTCATATCGGTGAAGAACGACGATGATGTGGAGACGATGATGGAGGAATGGGAGGCGGTACACGCAGTCGATTCGAGGAAGAAGTTGAAAATATACGTCGTCGAGAAAGCAACGAATATGTACGGGTCGAATAATCGTATGGCGGTAGAGGTAGACGCGAGTAGAAAGGAAAATAGTTACAAGCAACAAAAAGAAGGAGAACAACAAGGAACGGAAAAGAACATTAACGCGACGACGACGACGACGACAACGCCGTTTGAAGATGCCAGCAACGGCGCCGTCGACGAAACGCAAATGAGGAACGGGTCGCCGTCTCTCAGCATCGAACCTTCAAAGTCGCCCAGAAGTCACGGTGGGTTACAGATTATTCCACGATCAGACCTTACTTTAGGTGCGCGTCTAGGTGGTGGTGCTTTCGGTGAAGTTTACGCAGCCGTGTGGCGAGGCGCGGAGGTTGCGGTGAAATTTATCAATCGCGAGTTTGTATTTTCTCCACCTGGTTCTCCAAAACGTCACAGTTTAGACAACATCTTCGAAGAGGAAGAGTTCATTAGCAATAGCAATAGTGACGATGATGATGATGATGATGATGATGATGATGATGATGATGATGATCGTGATGCAGACGACGATTTCAAGGATGATGATAGCACTCGTCGCCAAAATAACGCGAAGAAAAACATGAACGACATCGACAACATGCACAGAGAGCAAAAAAGAAAAGAGAAGGAGGAACAACACGAACAATTTTTGCGCGAGGCTGAGACGTTAGCGAGTTTAAGTCATCCAAACGTTGTCTCTATTTTCGGCGTCGTGACCGATGGCGATCGTCCAGGTATCGTCGAGGAATTTTTGAGCGGTGGATCGTTACAAAGAGTCTTGGCAAAAGAACGTGAACGCGCGAAAGATCGCGAGGTGGCGAGGCAAGACGCCATGAAGAAAGCAAACGGTGACGTGGCTTTAGAGGCTGAGTTACTCGCGAAAGTTGCCGCCTCAACGGCCACTCGTCCTCGCCTGGACGCCAAAACTCGTTTACAGCTTTGCTTAGACGTCGCGAGAGGAATGGAATACTTGCACGCGAAACGGTTCGTCCACTTTGATTTAAAATCTGACAACGTATTAGCCGCGGTGAGAGGTCGACGATTAGTGTGTAAAGTATGCGATTTCGGTTTATCCAAACGGCGTCGCTCGCAAGCTTCGTTCGTATCGGGCGTCAACTCTCGACGAGGTACTTTACCTTGGACTGCGCCAGAAGTCTTGCGCAGTCCAGATAAAGTGACGGAAAGCGCAGACGTGTATTCCTTCGCCATCGTCATGTGGGAGCTCTGGACGTCTCAATTACCGCACTACGGTTTAGACGAATACGCTTTGTACGGCGGGTTAATGATGCACCAACTCCGTCCACCCATCCCTGGCGACGACACGTTATCTCCTCGAACGGGACCATACCGCGCGGCGACTAAAGATGCTCAAGTCACCGTCGACGTCGACCCTCCTTGCGAAGGTTGGGAAGCGTTGATGAAAAATTGTTGGAAAGAAAACAGCAAAGAGCGGCCAAAGTTCGTGGACATCGTGGCCAGCTTAGAGTTCATGAAGAGCGAACACTTCGACGGCGCGAACGGCGGCGTCGGAACGCCTCCCGTGAACAACAAGCCACCACCATCATCCAGAGGAGGCGTTGTTTAAAAGTGATTATTTGCGCGCGCGCTTGCGCGGTGTGCGCGTTGAACTATTTTATTAGCGTTGTGTACTATTTTATTTATTATTTTTTTGTGCGTGGAAAAGAAGCAAAGGAAGAAGAAAAAATCTTGCACTCGACTTTTGACACTCTAAACCCTATTCAAGAAAGAAAATCCCACGACCTTTTGTCGCACGAAACGAGGTTAAATCGGCTCGTTCTATCCATCTCTCCCGTACGAAGAAGAAGAAGAAGAAGAAGATAATCAATCCAACTCATCTTTCCATATCTGGGTTTACATCCAATTCCTCACTATATTCACATCGACGCACTCGTCGTTCGTTCCATCACACACACACACACACACACTCAACTAACTTAATCAAACGCAACAATGTTTTCTGTCGCGCAATCTTCCATCGTCGGCGCCACAGTCGCCGTGAACACCAACAAGAAGTCTTCTTGCAAATCCTCCTCCATCGTCCGATGCAGCGCCCAAAAGGAGGAGAGATCTTCTTCCTTGCAACAAGCCGCGGTCGCGACTGTGTTGTCCATGTCCATGCTCGCGCAACCGGCGTTGGCGGCGTCTGAAATTGCCCAATTTGCTGCGGGTGATTCCAAGGCTGCCGCGGATGCTTTGTTGGCTGATTACACCAACAAGAGAGCGATCGTCCAACAAGCGCCGAAGACGAAGAGTTTAGCCACAGGTGGTAAAAAGGCGAAGAAGGAAGCCGCGGCCAAGGAAGGCGGTGGCTTCTCCTTGCCGTCCTTCTCCTTGCCGTCCTTGCCGTCCCCGGGCGCTGGTAAGGAAAAGGCCGCGCCGGCCGCGAAGGCGGCGCCGGCCCCGAAGGCTGCCAAGGAAGGCGGCAACGGCAAGTTGATTGGCGTGTGCTTGGTGTTGTTCTCGCCGTTGATTTTGGTCCAAGTCGAGTCCTTCAAGACTCTCGCGAGATTAGCTAAGCAAAAAGCGGGCGGCAAGTAAATATATTGCGAAACACTATTTGGAGAAAATGAGCACATACATATATATTTAAACACGCGCGTGAAAGAAAGAGAGAGAGAGAGTATATTATATTAGAAGGAGAGAGAGGGAGAGAGAAAAAAGCGAGAGCGAGAAAAGAGGAGGGGCGAGAGATATATTATGGAGCGCGTATGCACAACAGCGACGGAAGATGTAAAAGAGGAGTAAAAGAGAGCGCTTGCGTGCAGCGTACGATTTAAGTATTTAATATATTGGTATAACATAATCACATATCTCGCGACTGACGCATGTCCATTCCATATTCGTTGAGCGCATTTTCGTCGTTGTCTTCTTCATCTTGATCACATTTAAAATCATTGTCTTCTTGTTCTTGCCGCACGTTTCTTGTTTGTGGTTCGCTGTTGAAAAAAGCCCTCACTGCGTTCAAGGCGTTTGAACTTGGCGTCGACGCCGCCGCAGGACCCAACACGTGCGGCACAGTTTGTTTCTTCTTGTTGCTCGCGATAGTAGTTGTAGCCGTAGTCCCTCGTTTCTGAGCTTTATTCGTGACAGCTGCGGATGATCTCGTCGTCACCCTTCGCTCTGTATTAGTACAAAGTTCGAGAGGAGAAGAGTTTAGCGACCCCATGGGTGCGTTTGCGGCAGATCTGGCCGCATACTTCTCTTTCAAAGCGACGGCTTCTTTCATCTTATTCGTATGGTGCTCGGCTAACACGTCTGCGTACTCGCTAATATCAAAATTCGTAATAGCATCAAAACCTTTCAATCTGACCGCTTCTTCATCGTACGCCATTGCAGCGGCATCCTCAGTTTCGTGTAAGCCGAGATATTTGTATTTCTTACCAACTAATTGACCGATTCGAGCTTCCCATTTTCCTTTTTGATGTTTAGTAACTCCACGAAACTTGGAGGAGGATTTTTTCGGTACGCCACCTTTAGATTGGCGACGGAGAGAAAGTATGAGCTCTTTTTCGTCCACTTGCTCCAAATTTGCGAGTTCGCGAGAATAATTCGATCTATTGAAGTTAGTAATCGCGCTTTTCCCTCTGCACTTGACCGCGGCGATATCGTACGCGAGAGCAGCCTGCTCCTCGCCATCGAACCCGCCAAGATAAATTTGCTTCCCGTCTTGCCAGATGTGCGCTTCCCAACGTCCAGTTCTGCAGTGATGCGTGACGCCTCGATACTTACTCGTTGAACGGGCAGACTTTTTTGATTCTCTCGAAACAATTTTGATGTTGTCATTGTCGTTGTTGTTTTTATCGCTGTTATAAGTATCGACGGCGTGCATCGGAGATGAACGGCTACTCGATGCGAGAAGTTGCATATTCAAATCAGGCGAAAGATTCCCCTCACGAGTTTCGACGAGAACTTCACCATCCCCGTCGTCCTTGGTACTATTCTTTCTCTTCTTTTGCGCACTATTTTCTTTCTGAACGTTGTTGTCTTTCGTCATGAGCAAAGGACGTATTTTCCTCGGTCGACCCGGTCCTCTTTTCACAACGACTTTTTCCATCTGCTTCGGGATCGCAGGCGGTACTAACACTCCGTCATCCTTCACGAGTCGCATTGTCATCGGGTGTTGTTGCGGTGGTTGCGTCAAAATCAAATGTATTTCGTCCATTGCGCTTCGCTCCTTCTCGATGGCATCTAGTACGTCTTTGTGCGTGTTTTCGTAGTCGCCAAACAGATGGGAAAAATCTTCGTTCTTTGAACTTTCTCTGGCAAACGCCTCCGGCACCGTCAACGAATGAAACCCAAACTCGTCGTTCGATTCTGAAGACCACGTGTGCGCAGTCTTCCTAGGAGAAGGAGTGATTGGACTGACGCATCCAAAACCGCTCGTTTTCAAAAACTGCAAGAAGTCCTTCTCTCCTCCTCCACCTCCTCCTGCCTCGTACTCCTCCGCCAAGTTTCCCAGCGACGCGAAGCATCCGTCCTCTTCCTCCTCCTCGTCTTCGTCCGCGCAGTTGTCGTACTTCGTCGCGCGCGAGAAATCGTTACCGTCGTTCTTTTTGTTCGCAAACGTCATCGAAATCGAAGACTCGCGCGTCAAGAAGAGCGGCGGTGTTTTCCTCTTCTCGTTGTATCAAACTTCTTTTTTGAAGCCGGTGCGTGTCGTTCGTTGTTACTGTTGTTATTGTTGTTGTTCGCGGAACGGAGAGCGACCGAGCGCGAAAGAGTGCCGCCGCGAATCGATTACTCTCGCAATATACGATTACTTCTGCGCGAGAGTAGCGGTACGATAAACGGTGCGCATGAGTGGATGTCGTTCGATGCGCGCGCTCGTGTGTGTGCTGCGCACTTTGTTTTTCGAGGGTGAAAAAAAAATACGCGATCTTCTCCTCGAGGCAAAACAGAAAGAAAAAAAAGTTTAGTTTACACACCCACACAAGAGGGGGGGAGGGGCTCGTTTCTTTTTCGATTACATTATATCAATATTACACAACGATAAGTTCTAACCGAACAAGGACCTCCTCAGACTAAATTGGAAGCGCAGTCTCGTCTCTCGACGCGCTCATCACACAAAGCTACTATTTATAATAGGTTCTATTTACGTAAAACTCTTCTCCACCCGCCGACTAAAAAATTAACTCTCTTCGTTCAAAAGAGACGATGATTAGATGATGCCAATCTTGTTCGCAACGTCCAAAGCGTCGTAGTCCGCAGTCAAGCGAACGTACGCCTTCTTTTGGCCGTCCGGACGGATCAACGTGTTCACCTTCTCACACTGGATGTCGTACATTCTGTTCACAGCCGCTTTGATTTGTTTCTTCGTCGCTCTGGCGTCGACGATGAAGACCAACGTGTTGTTCTCTTCGATTTTTTGGTTCGCGGATTCAGTCGTCAACGGAAACTTCAACACCTGTGTTGGATAGATAGATAGATAGAATAACATTCGAAGTTAGTTTACTTTCTCGTCATGATTTGCACGAAAGAGATTTGGAAGGCGAAAAGCTGAGTATTTTGCAGCGAGGGAAGGAGCTCTCGTTTTTCACAGGGAAAGGGAAAGCCCCATCGAAAAAATTTCGCATCGGAAACCAGTCTCGTACACCCTCGCGCGACTTTTCGTTCCCAATTCTAAAGCTATCGTCTCGTAAAACAACTATTACATACCTGGAACTGATCGAGCTTTTGCGGCGGCGGCACAGAAACTCTCGGGTACTTTGGCGCGCGCGCATTTTTCAACGTTTTCGGTCGGTGAAAAGTTGGCGAAAATCGCTTCTTGAGAAGCTTGCCTTTCGCGCCCTTTTTCACGTACTTGGCCGCTTTGGAGGCTTTGCTCACTTTTTCGTCTGTTGAATTAAGAAGAGTAGAAGGATATCCGTCAGTCGTTGGTCTCATTGAATGGTCGCGAGAGGCTTCTCCGGCGCCCACATCTCGGCTGCGCGAACGAAAAAACAAGTCCCAAATTTTCTTCGAGAGAAAAAAAATCCCGCCCGTGCGCGCGTCCTTGGGTCCCCAACAATCGCGCGCGCGAAGTTTCTCGCGCGCGGCATCGCGCAAATTTCGATGATATGCTATGCGAGGCATCTATTGCAAACGTACCCTTCTTCGTCGGTGCCATTTTTCAAACAAATGTATGTTCTTTTAGTGACAAATTTCTGTAGCGTTTCGGGCAAACTTTGGGTTTCTTCTCTTTCCTTTTTTGCCTTTGGAAAAAGCAAAAAAAGTAGCAAACAGAGACCAAAAAACGAAGTGGAAGAGAGAACGCGGCGCGAAATCGACTAAATTTTTCGATACATATGTCTTTCTTGCCTACGTATTATTTTTCAAAACTCGCTATTAGAATATCAACAGTACGCTCCTCCTCCTCCTCGTCCAGCTGCCGCTAGGTGCTCTCTCAGGTCCGTCAGCTTTCGCTGCTGCTGCAAGACGGCGAGCGTTTGTTCTCTGCTAATACTGTGTTGTTGTTGCTTGCTCGTCGTCGTCGTCGTCGTTAACAGAGACGGACCGACGCCGCGCTGCTGCTGCTGCTGCTGTTGTTGCTGCTGAAGCTGGAAGAGCGCGTCTATTTTTTTCGTCTCAGCGTGAGTGAAACTGGCTGTTTGCGCGTGTTTCGACGGCGACGTGTCCTGTAAACGCGTCAACACGGTTTGAAAAGGATCAGCCTCGAAGTGATTGTATTCCGGAACCGTGGATAAGAAATCGTAGCTCGGGTCTTCCGCGTCGAAGGATAACTTTGATTTCGTCGTTTCAAACGCCTCGGTATTTTTGTATTTTTCTCGAGCCTCTCGGCTCTCCTCTCTCTCTCGTTGCTTTAAAGCCTCTCGGCGAAGACGCTCTTTCATCTGCTCCGGGTTTTCCTCCTCCTTTTCCGTCTCCCAGACAGATTCGTTCGCCGTTCGCAACGTTCCAGGAGACACGGCCGGTCGCTTTCTCTCCGCCATTTTCACGACGAGCGATGAAGGTTGCACCGGTTTCAGCGGCGTTCTCGCCAGGACTTCCTCCTTCTCTTCCTCCTCAGCCGGCTGGTCCAAGAAGAAGAGCGATTTATGCAACGCTCTCTTCAGCGTCGAAGGCGGTTCCTCTTCATCCTCTTCTTCTTCTCCGTCGTCGTTATTAGTGTTCTCGTAGTCTATGTATTCGCGTCGACCGATCGGTGATTGCACTTCCACCGGCGGCGTCCGCGTCGTTCTTCGTCTCTCTTCTTCTTCTTCTTCTTCTTCTTTCGTGGTGGTGGTGATGATATTTTTTTCAATTTTTTGCTTCTCTCTTTCCTCCTTTTCCTCCGTCTTCTTCGTCTTCTTGGTGGTGGCGGTCTTTGAAATCTCCCGCGACGACGAGGCTCTCTCTCTCTTCGCGTTCTTCTTCTCCTTCGCGGAAGACGACGACGACTTTGACGACAGGAGCGACGGCCTGCCGTTACTTTTCCCCTCCCTATTCTTTGGCGTAGGTCTCGAGGAGGAAGGAGACGTTCCTTTTTCTCTCGCTCTGGAATTAGTATTATTGGCGTTATTCTTGTCGTTGTGTTTGTTCAACATTTTTTTCTTCTTCTCTTCGCTGTACGTGACAAAGTTCACCACGCATCTTCTGCACCCGCGAACGGCGTATCTGCACTTGGAACACCCCGGTGGTTTCATCACAGAAGGCGGCGACATTCTCACTCGCGCCCTTTTTCGCGTGTTTGTGGTTGAAACGCGTTCAGGAAAGTGAGGCGTGAGAGAGAGACGGAACGACGAGAACGTCTTCGCCCTTCTTTTGCTTTGGGGTGCTTTTGCGTGTTGTTGGCGCTCTTTTTTTTGAATTTTCTGGGGCGGGCGGAAATTTTTTTTTTTTTTGAATTTTTTTTGTGCGTGAGGCTTTCTCTCTTCGTCTCTCTCTTCGTCTCTCTTCGTCTCTTGTTCTGACATACACAAACGTTTTGTATAAAAAAGTTCACATCTGCTGCTATTACTACTACTACTACTACTACTACTACTACTACTACTACTACTACTACTACTACTTCTACTACGCTCACTCGATAAAAACTACCACGCGGGTTCTAAAATATCAAATAAACAGGTCGAACGTGAAG
>Ga0181559_10006749_pt1 | contig 10767 bp, 9 predicted proteins | sample 011ome_21_FD_133752 | JGI IMG/M metagenome (GOLD analysis project Ga0181559, IMG submission 133752) | Coastal salt marsh microbial communities from the Groves Creek Marsh, Skidaway Island, Georgia - 011508AT metaG (megahit assembly) | ecosystem: Environmental > Aquatic > Marine > Intertidal zone... | reverse complement strand
TCGGTCATGCTGACACCTGCCTGGATTAAAAACGCCGCCGCCTGAGGTGCGGCCATGCGGGCCAGGAGCGGTAGCGGATGGCCGGTAACGATGCGCTGTGATCGGGCGTCTCGGACAGCGCCGCTCAACGGTCGGTCAACTTAAATGACTCGCCGCAGGTTTCACAGTCCTAACACCAACTTGGCCATGATGTTACGTTGCACCTCGTTGCTGCCGCCGGCAATAGACGACGCTCGCAGGTTGAAGTATCTCGGAAAAGACACGATGCCTGCGTCGGGGCCAACGGCGGATATATTTTGACCGACTTCGCGAGCTTGGGGCTGGTCTGGTAGGGCATAAAACGCCATGACCTCTACCATCAGTTCGGAAATATATTGGCCCATATCAGCGCCCATGGTTTTCATAATGGACGATTCCGGCCCTGGGCTGGCGCCTTTTGACATTGCGGCCATGATTCGAAATTCGGTGAATTGAATGGCTTCAACCTGAATGGCCGTGGCCTCTAGCTTGGTTGCAAAACTGGGGTCGTCGAGCAAGCGTTGTCCCGCGTTGTCGGTATTGCTGGCAAGGTGTCGCAGTTGCTTCAGTGCGCTGTGGAATCGGGCAGCACCGCCTCCGCCTCGTTCGAATTCAAGGAGATATTTGGCCACGGTCCAACCCTCGTGCTCTGCGCCAACCACGTTGGCGACGGGTACCCTCGCATTGTCAAAGAAGACTTGGTTGACTTCGTGAGTACCCGACGCGAAGACAATCGGTTCAACCGAGATCCCCGGGGTATTCATATCCAGGAGTAAAAAGGTGATGCCCTCTTGAGCTTTGCCGGTGTCAGCGGTTCGCACAAGGATGAACATGCGATTAGCGTAGTGTGCATGCGTCGTCCAGATTTTTGAGCCGTTTAGCACAAAATCGTCGCCCTCGCGCTCTGCTTTGAGTTTTAAAGAGGCAAGGTCAGAGCCAGATGTGGGTTCCGAATATCCTTGGCACCAGTAATCTTCTCCCGACAGGATGCGCGGCAGATAAAAGTCCTTTTGCGCCTGGCTACCGTGACCAATCAGCATTGGCCCGCACATACCTAAGCCCATCGGCGCAGTCGAGGGTGCCCCGGCGAGCGTGGTCTCATGAGTCCATATGTAGCGTTGCATGAGATCCCAGCCTGTACCGCCGTACTCTTGGGGCCAGGCAGGGGCCACCCAACCTTGTGCGTAGAGAATTTTGTGCCAGGCCATGTTGTGTTCATAGTCGAGGAATATCCCCGGACAGAAAGCGGCGGCTTGCTTCAGATCCTCGGTGAGCGCGCGTGCTAAAAAGTCTTTCACTTCCTCGCGGAACGTTTCATGTTCGTGGCTGAATGTAATGTCCATCGGAATTGTCTACTCCATCATAGTCCGGGCTATTGATTCTAACTCGAATACGTGGGTGTCGTTGGCGTTGAGTTGCCGAAGCGCGGTAGCGAGATCTAACAAGTAGTCGAGATTGGCGCCACTGGGACCATGGCTGCGAACAATTTGGGCGGCAATCTCCCGAGGTTCAGCTGCTCCGAGGTAAGCGAAGTTATCGGTAGGCGCAATGTAGACCAACCCAGATACGCAACGCCCGTCGCTTAAATACAGGTCAGCAATGACCCGTTCGTACCCGTTTTTTTCCCGATGATCGAGCTGGTCGAAGGTTTGCTTGACCGTATCTGCTTCGATCAGATAAGCCATGCCCTCGCATTCATGAGCTGAATCCCTGATGAGTGTGACCACCCGACCGGGTTGCTCAGGGTGCCCTCTGTGATCGTGAGACCCTTGCCAGAACCTTCGTTTGTAACCGGGCAGGCGTGCAGGGGCCGATTCTATAAACGGAAAATCGGGCCTCCAGATCAGTGAGCCATAGCCGAACACCCAGTGTGCTTTGTCATCGATCACGCTGTGCTAAATCTCCCAATCGCTCGCGAAGACGATGTTGAGGGTCAAGCGCACACCCGGGTTAGCTTGCCAGTCATCTTCCTGACTGAACGAGACATAGCCGGATGTTTCTAAGAACATCCAGTCATAAGCAATATTTCGGCGGTAACGCACATTGAGCTGGTGTATCGTCCATGATTCTCTGGGTTGAGTGTTAAAGCGCGACGTGGCCTCATAGCTGATGGCTTTATTGTCACCCAGGCGCTGTACGTAGGCACTCTTCAGCAGATAGCGAATGCCCTCGGTGTCCTCGCGACTTTCGCGCCAGTCCGCGCGTAAAGTTTGCCGAAACAAGTTCCCTGACCCGGACACATGGTCAAACTCAAGGCGAGTACTGGACTCCCAACCCTCATCGGTGTCGTACAAGATCCGCTGTGTATACCGTCCTCGCCAGTTCTTTGACAGTTGGTGCTGATAGCGAAAGCGCGGACCAAAATTAACCGATGGATTATCCAACCGCGTGCCAACAGAAAAACTGCTGTGGTACTTGCTCTCTTCTTTAAAGACATACTGTAGCCCCAGAGAAGGATCGTCCAGAGAGTCACCGGCATCGCGGTCCAGTTCGTCTGCTCCTCTGTCTGCATACTCGTCCTCGTCATTTCCTCTGAAGGTAAGGCTGACGCGGCGAGACAGACTGGGTAGCTTGACTTTAGCACTCAGGCGGGTACGAGCTTCGGTGTCCTCGCGTGCACTAAAATCAACTGACTGACGCAGCTCCAGTCGGGTACGGGCGGTTTCTGCTTCAACATCCGGCACGTCAAAGAAGGCATCTAGCCATTGCGCGATCGCATCGCTGCGGGTGGCAACGGCCTGGCGCGCTCGTTGAGCGCGGGTGCTCTCAACCTCTTCAGCGATTGCAGGCTGCTTGGGGGACGGCTCGGTGTTGGTTGCGGCGAGTGCTAAGTGCCCACTGGTAGAAGCGATGAACACAAGCCCCGCAAGACTGGAACGCAGGAGTTGCTTTTTGGGCGTTGGTTTGCCGCGCGATAAAAGCATGAGTCACTCTGCAGAGGCTGCTGTGGTTTGCCCTTCTGCCTCTAACAGCCTGGCACCTCGCATGATGTTGCCCAGTGCGTAGTTACCTTCATGGCAGGCATATTCATAGACTTTGTCGGTACGGGCGGGCCATGCGTACTCGCCGGTCCATGGCGTGCTCCAGATACCGGGATTATTGACTTCGAAACGATATAAAAGCCCACCGTCTGCCATGCGGGTGAAGCGCTCCACCACATGAAGGTTTTCATCTGCCCCTGACAAAGGAGGTAGCTTGGTGAAATTGGTGGTATCTACCACGAGCGTGTCGCCCTCCCATCTGCCAATGCTGTCACCCAGCCAGGTCTTGATAGAGTCCGGTCGATGGGTCCCGTTCATGCGCACGATGCGCGCATCGTGATTCATCTCAGTGAGGATCATGACGTGGGAGTCTGTTTGAATGATGCGTTTGTAGTTGTTGTAGAGGTTGGGCAGCATCGGAGGGCCGGCGGTCGAGCGCGACCCAATGATGCAGCGTTCTGCCAGTGGACGTTGCTCCATATGATCATAGGGGCCAATACCCCCGGCTTCACGCAGCCACCAGGCAGTTCCATCGTTTTTACCTACGCTCGGATCTGGCGTGCGCCAGTGAATGCGCCAGTCATCCAGGAAGCCTTGCAGTCGCTTAGCACCATATTCCGTCATACGGGGCAACTGTCCATTCTGCGGCGAAGTGATGATGGAGGTGCGAAATTTGCCATCGACAATGTTGGCGGATTGCCCGAGATCAATCCAAAACAGGTTGTAGCCACCCACGTTACCGCCCTTTTCGGGCGCGGCGCGATTCGGATCTGCCGTCTTCGCATCATTTGCCCGCAGGCGGGCGATGTTGGCGGCGATCGCTTCGGCCGCCTCGGTAGACAAAAACAGGTTATCCCCGAAAGCGTCGGGTCGCTCCAGTGGCGTTAGTGTGGCGACGTCATACGTGCCTGAAATGTCCGGTGGCGCAGTGTTGCCAGCGTTGGCGATAAACACAATAGGCACAACAACACAGGAGAGAAGTCTGCGGGCAGTGCGATAGTGCATGTTGGTTACCTCATGTTAGGGGGTGAATTTAGCTCAACCCGATAGATACATCGTAGGCTTTTTTAGCCGCCTGCTGCAGATCTTGGGTGCGCAAAAAGTCTGCTGCGGTGAGCGCTAAGGCTTTTGCGCCATCAACAACCGCAGCGTCACCCTGTTCCGACCCAGCCCATTTTTCGAATTCTGGGTTGTGTATGACCACGTTCGGGGGTGCAACGGCGAGCATCGGATGAATGGAGGGTAACCGATAGCTAACATTCCCCATATCGGTGCTGCCGGCACCAAATGCTGCCGCTTTTTCAAAGGGCTCGAAGGCGCGTCCCAGTTGCTCCGCATGGTGGCGAAAGCGCTCGGCCAATGGCCAGTTCGTGTTCAAATCCAGGTAATCCACATTGGCCCAATTCACCTCAACCTCGCAGCCGCTGCCCGTGGCACCGGCTTCGAAGCAAGCCTGCACGCGAGGTTTCAGTTTCGCCAAATCGGCTTCGTTGGCAGCGCGGACGTAAAAGTCGCCAGACGTGCGATCCGGCACGATATTGGGCGCGTTACCGCCTTCGGTAATGATGCCGTGGATGCGCTCGCTGCCGCGGATATGTTGTCTTAGGTTGGAGATGGCCTGATAGGCCAGCAGAAGACCGTCTAATGCGTTGACGCCCTTATGTGGCATTGCGGAAGCATGTGCTGAGCGGCCGTGGTAGATCACCTGCACTTCAGCGACACATATGCTGGGCATTGCGGTCAGGTTGACTCCGGCAGGGTGGATCATCATGGCGGCGTCAACTTGCTCGAATGCACCTGCCCGGGCCATTAACTCTTTGCCGCCGCCGCGTTCCTCAGCGGGCGTCCCAATCAGGCGCACAGTGCCTGGCAAATGTTCAGCAACGGCGTGTAGCCCCAGGGTTGCGCCTAAGGCAGAAGTGGCGATGATATTATGGCCGCAGGCGTGTCCGATGCCAGGCAAGGCGTCATACTCTGCGAGAATAGCCACGGTCGGGCCACTTGTGCTGCCGCTGAATCGGGCTTCAAAGGCGGTGTCTAAAGTGAAAACGCCTCGCTGGGGTGTGAGACCATGTGTCTTGAGACTGTCGGTTAAGGTATCGCAGGCAAAAAATTCTTTGAAAGCCAGTTCAGGTTTGGCGTGAATAGCCCGCGACGCGGTGATGAGTTCGTCTGCGAGCTCGTCGATGCGCTGGAGAATTGAGACATTGATATCGTCTGACATGGAGAAGCTCCTGGTCGGTTAGCAGTGAGTTGGCGTCAGGTCCGGCTGAGTAATTGTCCTGCGCGCCACTGGTGTGCACCGCCCCAGACAATGATCAAAAGCATGGCCAATAAACCATTGCGAATACTGTCTACGCCATCTGTGGCGACTGTGGCATCGCTGATGATGCCAACGCTCAATGGTCCCAGGCCTAAACCAATGATGTTTAATATAAACAGATTGATCGCGGCACCGACCGAGCGCATCTCTACCGGCAATTGCGACTGCAAAATAGCAAAGTTGGTGCCGATATACACACCGCCCACGATGGCCGGTCCGAAGAACCACGCGGCTGCCCAGAAGGGGTCTTGTGCAGTGACGCTTAAGTAGGCAAACGGCAGGTAGATAATCGCGGCTATGGTCACTACCCAAGACCGCCAGCCCTCATTACGACGGGCAAGCTTATCTGCGAGATAACCACCAAAAAAAGTCCCTAAGCCGCCAAATACACCGATCGCCAGCGCCAGCACCGTGCCTGATTCCCCCGTGGAGTAGCCGTGCACACGTTGCAGATAGACTGGCACCCAGGCGATTGAGGCATAGCCTGCAAAGGCTGTAAGTGTGCCCCCGGCAACCACTTGGCGGATGATTTTATGATGCGTCATGAAGCGCACCACAGTCCAAAAGGGTGGGGCAGCAGGTTTGTCGACAATGCCGTCAGCATGTCCTCGGGGTGGCTCGATCATAGAATAGCGCACGACTAAAGCGATGATGAGGCCCGGAGCGCCCGCCGCCACAAACGCCCAACGCCAATCTAAAAATTCGTTGACCCAACCGCCGATCAGGTATCCGAACATGATGCCGAAGTTGACCCCCAGGCCGAAAATGGCCATGGCCGTACCCCGCTGATCGGGCGGATAAAGATCTGAAATTATGCTGTGCGAGGGAGGATTAGACCCAGCTTCACCCACGCCCACGCCGATTCTTGCAATCAGCAGTTGCCAAAACTGCACCGCCGCGCCGCAAAGTGCCGTCATCAGGCTCCACAGAGAGATTGAAAAGGTGATCAGGTTGCGGCGGTTACGTCGATCTGCCCACATCGCCATGGGCATACCGAGGGTCGCATAGAAGAGTGCAAACATTACGCCGGTCAGCAACCCCAGTTGGGTATCGCTGATCTGGAATGCCTGTTTGATAGGTTCCTGTAAAATCGCCACAATCTGCCGATCAATGTGGCTGGAAGTGAAGACTACAACCAGTAAAAACAAGGTGTAACTTCGTTGTCGCTTCGTTATGGTTATTTCTGACATACCGGCGCAAGTATGACGGTGCCTATAAGGACATCAAGCAAAATTGTCACAAATCCAGTCCTGGACGAGAGGGCACGTTTGGTGGGTTGCCGAAGCAGCCAAGGCGGTCAACGTCCGATGAGCGGAAAACGACGCTAGAGGATCGAGCGCGGTGTTCGATCGGGTAAATCCGGCTGTAACTCGCGTGATAGAGGGTCATTTAGGTTAAGTCACCCAGGGTATGTCGTTGAACGCGCGTTATTGAGGGTAGGTTTTTAGGGTCAGTTTTTATGGCGAGTGTTTTGCGGATCAGCCTTGACGCGGCTTAGTCATGGCAGGGGTAAAACAAAAGATCTCCGTGATTAGTGTACCTATCGGACCGGCGTGTAGCGATGAATACAACAACAGGGGAATGTAATGGCTTATGAATACGATTTGTTGAACGTGGATATAGATGGGCGAGTGGCGACGGTCACGATCAGTAATCCGCCGATCAACGTGATTACACCGCCACTGTACGCAGAGTTGTTTGCGTTAACGGGCGAACTTAAAGCTGACCCGGACCTGACAGTTGTTGTCTTTAAAAGCGCAGATCCTGACTTTTTTCTCGCCCATTTTGATGTCTCGGCAATTTTAGAATTTCCCATCGATACGGCCGCAGAAAAGAACAACGAGCTCAATGAATACCATGTGATGTGCGAACGGGTACGCTGCATGGATAAAGTCACCATCGCGCAGATTGAAGGCCGCGTCGGTGGTGGTGGGAGCGAGTTTGCTGCCAGTATGGACATGCGCTTCGGGGTCATTGGAAAAACCAAAATTAATCAGATGGAAGTCCCCTTAGGTATCTTGCCCGGGGGCACGGGTACTCAACGCTTACCGCGTTTGATCGGCCGCGGACGCGCCATGGAAGTGGTGTTGGCGGGAGATGATCTCGACGCAGAAACCGCAGAACGTTGGGGTTACCTCAATCGCATATTCACGGCGGATGAAATTGATGCCTGGGTGGCGCGCCTGGCGAAGCGAATCGCCAGTTTTCCGGTTGAAGCCGTGCGTTTGGCGAAGGCGTCTGTCGATGCGGCCGAGAAGCCTTTGGCGGAAGGTCTGTTGGAAGAGGCGTACTTGTTTCAGCGCTTGTTACGTAACGACAGCGCACAGAAAAATATGCAGAAATTTTTGCAAATCGGTGGGCAGACGCGAGCGGGAGAACTGCGCATCGGCGAACTCAATGCAGAATTGGGTGACGGGGGCTAGGCCCAAATGAGGCAGATCAGCATAAACGGCCGACGCGAGTCCCTCGCTTTATTTGAGTGTTGGATTTTGGGTTGGACCGGAAGCACAAAGACCGAATGAATGGACCTTATAGAGAAAGTAGAACATGGCGAAAGAACAAAAACCTCAAGCTTATTATGACGACATCAAACAAAAATTTGCGCAAGAGCGCGACCTGCGTTTAGCCTATCGACCCGAGGGAACTCAGCAATTTGTCTCTGATTTGAGCGGCAGCCTTGGCAAGTATGCCGTAGACCCCCACGTCGACGAGGCCATTGAGCGCGAGGCCATCCATGACAGTGTTGAGGTGCTATTCATCGGTGGTGGATTTTCTGCTTTGCTCACCTCAGCTCGACTGCGCGAGAAGGGGGTCGAGAGTATCCGCATTGTTGAACGTGGGGGTGACGTGGGTGGCACCTGGTATTGGAACAGATATCCTGGTGTTGCTTGTGATGTGGTTGCCTATGACTACCTACCTTTGCTGGACGAAATGGATTACGTCCCGGTCAATCACTACTCGCGGGGCCCTGAAATTCTGGGACACTGCCAGGCGATAGCCAAAAAATACAATCTGTACGACCTCGCTGTTTTTCAAACTACGGTGACCTCCACCGTTTGGGATGAAGACGAACAGATGTGGCATGTGAGGACCGATCGTGGTGATTTCATGCGGGCACAGTTTGTGATCTGCGCGAACGGCACGCTGTCCAAGCCTAAGTTGTCAAAAATTCATGGGATGGAAGACTTCGCTGGGCACTCGTTTCACACCTCTCGCTGGGACTATGAGTTTACCGGTGATGATCTGTCGAAGTTGCAGGACAAGGTTGTGGGCATCATTGGTACTGGTGCCAGTGCAGTCCAAGCGGTACCGGAACTAGCCAAGCAGTCAAAGGCACTTTATGTGTTTCAGCGTACGCCATCGTCAATTGATGTCCGTGATGACTGGCCAACCGACCCGAATTGGGCACGCAAGCTGCAGCCGGGTTGGCAGGCGAAGCGCCGTGAGCGGGTTTTAGCACTGGCCGATCCTTCGCCGGAGCAGAAGGCTAAAATGGATGCGCTGTCGCGGGCGGAAAAAATTCGCCGACAGGAAAACTCAAACATAGATTACATGATGCGTATCCATAAGCGCATTGAATCGATCGTCAAAGACAAGGATACCGCCGAAGCGCTGAAACCATGGTACATGTTCATGTGTAAGCGCCCCTGTTTTCACAACGAGTACCTCCCGTCGTTTAATCTGCCCAGCGTGCATCTGGTGGATACCCACGGCGAAGGCATTACGCAGATCAACGCACAGGGACCCGTTTTTGAAGGTCAGACCTATCCTTTGGATTTGCTCATTTATGCCACAGGTTTTGAGGTCCAGAAGACGGGTATCTATAATCAAATCATTGGCCAGGACGGCTTGGACCTAGACGACAAATATGCCGATGGCGTTAGGACATTGTTAGGGATCCACACCCAAGGGTATCCAAATCTCTTCATCATGGGCGGGTATCAGGCGTCATTCCAGTTTAACCTGACCGATATGCTGCAGACCCAGGGAGATCACATCGCTGCCTGTATAGACTATGTGCGCAGCAACAATTTACGCACGATGAACCCCACGGAAGCCGCAGAGGAGTGGTGGGTTCAGGAAGTGATCAATCATCGCGGTAAGACCAGCCGTAATGCCGAATGCACGCCGGGCTATTATAACTTTGAAGGTGAAAGTAACCGCCGCCAGGATGGCAATTACAACGGTGGCTTCCGCCAATATTTTACGCATCAGGGTGAGGTGCGCGAGCGTATGGCGGATAACTTTGAGTTCACCTAGCGCTTTTGGATGATCAGATAAACGTGAGGTTCGGGAAATTGGTCGTACTCCAGGTGCCGGCAGACGCAACCTCCACGATCGACGAGATCGAGTGTTTTTGGGATACCTGGCGTGCTGTGATACATGGGTGGCCCCATTGCGGTGTTGGTGACTTCTCCCGGGGCATCCAATCCGCCCATTGAGAACAGACATACACCGCCCGGATTGAGGCTAGCCATTAACTTTGCCAGTACCGGCTCGTGTTGATCCAGGGGAATGTGCCAGATGCTGTCCCAGGCCGCGATAAGCTCGTAGCGCTTCGGCAGCACCCATTGGCAGATGTCCTCGAGGTGAAAAGGGACTTGCGGATGTCGGCGCTGCGCTAAACGCACCATTTCTGACGACAGGTCGAGGCCGGCAACGCTGAAGCCCTCTTCGAGCAGACGCTCGATAAAGCGTCCGCTGCTCCCGCAACCTACATCCAGCGCATTACCTTTCGTCTGGCAAAAAGCTAACGCTCGAGTTAAAGCGGCTATACCGTTAGTCCTATCAAAGCTTGCGCTTTGCCAACGGCTGGCAATTGTGTCGTAACTGGCGGCAACTTCTTTAGGTTGCATGTCTTAACCTCTCTTCAGTGTGCGTTGGGTTAACCGGTTTTGGAGCGTGTCGGCATTCAGCGGAATCGACGTTAGCATAATTGCGTTAACCCCGGTCGGCAGCCATGGGCACTATTTCAGAGATGGCATAGGCTGCCAAATCTCGTGACCTGGAGTAGACTGGCAGCATTCGAACGAGGAACGCTTAGCATGCCAATATCCAAGAAAACAGGAATCCGTCGAAGTAAAAAGCGGCGCGCCACAGTCTCCCTGGGTGGCGTCAGTCAAAGTGCGTTTGCGGGTTATGCACCCAGTTCAGGTCAGCCCAAACAACCGACGCCCGAGGTCGAGCCTGCAGACAAGAAAAGCGAAGAAGACTCCGCTCCTTGAGTGTCCCTTGATGCTCGAGAGCCTCCACAGGCTGGTTTTTTGCAGAGGAAGATCTGGCATAGGGCCAACGGACAACGCCGATAACGTGCGCTCAAACAAGCACAGCCGAGAGGCATACGGCACCTATACCGCACCTATGTTTCACCCGACAAACGAGGCCCTGTGATGACGCCGAGAACATCTGGACATGACTTCATCGACACGATTCATACCTATTATC
>Ga0181559_10006745_pt1 | contig 10771 bp, 6 predicted proteins | sample 011ome_21_FD_133752 | JGI IMG/M metagenome (GOLD analysis project Ga0181559, IMG submission 133752) | Coastal salt marsh microbial communities from the Groves Creek Marsh, Skidaway Island, Georgia - 011508AT metaG (megahit assembly) | ecosystem: Environmental > Aquatic > Marine > Intertidal zone... | reverse complement strand
TCGAAGCTGTGGCAGGACAGGCTCGCGCAGGCGAAAGCCGCGGGCGTCTCCGAGGCGGCGGCGACGCGCGCGCAGGAGGCGCTCGTGCCCAAGCCTCCGACGCGGACGTCCATCCGGTACTCCTTTTCCGCGGACGAGAACCTGATCGAGGCGTACCGCAACCCGTGGAACGCCGTGCGCGTGGGCCGCGTCCTGGAAGACCTCGACTCGCTCGCGGGGAACATAGCCTTTGCCCACTGCGACGACGCCGACCGGAACACGCGGCCGCAGTTGCTGGTCACCGCCTCCGTGGATCGCGTCCGGCTGATGCGCGCGCTGAAGCTCGAGGAGGACGTCATCCTCTCGGGCGCGGTGGCGTGGGTGGGGCGGAGCTCCATGGTCATCCGGATGGAGGCGTGGCCTGCCGAGCACCCCGACGCGCCGGAGTGCGAAGACGCGGAAGACGCTCTCCGACGCGAAACGAAAAAAAAAACGACGCGCCCTTTCGGCGTTTTCGGTAACGAAAAAGGCTCGGGTCCCTCGCTGTCCGCGGACTTCACCTTCGTCGCGCGCGACGCGGTGACCAACAAGAGCGCCGCGGTAAACCCCTTGGTGCCCGAGTGCGACGCGAGCCGCGCGCTGTTCGCGTCGACGGGCGAGCGCGTGGCGCGAAAGAAAGCCGCGCTGAAGGAGACGACGCGCGCCGGCGATTTAAAAAACGCGGACCGAGGCGCGACGAACGAGGCTCTGGCGGCCGCGAAGGCTGCCTTCGTGGACGCGGCGGCGCGCGAGGCGCGCGAGGCGATGGAGCTCCCCGCGCTCGCGGCGCCGGACGCGATCCTCAGCGACGCGACGCGGACAGAGAACATGTTCGTCGCGCAACCGCAGCAGCGCAACCTGAGCGGACGCGTGTTCGGCGGGTTTCTGTTACGCCGCGCGTTCGAGCTGGCGTTCGCAACGTCGTACGTCTTCGGAGGCGCGCGTCCGCGCTTCAAGTCTGTGCGCGACATGGATTTCCTGCGGCCGGTGGACGTGGGCGACCTGTTGCGGTTCAAGGCGCGCGTGTTGCACGTGGACGCCACGCACTGCGACACCGGGCAGTGCGTCGACGTCGAGGTTGAGTGCCTTGTGACCAAGCCCGAGTCGCGCTCCGCGGAGCTGAGCAACACCTTCCTGTTCACGTTCCACGTCGAGAACGAGACTCAGGGCGGAGCTGCTCACGCGCGCAAGGCGCGGAGGGTGCTTCCCGCGTCCAGGGAGGACGCCGCGCACGTCTGGGAGAGGTGTCTCCGCCCGAGGCTGGACACGGAGACGGATTACGGGCGGTGAGCGCGGTGGATTTTCGCGAAAACGAAACGCTCGGGGAGTGCGTATTTTACCGCAAAAACAAACGCGTTCGACGCCTCGAGGGTGGCCTTTCGTCCTTCCGCGCCTTCTCAAAGACACGAGGCGCGCGTGCGACGACACGAGGCGCGTGTCCCACTCGCGTCCGCGTCTCCGCGGCGCACTCGACGCCGCGCGCAGGTCCCGGGCGCGCCTCACGAAGGTGGCCCGCCGTCGACCATGGTCGCGCGACGCACGTCCAGCGCCGGCTTCGTCGCCGGCGCGCGCCCCGACGGGGTGGTGGGCGCGCTGAGACGCGCGGACTTCTACGCGAGGCTCCCGTCCGAGCTCGCCGAGGGCTCCGTGGTGGGCGGCGTCGTGAGCGTGGTCGCCGCCGCGACGTTCGCGGCGCTGCTCGTGGCGCAGACGCGCGCGCTCCGCACGGTGGGCACGCGCACGGACATCGTGGTGGACCACGAACCCGACCGGCGTTTCCAAGTCAACTTCAAGCTCGAGCTCCCCGAGCTGTCGTGCGAGTGGGCCACGGTGGACGTGGTGGACGCGCTCGGCGCGCGCCGCTTCAACGTCACCGGCGAGCAGCTGTACAAGCACGCCATGGGCGCCAGCCACTACCTGGGCGTCGAGCACGCCACGCACACCGCGGGCGCGAGCTCTGCGACGGTGCCCTTAAGCGACGAAGACGAACGAAAAAGCGACGCCGACCTGGACGCGTACGGCGACGCGCGGGTCGCGTACGAAATCACCGCCGCGACGTTTGACCGCATGGTCGCCGCGCACAGGGTTTTGCTCGTCAACTTCCACGCGCCGTGGTGCTCGCACTGCGCTTCGTTGAAGCCCGTCTTCGAGCACGCCGCGGACCTCGTGCGGCAGGACCTGAAGTCCAGCGGCACCGCCAGGCTCGCCGCCGCGCTCGCCACCGTGGACTGCACGCTCGCCGCCAACGCGCGCCTCTGCGCGGCGCAGCGCGTGCAGGCGTTCCCCAGCCTCAGGCTCTACCGCGGCGGCGCGCGCGCCGGGCGCGACGAAGTCGACCCGGACGCGTCGCGAACGCAGCCGCGCCAGCTCCAGTTCGAGGCGTACCACGGCGCGCGGCGCGCGGAGGACATCGCCGCGTACGTGCGCGAGGCCCTGGACGAGACCCTGGCGGAGGCGGACGCCAGGCACGAGAGCGCCTACGACGACGACGAGGGCCGCGCGCGCGCGGCGGCGGCGGAGCGCCGCGCCGCCGCCGCCGCCGGCGCTCGACGCGCTTTGGGCGGCGCGATTCGAACCTCGGGGTGCGTCATCGACGGTTCCGTTCGCGTGAACCGCGTTCCCGGCGCCATCTACGTCACGCCGCACTCCGCTCTTCACGCCATCAACGCCGAGCTGGTGAACATGACCCACACCATCAAGCACCTCTCTTTCGGGCGACACGTCCCGGGCCGCCGCCCGACGTTCGTGCCGCGCGCGCTTCGCGAAACGTGGTCTCGCGTCCCGGCGGACATGGGCGGGCGCTTCGCGCGAACGCGCGACGCGAAAGACACGAAAGCGTCGGAAAGCGTGGACGACACGTTTGTTTCGGACGCGCCGTTCACCGTGCACGAGCACCACCTGCACGTCGTCGGGCGCACGTTCGAGCCGCTGGAGGGCGGTCCCGATCGCGCCGTGCGCCTGTACGAGTACACGTTCAACTCGAACCGGTTCGCGTTGGAACCGCCGTTTGACGCGTCGGACGACTCGCGCGTCGACGGCGCTTCCATCAAGTTCTCGTTCGACATCTCGCCGATGCGTGTGGTGGTTCGGGAGACGAAGAAGCCGTTCCTGGACTGGTGCCTGGGCGTGTGCGCGCTCATCGGAGGCGTGTACACGTGCTCAGGTCTGCTCACCGCCGCGCTCGAGAACGGCGCCGGCGCCGTGAAGCGGCGCCTCGGGAAAAGCGCGTGAAAAAAAAAACGCGCGCGGGGAGACGCGACGAAGACACGCGAGAGCGTAGCCTCACTGACAATTCACTGACAATACGCGCACATCGAAAGCGCCCGAGTGCTGTGTGCGGTGTACATCACATCGAGCGCGACGACGACACTCCGAACAACAAACCAAAAAAACGCGTACACTCAACCCCCTCGCGGCGCTTTCGGTTCCGCCGGGCCGTCTGGTATCTTCGCCAGCACCTCCGCGAGTTTCGTGGCGACGTTGGGATTCCCGCACAGCACGCGCCGCGCGGTGATGGCGAACGCGCCGCCTCTGGGGTCCATCACAAGCCCACCCGCCTCGCGGCAGATGACCGTCGCGCCGACGCAGTCCCACGGGCCCCCGAACCCGATCTCGTAGAAGCCGTCCAGGCGCCCGGCGGCGACGCCGCACATGTTCATCGCACACGACCCGGAGGCGCGCAGGGAGCGGCACGTCTCGACGCAACTCCGCACGCGGGCCATGATGGCGTCCACGGTCGCGGCGTCCCTCCCGACGCCTATTTCCGTCGCCACGAGCGCCTTAGACAGGTCCGCGACTGCGCTCACCGCGATGGGCTCGCCGTTGAGCGTCGCGCCCCGGCCCTGCACCGCCGCGAAGGTCTCGCCGGTGATGGGGTTCAGAACGACCCCGAGCACGGGCACCTTCGCGACGGTCAGGCCTATGCTGACGCAGGAGAACGGGTAGCCGTGCACGAAGTTGGTCGTGCCGTCCAGCGGGTCCACGAACCACGTCGGGTCGTCCGTGATGGGCGGCAGCGCGCCGTCCGCTGCGGCGACGCTCTCCTCGCCCACGAACGCGTGCGCGGGGAACGCCGCCCTGAGCCGCTCGAAGATTAAATCCTCGCACTTCTTATCCGTCGCGGTGACCAAGTCGACATCGCCCTTGTACTCCACGTCGCGCTCTACGTGCCAAGCCGCCTTGATCTCCTCGCCGGCCTCGCTCGCCGCGGCGACTGCCTCGAACAGGCACGCGTCGAAGTCCACCAGCGCGGACATCGTGCGGGGGGGAGTGCCTCGGAAAAGCACGGGACTGTCAATCATACGTATCAGGTTTTCCTCGGCACCGACGGTGTGGTTTTCTCCAGTCGGACCAGCCGAGACCTCGTCACACCCGCCGGCGCCCCCGGACTGGCCATGGGGCTTTTCGGCCGGCGCGGCGGCGCCGCGGACGCGTCCACGAGCGCGCGAGACGCGCCGACGACCGCGGAGGAACACGCGCGTCACGAGGCTGCCGCCCAGGCTGTGCTGCGTTCGATGGTCTCGGACCCCCCGCCAAACGTGCCCGCGTACGACGACCCCCGGCGGGCGTCGCAGGGCGCGGCACCGGGCCAGGTCTCCCCCGCGGCGATGCGCGCGATGCACATGCCAGACCTTCCCCCGTCCGCGGACCTGCCCGCGCGAGGCGGCAACTTCGGCGCCGTGCGCGGCGAGGACGCGTTCGAGTCGATGATGGCCGCGCACACCTCAACGAAAGGCAAGCTGGTGGTTGTGAAGTTTGGCGCGTCGTGGTGCACGCACTGCGCCGGCATGCTCCCCGCGTTCGGCGACGCCAGCCGCGCGTACCCGGACGCGCACTTCGTACTCGCGGACGTCGACACCCTGCCGGACACCGCGGCGCACGTGCGGTTCACGCCGACGTTTTCGTTTTTCCGCGACGGTCGCAAGGTGGACGAGGTGGCGAAGATCAAGCCGAGGGACTTCGAGGACCGCATGTGGCTCCACGCGGGCGAGGACGAGGCGTCGTCTTGACGTCCGGAGCGACGCGGGTACACCGCGTACGTTCGAAAGGATTATTAGTCGTCGATATACGTATATCGATTAGTCGTCGAACGTCATCATCACTCCCGCGCGCGGTGTCACTTCACCAAATCGTCCCACGATTTCCAAACCGTCTCGGACGTCGCGTCGCCCGCGCCGAACTTCGTCTCGAGCGCGCGCCGGCGCAGCTCGCGCCCGCCGTTCACGAAACTCATCGCCACCACCGCGTTTTTTCGCGCGGGGTCCACGAAGAGCGCGGGCGGGGCGACGTCGTCGCCGGAACCGTCGCCGGGCTTCCCGGTCCCGGGCGTCTTCGGCGGAGGAAAACGCTCGAGCGCGAAGGGTGTCGGCGGCGCCGTTTGACTCGCGGACGTCGCGTCGCGAAGCATGACGCGCGCGAACGCCGAAGGGCGCGCGGAGAGCGCTTCCGCGGCTTTTCGCCGCGCGTCCGCGCGCGCCTCGTTTTCGCGCGCCTCTCTCTCGAGCGCGATCGCGGTCTGGTCGCGCGAGGGGAGGCCCTCGTCGCGCTTTCGTCTCTTCGACCCGTCTCCGTGGTCGACGCTCTCGGAGGTGACGCTCGACTCGGCCACGACGCCGGCGGCTTGCGTCGCCGCCCCCCCCCCCGCGGCGCTCCCCTGCGCGGCGGCGGCGCGCCCCGAGGTCACGGCGATGAGCTTCTTCATCTGCGAGTCCAGCTGCTCGAGCTCCGCCATGCAGAACTTCGCGGACGCGCACGGCGCCTCCGCGGTTTGCGAGAGCATGGGCACGAGGTGCGCGGACATCCACTGCAGAAACCGCTCGGCGTTTTTCTTCTGCGTCGAGTCGTCGGCGCCGCTCCTGGCCTTCTTCTTGAGAAGCTCCATGGTTTGCTTCGCGCGGGGCAGGTACGCGCCGCGCATCTCCCCGAGGCGCGTCCAATACGCCGCCATCTCCATCACGCCGCCGGCAAAGGGCGCCTCAACCGAAACTCCCGCGCCGTCGCGCCGCGCTCGTTCGTGCTCCGCCCTCTCGCGCTCGAGCTTCTCGCGCGCCGCCGCGGCGCGCGCCGTCTCCTCCTCCCTCTGCCTGAGCTGCTGCTGGTGGTGCAGGCCGAGGCTGGCGGCGGCGGCGCCGTCGCCGCTCGCCTTGGCCATCAGCTTCATGACCACGCCGGTGATGTGCTCCACCAGCGCCACCTCGCCGAGGCCCTTGCTCTTCGACGCGCTCGCCCGCTGCTGCTCGTAGTAGTGCGCGAGCGCGCGCTTGCCGCACTGCGCGATCTTCACCAGGTACGCGCGCCGCTGGTCCATCGAGAGCGTCTGCAAGAACGCCTTGAACTCCGCGCGGTCGACGTAGCGCTTCACGATCGCCTGCACGATGCGGTTCAACGCGGGGTTCGCGGCGGGGTTCGCGGCGGGCCGCGGCGACGACGCCTGCGAAGCCGCCGACGCGCCCGCCCCCGAGCTCTGCAGCTTCCGGTCGAACAGATCCAGCGTCGCCGCGAGCTGCGCGTTGTCCTGCGGAGGGGGGGGTGGCGGGGGGGCGCTCGCCTGAAGCAACGCCACCTGCGCGGTCATCGCGGCCTCGTAGTGCGCGCGCTGGGTCTCCCCGGGCGTGCCGCTTCGCTGGATCTGGCCGGAGATGGTCTCGAGCTTTTTCCGCGCGCGCGACTCGTAGTCCGCCGCGCTGGAGGATTTGGTCCAGAAGCCACCCTCGATCTTCCCCGCGGACTCGCGCGCCTCGACCACGAGCGCGGAGTCGTACGGCGGGGGCTTACTCGATAACATCGCGCCGGCGCTGCGTTCGGGAAGCGGACGGTGGGGGCGGGAGGGCGAGGTCAGACGCGTGACACGCGTTGAGAAATGGGCATTATTCGAAGAGTGCGCCTCGCGAGAGAACGCGCAATGCGTGAGAACGCGACGGGAAGCGACGCACAGTCTCGCCAGCCATCCCCCGCGGTCCACGCCGTCCCTCCACGTCATCACGGCGGCCCGGTGCCTTCGGAGCGCGCGTCACTCGCGTCGAGCCGCCTCGTGCCTCCCCGTTGTGCGCGCCGCGGCGCCACGCACCGCCGTCTTTGGCGAACCGAAAGGCCGCCACCGTAATACTCAAAAAATCCGTAGATATGCGCTTTTTCATTGGATCATTCGTCACACGCGTTTTCCACCGCGTCGTACATCGCGTGCGCCAACGCTGCGCTGGCGTCCTCCCAGTCCGGGAGGGCTTTCGCTGCAAAGCCCGTGGGCAACTCCGCAGAACTCGGCCGGCAGCGGCGGCAAGCCCTCGTGCTTGCAGTCTGCCCACGAGCACCCGTACCAATGCCCGGCGTGCGCCCGCGAGCCTGATAACGCAGCCGCGCAAAAAGTTCTTCTTTCCGCTTGAACCAACAGGGCGTATCTCGCTCGACGCGAAGTCGTGTTACTACGCTTTTTACCTATTATCGCTCCTACGTACGTACGGCGCTACCGCTGCTACGATGATGAGAGGCCACACACATCACTCGCATCACTCCTGATGACGTCCTTCATCACTGTCACTTTCTATAGAGTACCTACACCTTGGGCTTGTGGTACCCCAGGCACTCGAAGTCGTCGTGGTACAGCGACGCCACGGAAACCTTCTCCTCCGTCGTCTCGGCGCGCGCGCGCTGCTTGGCGACGACGGCGCCGCGCGTCGGGATGTCGCACGCGTGCTCCTTCGTTTCGATCGGCGCGCGTCTCGGGTCGTCACTTCCCACTTTCAAATGATCCATCAACCGCGCCCAGTCGTGATCGAACGTCTCGACTCGACCGATGAAGTGCACCGGCGTGGGTTCGCCGTTTCGCGTCGCGCCCGACAACCGCAACATCTGCGACTCGAAGTGCTCGTCCACCCAGGCGTCCGTCGTCGAGATCTCGTCGGCGCGCGTCGTTCCGAGCGCGACGTCGCGGTAGAAGTGCATCAGTCTTCCCTGCAGAAACGCGGTGATCTCCGGTATTGTGGGCGTGTACATCTCGTCCCCGCCGCGAACCGCGCACAGCACGCACCGCTCGCGGCACATCGCCTGCGCGTAGGCGGAGCGGAAGCGCGTGCGCGGGTCGCGCACGAACGTGAAGAAGGTGTAGTTGGCGAGCACGTCGGGCGTGAGGTAGGACGTGGTGCTCCTCTGCGGCCGACCCAGCACGGGGTGCGCGAACTGGCCGAAGTCCTGCGTCCAGGACGCGTGGAACCGCTCCTCCAACGCGGAGCGGATGGACTCCGAAGCCGCCTTGACGATGTCCACGTACACGGCTTTGAGCTCGGGGATCACCACCACGTCCCCGTCGTGGTTGGTGGTGCGCGCCAGCGCCGCGCGCGTCTTCATGCACCGGGGGGTGTTGAACGTCACCAGGGGGTCCACGTCCGGCAACGGGCCGCCCTCCGAGCGCGAGACGTGCGGGATGGACGCCGCGGCGCCCGCCGTGTCGCCGCCCGCGCCGGTGGCCGCGCCGAGCGCGGGCCACCGCCCCGCCGCGCGCGCGGAGCCCGAAGCACCCGAGACATCGACACCGACCGCGAGCGCGACGAGCGCGAGCGCGGCGAGCGCCGCGGCGACGCGCGCGCCCACGCGCACGCGGTCGCGATGCGTCGTCTCCGCGCGGCCTTCGCCGTCGCCCAGGAGCGCCTCCCCTTCCACCGCGACCGCGACGGCGCCTGCCATCGTCTCCGCGCGCCTGAAGAATGTGGTGTTACGAGTGTCGCGAGAAAGGAAAACCGCCTCGCGGTGAAACCGACCCCACTATGAACGAGGGAATTTGAAACCAAAACCAATCGACATTTCACCGATGAGAGGAGATACTTTACGATCGACGAACGATTTTTTTTATTCCCGCGTAGTACGTACTCCTCGCGCGGGCGCCTCCGCGCGCGGCCGCGACGTCAGCGACACGTGACGGCCGTGGATGTCCGCTCCTGTTCGCATGAATGGTTCGCGAATGATCGCTTCACATCTTGCTCTTGATCCTTTTGAGCTCGTCCACGAGCTGCTTGATTTTCTTGTCGCGCGGATCGGGCGCGCGCCTCTGCACGAACCCAAACTGCCCGGCGGCGAGGTTGAGCATGATCTCCTCCGAGCCGCCCGGGATGGCGTACGCCTTGACCTCGCGGTAGATGCGCTCCACCTTGGCGCCCTTCCCCGTGCGCGTGTAACCCGCGCCGCCCAGCACCTGCATGGCGGAGGAGGCGCAGAACTCCGCGACGCGCGAGGAGGAGAGCTTGAGCAGCGCGATGTGCCCGCCGAGTTTACGGTTCTGCTCCTCCTTGGACATGGTGTTCATCTGGAAAGTGACGTTTTCCAGCCACGCCTGCAGGCCCTCGCACTGGCGCGCCATCTCGCCAATCTTGTGCTGGATCGCCTGGTGCTCGATGAGGAACTTGCCGAACGTGCGCCGCGAGCGCGCGAACGCCAGGCTCTCCTCCACGCACGTGCGCGCCATGCGCGCGGCTTGCCCGGCGAGAAGCCAGCGCTCGTGGTTGAAGTTGTACATCACCTGCTTGAACCCCTCGCCGAGTTTCCCGACGACGTTCGCTTTGGGCACCTTCACGCCGTCGAACTCGATGTACGTCGTGCCGGAGGGCCAGACGCCCATGCAGTCCATCTTCGTCACGGTGATCCCGGGCATGGACTTCTCCAGAAGCAGCATGGACAGGCCCTTGTGCGCGGAACCGGGCGGGCCGGTGCGCACGGCGACGGTGAAGTAATCGGCGTAGATGCCGTTGGTGATCCACTTTTTGTTCCCATCCACGACGAAGTGGTCGCCGGCGTCGCGCGCCGTGCACGCCAGGTTGGAGACGTCGCTGCCCGCGCCGGGCTCGGTGATGCAGAGGCAGATGATCTTCTCGCCCGCGAGGCACTCGCGCACGACGCGCTCCTGCAACGCGAGGTTTCCGGGAATGCCGAAGTTGAGCACGGGGGGCATGCCGATCCCGAGCCCGCCCATCATCGCCCACGCGATGCCGCCGCCGCACCGCGACCCCTCGTCCACGTTGATGAGCTCGTGGAAGTAGTCGTAGCCCGCGGGCTCGGGCGCGCTGGTGTACTGGCGGGGCCAGGGCTTGCCGACGCACGCCGGCAGAATGCCGTACGCCGCGGACTTCTTGTACATGGTCTTGATGTACTCGCCGCACGCCGCGTGATCGTTCTGCGAAGCCTTCCGGTCCCAGTCGTCCACGACTGCGGTTCGTTCGCGCGGAAAGGTTTTTCGCGAGCGTGGGACGACGGGTCAGATTCGGTCGGTGCTTCTCGAGACCGCCGGGGGTCCACGGGAAATCGCGCGGTCGCGAGACGGCGCCGGAGGCACGGCCGCGACGCGGGGTGCCTCGCGGAGCGATGCTCCGGGAGATGCGCTCGGGGGGCGCGCGCGACGGTCCCGCGCGCCTCCGCCGCGTCGGTTGTTAACCCTCGGAATTCGGGAATATCCACAAAGCGCCCCGAGAGTCGAACGCGAGAAAAACGACGGGTCGTGAACCGCGCGGGAGACGCACTCGGCTCGACCTCCTTCTCGAAAAAGTCGCGGAGTTTCGCGCGCCACGCCAGGTGGCTCGCGTTGTAGTAGGGCGTGTTCAGGTTCTGGTACCACGATGGCTCGCCCAGGGGGACGTCGCTACCGAAGGGCGCGGTGGAAACCTCGACCCCCCGCGCGGGGGCCTTGCCGGCGAAGGAACTCTCTACTTGCATCGTGACTCGTGCAAAAGACAATGAACGAGACCGAAGCGGCGGCTGCTGACGCGGCTTTTTT
>Ga0181559_10006742_pt1 | contig 10773 bp, 6 predicted proteins | sample 011ome_21_FD_133752 | JGI IMG/M metagenome (GOLD analysis project Ga0181559, IMG submission 133752) | Coastal salt marsh microbial communities from the Groves Creek Marsh, Skidaway Island, Georgia - 011508AT metaG (megahit assembly) | ecosystem: Environmental > Aquatic > Marine > Intertidal zone... | reverse complement strand
GGCGTCCCGCGGGATTGTGTCCATCACACGCGAGGGTGGGAACGTTACTCTCCGCGAATCGCGCGGTTCGCCGCGGCTCGAGGCTGACCGACGCGTACGTATTACGTCTTAACCGCAATCGAACCCCTTACACGAAATACTCTTTCTCGTGTTCACCGGCGTGATGATACGTAGACTATCCTCACGCGACCACGGGTAGGCCCTGTTCATCCAGCGCCTCGACGCGGGGGAACACCGCCATCTTCTTGACGGCGCTCCCCGGCTTCAAGCCGCCCCACCGGACGCGCTCGTCGAACGTCCCCTCGCCCAACGCCATGTTCTCGCCAACCTCCGCCATCTTGTCGGGCAAGAAGGGCTCGAGCAGCACGCAGGCGATCCTGAGAGTCTCCAGGCACTGGTACAGCACCGCCGCGAGCTCCTCCTTCTTGGCCTCGTCCTTGGCCATGCGGAAGGGCTCCGTCTCGGTGATGAACAGGTCCACCTTCACCACGAGCGCGAGCGCCGCGGCGGCGGCGCGCGGCAGCTCCATGTTGTCCACGCAGCGCGCCACCTCGTCCGCCGCCTCCTTCGTCAAGGTGGGCCAGTCGAACCCAGGAAACGCCATGCGTTCGCCCCCCCCGGTTTCCGCGACTTCCGAGGGCACGATACCCCCCTCGTAGTACTTGTTCACCATCGCCGTCGTGCGGCTCAGCGAGTTCCCGAGCGTGTTCACCAGGTCCGTGCCGTACACCTCCTGCACGCGCGCCGACGCGAAGTTAGCGTCCTGGCCGGCGATGGGACCCTCCGCCAGCAGGAAGTACCGGAACCCGTCCAGGCCGTAGTGCGCCACGTACCGCTCGATCGCGTCCAGGTCGACGAAGTTCCCCAGGCTCTTGCTCATCTTCTTCCCGTCGCGGATCCAGAAGCCGTGCGCGTGCACGCGCTCGGGCAGGGGCATGTCCAGCGCCATGAGCAGCGCTGGCCAGATCACCGCGTGGAACCACGAGATCTCCTTCGCCATGACGTGCACGGACGCGGGCCAGTACTGCTTGAGCTCGCCCGCCGCGCGGCGCACCGCGGCGTCGCCCTCGCCGGGCGTGCCTTCGCCGTCCGCCTCGGCCAAACCGAGCGCCGTGATGTAGTTGAGCAGCGCGTCAATCCACACGTAAATCACGTGCTTCTCATCCCCCGGCATGCCCACGCCCCAGGTGAAGTTGGTGCGGCTGATGGGCACGTCGTTCAGGCCGCCCTTCAGGCGCTCCACCATCTCGTTCCGCCGCGCCGGGGGGGTGAGGAAATTCGGGTTCGTCTCGTGCAGCTCCTCCAGCTGCTCCTGAAACGCGCTCAGCTTGAAGTAGTAGTTCTCCTCGGACGACCGCACCATGTCCTTCCCGGAGATGGGCGACTTGTAGTCCAGCTCCTTCGCCTTCGTCTCGGTGTAGTACTCCTCCTGGCCCTCGTCGTACCACCCCTCGAACTGCCCGAGGTACACCGCGTCCTTTTCCTTCAGCAGCTCCACGAATTTCTTCACCTGGTTCACGTGCGCGGCGTCCGTGGTGCGGATGAACCCGTCAAACGAGATGTTCATCCGCTCCATCACGTCGCGGAAGTACGCCGAGTTCTCATCCGCCAAAGCCTGAGGCTCGACGCCCTTCTTCTCCGCGCTCTGCTCCACCTTCAGCCCGTGCTCGTCCGTGCCGGTTAGGAAGAACACGTCCTTGCCGCGCGAGCGCTGGAACCGCGCGTACACGTCCGCCACCGTGCTCGTGTACACGTGCCCGATGTGCGGGCGGTCGTTGACGTAATAGATGGGCGTCGTCACGAAGCACTTTTCGGGAGCGTCGGTCGCGGCGCCGGCGTGCGCCGCGGCGGACGCGACGTGCGCGTTCCGCTCGCTGGACAGACGCGCGGTCACGGAGACGCGGCGTGCCACGACGGGCGCGACCGCGCGCCTGGCATGAAGCGAGCGCGCGCGGGGGGCGAGCAGGCCGCGCGCGGCGAGGCGCGCGCCCGCGGGCTGGAGCTTGGCGAGCATCTGCCGATCGTCGGAAACGCGTCGTGTGGATAGACCGGCGCTCGAGCGTGGAGGACGCGGGGACGAACGAAGGCACGTGCTTCCTGGACTCGGGGCTCGGGCGGGCACTACCGGTGACGTGCGCTCGGGGAGAAGCGTGGCGTCGGCGCGGGGCACTGTCGACGCGTTGCGGCGGTAACACGAGCGCTATCGAGTGGGCGCCGGCTCGGCCACGTCGCTTCAAGGGTGTCGAGTTTCGTGAAATCGTGTTCGCTCAAAGACCAAAGATGCAGCTGTTTTTCGAATCCCGAGGTCGCAGGTTCAAACGTGCCGACTTCTCGGACAGAACGACGCGCGCGGGAGTCATGCCGCCCAAGCGCGCGGGGGGCAAAGCGCCCGATGAGGGCGTGAACAACGCCCTGAAGAAACTCAAGGACGGGCGCGACGGCAGGACTGGCTCCATCGACTTGGTGCTCGCCAAGGTGCACGCGCTGGAGGCGGCGGTGAAGCGCCAGCCCGAGATACGCAAAACGCTCGCGGATCTGAACCTGACCGAGGCGTACCGCGAGGTGGTGGACCTCCCCGGGCGGGAGGTGGCTGCGGCCATCGAGCAGGTGATGGTGGCCATCGCCAAGAACGTGCTCGACGGCGAGGGGTTCGGGTACTCGCTCCCCTCGCGCGGCGCGAACGACCAGGTGTACCTCGACCAGCTCGACCGCATCGTGCTCAAGGACAAGCACGCCTTCACGAGTTTCAGCAGCACGTCGTCCGTGCGCAAGGTGGCGATCCTCACGCGGGTCATGCAGCTCGTGCACGGCGTGCTGAGCCGGGGCATCCACGTCACGAAGCGTGACTTGTTCTACACGGACGTCAAGCTGTTTAAGGACCAGAAGGACTCGGACGCCGTGCTGGATGATATCTCGTGCCTGCTCGGGTGCACGCGCAACTCGCTACACGTGGTGGCGTCGGAGAAAGGCGTGGTGGTGGGCAAGCTCGTGTACAACGAGGACGGGGACGAAATCGACTGCACGAAGATGGGCATCGGCGGCAAAGCCATCCCGTCGAACATCGACAAAGTCACGAACTTCCGGTCGGACGCCAAGTTCGTGTTGCTCGTCGAGAAAGACGCCGCGTTCATGCGTCTGGCCGAGGACCGATTCTACAACCGCTTCCCGTGCGTCATCATCACCGCCAAAGGCCAACCCGACGTCGCGACGCGCCTGTTTCTGAGCAAGCTGAAGCGCGACCTGCGCATTCCGGTGCTGGCGCTGGTGGACGCGGACCCGTACGGGCTGAAGATCATCTCCGTGTACATGCAGGGCTCGAAGAACATGGCGTTCGACAGCGCGAACCTGACGACGCCGGACATCAAGTGGCTGGGCGTGCGGCCGTCGGACCTGGACAAGTTCAACATCCCCGAGCAGTGCCGGCTGGAGATGTCGGCGAAGGATATCGAAACCGGGCAGCACATGCTGAAGGAGGATTTCATCCAGCAGAACCCCGAGTGGGTCAAGGAGGTGGAGATCATGCTCCAGACGAAAACCAAGGCGGAGATCCAGGCGTTGTCGTCGTACGGGTTCCAGTACCTCTCGGAGGTGTACTTGCCGCTGAAGCTGCAGCAAGGGGACTGGATCTGAGACGCGCGAAGTGCCGCGAGCGCGTGTGACAAGTGGTGCCGAACGCGTCACGAGCCGCGTCGTGTGTGGTACGAGTACTAAACCCCGCGCGAGGAAGTCGCGCGCTAAAGTATTACGGAAGTCTACGCGCTATAGCTCCAAAAACGGCGTAAAACGCTCTACTCGGCTTTCCGTTTGGTCCCCACCCTGGGTTCCGCCTTGATCGTTCGCCCTTTGCCCTCCTTGTGCGCCTTGTACGCGGCGGCGAGCTTCTCGATGCACTCCTTGGACGCGACGGCGTGGTCCACCATCGGCGGCGGGTAGTCCTCGCCGACGACGCAGCCCGCCTTCTTCTGCACGTCCGGGGGCGCCAGCCACGGCTCGTACACGTACTTCGCCGGCATGTGCCTGAGCTGAGGCAGGTAGTGCCTGATGAAGTCGCCGTTCTTGTCGTACTTCTTCCCGAAGCTCACCGGGCCGTACACGCGGAAGTACTGGTAGAAGAAGCACGAGCACGAGAGCCACATCCAGTTGCCGTTGTTGAGCGCCCAGTCGGCGTCCACGAGGTCGCGGTCGAACACCGCCGCGCCGGCTTCCCAGTGCACGAACAGGTCACCCCGCGTCAGGAAGCACGCCACCGCGTGGCGCGACAGGTGGTGCATCCAGCCCTCCTGCTTCAACTGCGCCATGCACGCGTCGATCCAGGGGAAACCGGTTCGGCCCTCTTCCCACGCCGCGAGGCGCTCGGGGTCCCAGGTCCACGGGATCTGCCGGCAGATGCGGTTGCCCTCCATCTTGTCGTAGTTGGGCGTCCCCGCCGCCGCCAGGTAGTAGAACTCCCGCCACAGGAGCTGCCCCTCCAGGCTCTCGGGGGGCTTGGCGTGCTTCCCGTTTAAGGTCGCGAGCACGTGCCGCAGCTCGTGGTAAAACGTGCGCGCGGAGACGCACCCGAACTTCATGTACGGCGACAGCGCCGTGGTGGACGGCGCCATGAGCGCGGCGGCGTCGATTTCCTTTTTGACGCCGCCGCCTCGCGCGGCTTCGAACGGATTCGCCGGTTTCTTGTTCGACCCGGCGCCTTCGATCGGCGCGAACGCTCGCTCAGCGGGTTGCCACGTTTGCGTGGGGCTCGTCATCGGCTTCTTGAACGCCGCGACGTACGCCGGCGCCGCGAGCGTCGCGCGGAGCCGGCGCAGACCCTCCGTCTCGCCGCCGAGCGCCGGGAAACCCTCGCTTCGCGGAAGCGCCGGGTACCCCAGCTCCTCCAGCGTGGGGATGCCGTGGCCGGTGGCGCACGCGCCCAGCTGGGAAACGAGCGCCGCGACGTCCCCGGGGATGGTCCCGGGGATCGTCTCCGGCGTGGGGACGGGCTTCGGCGGGTCCCCGAGCGAAGCGGCGATTTTCAGAAAGCTGCCGTACGCCGTGGGGGGCTCCCCTTTCGGGCACTTCGCCAAAAGCCGCTCGACGTCGTACAGGGTGTGGCTCGAGGGCGCGTGGACCTCCACGCCGGCCTCCTTCGCAGCCCGCACCACCGCGTCGTCGCGCGTCTTTGCGTACGGCTCGGTGTCCGTCTCGAAGCACAGGCGCGTGCACCGCCACCGCTCGAGCGCGGCGGGGATCACCTTCTTCGGGTCGCCGTGCACGACCACGAGCTTGGAGCCCTTCGACTGCAGGGTCTCGTCCAGGTCGCGCAGAGACTCAAGAAGGAACCGCACGCGGTTCGCGCCGACGCGCTCCGGGGACATGAACCACGGGTCCAGCACGAACACGGGCATCACCGCGCTCGCGTCCTCGCACGCGCGCTGCAGCGCGGGGTTGTCGTGCACGCGCAGGCCCTTCCGGAACCAAAGTACCGAGCGCGTCGACATCGGAGGGGTCGATTCGGGGTCACGCGCGAGCGCGGCGGTCGCGGAGACGGAGGCTGAGCGGGTCGGGCAACGCCGGACGGCCACGCGCGCGGAAACGCGCGAGGCGACTCGCCGCAACCCGGAGAGAGGCGCGAGCGCGAGCCTAGAGCTCACGGAGGCTGCTATCGTGCCTGATGGTGTGACGTCACTTTATCCGGGTTCGCGCTTTTTCAGACGTGTTCGAACCTTTTTCTTTTTCAGAAAATCGGCGCCGAAAGGCGCTTCCTCACGCCTTCTCCTCAGCCTGCGCCTGCGCCTCTGCCGCCGCCGCCGCCACCGCCACCACCACCGGCGTCTCGTCCTCGCGCGAGACGGCGCGCGCGGGCGGCGGCCGCCGCGCGCGCACCACGCGCCGGCGCGGCGCCGGGTCGTTTTCCTTGTCCTCGTCGCTCTCTCGGTCGCTTTCGGCGCCGCTCTCGTCGCCGCCCTCGCTCCCGTACTCGCCCTCGTCCTCCTCGAGCGGCCCGCCGGGCCCCCGGGACGTCGCCACGGAGGCGCCGTCGTCGTCGTAGTAGAGCGCGGAGAGGGTCTCGTCCACGCGCGGGGGCTCCTCGGAGCCGTGCGTCGCCGCCACGGAGCCCGCCACCGACCCGCCGTACACGGACGTGCCGGCGTCGGAGCCCGGGAAGTCCGAGCCCGCCACAGAGGCGACGTCGAGCTTTTCCTCCGCGCCGTCGTGCTCGCTCGGCGCGGTGCTCCCCCCCCCGGAAACCACGCTCCCGCCGCGCCGCGGAGGACACGTTTCGGCGGAGCGGAGCGTCTCCGAGCGGAGCGTCTCGGCGGCGGCGGCGGCGGAAACCGCCTCCTTTGTGAACGCCACCTTGGCCTTCTCCTCCTTCGCCGCGGAGTCCTTGGGGTCTTTAACATCCGTGGGCTCTTTAACCGCCTCGTCCTCCGCCTTCGCGGAGGTCGAGAGCTTCTCCTCGCCTTCGCGCAGGCCGAGCGCGCCGACGCCGGACGCCAGCGCCGCCGCCGCCTCGGCGCCGGCGAAGCGCGCGGCGACCACCGCCTTCGCCGCTTTTATCTGCTCCGCCGCCTCCTCCGCGAGGTCCATCGCCTCCGCCGCCGCGAAGGGGTTCGCGCCGGGGGGGGGAGGCGCCTCCAAGGCTGCCTTTCCGAACCAGTTATCTGCCTCTTCCTCCTCCGAGTCGTCGGAAGAGGCATCGGAGACCGCGTCGTCGTCGTCGTCGTCGTCGTCGTCGTCGTCGTCGTCGTCGTCGTCGTCGTCGTCCTCGTCCTCGTCGGTGTCCCGCGTCTCCGGCGCCGGCTTCGCGCGACTGACCACCTCGTCGTCGCTGCTCGAGTCGTCGTCGTCGGCAGCGCCCACCGCGCGAGTCACGTGCGTTTCCGTTGAGGACGTGGGCTTCGCATTCGGCTTTTTCTTCGCGTCTCTCTCCTTCTTCGGTTCGTCCTTGGACGTCGACTCCGGCTCAAATCCGTCACCCTCGCTCTCCGCCTTGGACTCGGCCAGCACCTCGTCGGCGAGAATCTTGAGCAAGGCGCCTCGCATGCGCGCGCCCTGTCCGTCGAGCTCGGGGGGGTCGAACCCGCGGGCCTTGATGTGCCCCCACGCGATCTCCTCGGGCATGGAGGAGTACATCGCGAGCGACCGCGCCAGCGCGGCGAGGACGTGCTTGGGCAGAGATGTGATTGGTCCGCCGCCCGCCATTTTCGGTTTGATGGCTCTTTCCAGGGGAGGCGCGAAACCAGATCCGTGGGCGAGAGGTCGCGCTGCGGGGGGTTGTCCCGCGCAGGTGCGAGAATCAAGTTTCCGCGAGTCCTAGACGACTCGTTTGGAGGGTCGAGAACGTCCCCGCTCACCCGACGCGCGCGTGTCGTGTGGTGCGGCGGCGACGTGACGAGGTCGTGGTTTTGGGGCGGCGGGTGCGTTCGACGGGCTCGGTTCTCACGATCAGAACTCCCGACCCGAGCGAGCGTTTTTCTTCGAGGCGACTAAAATGTCCAATATGTACATCGACGCCCGCGTTCGCCCTCCTCCGCGTACTCCGCGCGTCCCGCCTCCGAAACAGCCACCCGCGCGCGCGTATCCACATCACCGTCTGTGGGCAACTGTTCAGAACGGGAAGTGACTCCGCGAGTCCCGCGTCCGCGGGTCCTTCACCGGCTCGCCCATCGGTTCGCCGTCCTTCATGAACGTCATGGCGTTGCCGACGGTGTCGAACGTGTTCTTCGAGCGCTGGTCAATGCCGTACTGCGTGACGCGCTTCCCAACCCTGCGCTCCTGCACTAATTCGCTCGGCGCGCCGGCCGAGCGGTTCACGGGCACGGGTGCCTTCCCCTGCTTCGGCGCGCCCGCCTGGTACTCGCGCGGGATGCCCATCATCTCGGGCGTGAGGCCCACGGTGGCGAAAGAATCCTGGTGGTGCACGTTGCGCTCGCCCTCGTACGTCTTGCGCCGGATCGTCTGGTACACCGGCGGCGCGGGCATCGCGCCCGCGTGCGGCTGCGGCTGCGAGTACTGCTCCTGGTGCCACTGCCTCCGCTGCTCCTCCTTCAGGAACCGCGGGTCCTCGTTCCGGCGCATGTCCATGTTCGGGTCTAAGATCTGCGGCGTCAAACCCACCGTCTCGAACGTGTTGCGCACTTTCCAATCCGGCTCGATCTGTTTCTTCACCGGCCGCACGGCTTGCAACCGCTGGCTGGACGCGCCGTAGTACTCGCGCTCGTCCAGCGCGGGATCGACGTGCTTCTTGCGGTGCATCTTCCCCGCGGTGTGGTTCTGGTGCGTGCCGATGATGTCGGGGATGCTCTCCCGCGTCTCGCCCCGGCCGGGCTTGGGGTTCCAGCCCCACGACGGCGCCTTGCTGCGGTCGCGCGGCGACAGCGCCTCGGAAAACTCCCCCTGCGCCTTGTACGGCTTCTCGCTGCGGTACTTGCCCGCAGGCGCGGGCGGCGAATCCGGGTTGCGGAACAGGTGCGACGTGTCCTTGGGGTCCTTCGCGGGGTCCTCGGGGATGACGTGCCGCCGCTCGCCGCCGGGCCCGAACACGTCGTTGTGGTTGGTCCACGAGTACTTCGCGTCGTCGAAGTGGTTCGCCCACGGCGCGTCCGCGGGCGGACGGTACCCCGGCGGGTACTTGGTGCGAATCTCCTCCGGCGGCAGCGGCGCCAGGCACCCCACGAAGTTCTCCTTGCGTTGGTTCAGGTACGGCACTCGGCGCTGGTTCGGGCCCTCTGGTGATATCGAACCCAGGCCGGTGGTCTGGTGGCCGTACCGGATCGGCCCGGCGGTGGGCGCCAAGCCCCCATCCGCCATCATCAGGTGGTTGTCCAGCGTCTGCGACGTCGCCGCGCCCCGCTTGCGGTAGTGGCGCACGCCCCCCTTGCCGAAGTTGGAGTAGCACCCCGGCCGCACGGGGTCCTCCGCGAGGCCGCGCGGGTGCCCGAAGTCCTTGGGGGGGGTCGCCTTCGAGCGCTGGGGGATGTCGTCCGTGTGGTCCACCTCGTACGACGACTCCTCCAGCCCGCCGACGGCGTACTTGGAGGAATGGCGGTTCGGCTCGCCGGGCGCGCCCGTCGCCTGGCGCACCAGGGGGCGGCGCTCGTGCGGCTCGACGTCGGGCACGGGCTGAGAGAAGTTCACGCGCCCGTCCATCACGTTTTCCTGCTCGACGGAGGACTTCTGTGGTGGATGTCGCGTGGGGAAGCACACGCGAGACCGGAGGACGGACGGTGACGAAGGACACGAGAGGTGAGCGACGGCCGGGGGTGCCCGCGGGAAACGCACGCGCGAGCGCGTTTCCTGAGGGGGGGAAGAGAATCGCGAAACGCGCGCGGGCGCGCGGGACGCGCGCGAGGACGCGCCGCGGGGAATCGCCGCGGCTCGGCAGTCGCGCGTGATTGGAGAGAGCACGCACCCCGAGTTGCGCGTGGCGCGCGGCCAGAGCGGCCATCGAGGAGCCAGCGTAGTCCGCCATGTCGATGACTGCGCGCGACCCTTCACGCGTCCGCCGAGAGATGTCCGGGACGGATCGGTTCTCGGCGGGGGAGAACGCGGCGGCGGTCGTCCGCTGGTCCGGCAGCGAGCGTGCGCTTCGAGCGGTGCGGTCGAACACACGCCCTGACGCCTGTTAACCTGCGTGCACGCGTGTAGCGCGCGCCTGGCTATTGCGCCCGCGACGCGACTGACGAGCCTCGGTCAACGCTGAGACGCGGACTCCGGCAAAAAGAAAAGATTTTCGTTGCACGAAACGCACGCGGCGTTTTGCGAAATATAAGACTGAAAAACATGTGCACACATATCAATTCCGAAACCGCCGGACGATTCCGTGGCCAAAAGCGGTCGCGACCGAAATCTTGACACACCGTTTTTCGTGTTTGCGTGAGGTCTCGAAAACGCCCGACACCGCTCTACTTCTTCTCCTCGTCCCGCGCCTTTCTCTCCTCCTCCCACGCCGCCGCCTGCTCGTCGATGAGGTCCACGCCGGTGAGCTTGTCCAGCCACTTCTGCGCGGCGAGCGCGACGAGCCCCGTGCCGTTCGCGGCGTACACGAACGTCGCGAGGTACGCCAGGCCACTGACGATGGTGCGCACGGTGATGGTGATCTGCCGCGCCTGGTACGACTCCGGAACGGGTTTGCCGTCGAACGTGCCGACGATGGTCTGCGTGAACCCGTACAGCACGAACGCGATGCCCAGCCCGGTGACCCCGCCCGTGAACGCCTGCATAGGCGTCAGCTTCTTCGCCTTCGCTAGCTGCTCGGCGTCGCGAGCCTCGCGCTCTTCTTTCTGTGCGTCGGCGAGAACGGGTCGCGGGCGGCGCGCGTCAGTCGAGTGTTTCGAGTCTCAGGAAATCGTCGGCGTCGCGGTGCGCGAAGAAATGGATAAAACGACGCTCGGGCGCGCTCGCCCTCGGGGTTCGTTCACGGTGGGAAGACGCGACGGTCTCTTCACGCACCGGCAGGGTGTTCGCGACCCTGAATTCCTTGGCTCTGTTCCCGCGCTTCTTGACCACCCGCAGGAAGTACCACCCGCAGAACACGGTGAACAGCGCCCCGAACGCGTTCTGCAGAGGCGTGGCTTCGTCGTCAGGCACGCCGATGCCCTGGTAGCCCTCAGCCGCGAACGCGGCGGTGTCGTGCGCGGCGTTCGCCAAGACCGCCAGGGAGACGGACAGGAACGCCACGCTCGGACTCCGCGCGTCGAGCTCCGCGACCACGCTCGGCTCCACGAGCGGGGGCTCCATCGACGCCTCGGGGACGTCGCGCGGGGCGAACGCGCGCGCCGCCGCGAGGCG
>Ga0181559_10006736_pt1 | contig 10776 bp, 4 predicted proteins | sample 011ome_21_FD_133752 | JGI IMG/M metagenome (GOLD analysis project Ga0181559, IMG submission 133752) | Coastal salt marsh microbial communities from the Groves Creek Marsh, Skidaway Island, Georgia - 011508AT metaG (megahit assembly) | ecosystem: Environmental > Aquatic > Marine > Intertidal zone... | reverse complement strand
GAAGTTCCTTCCGAGTTTCGACTCGACGTTCGAGACGGCGGGCGACGCGGAGGCGCGCGAGCGATCGGACGCCGAGCGAGACGCCGACGCGCGCGCGTCGATGTACACGGGCGCTGCGTTCGCGGCGTTCGCGGCGGAGCATAAAACAAGCATAAAACAGTCTCCGCTGGTGTTGGAACGTAGGTTCCGCGTTCCCGCCTCCGCGCTCGGCGTGTTTCAGGCGCTGGCGGAGGCGCACGGGCCCGACCGGTTCCCGTGCGCGCCGGATACCCTGTACACGCGCGAGGGCGCGGCGGATGTCGCGGAGGCGTACTGCGACCTCGCGGACCTGGCGGCGGGCGCGCCGAGCCGCGCGCACATCACGCTGGATGCCGTCTTGTGCGACGCCTTGTTCAAGGGCGTTCTCAGAAAAGGCGATCCGTACCCGACGCACGCGAAGCGGCGAGACGCGCTCGGCGAAACGTGGCTGGGCCGGTTCCACCCGGTGACGTTCGTCTCGCGCGGCGCGCGGTCGGCGACGAAAAAGGGAGACTTGGCGCCCGTGCGGGTGGAGAGCGAGCGGCGCGGGGGCGACCGCAAAGTCACGCGCGTGCTCGGGTTCGAGACGTACCTGATCGAGCCGGAGGAGCTGCGAGAGACGCTGGCGCGAACGCTGGCGACCAACTGCCAGGTGGCGGATTTAGAGGCGACGAAGAACCGCGCGTCCGGCGCCAAAGCGATCGTCGCCGCGGGCAACGCGGTGGAGAAGACGCGCGTCGTTTTGCGCGAGCACTACGGCGTTCCCGACTCGAACATCGTGACCAAGGACGTGTTCAACGGCAAGGGGAAGAACAAGTGATTAGACTACGAGGGAGCCGCGCGTCGGCGATTTGACGATCTACTTTCGTAAAAGAACAGAAAAAAACCGCTCTTCTTCTCGCCCCGCGATCGGTCTTCGCCGGTCAACGAAAATGGCCGTTGTCGGTCGAATCGATCAAGGTCCCGCCGCGTCCGCTTTCGACGATCCGAGCTGCGTGTCTGCGTCCCGCGAACGCTCGCGCGCGTCTGTCCGCAAACGTTCTCCCTGTCGTGGACCTCGCGCGCCGCGCAGAGCGACGCGCGCCGGCACGGCGCCCGACCTCACGCGACCGCGGGATCATGTTTTGGAGGTCGCCTGGACTGGTGCAGGCATCTCCCGTCGAGGTGCGTCTCTTCGCGGACCGTGACGACCGCGCGATCTTCGCATCTGTGCCCACCTCGCGCGGGGCGCGTCCCGAGGCCCGATCCGAGCAACAACGCGACGCGTCCGAGCCGCCGCCCTCAGCCGCTTGGCCGGTGCGGCCGTCGCGATGACGTCCATGCGGCGCTTCCGCGTCGACTTCGGGACGCGACGCCGCGCTTCCCTCTTCGGGGCCGCTCGCGCTCTCCCTCTCCCCCTCTCGAGAGCAGGCCCGCTCCGCGTTCGGGCGCGAAACTGACCGCAATCTGCGCGTCCCACTTCAACCGCGCGCCTCCTCCTCGCAGCTCGTGCTCGACAAGGAGAGCTTCACCCTGGAGGAGCTCCTGGAGGAGGATGACGTGATTCAGGAGTGCAAATCCCTGAACAGCCGCCTGGTGAACTTGTGCGTGCCTCCCGCGAAGCCCAGATCGCGCCCCGCGACGCGTCACGCGCACGCGTTCCCGCTTCGCGTTCGTCGTTCGTTTTCGCGCGCCAGCTCGAACCAGCCGTCTCCGAGAATGTTTCGTTCGTTCGTCGCGTCGTCCGCCGCGTCGACCGCGCGCGGCGTTCCACGCGCACCGCCTGACCCGCTTAACTAACGCCCACGCCCTTATTCCTGTCACGCCCCCTGTCGCGTGTCTTCCCGACCGACGTCCGCGACGACGCGACCCGACGCGATCTGACAAAAAAAAAATAAAAAAAAATCACGCAGCCTGAAAACCAAGCCCGCGGTTGAGAAGCGCGTGTCGTTCGGGGCGGATCCCCCCCCCCCCGACGCGGACGCGCGGCGCGAGTTCAAGTACCCGTACCTGGCGTGCGAGATCTTCTGCTGCGAGCTGGACGCGGTGTTCGCGACGCTGTGCGAGGACGAGTGCGCGCTGTTCGGTCGGATCGTCTCGTTCATCGACACGGACGAGCCGCTGCACCCGACGCGCGCCGGATACTTCGGCAAAGTCGTGGGGTGCGTGGTGGCGCGCCGCGCGCCCGAGACGACGCGCTTCTTCCAAAACAACCCGCACGTGTTACGACTGCTCGTGGGCAGGATCGAGAACCTCGCCGTCGCGGAGGTTCTGCTCCGACTGGTCGGCGCGGACGACCCGGGCGTCTCGCCGATGCAGGGCATGCTGATGAGCGCCATCCACGGCGCGGACCAGACCGGGTGGCTCGCGGAGACCACGCTCCTGGACCAGCTCCTGGACGCGCTCGGGGAGGCACCCGAGACGTCATCAGACGCGGACGGGGAACCATCAGCGCTGATGCGCTCATCAGCGGACACCGCGCAGAGGCGCGCGAACGCGGCGGAGGTGCTGGTGGGCATCGCGCGGGGCGCGCCGAGCGCGCTGGCGGACCGTTTGGCCACCGCCGACGCCATGCGCGCGCTCTTCGCGAAGGGGCTCGAGCGCGCGGCGCTCGGGGAGAGCGCGGCGACGTACGGGTCGCGCCTGGACGGGTCCTCGGGCGCGAACGACGTGGACGCGGCGAGCACGACGCCCCCCCTCCCCGCGACGGCGCACTCGGGCGCCGCCGCGTCGCCTCTGGTGAACGTGGTGGACGTCGCCGTCGCCGTCCTGGACGCGAAACGCGCCGCCGGCCCGGCGCAGGCGATGCAGGCGTTCCTGGCTGCCGAAACCGGAGAGGCGCCGCCCGAGCCCCGGCGCGCGCCGCCCGCGGCGGTGGTGGCGTGCGCGCGCGCGCTCCCGCGGCTGGCGGCGTTCCTGGACCTGGCGGGGGACGCCTCGGCGCAGAAGACGCCGTGGGGGGAGATGACCCCCCCCCTGGGGCTGAAGCGCGTCAAGGTGGTGGACCTGGTGGCCACGCTGGTGAGCGCGCGCAGCGAGGCGGTGGCGGAGGAGATCGTCGCGTCCGGCGCGCTGCCCCTGTGCGTGGGCCTGTTCCGGCGGTACCCGTTCAACAACTTCCTGCACCACCACGTCGAGCGGATGTGCCGCGACGTCCTGGAGTGGGGCCAGCCCGCGCTGCTGGCGCACCTCTTCGACCGGGAGGAGGCGGGCGGCTGCGACGTGGTCGGGCTCGTCACGCAGGCGCCGCGCGCGGTGGAGACGGCGCGCGGGCCTGCGCGCGCCGGGAACCTCGGGCACGTCACCAGGCTGGGCAACGCGCTCGCCGGCGTCGCCGCGGGCGAGACGAAATCGCCGGCGACGGACGCGGGCGACGCCGACGCGAGCGAGGAGACGGCGGCGCGTGGAGACGGCGAGACACACGACGACGAGACACACGACGACGACGAGACACTCGGCGAGGACACAGACGGTGTTGACGGTGTTGACGGTGTTGACGGTGTTGACGGTGTTTCGGCTCGTCGACGCGCCGCGGCGAGCGCGTTCGTGCGGGAAAAGCTCGAGTCCGACCCGCGCTGGTCCGCGTACCGCGAGGGCGAGCTCGCCGCGCGAAACGCGCTCGAGAACACGCGCGCGTGGCGCTGCGGCCGCCCCGCCGGGCTGGACGATCCCGACGACGACGACGAGACACTCGGCGACGACGGCGACTTCGACCTCGGCGTGGGAGCGGGTTTCTCGCGCGACGACGCGTACGACCGGTACTCCGGGGGCGGTCTGGAGGAGGAGGAGGAGGAGGGCGACGACGACGACGACGAGCGCGACATCGGGTTCCCCGGGGATGACGATCGTTCGCGAGACGGCGACGAGGACGGCTCCGACGAGGACGGCGTCGAGGAGGATGGCGAGCTGGCGAACGCGCTCGGGGGCGCGGCGAGCATCGCGGCGGGGTTGTTTCAAGGCGACGCGGGGGCGCGTTTAGCGTCTCTCATGCTCAAGAACGAGTCGCGGTCGGTCCGCGAGGAAGGCGCGGACGCGAACGACGAACCCGCGGCGGGCGCGCCGGCGTTCGCGACGGCGGCGGAGCCGTTTGCGGGCGACGCCGAGGAGGACGACGTCGTGCTGGCGGAGGAGGACGAAGGCGACGAAGGCGACGACGCGTCTTCGGGGGCGGGCGCGTCCGACGCCGACGCGCTGGGCGCGTCCGAATTCGGCGCGGTGCGGTACTGGGGGTCGTCCATCGACGCGTCGCTCGTGCCGGACGACGCGTAGAGAAGCCTTCCGTATCTACGATCGCGAGAAGGGGCGCCGGTTTCGCGAAGCGAGCGGTTCGCGCGAAACGACGCGGCGAGTTCGAGTCATCCACACGGACCTCACGTCAACGCGCCGGTCGAATGCGCGTCTCGGTACGTATACGGCTGTCCGGAGATTTAATCGATCGCCGCGGCGGCGCTCGTGGCGATGCGCGTTGTTTCGCGGCGCCCGTCGGCCGCGAGAGTACGGTAGCGGGTCGCGCGGCTCAGTTGGAAACGACGCAAGTCGCGCCACACTCGACACACACTGAAAGTGTAAATCCATCGCTCGCGTTCCCGACGGGCGGCGCGACGTCAGTCGTTCCATCGAAATCTGCCGCCGCCGCCGCCTCACATCGCGCCGCTCGAACGCGCGGCACCCCTCGAGCCCCGCGGCGAGCCGACGCTCCAGCGCACGTCGCAGTCACGCGTGCGCGTCCCCGCTCGGCGCGCGTCTTCGAGCCAGGGCAGGCGGCGCCTCCGCCCCCCTCGACGCGCGTCCGCGCTGATTTTTCACGACACCCGCTGAACCATGGGCGGCTCGCGCAAGAAGGCGTTCATCGACAAGAAGAACGCCGTGACCTATGCGCTGATGGCGCGCCCCGAGGCGGAGGAGGGCGACGATTCCAACCCCGAGCGGGGAACGCAGATGTGGATGCGCAAGGACGACAACCACCACGTGCGCGACGCGCTGGCGGACGCGGGTGGGGTGGATGACGGTTCCGTCTTCGACGACTCCGCGACGGAAACCGCGAGCGCCTACTCCGGGTACTCGAACCTCTCCTCCATGTCCAACGTGACGTGGATCATGACCCCCGACGGCCCGATGCCGAGGCGCGAGCGACTTTCGAGAGAGAAAAAACGCGAGCTCCGGGAACTGGGCTTCGACCCGAACGACGGGTACGACTACACGCGGCATCTGCGCACAGTCGGCGAGGGCGGCGGCGTCGTGTTTGTCCCCACGCGCAAAGACCACGTGCGAGGCATCCTCGGCGCCGACGACGCGGATTCGATCGGCGGTCCTTCCGGGAAACGCGGCAACGACAGCGAGCAGGTTTTCTTGCGAGAGGATGTCGAGCGCGACGGCGACGCCGCCGTCGCGATCACCGACGACCGCGTGCGCCCCGAGGAGGCGGACGCCGAGCAGCGATGGACGCACGAGCGCGTGAAAGCCGTGACGGACGAACGCGTGTACGCGGCGAAGAACGACGCGAGCTCGGGTCTGCTGAACGCCGTCGTCGCGAAGCAGACCCGCGCGCCGAGTTCGGGCACAGCGAAGATCGAGCTGGAGCGCATGATCGAGAAGATGGAGGAGTTCGAGCTCGCCCAGGACGATGCTTTGCCCGCGCTGGACGAGTTCCGGGACGGCGGCCTCGGCGACCTTCAGGATGACTTTATTTTGCAGGCGATGCTCGGCGGCGACGAGACGAGCGCGCGGCCACAGAGCTCGTTCCCGCCCATCCGTCTGCGGTACGACGACGCCGAGGTGGACAACGCGCTCGCGACGGTCGAGGAGATGGTCGAGGAGGATCTGCTCGAGGAGGAGGAGGAGGGTCTGGCGAGCGGCGCGGTGTTCGGCGGCGGCGGCCCTTCAAATCGCGGCCCGGGCTCGGACGCCGGCACCGACCGCGATCTGGACGAGGACGAGTGGGCGGAGCAGCGCGCCGCTGATCTCGGCGCGGAGGCGCGGGATGTCGACACGCTGTTCGAGGCGATGGCCCGCGGGTACGACTCGGACGAGATCGGCGAGCTGGACGAGGACGACCCGCGCATCTTTGGACGCGCCGAGCTCGATCGGTTCGGGTCCGTGCTCGAGGCGTTCCGCGCCGAGCGGAGACCGGAGCAGTACCGCACGGCGGCGGAGACGGCGATGGGCGGCGCGAACGCGGACGAGTTCGACCGACGGGGTCGCGAACTGCGTAAGCGAGACGACGACGCGCTCTTCGAAGATGATGGACTGGATGACGTGGACATGCGCCGAGCGAAACCGCTCCTCGACGACGTGGACGAGGACGGCATCGAGCGGTCGAAACCGGCGGTGCCGCGCATCACGCGCGACGACGTGCACGACGCGTTCAGGGCGATGGTCGCGACACGGCGGCGCGCCGGCTTAGACATCCCGACGCGCTTGATGCGACAGATGGGACTCGATGATGAGGGAGACGATGGGGAAGAAAACGTTCCCCACGACGAACGCGAACGACAGACGAAGGAGACGAAGGACGATGATCTCCCCGCCGCGAGTTCGAGGACGCCGTCGCGCCGGTTCGAGCTCGAGGACGACGACGACCGTCGCGGCGCGCCGGACGGCGAGGAGATCGAGTACCTCCGCAACGCCCCCCGGGAGAGCTGGGACTGCGAGACCATCGTGAGCACGTACAGCAACCTGGAAAACCACCCGAGCGTGATCGACGAGCCGCACGGCGGGTCCGGGTCCGGGTCCGGCCGGGGGAAGAGGCGCGGCGGCGGCGCCGCCGCCGCCGCCGCGAACGGTCCCGGCGCGTCGCTGATTCGTCTTTCTCAGACGAACGGCTTGCCCGTGGACTACGTGCGTTCGCGCCGCGGCGTGGGACGGGGCGGCTCGTTGTTGACGGCCGCGAACCTCGCGGCGATCGGCGAGGACGGCGATGGGGACGAGCGTTTCGCGGACGACGGTTCGGACGAGGAGGAGGAGGACGTCGGCGAGGAGTGGCGGTCGAACATCCGGCGCAAGGGCGAGACCCCTGAGGAGAAGAAGGCGCGCAAGGCGGCGGTGAAGGCGGGCAGGCGGGACGCGCGCGCGGCGAAGAAGGGTTTGAAGACCACGTTCAAGCAGGAAGAGCGCGAGATGGGGAAGAAGGCGATGGTGGGTGACGTGCGGCCGGGGCTGAGCGTCACGCAGCTCGGGTAAAGCGCGCCGTGACACGCGATTATAATTATAAGTACGACCTTCCACCTTCTAATGACAAGACTCGACTAGCTATTAGACGATCCTGATGAGCATTTTGTTTTTCTTCCCCGCCGCGAGCATCATGACCCGCCCCTCGATGACGTCCGCCTCGCCGACGACTGCGTCCTCGGTCTCGACCTTTTTGTTGTTCAGGCGCGCGCCGCCGCCCTTCACCAGCCGCTTCGCCTCGCCCTTGCTCTTCTGCAGCCCGGCGAGCGCCATGACGTCCACCACGGGCTGGCCCAGCACCTCGTCGGCGCGCAGCTCGGCGGTGGGGATCACCTCCGCGAGCGCCTCCAGCGTCTCAGCGTCCAGCACGGTGTCCGCGCCCGGCCGCAGACCCTCGGTAGCCTTGAGCGCCTTGCGCAGCCCCTCGGCGCCGTGCACGAACCGCGTGGTCTCCTCCGCCAGCTTCCGCTGCGCCGTGTTGGGCACGTAGTCTTCGTTCGTCGTCATCGCGGTTTCCATCGCCGCAATCTCCTCCATGGGCATGAACGTCAGCATTTTCATGAACCGGATGACATCCGCGTCCGTGCTCTGCACCATGTACTGGTAAAACTTGTACGGCGAAAGGCGCGACGCCGCGAGCCACACCGCGCCCTCTTCGGATTTGCCAAACTTCTGGCCGTTTTCCTTGAGCAACAGCGGGAACGTGATCCCGAACGCGCGCGACTTTCCGTCCTCCGCCGCGTCCGCGTCGACGATCCGCCGAATCAGGTCCGTGCCGGCGGTGATGTTCCCCCACTGGTCTGATCCGCCCACCTGCACGCGCACGTCGTGCTCCTTGAACAGGTGGCAAAAGTCGTACCCTTGCAGGAGCTGGTACGAGAACTCCGTGAACGACATCCCGGAATCGCTCTCCAATCGGGTCTTGACCGAATCTTTCCCCATCATCGTCCCGACGCGCGCGTACTTTCCGACGTCGCGCAGAAATTCCAGAAAGCCCATCGACCCGAACCACTCCAGGTTGTTACGCACAACCGCGGTCTTTATGTCCTTTATGGTGCCGTCCTCAATTGCCATCTCCGCCGAGTTGCGAAGCACGTCCTCGAGGATCGTCCGAATGCCGTTCGTGTTGGCTTCGATCGTGGCGTCGTCCAGCACGGGCCGCTCCGCGCTTTTGCCGGAGGGGTCGCCGACGCGGCCGGTCGCGCCGCCGAGCAGCGCGACGGGGGTGTGGCCGCACCGCTGGAACCACGCCAGGACGATTATGCCCAGCAAGTTGCCGAGGTGCAACGAGTCCGCCGTCGGGTCGAAGCCGCAGTACACGGACAAAGATCCGCTCGCCGCCGCTTCCCTGAGCTCGTCTTCGTTCGTGCACGCATCCAGGAGCCCGCGCTCTTTCAAGACGTCCACGACGTCCCGCCCGCTCGCGGCGCGCGTCACGGAGAGCGCTCGGGAGGACGACGCGGACGCCGGGTGTGGCATCCTCCGCGACGGCGCGGCGCCGAACGCGCCGACGCCGCAGAGGCTGGTTCGCGTCGCGCCGAAAGGGGCCACGCCGGGACGCGCCGCGCCCGCGACGTACGCCGCGGCGGGGCGAGTCAAGGCCGCGGAGGCGCGGAACCGAATCGCCGCGCGTTGCACGCGAATGCCCTGCGGTGCGAGGGGTGCGGCGTGGGAACGCGCGGTCAGTCGGGCGCGTCAGAACGTCGGTCGGGTCGACCGCTCGATCGCGCGCGGCGCGCTCGGCGGCGATAGGAAAAAGCGCCGGTGGGCACGTCGGATCGGGATAAGACACGTCGACGACGCGACGCGGGTTCGCGCGCGGGGGATGCGGCGCGCACCAGAGGGCGAATCGCGGAGGTCGCCATGTGTCTCGTCAACGTCAAGAGGAAACGCTTCTGGAGCCGACGACCGCGCCGGGGACAATGGCGTCACCCGGAGGCCGATGTCGTCCTCGCGTGCAGCCTCGCAGGTCTCGTTCTCGGCGGACGGGCGATAGAAACGTCTGTCGGGGCTTCGCGGCGAAGACTGTGATGACTTGGCGTTTTATTAATCTCATAACGAGAGTACCATCCAACGGCCGGGCTCCGCGTCCTCACTCCACCCCCGCGGGGAGGGGGAGGGGGAGGTTCCGCGGCGCGCGTTTGTTTTTCGGGTGCGCGCCGCCATGCCCCCGAAGGCGAAGCGCACGCCCCGGGGCGACCTGGTCGCCCCCCCCGTGTTCGCGCGGATCCTTCCCGAGAACGTCGGCGGGCACGTCGACGACGGCGCGTCGGTGTACAAGCGCCTCGCCTCCTGGTCGGACGCCGCGGTGCCCAGCGACGCGAAGCAGGCGCGGGTCACGCTCGTGGACGGCCACGGCGAGACGCACTACGCGTTCCCGAAGCGCGTGTTCGGCCCGAGCGCGAGCCAGGAAGAGCTGTTCCGCGAAGTGGCGCGCCCGTTGTTACGAACGTACTTGGACGCCGACGACCCGCAGTCCGCGTTCGTGTTCGCGTACGGGCAAACAGGCACAGGCAAGACCTACACCCTGATGGGCCCCGAGGAGAGCCTGAGTGAGCCGAAGCACGATCTGCGTGGTTTGTTCCCGCGCATCGTGGACGAGGTGTGTGCGACGTTGGCGGCTCGAAAACGGAACCACCCCGAGCGCGTCGCCGCGTTTGCGCTCAGCGTCACCGCCGTCGAGTTTTATTTCTGCCAGGGATTCGACTTGCTGGACGACCACGCGCAGGTGCGGGTGGAGAAGGGCGAGCTCATCGGTGCGCGAAGCGTCGAGGTGAAAACCGCGAGCGACACGACGCGGGTCCTGAACGCGGTTCGCGACAAGCGCACGACCGCGTCGACGAAGATGAACCCCGCCGCGAAAACCGGCGGCGGGTCGAGCCGGTCGCACTGCGCGCTGACGCTGACGACGCGCGTCGTGGACGGCGCCGGCGCGGCGCGCGCCGTGACCTTCACGTGCATGGATCTGGCGGGCGCCGAGCGCCAGAGCAGCAACGGCAACGAAAACGTGGACGCGCTCGAGGCCATCATGAGCTACTGGCGCGACCCGGCGACGGTCAAGCCCTGCGCGCAAGCCGCGATCATCAACTGCGAGCTGTCGGCGCTGCGCAGCGCCATCGTGCAGAGCGCCGAGGCGCACCGGCGAGGCCGGCCGGTGGCGGCGCCGACGCAGCTCGGCACGGCCGCCGTGAACTACATGACGGACGTGTTCGACGGGAGGTGCCACGTCGCGAACGTGGTCACCCTGTCGCAAGCGCCGAAGTGCGGCTGGGAGACGTGGTTCGCGTGCACGTACGCCGAAGACTTCGCCAAGCTCCGCATGCCGGCGTCGGCGCGATCGGTGGCGGCGACGCCCGTCGCCAAACTGTGGCGAGCGCTGGACGCCAAGGCGCGAGACGCGAAAGAGGCGCTGGCGAGGACGCCCGCGACCGGCCATCCGTCCTCCAAGTTCCACGCGCGGCGGAAAATCGAGGCGAGGCACTTCGCGCGCGAAGCCGCGGCGGCGGCGGAGTTGCTCGCCGGGACGCGCGGGAACGGCGCGTAGTAGCGCTTGAAAACGGATTCGATTAAAACGCGCCGCCCACACGACGCGTACTCGCTTTATACTCGCTT